>Ga0209375_1002784_pt1 | contig 12368 bp, 13 predicted proteins | sample GraSoiAngelo_131_FD_185888 | JGI IMG/M metagenome (GOLD analysis project Ga0209375, IMG submission 185888) | Grasslands soil microbial communities from the Angelo Coastal Reserve, California, USA - 14_0929_02_30cm (SPAdes) (version 2) | ecosystem: Environmental > Terrestrial > Soil > Grasslands ... | reverse complement strand
ACCGAGACCGAAATGAAGGAGAAGAAGGCCCGGGTCGAGGACGCGCTGCATGCCACCCGCGCTGCGGTCGAGGAGGGCATCGTGCCGGGCGGCGGCGTGTCGCTCCTGTGGTGCCAGAAGGCGCTCGCCAAGGTCCGGGGCGCCGATGACGACGAGAAGACCGGCATCGACATCGTCCGCCGCGCGCTCGAGGAGCCGATCCGGATCATCGTGCAGAACGCGGGTGCCGAGGCGTCGATCGTGGTCGGGAAGGTAAAGGAGACCGCCAAGCTGAACTACGGCTACAACGCCCAGACAGACGAGTACGAAGATCTGGTCGCGGCTGGCGTCATCGACCCGACCAAAGTCACCCGCACGGCGCTGCAGAACGCCGCGTCCATCGCGGGACTGCTCCTCACCACCGAATGCGTGGTGGTGCAGAAGAAGGAGAATGGAAAGATGCCCCCGATGCCCGGCGGCGGCGGCATGGGCGGGATGTACTAAATAGACGTGGTCACACGCAGACAAACCGTCTAGGAGTCACGTAGGTCACGCAAAGGAGTCGATATGTACGCACGCAATGTGTCAATGCATCTGAAGGCCAACACGGCCGGTGAGTTCACCCAGACGCTGGAGAAGGACGTCCTGCCCCTGCTTCGGAAACAGAATGGCTTCAAGGACGAGATTTCGTTCGTTGCCCCGGACCGCTCCGAAGCGGTGGCGATCAGTCTGTGGGATCGGAAAGAGAACGCGGACAAGTATGGCCGCGACATCTATCCGCAGGTGCTGACGAGCCTGGCGAAGGTGGTTGAGGGAACACCGACGGTTGACGCGTACGAGGTGTCGAACTCGACCTTCCACAAGATCGCAAGCAACTAGCGCCGACCGGTCGGCGCGGCCGCTCGTAGCTCCGGTCCGTTTTCAACGCCGACCGATGTGTTCAGGAAGGGGGGGCGGCCGAAGAGTCCGCCCTTCTTTCTCGTCCGTGACGGGATGATGAAGGAGCTCAGCCGGCAGCACCAGGACGAGCAGGGACAGGCTAACGAGGGAGTCCAATGGCACCGATCACACTCCAGCGCCTCGTAAAGCAGCTGGACAAGCTGAAGCCAGAGCCGGACGCGGCACGGCTCAAATCGCACGACTACGCCCGCCGGCTGGCCCGAATGATCCGACAATTGCGGGAGCGAGGCTTAGACGCTGATCGGGCCGCCGCCACAGCGGCGCTCGTGGAGGTGCTCAAGCGGGGAGCCATCACGGGTTCCGGTGGAGGCGAACCTTCACCAGCGGCCTGGGCTGGCGTGACGACGAGGCCACGACGTTGGCACGACCCACCCTTGTCGTAGACAGCTACCTGTGGAAGGTGTATCCCGCGGGCCGTATCACGGTCTACGGGAAGGACGAATTTGGATTGCTGTTCGAGCTCGGGACGGGCCCCGAGCGCAAGCGCCGCTTCACTCGCTATTCGCCTCTGGGATCCAAGAGTACCGACGCATCCCTCGCTGAGCTCACTGAGCGGCAGCTGCTAGACCTCTTCCATCAGTCGCAGCCCGCGTGGACGTCGCCCGAGGGGGGATACGGGGTGCGTTGAACGGAGTACTGTAGGAACGCGCCCACAGGGCGGTGTCATCGATCGTGCTTGCGTTTCCTTCAGAGTCTTCTTCCAGCTCGGCGTTCGGGACTGGCAACTGCTCGTGCTGCTCTCCCAGTCGACGTCTACGTCTCTCTCATGGCGGAGGAGACATTGACTCCCGCACAACTCAAGCGCGAGTTACGGCGCATCGCCTGGGGACAAGTGCGACTCGCCCAAAAGCTTGGAGTGTGGCCAAGTGAAGTCCGGGATTGGCTCGCGGGCAAGGAGCCTGTGCCGGAGTTGGTCGCTTTAGATATACGCCATCTGCCTTCTCGCAATCTGCGCCCACCACGGACCCCGTAGGGCGGCGGGTTGAAGGTAGATGGCGTCTGCAGCCTGAAGAGTTCAGCGCGGTGGATCCGTTCCTGAGCAGCGAGTGCTTACTGATGGGCCGAGCGATGCTTGGATCTTGGCTGAAGTCGAGGTTGACATCCCGGCTTGGAATGAGGAGCACCGCGAAAACGTGAATGAAATTGAGTGCAGTGAGTCGCTGTGTGTTGGTTTGAACCTCAGGGGGTCGGAAAAAGCGACCCCTGAAGCAGCCGTCAGGGGGTCGCGTGCTGTGAGTAATGCTGTGAGTTTCTCACTCCACTCGGTTGATCTTCCGGCCTACTGTTACGACACCGATGCCCAGGACCTCGCGTGATCGCCACTCGGTGTCGTAACTCGGTCCCCTAACGAGGCGCATGGGGTCACCGGGTCCGCGTACATCGAGAACTCAGCGTGGCCGTGCGCAGGTACGGTTATCGAGAACTTGACCATGATGCGCCCGCCACCCTGGACGCCGTAGTGGTGGAAGTCTCGCACGCGGACCGCGTGGATTAGACGCCACTGCGGCACACGCTCCTCCACGAGGCGATCGACTCCTTGGGCGGCACAACCAGCTCGCCGAGCTTGGCGGCTTCGCGCATAATCTCGAGGGCGGCTCGCGCCGGGTACACCGCGCCGATGAGCTTCGGAAAGGCTTTGTCGTAGTCAGGGACGGCGTGCGCTTCGTTGAGGAGTGCCGTTCCTCGCGCGATCTGCTCCTTCACACCGGCAAGCCGGGGATTCGCCGGGACCTTTATGGGAACCTGAGCTCTTTTGCGCATGCCCCAATCTAGCGGGTGGGCGGCGCGCCTTCTGAGGAACTGTCCACATGAATCCATGTCCGGGCTCGAGCGATGCGTAGCGCCAGACGTTTTTGTTCGCTAGTCCCGCCAGTGCCGCTTAGGCAGCGGCTGTGATGGGCTTGCCGTCCTTGTCACTCCATTTCATCATGTTGTTCGCCATCAGTTCCGCTAGGTTCGTTTTCGCGAAGTACTCGTTGGCTGGGCTCAAGTCGATGTAGAATGTTGCCGCGAGTCGAATAATCGCGAGCCACCCAGGCCAGGTTGGATCATGCCGAAGCCCGAAATGTGGCTGCTCCCACGAACCGGCTTCAGCGGAGGATGTGAGCACCATCTCGCGGGACCCGCGCCCGTGGAGGATGTAATCGCGAATGGGATCATACTTGTGGTGAAGGACGAAGTCGGGTCCTCGATTCAGGCAGAGAAGTTCAAACGCAATCTTGTGCAGGGCCCTCACAAAACGCTTGTTCATCCGTGTTGGCTGTTGAATCGTCAGGCTCGCAATCCGCCCCTCAACCCTGAAGTCTTTGACCCGAACCGCCATCTCATGGGAGCCCGCTGGAGGGATTCGCACACCGTCCCCCGTGACGATCGGATGATCCTCCATATTGAGGCTCACATGAGGTCCGTCCGGCCTGTGCTGGGCGAACATTCCGGGCCGCGCCGCAGACACGGCCCGACCGGATTTGCTCGCCACCCTACTCGCGCTGCCTGCCGCCTGGCTCGGCGGGGAGATCGATCTTTTGCCCGCCCTCAGGCCGTGGCTACCGCTTCCGGAGCTTGGTTACCAGCCACCGCTGTGGGTCGACGAAAACATGCGGATTGTTCGACCGCCAGTGGCAGGGGACCTGACGCAGCGTACGACGCTCCCTCCCGGCTACCAGGTCGCCGCCCATGAACCTCTGCACCAAGATCGTTGAGGCATGGAAGCGGGATATCGACAGGGGGAACTCCGAGGCGCGAGCGGCGCTATCGCGGCTCGCGGTGGGGCGATGGAAGGACAATACGTGGAAACGGGCGACGATGCTCGTCACACGACTCGTCAGCGCATTCTGGTGGCGGGGGCTCTTCCTGAAGCCTCCGGCCCTCCCCAGCTCTGTGGATCCGTCTCAATTCACCGACGCCGAATGGCGGGCGCTTGGCGAGAAGATGATGATACAAAACCAGCGAAGGGCCGTGGAAGAACTCGAGACCGACGACGAATTCGCGGTCGCCGCCGCGTCCGCGCTCTCCACAACGCTACGATCCTGGTTCGCCGGCGAGCGGGAGTTGAACTACGAGAGCTTCATAGCAGTCCTGGAGTGGGCGTCCAGCTGATTCACTTTTTATAGGGAAGGAGAGTTGAGATGGGCAAGCAGAGCAAGAAGTCCCGCATCTACTGGCGCGAGCGAGGTGGCACGAGGCGCGCCTACGCGGACCTGCGCGATTACGCCGATGTCGGCGGGGGCAGGGAAGCGATCGTCGCGCCGGGTGAGAAGCTCGCCACCCCCGACGAGACCACAGCGCAGGTGCTCCTCGCGCGGCGGCTGGAGCAGCTCGACGCGACCCGCCGCGGGCGCGCGCTTCACGGGGAAACACGGCAGGTGACGCTCGCGGACTTCGCCCGCGCGCACCTCGTCGCCAAGGCCGAGTCGCAGAAGTTCACAGAGCACTGGCTCGAAGTGACGGAGAAGTGCCTCGACCGCGCGGTCGAGTTTTTCGGCGCTCACCGGGACCTCGCATCCATCACGGTGGCCGACGTGCGCCGCTGGACCAACGACCTTCTGGCAACACCCAACGGGCGGAAGGGAACAATGTCCGCGAGCAGCGTGCGCCATCACCTGAGCTGTCTTTCGAACCTCTACAAGCGGGGGCGGGCCGAGCGGGTGGTGCCCTCGGGGTACGATCCCGTGGGGGACTTTGACGAAAAGCCGTCCCCGGCGCGCGGGGAGGCGAAGTGGCTCGAAATCCCCGACGCCGCGCTCTTACTCGAAGCCGCCCGAACCGATCGGCCGACGCCGGGGAAAGGCGGCTGGCGCCCCGTCCCGTTCGGCTACGAGTTGATCGCGACGTTCTTACTCACGGGCGGCCGGGAGTCCGAAGTCCTAGGACTCGAGGTGAACGACATCTCCCTCGATCGCGGGTTGGTGACGTTCCGGCCCAACGCATGGCGGCGCCTCAAGACCGCTACCTCACACCGTTCGGTGCCGCTTTGGCCGCAGCTCCGCGAGGCTCTTGAGCGTTACCTCGCCGAGCGTCCGCCGAGCCGGTTGCTATTCCCGAGTTACCGCACGGGCGAGGAGGCGATGCTCACTGACTTCCGCAAGCTGCTCGACGCAGTGGCCGTCCGGGCCGGATGGGAACCCGGGGAGATCCGCTCCAAGATGTTCCGACACACCTACTGCGCGGCTCGGCTCCAAACCGTTGACCAGGGCGCGCCCGTGAGCACCTACACGGTTGCCCGCGAGATGGGCCACGGCGGCGAAGCGATGGTGCGCAAGGTCTACGGCCACCTCGGCCAGGTGCGCCACCGGGCCGAGGCCGTGGAGTACCGCGTCGAGCAGCACGCCGCTAAGTTAGGGGCGCGGTTGGAGGCGCTGCGCGGGGCCGGTTTTGGCACCACCATTGGCACCACGGCGTAGACCTCTCGACCAATGCGGTAAGTCGTTGCTGTATAACCGCGCCACCGTAGCTCAGTGGTAGAGCTCTCGATTCGTAATCGAGCGGTCGTCGGTTCAAATCCGACCGGTGGCTCTTGTAGGACAACGAATTGGGCGCGCGGCGTCTGCGCAGCATCCCGCCTCTTGTGACGTAACTGTGACGTTGGCGGGCCGAGCCGCTTGGTGAGCGCGTGCGCTAAGCTTACCTCGAACCTGCCCCGCAGTTCCACCGCATCACGCGTATCACCTCATTCGCCGGGTAGGCCTCCGAAGTCGGCTTGTGCATCCGTGCCCACGCCTCGATGCGCTGAAGTCCCTTCCGGCAGTCCAGAGACCACTCGGATTCCACAGGAAGCACCTTGACCAGCGAAGCGTACAGATCGACGCTGAGCGTAGTGTCAAGGTTGACGCCGCGCCTGCGCCTGAGATACCCGGGGTAAACCGCCAGCTGAGTCATGATCCCGATGTCGAACGTGGGTCGTCCGCCCGCCCATTCCGTGTCCCGTCGGAGGAATACGGTATAATGGTTGACGACGCCCGTGTCGAACCACGTCCGGATCGGGAGTGTTTGACACATACTGTTGACGCTGTAGTTGATTACCACCACCGTTGAGTCCCCGGCCTCGAAACGTGCGAGGACGCGGTCGGCGTCTGCACCATACACGCTTCGCACCTGCACCAGCTGCCCAAAGACGGGCGTGGAGTCACGATACGGATAGCGTGTCGGCCGGAGTACACCGGGCACGTCGGAGATTCGCACCTGGACGGTGTCGGAGCGGGGCGACCCAATGAAGTAGGTTTCGCGCTCAGAGCGGATATACGGGTTCCGAATCATGACACTGCAGAGATCGGCCGTCGCCCGCACACGAGCATCAGCATGAGAGACCAGGAGACCGGCAACCGTCACCGGCAACAAGCTAGCACAGATGAGAACCTCAGTCTTGTTCATGCGCCCCCTCGAGTGTGTTGCTAAGCGGATGCGGGTGTGGGCCAGGGCTTCACGAATTCGAAGGACAGGACGCGGGCAATGCGTTGGAAATCGCGCGCGTTATCGGTCACGAGAACGATCCCGGCTTCGCGGCACGAGAGTGCCAGCAGCACGTCGTTGCCGAACGCTTTCGAAAGTCGGCCGAGGTCCAGACCCTCGCGTCGTCCCAGTTCGGCGAGCACGTCCCCCGAGTCTTCCCATGCGTGGGCCGACGGGGTTACGAGACGCCCGCGTCGCCGATAGAGGCTCAAGACGTGACGCTCGAGCAGCCGTCGGTCATCGCCCGACCGGGCGCCAGCCCGGAGTTCCTGAGCCACGACCGCGCTCAGATACTCGAACGGCGCAAACAGGTGGTGGAAGCGCTGCAGGCTGGCGTTCGCCTGCGGATCGCGAAATCCTTGGATGAAGAGATTCGTGTCCAGGAGGAACTTCCGCTCGATCGCGGGACTCACCGATCGGGCGCATCCGGTGAGGTGAGCTCCACACCAAGCATCGCACGCGTGCCATCGACGAGTTCCTGGCGGAACACGACCATGTCGAGTGCGGCTTCGATGGTTTCTGTTGCGGTGGGGGTACCGAGGATGCGCTGGGCGGCCGCGACCTTGTTAGGATTCAAGCGGTACGTCTTCGGCACCTTCCGTTCAGCAGCTCGGGCGGTTCGGGTCGGGCGCATCAGCGTCGGCCTCGTCAGGTGTATGTACGTATCTATAATAAGTACATACACCATGACGCGCAAGGAGATGGGCGGCTACGTCGTAATCGTCAGCTTGTGCCCCTTCGCCTTGAGCGACGCCGCGAGCCCCGCCTTCTCCGCTGACTTCATGTAGGCCTCGTCCGGACTGATCTCCTGCTTCTCGACCAGGTCGAGCAGCGCGTCGTTCAGCGTGACCATGCCCAGCTGCTTCGAGGTCTGCATGATGGAAGGGATCTGGAACGTCTTGCCTTCGCGGATCAGGTTGGAGACCGCTGGTGTGGTGAGGAGGATCTCCCGCGCTGCGACCCGACCCCCCTTGAGCCGCTTGCAGAGCGTCTGCGAGATCACGCCTTTGAGCGATTCGGAGAGCATCACGCGGATCTGCGACTGCCGGTCGGCCGGAAACTGGTCGATGATCCGGTCGACGGTGGAGGAGGCCGTCGTGGTGTGCAGGGTGCCGAACACGAGGTGCCCCGTCTCGGCGGTCTCGATCGCGATCGCGATCGTCTCGAGATCGCGCATCTCGCCCACCAGCACGATGTCGGGATCCTCGCGTAGCGCCGCGCGTAGCGCTGACTTGAAGCTCTCGGTGTGGACCCCCACCTGGCGCTGGGTGATGAGACACTTCTTGTTCTGGTGCACGAACTCGATCGGGTCCTCGATGGTGATGAGGTGATCGGTGCGCATCCGGTTGACGAGGTCGACCAGCGCGCACAGCGTCGTGGATTTCCCGGAGCCAGTAGGGCCCGTGACGAGCACGAGGCCCTTCGTCAGGAAGCACAGCTGCTGCACTTCCTTCGTGATGTTGAGCTGGTCCACCGTGACGACCTGCGCCGGAATGACCCGGAAGACCGCCATCGGCCCCTTGCGGTCGCGGGCCGCGTTCACGCGGAAGCGGGCCAGCCCCGCGATCTCGTAGGCGAAGTCCGAGTCGCCCGTTTCCTTCCATTCCGCCCGGTTGCGGTCCGGCATGATCGCGAGCAGCATGAGCTCGACCTGCTCGATCGTGAGCGGCGCCGCGGTCTGGCGCGTCATCTCGCCGTGCGTGCGGAACAGGGGCGGCTCGCCGACCCGCAGGTGGAGATCGGACGACTTGGACTGCACCAAGGCCCGCAACAGGTCGCCCAAGGCCCGCTCGGCCGCCTGATACTGCGGGGCGGCGAAGTCAGCTGGCAGCCCAACAGGAGGGGCACCGGGTCGGGGGGCGGGGACGGGGGGGGCCGGCGCTTCGACCAGCGGCGCGGCGGCGATCGCAGACGAGCGTGGCCGCTTCGGTGGCGCAGCGACTGAGGCGGCGGGCGCTTCAGCACCCCCAGACGCCCGCGGGGCTGCAGCTGCGGCGGCCCCCGCCACCGCCCGATCCATCGGCGCCACCACCGCCGTGAGCCGCCCCATCTCCGGCACGATCCGCACGCGCACCATGCCCCGGTCCGCCACGTAATCGAACTCGGTCTCGGCACCCTGGTCGATATGATCCGCGGACTCGGACGGCGCCACCTCGACGAGCAGGGCGTAGATGTGCTGGTCGGTGAGCGGCTGCTTCGAGACTTTGCGTGGCTTGCCATCCTTTACCAGGGTCACCGGCTCGTCCGGCAGCAGGTAGAGCTGGTCGCCGCGCTCGCGCAGCAGGACGTCGACGAAGGGATCGAGCTTCGCGGGCATCCCCTCAGTCCAGGGGCCGCGCGTACAGCACATGGGCGCGGTTGACGTAGTGCGTGGCCGCGTGCGTCCACACGGCGAAGAACAGCTCGGCTGACGCGTTAAGGTAATCGAGCAGCCGCGCGTGATGCGTGGGGAGCTCGACGCTGGCCCACCCACCCAGGGTCGCGCCCCCCGCCAGCACCAGCTCGGTGCCGAGCATCCGGGCGACGGACAACCGCGTGGGATCCGTGATCGGGGCCTGGCGGTCCAGCGACAGCGAAATCGTGTGGGCTTTGGACACGAGCAGTACGTCGCCCTCGTCGGTCGGCCGGAACGCGAAGAACCCTTCGGGCCGGTTGAGCATCTCGAGCACCGTCTCCGGGCCGTCGTGGTGCGCCACGCGCTCCATGACGTACACGACCCCTGGTCGCGACACACCTTGGGTTAGTAACAGATGCGCCGGCACAGGCGTGCGAGGCAGGGAGAAGTCGGACACGGAACAAAGCTAAAGACGTCGCGCAACGACGTCTAGCGAAGACGTCACGCGACGGCGTCGCGCTACGGCGTAAACGGTTCCGTGTGACGCCATTGCTGGACGTCTCTGCGCGACGTTTTCTAGCTCGACGATGGGTTCAGTGAGACTGACACTGGACCGAGGCAGGGGGCGTGCGCCCACACCCAATCTGCTCGTCCATCCCGCTCGCGATGGGGCCGCAGGCGGTGGTTTGCGCGCCCTCACGCGCCGCCTGTTCGGTCTGGCCGACGGCCGTCGCGCAGTTGGTGCGGCCGTGGAATTCCATGCAGACGCGGCACTGGACCTTGGCCCGCGCGGTGGTCATGAAAAAAAAGAGCGCCGCCACGGCGAACACGGCGGCGAGCGTGTAGAGCGTGGAGCGCTTCATGGCGGCCGGGTCGAGACGCCTGCTAAGGTAGGCGTCGCGACGACACTGTCAACGAGGCGACGTGTCTTGCACCGGCCCCAAGCTTATCGTCCCGCCGCCGCTGCCTTGCGCGATGACCCGTCGAACTGCTCCTGCTCCGTCGAGCCCTCCATCGCCGTCACCGACGATTGCCCTCCGGTCGCGATCTGGGTGATCTCGTCGAAGTAGCCCACCCCCACGAACTCCTGGTGCCGCACTGCTGCGTAGCCCTCTTGCTCCGACGCGAACTCGCGATTTTGTAGCTCCGCGTACGCGGCCATCCCCTTCTCTTTGTAATCCTTCGCCAACTGGAACATGCTGTGGTTCAGGACATGGAACGCGGATAGCGTCACGAACTGGAACTTGTAGTTCAGGGCGCCCAGCTCCCGCTGAAATGCGGCGATCTGGGCTTCGCTCAGGTGCTTGCGCCAGTTGAACGAAGGCGAGCAGTTGTACGCCAGCATCTTGCCCGGATATGTCGCGTGGATCGCTGCGGCGAACTTCGTCGCTTCCGCGAGATCCGGCTTCGACGTCTCGAACCAGAGCAGATCGGCGTAGGGGGCATAGGCGAGCGCCCGCGCGATGGCCGCGTCGACGCCGTCCCGCACCCGGAAGAACCCCTCGGCCGTCCGCTCGCCGGTCACGAAGCGCCGGTCGTACTCGTCGCAATCGCTCGTGAGCAGCGTGGCGCTGTTCGCGTCGGTGCGCGCGATCAGGATCGTGTCCACACCGCACACGTCCGCCGCGAGCCGCGCCGCGACCAGCTTCGTGATGAACTCGCTCGTCGGCACGAGCACCTTGCCGCCCAGATGGCCGCACTTCTTCACCGAAGCGAGCTGGTCCTCGAAATGCACGCCGGCGGCCCCGGCGTCGATCATGTTCTTCATGATCTCGAACGCGTGCAGCGGCCCGCCGAACCCCGCCTCGGCGTCGGCCACGAGCGGGGCGAACCAGTAGGTCGCGTGGTCGCCATTCATGTGCGCGATCTCGTCGGCGCGCTTCAGGGCGTTGTTGAGGCGACGAAGCAGCGCGGGAACGGAATCGGAGGGGTAGAGGCTCTGGTCGGGGTACATCTCGAGCGCGTTATTCGCATCGGCCGCGACCTGCCAGCCGCTCACGTAGATCGCCTTCAGCCCCGCCTGGACTTGCTGGATCGCTTGATTGCCCGTGATCGCGGACAGCACGGCGATGTAATCCTCGTCCTGAAAGAGCTGCCACAGGCGGGCCGCGCCGTATCGGCCGAGCGAGTACTCGATCTCGATCGAGCCGCGCAGGCGGTACACGTCGCCCGCCGTATACGGGCGGGTGACGCCGCTCCAGCGCTTCCCCGTCTTCCACCCGTGCTCGAGGGAGGTAACGAATTGCTGCTTGTCCATGGTACCCGTCCGTGATGAGTGCAGCGAAATCAGTCGAGATATTGGTACGCCAGCGTGGTCAGGAACTCTGCAAACTCCGCGCCGGTCGCGAGCTCGGACAAAATCCGCCCTGCGACCGAAAACTGCGGCGCGCCAGGGCCGTCCGCACCTACCCGTTCAGGTAGGGTCTTCACCAATTCGGACAGGGTTTGTTGCACGAGTGTGGCAGAAACGGGTCGTCCGCTCTGCATCTGTGCAGCGTGGCGCAGCCACTGCCACACCTGCGCGCGAGAGATCTCGGCGGTGGCGGCGTCCTCCATGAGGTCGTAAATCGGCACGCACCCGGTGCCGCCGAGCCAGGCGGCGAGATAGTGCAGCGCCACGTCGATGTTCTTCCGCAGGCCCTCCTCGGTGATCGCGCCCGGCGGCGCCGCGAGCAGGTCGCGCGCCGTCACCCGCACGTCGTCGCGCTTCATATCGATCTGATGGGGCCCGCGCATCTGGGCGTCGAACACTTCGCGGGCGACGGGGACGAGGCCCGGATGGGCGACCCACGTCCCGTCGTGCCCTTGCCCCACCTCGCGCAGCTTGTCCTGGCGCACCTTCTCGATGGCCTGCGCGTTGAGCGCCGGGTCGCGCTTGATCGGGATCTGGGCCGCCATCCCGCCCAGCGCGTGGATGCCGCGCCGGTGGCACGTGCGGATCACGAGCTCGGCGTAGGACTTGAGGAACGGCCGGTCCATCGTCACGAGGCCGCGGTCGGGGAGCACGCACTCGGGGCGGTGCCGGAATTTCTTGATGTAGCTGAAGATGTAATCCCAGCGCCCGCAGTTGAGCCCCGCGGAGTGATCGCGCAGCTCCCACAGGATCTCGTCCGTTTCGAACGCGGCGAGGATGGTCTCGATCAGAACGGTGGCGCGGATCGTACCGCGGGCGATGCCGAGCGCGTCCTGCGCGGTGTTGAACACGTCGTTCCAGAGGCGTGCCTCGAGGTGGCTCTCGAGCTTCGGTAGGTAGAAATACGGGCCCGAGCCTTTCGCGATCAGCGCCGCCGCGTTGTGGAAGAAGGCCAGGCCGAAATCGAACAGCGCAGCCGAAATCGGGCGGCCGTCGACGAGCAGATGCTTCTCGACCAGGTGCCAGCCCCGCGGCCGCACCATCAGCGTCGCGGTCCGCGCTTCGAGGGCGTAGCGTTTTCCTTCCGGGCTCACGTAGGAGATCGTTCCGGCCACCGCATCGCGCAGGTTCTGCTGGCCGCGCACGTTGTTCTCCCAGGTGGGCGCGTTCGAGTCCTCGAAATCGGCCATGAAGACGTTCGCGCCCGAGTTGAACGCGTTGATCATCATCTTCCGGTCGACGGGTCCCGTGATCTCGACCCGCCGGTCGAGCAGGTCGGAGCGGATCGGAGCGACC
>Ga0209375_1002782_pt1 | contig 12370 bp, 7 predicted proteins | sample GraSoiAngelo_131_FD_185888 | JGI IMG/M metagenome (GOLD analysis project Ga0209375, IMG submission 185888) | Grasslands soil microbial communities from the Angelo Coastal Reserve, California, USA - 14_0929_02_30cm (SPAdes) (version 2) | ecosystem: Environmental > Terrestrial > Soil > Grasslands ... | reverse complement strand
CCAACGTGGAGGCGTCTTCCTTCCATGCTGATAGAGGGGCAGGGAGGGCGAGAAGAGGCTCCCTGCCCCTTTGCTTTAAAGACCCGTTGAAGAAACCCAAGCTGAAAAACTCTCGCTCCCCAAGCTCTGATCGACATCCCTTGTTTGCCCCGCTGCCTAACTAGCGTAAGAACCTCATGGATCGGGCCAGCTGGTCTCTCCTTCCGGACCCCCCTGAATACTAGGGGTTGACAGGGAGGTGAGGACTTGAGTATCGTTGGGTTCCTCACGGTGCGGTCATGTCCCGCGGAGTATCGTGTACCTCAGAAGTCCAGAGAGTCTTGTCGATCCCGCCACCCTTATGTAGCGGAACTCAACGATTCGGGTCACTTCATCCTGCACATTTCATCATCTAAGGAGGCCGGTCCATGCATCACCCCAACCTTTCTCTTCAGAGGCTCAGGCGTTTCCTCGGCCTCATGGCCGGAGGGGCCCTGTTGTGGCTCCCGCTGGCCGCGTCGGCCGAACCATCCTCATCCCACGACGCCCACCCCGCCGTTCAGCACACGGCCATGTCCCACCAGACCCCGGGATGGGCTGAGAAGCTCAAAGGGCAGACCATCCTTGAGGACACGATGGCGGGCCGGCCCGAGCGGGCCGCCATGGTGGAACGGCAGCATGAGCGGATCATGTTGCAAATGCAGCAGGATCTACAGACGCAGACCGCCGACGGGTTCTACAACAACATGTCGATGATGCACCAGTACGGAGCCGGCGGGCAGGATCTAATGCTGGTGTCCGACCCGAGGATCGAGCCGGTCTCCATGCAGGGCGGCCGGTGTCCCGCCAGCGCGCCGGTCAGGAAGTACGACATCTCGGCCGTCAATATCGAGATCTCGATCAACCAGTGGCTGGACTTCTATCCCGGCTACATGTACGTGTTGACCGAGAATCTGGAAAAGGCCCGTGAGGAAGAGGCCAAGAACAAAGCGGCGCGCGAGAAGGAGGGATATGATCCCGGCGCGGTCAGCAACGGGCTCCAGAACCAGTGGATTCAACCGCTGGTCATCCGCGCGAACCAGGGGGACTGCGTGAAGTTTACCCTGCAGAACAAGCTTGAAGGCGGCGAGGATGTGAGCCTGCACATCCACGGGTCGAGCATGGTGATCAGCGCCACCGGCAAGGCGGCGACCACGACCAACCCGGACTCCATCGCGGCACAGAATAAAAGCGTGGAGCTGGAGTGGTACATCCACCCGGGCACGCAAGAAGGCGGGCGGCAGTTCCACAGTTACAGCAACGATCGCGAACTGACCGTGATGGGTCTGTTCGGAACGTTCGTCGTGGAGCCTCACGGGTCTCAGTACCTCGACCCGCTGGGGACCGGCGACCCGACTCCGATGGCCAGCGGCTGGCAGGCCATCATCAAGAACGGCACCGGCCCGGACTTCCGCGAGTTTGTGATCATTTATCATGAAGTCGGCGACGAGGCGTTCCGCCCGGTGAACAAGAAAGGCGACTTCCTTCCGCAACGTGATCCGCTGACCGATACGTATCGGCCGGGCGGCCGGGCATTGAACTACCGGAGCGAGCCGTTCGGCCTCAACAACATGCACGTCCAACACGAGTATTTCGGGTTCGAGGACGAGTCCATGGGGTACAGCTCCTACACGTTCGGCGACGCCCCGACCACGATTCCGCGCAGCTACCTGGGCGATCCGGCGAAGTTCCGCCTGGTGCATGGCGGCTCCGAGGTGTTCCATTCCCACCATCCGCATGGCGGCGCCATTCGCTGGCCGCGGAGCCCTCGTGCGATCGACGAGATGCCCTTGTGGCATACGGCCAAGAACGGCCCGGTGAAGTACCCGGTGATCCGGGCCAAGACGGACCGTGTGGACGTGGAGGTGATCGGGCCCTCGGAAGCGCTGGACCTGGAGACGGAGTGCGGCTCGGGGCTGTGCCAGCAGCTCGCCGGCGACTTCCTGTTCCATTGCCACGTCGCGCACCACTATGTGTCAGGGATGTGGGGCTACTGGCGGGTCTACAACACCCTCCAGGTCGGCGACTATCGAAACGACGTCATGCCGGACATGCGGGAGCTCCCGGACCGGAAAGGCCGCATGAAAGTCGGCGTCTCCTCCGATCAGCTCGTCGGGAAGACGGTGGACTGGTTCGGGAAGACCTTCCAGATCGTTGAGAAGGGAAAGACCAACTGGAAGTCGAACCCGGCGGTGGTCACGATTCAGGACTGGGTGGAGATGCAGCTCCCGACCCAAGGGAAGCCCGGACACAAGGACGATGAGAAGGGCCAGATCGTGTCCTACGATGCCACCGTCCTGGACTGGGTCTGGAAGGGCCATCGGGCGATGACCGAGAAAGAGAGCACGATTGACAATCCCAAGTACAAGTCCACGACGCCGGGCGAGCGGCAAGCAATCCTGTTCGAGCCCACGACCGGCAAGGTGGCCTGGCCGCATCTGCGGCCGCACTTCGGGAAACGGGTCATGTTCTCGCCGAATCACAACGGCGCGCCCTGGCTGGAGATGATCCACCAGGAGGAGAACGGGGAGCGGACCGCTGAACCGGCGCAACCCGGTGAAAATGGACGTTGGAGCCTGTGTCCAGAGAACGCGGGGCGGAAGTTTTACAACGTCCACTTTATCAAGTTGCCGATCACGATGGCCAAGCAGCAGGGGAAAGAACCGGCGGTCGTGGACAAGACCGGCCTGATCTATGTGCTCCATGAGGAAGAAGCCGCGATTCGGGCGAAGGATGACCTGAAGTATCCGCTCGTGGTCCGCGCGAATATCTATGATTGCGTGGATTGGATTCTCACCAGCGAATGGGAAGACGACGACTACACGAACTTCCAGTCCTCCAAGATCAACACCCATTTCCACTTCATCCAGTTCGACAACCAGTCCTCGGACGGCGTGATCACCGGCATGTCCTACGAGCAATCGGTGCGGCCGTTCACGATGCTGTCCAAGAAGACGAACAAGGGGCTGCCGGCGCCGATGAACTCGGCGCTGACCGCGGCCGTCAAGAAAGGCGCCGCCAGCATCACGGTGAAGAATGCGGCGCAGTATCACGTAAATACAGAGTTGCTGGTGGGGGCCGATAACGTGCAGGGGAACGAGGTGGGCCGAATCAAGGAGATCAAGGGCAACACGATCACCTTCTACAAGCCTCTGAAAAACAATCATCCGGCGAACGACATCGTGACCGTGGAGTTCGTCCGGCAACGGTTCTGGGCTGACGTGGATGTCGGCACGGTGTTCTGGCACGACCACGCCTTCGGGGCCACGACCTGGCCGCACGGCGGCTTCGGGACCCTGCTCATCGAGCCGGTCGGTTCCACGTATCATGATCCCAGGACCGGGAAGGAGATCCGGAGCGGCCCCATTGCGGATATCCGGACGGTCGAGCCGGTGGGGTACGGAGTGAACGGCAGTTTCCGCGAGTTGATGGTGCAGGTCCATGACACGGTGCCGCATACGGTGAACATCGTGACGGCGGGGAACCCGCCGGGCCAGCCGGTCGAGGTGGCGCTGGAGGCGGGCAAGACCGTGTCCTTCCAGATGCCGGAGAAGATTTACATGACCCCGATGCCGTTCCTGAACGGCGGGACGCACACGACCGGGAGCGGCCTCAATTTCCGGGCCGAGCCGATCGCGCAACGGTTGGCGGGTAATCCGGAGGCATCCCAGCTCTTCAACAGCGCGGTCCATGGGGACCCGGATACGCCGCTCTTGCGGGCGTATGTCGGAGACACGATGGTGTTCCGGCTGTTGCATACGCTCATGAACGAGACGATGACCTGGACGCTCTCTGGCCATACGTTCTTGACCGAGCGGTACGCGGGTGACGCCAACCGCAAGAACTCGATCCACATCGGCATCGCCGAGCGGTACGACTTGGTCGTCCCGCAGGCAGGCGGGCCCAGGTTGCAAGCGGGGGATTACATCCACTTCAACGGCCGGGCTTCCAAGTTTTCCGAGGGGGCTTGGGGCCTTATTCGGGTCTTGGACAAGGAAGTGCCGGACCTTCACGAGCTCCCGGCCGGGTACTCAGGCCGGAACGAGATCCCGAAGCCCCAGCCGGTCTGTCCCCATGGGGCGCCGGTCAAGAGCTTCAATGTCGTCGCCATGGATTACCCGTCCATGAAGTTCAACCCGAAAGCGCCGGAAGCGATCGAGGTGGACTTCGAACGGAAGATCCAGATCTCCAACCCCGAGGCGAAGATCTATACGCTGGAGGAGGAAGCCTCGAAAGTGGCGACGGGTCTCCAGCCGATGCCGCTGACCTTGCGCGCGAACGTTGGAGACTGTCTCAAGGTGAATCTGAAGAACAAGATGAAGGCCGGCCGGGCGTCATTCTCGGCGATTTCGCTGGCCTTCGACCCGAAAGACTCGCTGGGCGCGAACGTGGGGAACAATCCGGGTGATCAGACGATCGGTCCAGGAGAGAGCCGCACGTACACCTATTATGCGGATCCCTTCCTGGGTGAAATCTCGTCACTGGTGTGGGATTGGGGCAACGTGATGCTCAACCCGCGTAACGGGCTGTTCGGCGCGGTGGTGATCGGGCCCAAGGGCTCCAAGTACCGGGACCCGAAGACCGGCGAGGATATCTCCCAGAAGAACAGTTGGGTGGCGGACGTGATCATCGATCGGACCATCCAGGGGAACGAGACGCGCGTCAATTATCGCGATGCCGCCCTGTTCTTCCAGGACGAGGATAATATCATCGGGACCAGCTTCATGCCGTACGTGCAGAACGTCGCCGGGCTGACCGGCGTGAACTACCGGTCGGAGCCGTACAAATACCGGGAGGAAACTGGCTGCTCACTGGGCAGGATGTTCCAGCCCTGCGTGGCGGACAAGCCGGAGGACCCGGTGACGCCGATCATCGAAGCGCACGCGGGCGACCCGGTCCGCATCCACGTGTTCGGCGCGAACAACGAGCAGAACCAGATGTTCAGCGTCGAGAAGCACGAGTGGCCGATCGAGCCGTTCATGAAGGGGGCCGACGAGATCAGCGTGGTCGAGTTCTCCGGCTCGGAGACGATCGACGCCTTCATCGGCTCGGCGGGTGGACCGTACCGGTTGCCGGGCGACTATGTCTGGAGCAACCAGCGGCTGCCCTATTCGCAGTCGGGGCAGTGGGGGTATCTGCGCGTGCTCCCGGCGGCTGATCAACGGCTGCTGCCATTGTCCGGCGCGGTCGCCGGCGTGAAGAAAGCCGAGGCCCAGCACCCGGAAGCGGCCACGGTCATGCCGGTCGCCTCGAAGTAAACGCGGCCTCTACCCGCGAAGACCGGTATTTGAGGATGGGGGAGCTGTCGAGGCTCCCCCTTTTTTTTAATCGGGATGGTTGGAGGAGGGGGATGAAATCCGTATTCATCATCGCGAGCATCTTGGTTCTTGTCCTGGCCTCGCCGGCCTGGTCCTATGAGGAGATCGCCGTCACCAACGGAGGGACGATCACCGGCAAGGTGACGATGACCGGGGGGAAACCGATCCCGAAAGGGTTCACCCTGGTCACGTTTCCGGACCCGGTGTATTGCGGGCGCATCTCGACGGGCACCGGCTGGCGGCTGCTGGATGAGTTCACCATCGCGGCGGACGGTGGCCTGAAGGATGTGGTGGTCATGCTGGCGGAGGTGCCACGAGGCAAGCCATTCTCGTTCACCCCGCCCACCATCGAGGCCCGGGACTGCCGTTTCCTGCCCTTCGTCACCACAGTTCGGGACAAGCAGGACGTGATCGTCCTCAACATGGACCCGGTGATGCATGACATTCAGGCCTACGAGACCTCGCATCTGGGGCCGCGGGTGTTGTTCAATGTTCCGTTGCCGATGAACCCGCATCATCCCAGCTCGGCGAGCGTGAATGCCCAGTACCATAAGCATCTGGCCGGGGAACCGATGACGCAGACGATTCAAATGACCAAGGGCCGGCGTATCTTCGTCATGCAATGCGGCTTCCACGCCTACATGGAGAGCTGGGGGATGGCGGTGGACAATCCCTACTATGCCGTGACCGGACCAGACGGCGCCTTTACGATCGCGGAGGTGCCCCCCGGCGACTATACGTTGGTGGCCTGGCATCCACAGGCTGGCACGGCGCTCGAGCAAAAGGTCACCGTGACGGCCAAGGGGAAGACGGCGGCCGGCTTCCAGTTCAAATCGCCGACCGGACGGCGGAGCCCCCACGAGATGGTGGAGAATCCGCACTACGGCCTGGAAGCGCTGGGGAAGCCGCTGGAGGTCGTGCCGACGCTGGAAGTTCAAAAGCCGTGAAGCGTGAGGCGTTAGGCGTGAGGGGCGGAGGGTGAAACGGGAGAAAGAGATCGGGTTGCCTGTTACGGGTCACGCGTCACGCGTCACGCGGCCCGGGGCGGTGAGAGCGGCCCTGCTCGGACTGATCCTGATGGTCGGGACCGCGCTTCCGTCGGCTGCTTATGACGTCGTGGAAGTCCGGAACGGCGGAGCCATCACCGGCACGGTGACATTGGAAGGCCCGGTCCCGGCACCCAAAGGGTTCAACCTGCTGACCTTCCCGGACCCTCAATATTGTGGCCGGATCTCCAATGGCAATGGCTGGCGACTTCTGCATGAGTTTACCGTCGATGCAGCCGGCCGGTTAGGGGACGTGGTGGTCATGTTGGAAGGGGTGGAGACCGGCAAGCCCTTTTCTCTCTCCGTCCCTCATGTGGAGGCTCGCGACTGCAGGTTTCTACCCTTCGTCACGGTCGTTCGTGACGGTCATGCCATCGAGGTCGTCAACATGGACCCGGTCATGCATGATATCCAAGCCTACGAGACGTCTACGAACCTTGGGGCACGCGTGCTGTTCAACTCACCGCTGGCGATGAACTTCCAGCACAAGCGGGGTGACCTGCATGCTATCCACGACCACCAGCCCGGCAAGTCCATGCTGGGGCCCATCGACCTCAGCAAAGGCCGCCGGACGTTCGTCATGCAGTGCGGGTTCCATGCGTTCATGCAAAGCTGGGCCCTCGCGATCGACAACCCCTATTACGCGATTACCGACGCGTCGGGCCAGTTCACTCTCACCGGCGTGCCGCCTGGCACCTATCGGCTGGTCGCCTGGCACCCTCAGGCAGGCCCCATGGTTGCTCAGATGATCACGGTCAAGCCGAACGGCACCATGACCGCCTCTCTCTCGCTCAAAGCTCCGGTCGGCCGTCGCACGGTGCATCAGGTCGTGGAGAACCCCAGATTCGGACCCGGCGTCCTGGGTTACCCCCTGGAGATTGTCCCACTCGTGGAACGCCAGCGTTGAGCCCCGTGGTCTGGTGAGACTCCGCCGCGCACTCCTTCGAGCTTTCCCCTTCCTGACTTTCCTGATGGTGGCCTTACCGGCAGTCCCGGTGCTCGCGGCCGGTTCTCAGCAGCCTGACTCGATTCAGGAAGCCCAGGTCGCATTTGAGCGGAAGCAGTATGACCGGGCCTTGGCGTTGGTTGAACCGCTGACCAAACAGGGCAGCGGCCCCGTGGAGGCCCGACGGCTGAAGATCAGAAGTCTGGTCCGACTTGGCCGGCCCCGCGAGGCGTTGCAGGAATACGAGCGGCTTGAGGCGCGGCCCGGGAAGGAGGACGTTCCCCTGCTCCGGGAGGTCGCGATCGCGTTCATCCTCGCAGTCCTGAAGGACATGCGGGAGCAGATGCGGGGAGCCGGGTACACCGCATTGAAGGAGATTGATGCGGATGACACGATCCCGTACTTCGAGGACGGGTTGAGCGACGGATCAGGCCTGGTGCGAGCGCTGGCCGTCGAGGGCCTGGGGCGCCTGGAGGCAGGCCGGCGCTCGGCCCGGCTTCGAACGGCGCTGGAGGACCCGGCCGCGATCGTACGGGTGGCAGCCCTCAAAGCGCTGGGACGATCGGGCGACCGCTCGGTCATGACCCTGGTTGAACGTGCTTTCAATGATGAGCAGCCGATTGTACGGGTCGCGGCCGCCGGGGCGCTGGCCATGTTGGGGAAGAGCGATGGGTGGAGCCGGGTTCGGGAATCCACCTCGGCATCGAACCCTGACGAACGGAGCGCCGCGCTGCGAATGCTGGGGGATCTGCGGGACCGCCGGGCTCTGCCGATTCTGAAGCAGGCGCTCGACGATACCCAGCCCTCCGTCCGGGGGGCAGCCGCGGCCGCCTTGGGAGACCTTGGGATGCCGGAAGCTGCGCCGCTTCTCGTTCAGGCGCTGAGCGACCCGATCCCGGCCGTGCGGGCCTCCGCCGCAGTGAGTCTGGGCGAGCTCCGTGCTCCCGAATCCGCGCCAGCATTGAGGAGAGCGATGGCCGATACGAATCCCGCAGTGCAGGCTGCCGCCGTCTCGGCCTTACTGCACCTGGGGGTTTCATACGAGGAAACCGCCCAAACGATTCGCGAACTGACTCAGCAGTCCGATCCCAGCATCAGGGCGTCGGCGGCTCGAGCCCTTTCCCGTGGCCGGGGCAGAGAGATTGTCGAGGTGCTGCGCCTGCTCCTGGATGATCCCCTTCCGAGACCCAGGATTGCCGCGGCCAGAGCGCTGGGCCAGATCGGAGGGGCAGACACGGTCGGGATCTTGAAGAAGGCGCTCCGGGATCAGGATGAGGCGGTCCGAGCTACCGCTGGAGGGGCTCTTGGTCGCGTGCTGTCCTCGACGGTTAGTCGAGACAATCGGTTGAGAAAAAACTAGACTTTCCCTCGGGGAAGTTTTGGGCTTGACACCATTGTCAATGGCTGTATAGAATTCTTCCCCTGGTATTTCAAGAACAACCCGCCAACACTGTCGCACACAGCGTCGGGCAGCGGTGCGGTAAAATAAAGTGGTTCTCACACCCCCACTAAGACTTGATGTGAGGAAGTTCTAATCCGGTCTAGGTTTTCAACTACAGGCTTTCAATCATAAGGAGGCAGGACCATGAGTAAGGCGGCGGTTGTCATATTTGCTCTGGCGGGGGTGGCGTTCTTGGCGACGCCGCTCACCTCGTTTGCCGGAGGGACGGTGACCGGCAAGGTCACCTATAGCGGCAAGGCGGAAGAGAAGGAGTTCCTCTTCTCGAAGTTCCCCAATCCGAAGTTCTGTCCGAAGAATCCCAATCCGGAACTCGTGAAGGGCGAGAAGCGGATCCTGCCGACGATCCAGGTCGGTGCGGGCGGCGCCCTGAAACACGCCGTCGTGGCCGTGATCGACGTGGAAGACAAGGCCTTCGTGGATGGCTACAAAGGCACCGATATAGTGGCGGAGTTCTGCGAATTTCTTCCGTTTACCGGCGTGGTGGTGAAGCAAAAGAATTTCCATGTGGAAAACCACGACGCCGATCCGGACGATCCGGGCCCGAAAGGGGATTTTCCAGGGAAGAAGGGCGTGCTTCACAACCCGCACACCTTTGAGGTGCTGGGCCCCAGCTCCTCCACGGTCTTCAACATCGCGCTGGCGGAGAAGGGATCCAAGCTGGACAAGCCGGTGGTGCTGCGCAAGGATAAGCAAGGCTCATTTTTGCGGCTGCAGTGCGACCAGCATGAGTTCATGCAGGGCTTCTTCCTCCCGGTGCAGAACCCCCATTACACAGTTGTGAAAGATGATGGTTCGTTTGAGATCAAGGACGTTCCGGCCGGCAAGCACAAGCTGGTGGCTTGGCACCCGTTCGCCGGCAAGGTGGAAGCCGAGGTGGATGTCGCTGAGGGTGGCACCGCGCAGGCGAAGTTCGAAATCAAGAAGAAGTAAGGACGCTCGGTTGGGGTGGAGAAGGGCAGTGGCCGACATCGGCCACTGCCCTTTTTGTTTGGTGGTAAGCTGGCAGGTGACATGCGGCCTCTCGCTTCCGCGCCTCTCGCGGCACCCCTACCACGGCGGTCAGGAGTGGAACCCTTCTGGAATTCCCGCAGCCGCGATCACTACCCGTTGCATTCCAGAGCAACGGGTCCCCATCGCGGTGCTTTGGTCAGTTCCAGCTTTCCTTCTCCTGACGCCGGGCGGGACCCCGCCGCTCCGGCGAAGTCCGCTCCTGGCCGCATGCCACCTGCGGCTCAGATCTCCTAAGATTGTGTGCGAGATACGCTTCACGAGCGACGGGCCGTGGACACGCATCCTCGCGACCGGCCGGCCGCCGAGGTTCGAATTCTGCTCTAAGAAGCCCCCCACCCGAGGCGTGATGAAAGAGAGTGAATTGTGGTCAGACGCGTCACTGCGGTTTGAGGCGGCGGATAAACGAAATCGGATACGCCGCTGAACGCATGGCGATCATCGGATCGGCCGCCTCGATACCGGAAACGACCGCCCCCGGCAGGAAAAGCAGTTTGTCTGCAGTGTGACTCTCCGTCGTCGCTTTGGTGATCGCGATCGTTCCCAATTCGACCGTCTTCCGGCTGGCCGGCCACGCGATCGAGGGGTCGTCGATCTTGTCGCCCCTCTCGGCCACTTGGAGCATGAATTTGAACTTGACGGGGCCGCGTCGGACCCGGTCGCCGATCTCATCGCTAAGGTAGTCCGGTCCCATCTTCGAGACCTGCTCCTTGCTGAGGAACTTCTCGCCGGCGTCGGGCCGAAGCTGGTAACGACCGAACGTGGCAACCCCCTTCGCGTTGGTAAACTTGAACGTGTTGATACCGAAATACGGCAGGGTCGCGTAGCTCACCGGTGGCGGCTTCGGGGCCTCCGCGAACGCTTTCGCCGTCGGATGGGAGCCCAGGAACTTATCCAAGGCGGTTGGCTTGGGCGCATCGGGGCCGCTCGCACTGATCGCGAGGAAAAAGTCCCTCAACTCTTCCGACGTGGCAACGGGGAAGCCGTTGAAGGACAGGACCACGATATCGGTCTGGGACCCGTCCGCCAGCGTAAACTTCACGGCCATGCCCCGCGGCATCTCGGCTGTATCGGGGACGGTCGGTAACCCCGACCCAGCGGAGAACCGGACCGTCACGGGAATCGGGCTCTTTTGTTTTTGAAGGTGAGCGGCCTTGCTCACGGACGCTGCCGAAGCGCTCGGCGTGAAGGTGCCTTCCAGTATGACGCCCTTTGCGTGGTTCGCGCGCGCTCCAGGATGGACGCCGAACACCGCGTTGAACGCGTCGACTAGTTGCTCAGGGACCGATTTTTGACTTGGCGGCGCCTGCTGAGCAACCGCGACCGCCGGGTTCACGAGGTGTACGGCTAACACTACTGCTGCGAGTAACGTCCACATTGGCGTGTCCTCCTGTTTCTGAGAATACCTCCTTTTTCCTTCAAGCCTACAGATGCATTTCTCCTCAGTTGGCAGTTGTTTTCTGTTTCTTGCGAGCGTCCGCGCTACAGTTGCACCCGTGGTATTACACGGTAGGCACGGTGCCGCCGTCGATGATGTATTCCGTGCCGGTGATGGAGGCCGCGCGCGGCGAGGCGAGATAGGCGACTAGATCTGCCACTTCGCTCGGTCGGGCCGGGCGTCCGATCGGGATGCCGCCGAGGGAGTCCATTAAGGCTTTCCGGGCACCATTGTAGTCAGTGCCCTTGTTCGCCGCCAACTCGTTGACTAAGCCCACTGCGGCTTCGGTCTCGACCCAGCCAGGGGAAACACGGACCACCCGAACGCCCTTCGGGCTCACCTCCTTGGACAGACCCTTGCTGTAATTGGCGAGCGCGGCCTTCGCCGCAGCATAGGCGATGGTGGCTTCGGGTAGCGGCATCACGCGCTGGATCGAGGTGATATGAATAATCACGCCAGAACGCTGGTCGAGCATCATCGGCAAAAGTGCCCGGTCGAGCCGGACAGCGGGGAACAGATTCAAGGCGAGCGCGCGATGCCACTCGTTATCGTCGAGCACCGCGAAGCCGCCAGCGGGCGCTGACGAGCCGCCGACAACATGGACGATGATGTCAATGCCGCCGAGACGCTTCCAAACGGCATCGGCAACGGCCGCACAACCTTCGGCGGTGGTGATATCGGCCGCTACGAATAAACTCGTCTCGGTAAGATCGCTGGGCAGCGTGCGGGCGGTGGTGAGGACTCTCGCACCGCCGTCGCGCAGCCGCGCCGCCACCGCCTCACCGATCCCTTTGGTGCCGCCGGTTACGAGAACGCGCTTGCCGTCAAATTCATGGGGATCAACATTGGATTCATGTGCAGTCATCAACGTACCTCCTGACACCTCAGTTCGCCTGGAGTCCGCCGTGGTGTGAATTGCGGTCAGAGGGCAATTTCAGGGGAGCCGTCCCGGCTCTTCGGACGTGCTCGTGTTTTCCCGTTCAGGCGTCTCACTAGACTGTTCGCAATCTCATTCTGAACAATGAAATAGGACTCTAATCCCAATTTCCCCTCTGGTCGCGGACAATCCTATTTGGTTTTCATGTACTTCGCAAGGGGCCTGTCGACGGTCCGGAACCAGACAACCCCTCGCAC
>Ga0209375_1002781_pt1 | contig 12381 bp, 10 predicted proteins | sample GraSoiAngelo_131_FD_185888 | JGI IMG/M metagenome (GOLD analysis project Ga0209375, IMG submission 185888) | Grasslands soil microbial communities from the Angelo Coastal Reserve, California, USA - 14_0929_02_30cm (SPAdes) (version 2) | ecosystem: Environmental > Terrestrial > Soil > Grasslands ... | reverse complement strand
GATTCACCTGCTCGTGCGTCCAGCGGTACTGCTGGAGATTCTGCGCCCATTCGTAGTAGCTGACGGTCACGCCGCCGGCGTTCGCGAGGAAATCGGGGATCACGGGGATGCCGCGCTCTTCGAGGATCAGGTCGGCCGTCGGCGTGGTGGGCTCGTTCGCACCTTCCACGACGACTCTGCAGTCGACGGTTCGCGCGTTGGCCTCCTTCGTGATGACGCCGCCGAGCGCGGCGGGGACGAGCCAGTCACAGGGGATGGTCCACAGCTGCTCGTTGCTGATCGCCGTGCCGGCGTTCCACTCCGACACGGGTTTCCGGGCGGCGGCGTGGGCCAAGAGCCCGGGAATGTCGAGACCGCTTTCATTCACGACCCCGCCGGATACGTCGGAGACGGCGATGACCTTCGCGCCCGCCTCTGCTTGCAGCAGCCGCGCGAGGTGCCCCCCGACGTTCCCAAACCCTTGGATGACGACGCGGCTTCCTTTGAGCGGAATGCCGAAATCATTCGAATATTCCGTCATCACGTACATGACGCCCCGACCGGTGGCCTCCTCGCGCCCCAGCGAGCCGCCGAGCGAGATGGGCTTCCCGGTCACGGCCGCGGGCGTGTAGCCGTGACGGCTGGAGTACTCGTCGAGGATCCAGGCCATGACCTGCGCGTTGGTGGCGACGTCGGGAGCGGGGATGTCCCGGTAGGGGCCGAGCACGATGGAGATGCGCTGCGTGAAGCGGCGAGTGAGACGTTCCAGCTCGAGCTTCGAGAGTCGCTTGGGATCTACCGCAACGCCCCCTTTGGCCCCGCCGAACGGGATTTCCATGAGCGCGGTCTTCCAGGTCATGATGGTCGCGAGCCCCAGCACCTCGTCGTGGTCCGCGTCGGGGTGGTAGCGGATGCCGCCCTTACAGGGGCCCCGAGCTCCGTTGTGCTGAATGCGATAGCCGGTGAACACCTCGATCCGCCCGTCGTCCATGCGCACCGGGACTTCGACCTGGACCTCGCGGAACGGCCGCATCAGGATGCGCCGCATGTAGTCATCGAGATTGATCAAGTTGGCGGCGCGCTCGAACTGGCTGTCGACGATCGATTTTCCCGTCATCGTGCGCGAGGTCAGGGGACCTCCTTCGTGTAGGGGCGCAGCATGCTGCGCCCCTACTCGCGGACGAGGCGGCGATTCGCCAGGCGGCCGGCCGGATGCTGCGCCTCGGACAGCGCGTGGGCGACGTTCGCCTGGCGGGTCCGCCGCCCGGCGGCGTCGGCGAGCACCCCGATCACGTCGGCGCCCGAGGCGGCTGGCTCGGGGAGATGTTCGAGCACGAACACGAGGCCGGTCGCGTGCTCCGCCACAGCGGCGGTCAAGGTGGACCATGCCGTGTCCGCGGGCTGAGGGCGCTGGGCCACCACCAACGGGCAGGCGGCCGGATCGAACCCGGTGCGCGTGACGAGCGGTGCTCCCAGCGTGTCCGCCATGGTGCGCCACACGGGTAGGGCGGGTCCGAGCGCGACGATCTGACCGAACCGCCATCCGGAATCCCGCGCCAGGTCGAGGAAGGCGGCGGCGAGACTTGCATCATCGGGCACCGCCGTGGCGTCGTCCGAGGCGAGCACCACGGTGCCGGTCTCGGCGAACCAGCGCTCGGCGGGGGTCAGTCCGTCCGGCCGGCGCGGGGCGTAGAACGCGTAGCGCCGGGTGGCGGCGATCTCGCGCTCCGCCGCGACGCGCTGCTCCGCGTGTTCGGCCGCTTGCGCGGCCCCCTCGTAGGCGACTTCCGCGGCCTGATAGCGCCCGGCGTCCCGCAGAATCCGTCCGCGCAGCCGCAACGTCTCGGTGTGGGGCTCGAGGCCGAACGCCCGGTCGAGCGCGAGCAGGGCGCGGTTGCGGTCGCCCAGGCGGAACGCGGCGTAGCCCAGCTCGTGCCACACGAGCGCGAGGTCGGGATCGAACTCGAGCGCCTGCTCCAGCGTGGCGAGGGCGTCGCGATAGCGCGTGAGCTCGATGAGCGCCGCGCCCTTGAGGGCCAGCGAGAACGCGGAATCGCCGAACTGCGCTCGTGCACCCTCGGCAAGCCGCAACGCGTCCTCGGCCCGCCCCTGACTGCGCAGCAGCTCGAAGCACTCCGCCCAGCCGGGTTTCAGGTCGGGATGCTCCGCCAGCAGGTCGCGGTAGGCCTTCTCGGCGTCGGCGACGCGCCCTTCGCGGACCAGATAGCGGGCGCGAGCCATCGCGCGCTCGCTCGGCGCGTCCGGGAACAACTCGTACGACGCGGTCGTCCGCATGGCGCGAATATAGCCGCTCTCCGGTCGCTGGCTAGGCGCGGGTCCCTGGACGTCCGGCGGTTTCGTCGTCTAGATTCTTCGCGCCATGGACGCGATGGACACCGACCGCCTGCTGCGAGAGCTCACCGACTTTCTGCGCATCCCATCCGTCTCGACGAGCGCGTCGCACAACGCCGACTGCCGGGCGGCCGCGGAGTGGGTCGCCGGCGAGCTGCGTCGGCTCGGCTGTCGCGAGGTACAGTTCCTGGCGAGCGGCACGCACCCGGTGGTGTGGGGCGTCGGGCCCGAGGTGCCTGGCGCACCGACGCTGCTCGTCTACGGCCACTACGACGTGCAACCTCCCGAGCCACTCGACGAGTGGACCACTCCGCCGTTCGAGCCGACGGTGCGGGACGGCAAGCTGTTCGCGCGCGGTGCCGCGGACGACAAGGGCCAGGTGTTCTGCCTGCTCAAGGCGATCGAGGGGCGGGGCGGCCGACCACCGGTGAATTTCCGCTTCCTCATCGAGGGGGAGGAGGAGTACGGTAGCCGCGTGTTGTTTGAGCTCTTGCGCCGCGAGCCCGAGCGCACGCGAGCCGACGCCGTGCTCATCGCCGACATGGCCTACATCGCACCGCGCTGGCCCGCGGTCTACACGACGCTGCGTGGGCTGTGCTATGCGGAGATCAGCGTGCGTACGGCGAAGTCGGACCTGCACTCGGGCGAGTTCGGTGGCGCGGCGCCCAACGCGCACGAAGAGCTCGCCCGCCTGCTCGGTCGACTGAAGACGCCCGACGGCAAGGTTCACGTCCCGGGCCTGTATGCGTCGGTCAAGCGTCCTTCCAAAGTCGAGCTCGCTACCTGGAAGCGCCTCCCTTTCCGGGAAGGCGAGTTCTTGAAGCACCGCGTCCAGGCGAAGGCGCTCACGGGGCTAAAGGCCTACTCCGTGCTCGAGCGCCTCTGGGCCCTCCCGACCTTCGAGATCCACGGGATCACCGGGGGCTTCACGGGGGACGGCGCCAAGACGGTGATCCCGGCGGAAGCCACGGCGAAAGTGAGTCTGCGCCTCGTGCCCGACCAGAAGCTCAAGACGGTGGAGCGCCAGCTCGTGGCGGCGGTCCGGCGGTTCGCGCCCAGGCACGTCCAGGCGAGCGTGACGTTCTTGCACGGTGCGGACCCGGCCACGGTGAAGGTGACGCACCGGGCGTTCCAGCTGCTCGATCAGGCGTTCCGCGAGGTGGTGGGGCGGGGGACCGTGCCCGCACGGGCCGGCGGCTCGATCCCGGTGGTCCCCGCGCTCGGGAAGGGCGGCGCCCCGGTCATCCTCACCGGGATCGGCCTCCCCGACGACCGGCTGCACGCGCCGAACGAGAAGCTCGACCTGAAGCAGTTGTGGGACGGCATCCGGGTGTTCGGCCGGTTTTACGAGCTGCTGGGCAGCATGGGAGTGGGCTAGCGGCGGAGCGCTTGGCCTAGAAGCGGGAGGCCGTGAGCGTCACATCCGTCCCGGCCCAAGCGCGTGCAAAGCGGGCGTCCACGTCCGCCGCCTCGGCGCTCTTCCCCTGCGCGCGCAGCGCCTGTGCCAGCCCGAACAGCGACCAGCCGTTTTCCGGGAACCGCTTGAGGTCCTCGCGATACAGCCGCTCGGCCTCCACCGCGCGGCCCCCCCGGAGCAGTACCGCCGCCAGCGAGTGGCGGATCGGGTAATACCAGTCGGGCGGCTCGGTGTAGAGCTGGTCATCCTCGATCTTCATCGCCTCGCGGAAATGCGCAATGCCCTCCTCGAGCGCACCGCGCCGTGCCGCGATCTCGCCCAAGAGCGCGTGCGTCGCGATCTGTAAATTCGTGCCCGGCGTCGTCCACCCGGCAGCGGCGTAACCTCGCATCCCGCTTATGGCGATCCGCTTCAGCGTGTCGAGCGCCGCCTGCGCTTCCGCGAACCGGCGGGTCGCCGCCAGCGCAACGCCGCGCGCGTACTGGACCATGCCCCGCGAGTACGCGAGGTCCACCGGTGGCAGCGGCATGGCGAGCAGCTCGTCCCAGCGGCCGAACGTCACGAGGGTCAGGTAGGTGTAGTGCAGATACGGCTCGAGGAACGGCACCTGCTTCGCGACCCTTGCGGGAGTCGTCGCCGCAGTCCGCTTCGCGGCCGCGATGGCCAGCGCGCTCTTGCCGGCGAGCGTCGCGGCGAACGCCAGGAAGTGGTGGTTGTGCGGGTAGTAGGCGAGCGGATACAAGCCTTGTGGCTTCTGCCCCTCGATGAAGGCCTCATCGGCGTGGACTGCGTGCTCGTTGGCCGCGATGGCGTCGGCGTAGCGTCCCACCCGGATGTATATGTGGGCGGGCATGTGGACGAGATGCCCGGCGCCGGGCATGAGGGCCGCGAGCCGCTCGGCACACGGCACGGCCTTCTCCGGCGCCACGGCCTCGACCGCGTGGATGTAGTAGTGGCATGCACCGGGATGGCGCGGGTCGGACTGCAGCACGCGCTCGAGCTGAGCCACGATCTCGCGGGTCCCGGGATAGGGCTCGCCCGTCTTCTTGTTCCAGTAGTTCCACGGACGCTTATCCATCAGCGCCTCGGCGTACAGCGTCGCGGCGTCGAGGTCGTCGGGATACCGCCTCACGACCTCGCCCATGCTCGCCGCATAGGCCGAGTCGAGCGCCGCGCGATCGCCGGGCGGGATCGGGGGGACCGCGTACCGGTGCGCGAGCGCAGCGATGTAGGCCCGCTCCCGGGGGCTCGCGCCACGCTGGCGCGCGAGGGCCTGCACGAGGGCCTTGTATGCCGCAATCCCCGCGGCCGAGTCCATGCCGGCGTTGACGTGCGGGCCGTACGCGTAGGCTACGCCCCAGTAGCACATGGCGCAGTTCGGATCCAGCTGCGCGGCATGGTTGAAGGAGCGGATGGCCTCGCCGTGATTGAAGCCGTACAGCAATCGCATGCCCTGGTCGAAGTAGCGCTGGGCCAGGGATACCGGCGTCGTGATCGGGACGTGATAGTCGCCGAGGTCGGTGTAGATGGGGACCGTGTCACGGGGCCCGGCCACCGCCGCCAGGATCACCAGCAGGGGATGTAGGTGCATGGACCTCCGCTAGACGCGCTTCTTGCTGAGACTCCGCAATCGGTTGATATCGTGTTGCGTGAGCCCCCGTCCCCCATACCGCTCTTCCCTCCACGGATCGCCCCGCATGTGGTAGCCGTTTTGCTCCCAGAAGCCGGGCACGTCTTGGTCAACCAGCGTGAACCCTCGTACCCACTTGGCGCTCTTCCAGAAATACAAGTGCGGCACCAGCAGCCGGGCGGGCCCGCCGTGCTCGGGCGTGAGCCACTCACCGTTCCACCGGAACGCGACCAGGTTGTCCGGGCGATCCAGATCCGTGAGCGGCAGGTTGGTCGTGAAGCCCTGCTCGGCGCTGACGAGGCAGTACTGTGCGTCGGGCTTCACCCCCGCGCGTCCCAGCAGGAGCGGTACGGCCACGCCCTCGAACGTGTTGTCGAGCCGGCTCCAGCGCGTGACGCAGTGGATGTCACAGCGCACCGACTTCCGCGGCAGCTCGAGCAGCTCGTCGTAGGCAAGCGTGAACGGGCGGTCCACCAGCCCGGAGACGTCGAAGGTCCAGGTGCTTGTGTCGACCTTTGGGACGTCACCGTAGTGGAGCACCGGCCATTTGGTGGTCAGCACCTGGCCGGGTGGTAAACGACTAGTCATGACATCGTCGAGCAAAGGCGTCGCGCGAATACGTCGCGCAGAATCGTCACGCGAGACCGTGGCACGTTTTTCGTTCGACGCCGTCAGCTTGACGCCACGTGAGCAGCAGCTGGATGTCGTCGAGCAACTCTGTCTCGACGCCGAATGCCTGCGCGAACCCCCGAATCACCGCCGCGACGGTCTCGTCCCAAAGCTCCTGCTCCCTGCTCCCTGCTCCCAGCTCCCGATCGACCGACGTCATCTCCACGCCCGGGATGCCGCACGGCACGATGCGCCCGAACTGGGAGAGGTCGGTGGTGACGTTGAGCGCGAACCCATGCCACGTGACCCATTGCTTCACGTGGATGCCGATGCTCGCGATCTTCCGGCTCCCCCCCCTGGTCCACACGCCGGTGTAACCGGGGTTCCGCCCGGCGGGTACTCCGAGCGCGGCGAGCGCGTCGATGAGCGCTTGCTCCAGGGTGCGAAGGTACCAGTGCAGATCCGGCGTGTGGCGGGTCAGGTCGATGATGGGGTAGCCGACGAGCTGGCCGGGGCCGTGGAACGTCACGTCCCCGCCGCGCTCGATCTCGAACACCTCGATGCCGTCGCGGCTGAGGAGATGACCCGCGTGGGAGTTGCGGCCCAACGTCACCACCGCGGGATGCTCGAGCAGGAGCAGCACGTCGTTCGCCAGGCGGCCGTCGATGCGCGCCTGGGCGAGGGAGCGCTGCCACTCGAGCGCCTCGGCGTACGGGACGACGCCCGCCTGCGCGACCACCAGCACACGCCTGGTCACGACCCGTCTCCCATGACCCGTCCCTCGTCCCCCGCCGTCGCACCCGCGATCGCCCAGCGGCTCGCGGCCGTACCGATTACGGCGCTCAGCACGCCCCAGGCGATCAGGCCGGGAGACCCGAGCAGCCGGTCGGCCACGGCGGCGAGGAATCCCACGAGCAGCGCCCCCACCGTGGAGAGCACGCCGATCACGCCGCTCTGCCACAGGTTCTCCAACGGCCGGCTGCGGCGCCAGCCGAACATGCCGGCCACCGCGACTCCTGCGAGCAATCCGGCGAGCAGCGGGTCGCCCGCCGCGTCACGGTAGCGGTCGGGGTCGAGCCGGCCCTGCAGCAGCTTCACGAGCAGCTGCGCGAGCGTGATGGTGGCGCCCCCCAGCCCCGCACCGCAGGCGAGCGCGCCGAGCCCGATGGCCAGTGGGTCCCTGCGGACCTCGGTCACATATGCACCACGCGCCCGAGCGAGTCGAGCGCCGCTTCGGCAATCGCCTCGGACATGGTCGGGTGCGCGTGAATTGCCAGCTCGACCTCTTCCACGGTGTACTCGTTCTCCCGCGCCACCGCCAGCTCGTGGATGATCTCGGACGCGTGCCCGCCCACGATATGGGCGCCCACGATCTCGCCGTACTGCTTGTCGCGGAGGATCTTCACGAACCCCTCGGTCTCGCCCGTGCCGCGCGCGCGGCCGTTCGCCGAGAACGGAAACCGCCCCGCCACGTAGTCGAGCTTCCGCTCCTTGCACTGGTCCTCGGTGAGCCCGATGCTGGCCACCTCGGGGTGGCAGTACGTCACGCTGGGGACATTGTCGTACTTGATCGCGTGTGGTTTCTTGCCGGCGAGCAGCTCGGTGACGTACACACCCTCCCGGGAGCCTTTGTGGGCGAGCATCGGCGGCCCCGCCACGTCGCCGATCGCGTAGTAGCCCGGCGCCGTGGTCTGCAGGCTCGGATCGACCTTGATGAAGCCGCGGTCGCTCAGTTGCACGCCGCACTCCGCGAGACCGATGTTCTCCGTGTTCACCGCGCGACCCGCGGCCATCAGCACCGTCGCGACCTCGATTTTCTGCGCCGCGCCGTTCGCTTCGACCTCGAGGGTCACCTTGTCCTTCGCCGGGGTGCCTTTCTTCACCTTGGCGCCGGCGAGCACCTCGATGCCCCGCTTCTTGTAGCTCTTCGCGAGGGCGTCCGATGCCTCGGCGTCCTCGAGCGGCAGGATCCGGGGGAGCGCTTCGATCAGAGTCACCTTGGTCCCGAAGGCCTGGAAGATGTCGGCGAACTCCATCCCGACCGCGCCCGCGCCGATGATCGCCATCGACGCGGGAGCCTTTTCGAGGAACAGCGCCTCGTCGGACGAGATCACCGTGGTCTTGTTGATCTCGAGCCCGATCTGCGGCAGGCCTTTCACCCGCGATCCCGTGGCAATGATCACGGCCTTCTTCGCTTCGTACACGTCGTTCCCGACCTTGACCTTGCGGCCGGGTTGGAGCACTCCGGCGCCCTTCGCGACCGTGACCTTGTTCTTCTTCATCAGGAACTCGACGCCCTTCGAGTTCTGGTCGCTCACGCGGCGCGAGCGCTGCATGGCGACACCGTAGTCGGTCTTCACGGCGCCGGCCTCGACGCCGAACTCCTTGGCTTCGCGCAGCAGGGTCGCGATGTAGGCGGAGTGGAGCAGGGCCTTCGTGGGGATGCAGCCGATGTTGACGCACACCCCGCCGAGCTTCTCCTTCTCGATCACCGCGGTGCTCAAGCCGAGCTGGGCGGAGCGGATCGCGGCGACGTAGCCGGCGGGACCCCCACCCAGGATGATCACGTCAAATTGATTCGCCAAAAGCCCCCCTCCCCCAATGCGGAGTGCGGAATGTGGAATGCGGAATGTCAGTGCTGGGGTCGAACCCCGAGATCATGCTTCGACGCCGGCCCCTCAATTCCGCATTCCGCACTCCGCATTCCGCATTTCATAAGAGCATCGCCAGCGGGTTCTCCAGCATCTGTTTGAGCGTCTTGAGGAACGCCGCCCCCGTCGCGCCGTCGATCACCCGGTGGTCGCAGCTCATGGTGATCCGCATGCGGCGCCGCGCCGTGAGCTGACCGTCCACGACCACCGGCTTCTGGACGATCGAGCCGACGGCGATGATCCCGGCCTCCGGCGGATTGATCACCGCGGTGAACTGGTCGATGTCGAACATCCCCAGGTTCGACACGGAGAACGTCGACCCGGTGTAGTCGGTCGGCTGCAGCCGGCGACTGCGGGCCTTCTCGGCGAGCTCCTTCGCCTCCCGGCCGATGTCGGCGAGCGGCTTCATGTCCGCGTTGCGGATCACGGGCGTGATGAGCCCGTCCTCCACCGCCACCGCCATCCCAATATGCACCTCGCGCCAGTAGCGGATGTGGTCCTCTTGGAACCAGGCGTTGCAGGCCGGATGCTTGGTGAGCGCGTGCGCGGTCGCCTTGATGATGATGTCGTTGAATGAGACCTTGCCCTGGTCGCCGAGCTGCTTGTTCAGGGCGTCGCGTGCCTCGCTCGCCCGCTCCATGTCCACTTCGGTCGTGAGGAAGAAGTGGGGAATGGGGCCGAGCGACGCCGCCAGCCGTTTGGCGATGGTCTTACGGATCTGGGTGAGAGGGACGTCTTGGTACGCTGCCCCCGTGCGCTCGGGAAACGGGACACGGGAAACGGGAGACGGAACGGCGGCTCCCGCGGCCGAAGCCACTGGCGCGCCTTGGCTGGGCGTGCGCTCGAGGTCTTTCTTGACCACCCGGCCACCCGGCCCGGAGCCCGTCACGAGCTGCAGGTCTACGCCTGCCTCCTTCGCGATCCGCCGTGCGAGCGGGGAAGCTTTCACACGGGTGGCATCTGCCGGAGCAGCCGCCGGCAGCGGGGCGACAGCCACCGGTGCAGGCGCAGTCACCGTCACCACGTTTCCCGTGTCCCGTTTCCCGCTGCCCGACGTCACAGGGGGGGGCGCGTTGACGGATGGGCCGACGCTCTCCCCCGGCGCGGCGATGACCGCGACCACACTCCCGACCGCAACGGTCTGGCCCTCGGCGGCGGCGACCTGACGCAGCACGCCGTCTGCGCGAGCCACCAAATCCATCACGGCCTTGTCGGTCTCGACGTCGGCCAGCGTCTCGCCCGCCTTCACCGGGTCCCCGTCCCGTTTGTGCCATTTCACCACGCGCCCCTCCTCCATCGTCGGGGAGAGCGCTTCCATATAGACGTTGGTGGCCACGGTCAGTCGAGGTAGAGGACGCGGCGTGCCGCCGCGACCACCCGGTCGGGGGAGGGCTTCGCGAGCCGCTCGAGCTGCTTGTTGTAGGGCATCGGGACATCGGCCTGCGTGACCCGCAGCACCGGCGCGTCCAGCTGGTCGAAGGCCCCGCGCTGGATGACGTCCACCACCTGCGCGCCGATCCCGGCGTGGGGCCAGCCTTCTTCGATCACGACCGCGCGGTTGGTGCGCGCGACCGAGCCGACGATCGCCTCCTCGTCGAGCGGGCGCAGCGATCGCAGGTCGAGCACTTCGGCCGAGACGCCTTCGTGCTCGGCCAGCTGCTCGGCGGCCTTGAGGGCCACGGCGACGGTTTTCGAGTGGCAGACGAACGTGACGTCGCGCCCCGGCCGCTTGACGTCCGCCCGGCCGATCGGGACGATGTGCTCCCCCTCCGGTACATCACCCTTGAGGTTGTACAGCATCTCGCCTTCGAGCACGATCACGGGGTTGTTGTCCCGGATCGCCGCTTTGAGGAGGCCCTTCGCGTCCGCGGGTGTCGCGGGCGCCACGACCTTCAGACCCGGGATGTGTGACAGCCAGGAGTCCCACGCCTGCGAGTGCTGCGCCGCGAGCTGCAGCGCGGCGCCGTTCGGGCCCCGAAACACGATCGGGATCGGGATCTGGCCGCCCGACTCGTACAGGATCTTCGCGGCGGAGTTGACGATCTGATCGAGGGCGAGCACCGCGAAATTCCACGTCATGAACTCGATCACCGGGCGCAGGCCCGCCATGGCGGCGCCCACGCCGATACCGGCGAACCCCAGCTCGGCGATCGGTGTGTCCACGATCCGCATCGGCCCGAACTCCTCCAGCAGGCCGCGGCTCACCTTGTAGGCGCCTTGGTAGACCCCGACCTCCTCACCCATGAGGAACACGTTGGGGTCGCGCTGCATCTCCTCGCGCAGCGCCTGGTTGAGGGCGTCGCGGTAGGTGAGCGTCGCCATCAATCGGCCTGCACGTGGGTGGTGAGCTCGGCGGGATCGGGATCGGGGCTCCGATCGGCGAAGCGGACCGCTTCCTCGACCTCCGCGCGCACCTCGGCATCGAGGGCGTCCAGCCCCGCCTGATCCAGCACGCCCTCCTCCTTGAGCTTCCCGGCGAGTTGGGAGATCGGGTCGCGCTTGCGCTGCTCCTCGACTTCTTCTTTGGTGCGGTACACGCCGTGCAACGGGTCGGACATCGAGTGGCCCATGAAACGGTAGGTCCGAACCTCGAGCAGGGTCGGGCGGCCGCCCTTGCGCCCGCGCTCGGCGGCGCGCCGGGTCGCCTCGTATACCGCGAGCACGTCCATGCCGTTCACCAGCTCCGCCGCCATGTCGTAGCTGCAGGCGTGCTCCACGACGTCGGTGACGGCCGCCACGCGCTCGAACGCCGTGCCCATGCCGTAGCGGTTGTTCTCGCACAAAAAGATCACCGGCAGCTTGTAGACGGAGGCCATGTTCAACGTCTCGTGGAAGGCGCCGATGTTGACCGCTGCCTCGCCGAAGTAGCAGATGCAGACCTGGTCGCCTCCCTTGTAGCGGATCGCGAAACCGAGGCCGGCGGCGAGCGGGATGTGGCCGCCGACGATCCCGTGACCGCCCATGAACCGCCGCCCGGCGTCGAACAGGTGCATCGAGCCACCCTTCCCCTTCGAGCAACCCGTCGCCTTGCCGAATAGCTCGGCCATGACCGCGTTCGCCGGCACGCCCCGCGCCAGCGCCTGCCCGTGCTCGCGGTAGGAGGAAATCACGTAGTCGTCGTCGCGCAGTGCGGAGAGCGCGCCGACCGCCACCGCCTCCTGGCCGATGTAGAGATGACAGAAGCCGCCGATCTTGCCCAAGGCGTACGCTTCGGCGGCCTTCTCTTCGAAATGGCGGATCAGGAGCATCTGACGCAGCATGCGCCGCTCCAGCTCGCGTTGGGCGGGCGCGTCGGTGGTCTGGGCGGTAGCCGTGGCCATGGCGATCGGTGAGCGGTCTAGCGAGTGGCGGTCGCTCGCGCCACCTGCTCCCACGCGTGGTAGCTCGAGCGCACCAGCGGGCCGGCTTCCACGTGACGATAGCCCATCTCGAGGCCGTGGCGGCGGAGCGCAGCAAACTCGTCGGGCGTGTAGTAGCGCGCGATCGGGAGATGCTGGCTCGAAGGACGGAGGTACTGGCCGATGGTCAGGATGTCCACGTCCTGCGCGCGCAGGTCCCGCATCGCGACCAGCAGCTCGTCCCAGTCCTCACCGAGCCCGCAGATGATCCCCGACTTCGTGAGCGTGTCGGGATCCATCGCCTTGGCCCGTCTCAGCAGCTCGAGCGCCCGGGGATAACGGCCGCCGGGTCTCGCCAGCCGGTACAGTCGCTCAATGGTCTCCAGGTTGTGGTTCACGATATCG
>Ga0209375_1002778_pt1 | contig 12384 bp, 12 predicted proteins | sample GraSoiAngelo_131_FD_185888 | JGI IMG/M metagenome (GOLD analysis project Ga0209375, IMG submission 185888) | Grasslands soil microbial communities from the Angelo Coastal Reserve, California, USA - 14_0929_02_30cm (SPAdes) (version 2) | ecosystem: Environmental > Terrestrial > Soil > Grasslands ... | reverse complement strand
CACGATAGGAACTTCTTTCTCAACCTTCTGGACTGATGCCGAGCGGCCCGTTCTTCGATACAACAATGCCATTACGTCGCTCCTTTTTGCTCCATGATTCCGAGCAGCTTCGCGTTGAAATCCACGGCGGCGTTTTGGCCCAGCCCCTTCAATTTTTCATCCATCGCCGCGACCTCAATCAAACGCGCCATATCCCGGCCGGGTCTTACCGGAATAGTTACATGCGGCACTTTAAGAGCGAGAATTTCGTAAAACTCGCGGTCGAGACCGATCCGATCGACCTCATCTACCTCCTGCCAGTCCTTCAGGGTGACAACAAGGTCGAGACGCTTTTCGATTCGGATACTGCCAATCCCGAAAACCTTCGCTACATCGATAATGCCGATGCCGCGCACTTCCATGTGATTTCGGGTAAGGTCAGGCGCCGTCGCCATAAGCTCGCGCCCCTCGAGCATCGTAATCCGCGTGACGTCATCAGCCACGAGGCTGTAACCACGTTCGATGAGGCCCAGTACGCATTCGCTTTTTCCGATGCCGCTGGCTCCGCGAATCAAAACGCCAATGCCAAGGATGTCCACCATGCTGCCGAATTCAGTCACTGTCGGTGAAAAATCCATCTCCAAAGCAATTGTAGCGGCGTTAATGAATTTCATCGTGATCATCGGCGTGCGGAATACCGCGATTTTTGCCTCCGCTGTAACAACGAGCAACTCAGGCGCAAGATGAAACCCACGCGACATCACCAGACACGGGATCTTGCGCTCGCATAATTCGCGAAACCTCTTTACCCGAACGCTTGACAGCAGACTTTTTAGATATGAATGCTCAGCCGCCCCTAAAACCTGAACGCGTTTCTCGGCGAAATACGTGTAGAATCCGGAGAGCGCGAGCCCGGGGCGATTAATGGTTGGCTCGCGAATTTTCCGATGAAACCCCACGCGCGGGCCTTCCAGCTTCATATGGAGCTTTTCAGCGTGAGAATTGTAAAACCCTTCGACCGTGACTACCGGAACGCTTTTCTGCTGACTGCTCGTGGATGTAATCGTTTGGATCCCGCGTCGTTCCGCCATTGCCTAACTTCTAGCGTGAATAGCGCGCAATTTCCAATGTGCATCGCACGTTCTTGCCAGAAAGCGTCTTCATAAATTGCACGCTAGGTCTCCAAGGGTTTCGATTGTGCCCTATTGCTCAAAATGCCGAAGCTCTAATGACGGATGGCGAGGGAATGTCGAAGCCAGAATAACGAAAGCCGCTCGGCATAGCGCGCTGTTTTAGGTTTCGTCATTCGGATTTAATTCGTCATTCGTCATTCGGATTTCGTCATTCGCTCTCCCATTCGCGCAAAATCCGAAGGTCGTTCTGGAGCGCCGATGGGTCGGATAAGTCTGAGGCTGGTGCCGCCTCAAGGTGCGCGCGATGCATATCGGCGAATTCAGTGAACGCATTTCGCAGCGCGTTGATAGTTTGTTCCATCCAACGACGGAGACGATTTGCGTAAAGGCTTAAAAATTCCAACAACATGCGATCGTATTCGCTTTCCAGTGTTCGCCGGACGTAAGACGCCAACATTGTCTTACCGAACAGTGAAAGCACCGCTGGCCGTTCGATCGCGATTTGTTTGCAAATTTCATTGACGTCCAGCATTGGCATGCCTGCCGGCTTTGGCAATTCATCAGGAGCGACGCGACTAGAAGCCGACGCGACGGCTTTCATGGCCTTCGCCAAAGATTCGCGTGTCTGCTCAATCAAACGGAGAGTCGCAGCTACGGGCTCAGCGACAAGACTCGTAAGCGTCTTGGAAAAAATTGACGCTGCATCCGCATGATTTGACTCGGTCATTACTGCTGCGATTCGCTGTGCGGCGATATCAATGATTGCCCGCTGCATCTTCGTAATTTTCTGTGTGAGGAGAAAGGATTCGCCTTGCGCACGCTCCAGGATTCGGTCGCCATTACGCAATGCTTCGGTTGCTTCCTCAGAGAGAGCGGCAGTGTCCCTTGAAACCGATTCTGAACTCAATTGGAGCCTGCGCTCCAATGCGCCGATGACCGCTTCGCGCAAACCGCCAATCTTGCGCTTCTGTGAAACGATGGCGAGTTCGTGATGCTGGGCCAGGAAGGGGCGAAGTTCGCTCTCAAACCAGCGATTGCACAGTACTGCCTCCGCTCCAAAAACGCTGACGGCGTGCACAGGTGGTTTCACACCAAGCTGACCGCGCAGGTTCGCCTTCACATACGCAATCATTTCTTCTCGATCGGCGGCGCCAAACAAATCAGCTTTGCTGACGAGGATCATGGCGCTTGCGCCCGCTTGATAAAGCGCCTGCACAACCACTAGATCATCCTGGGTAAGGCCTGCGCTCGCGTCGATCAGAACAATGCCAAGATCGCAGCGTGGCAGATATGCGATCGTCTCCTCCGCCCCAGCGACTGCGAGCGAGCCAAGTCCCGGCGTGTCGACAAACGTCACGCCTTCCGCCAGCCGGTCCGACGGCAATTTCACGAAAATGCGCGTGACATGCTTTTTGTTTCCCTGATTTTTCTGCTCAGTCGCAAACTCGGGCAACTGGGACAACGGAATGGTTTGCGGCTGCGCTTCGGCAAATTCGATTCCCGCTTCTGCAACAGGTCCGTGGCTGATGCGCGTTGGGATTGCCGTTACGGGTGTCACGCCAATCGGTAAAACATCGGTCTGCAAAATGTAATTGAGCAATGACGATTTCCCGGAGCTAACTCTGCCGAAAACGCCGACCTCAAATGCCGCGCTTTCCATGCGGTCGAGCAGCATGCCCAGCGTCCCCCGAAATTCAACAAGACCGTGCGCGGTGATGATCCTCTCGATTTCGCTGAGCAGTCGAATCTCGTCGCCGGTTTTGCCTAGCTGTTGGAGCCGCTGTTGTAGATCGCCGCCGGCACCCTTTCCCAAGTAGCTTCGCAGCTTGGCGACCAATCCATCCAGCTCGGCGCGGATACCGTCTAACCTGTCGGCAGCTTCGTGCGAAAGCGGCCCATACGCGCACATTCGTTCCGGCGTGAGCTCGTTGAGCGAGATTGAGCAATACAACAGATTAATCGCGGCGGCCCATACTGCGCCCGAGTGCTGCTCGGGTGGTGGGATATTGAGCTCCTCCATCACGCGCCGCATCGCTTCCCGAATCCGGAGGATGTAATCGTGCGTTACCTTGCGCTGGATTGGTGTCGTGTCTTCGGAATGGCGATGGGGAACCAGCATCGACCATTGTGTGCTCGGCTTCGGAGAGCAGCTTGTCGATGTACTGGAATGTCGTGCGCACATGCCGCTGATGATGCTCGCTAAAGGGGTGTGGCTTTGTCTCTGCACTCATTTTTTCACATCGCCGTTTTCCCCCACATCCTCCACGCTTAGCACCCGTATACGCTTGCGGTACAGGTGTCCCCACTCATGCATCATCTCCACAGTCGGCTGGAAAAATTTCTGTGCGATCAACGTCGGCACAAATGCGCTCAAGATGACGACGCTAACAAGAATCGTGTACTGATTCCGGTCGATGATACCGTTTTGTAGGCCATACAAGGAGGAGATGGTCCCAAATGTCAGACCCGTGGCCATGAGCAGCGTGGTGTAGCTTGCTTCCTTGACCTTCATGTAGTGCAATCGAGCAAGAGGAAAGACGCCGGCGATTTTAGTTATCATCTTCAGCGCGAGGAGTACGCTAATCACAAGGGATCCCGTCCACAGCGCCGGCAGCGAGACGTACAGACCGGCCTTGATAAAATAGAAAGGCGTGAAGATCGCAAAGGCGATGCTACGCATGCGACGAACAAGGGTTTTGTCGCGAAGAAATACTCCTGCAACCACAAGACCAAGGAGATAGGCTGGCAAGACGGCTTCGCTTTTGGCTGTTGTAGCGAGGCCGCCGAGAAAGAAGAGAACGAAGAGGATGAACTTTACCTCGGGTTCGCTCACCTGCGTCGCGCCCAAGCGTGTGATGATCGATTGCGTCCACCGTGGCATGAACCACAGAACGATCAACGTCACGGTCACAAATAGCAGCAGCCAGAGATTGTAGTCGGCGAACAAGGTACCGAGCGCCAGCACGGTGCCGAAATCGGTAATGAAGCAGGCGGCCAAGATCATCTTGCCCATGGCAGTGTCGCTGAATCCGCCCTCGATCATCACCGCGTAAACGACGGCAACAGAGGTCGTGGAAAGCGCGATGCCAGCGATTTGCGCCTGGTGCAGAGGCCAACCGAGAACGAATTCGGCAAAGACCCAGACGATGGCAAATGGAATGGCAAACGAAAGAACGCCGATCAGCACGCTTGCTCGCCAATTGGCCTTCAACGAAACCGGATCGATCTCCGCGCCAGCGAGAAACGTGAGCACGCCACTGCCGAGCAATGCCAGGAAGTTCGTCCATTCCGTCGATTGTAGTACGTGATGAAGATTCCCCGCGCCGGTACCCGCGCTGTCAATGCCGACATGCAACGTGCCGCCCTCCAAGCCGACAGCGAGGTTGCCAGCAACAACGCCAACCAGAATTTCGACCAGTGCGACCGAAATTCCGCTCCGGATCGAGATCAGACTGGCAATGAGCGCTAGGCCCATCCAGACAGCGGCTATAAACCAAATATTTTCGAACATAAAACTCCTTCCGCTTGGAAGGAGTCATTAGCTCACGCGGTTTTCCCAGCTTGACTCTGGGAAGGCAAACTCCATTGCCTTTGCCCGGAATCTACCGCAGCCCTATCTCCGATCAAGTGAACTCGGGCAAAATGGCACAGACAATCTTGTCTGCGCTCCAATCCTTGCAGACAGGATTGTCTGCATCACGAACTCACATCTTGAAGCGTTCGCCGAGGTAAAGCTGTCGGCTGATGGGATCGTTGATGAGAAAATCTTTTGTGCCTTCGCTTTCCACACGACCATCGAAAATCAGATAAGCGCGGTCTACGATGGAGAGAGTCTCACGCACATTGTGATCCGTGATCATGATGGCTAATCCAGATTTGCGCAGGTTCACGATAATTTGTTGCACATCATAAACCGCAATGGGATCGACGCCGCTGAACGGCTCGTCGAGCATCAACAACTTCGGTTGTGTGACCAGCGAACGCGCGATTGTTAAACGTCGTTTCTCTCCACCACTCAGGGTAAGCGCGGTATTTTTCGCGATCCGCTCGATACCAAACTGGTGCAGCAGTTGATCGCAACGATTTCGCCGCTCAGCCCTGTTTAACGGAAGCGTCTCCAAAATCGCGAGGATGTTTTGTTCCACTGTCATCTTGCGAAAGATCGATTCCTCCTGCGGCAAATAACCCATGCCGAGCCGGGCCCGCTTGTACATGGGGAAATCCGTGACGTCGGTGTCCGAAAAAATCACGCGACCGCTGTTTGGCCTGACCAGACCAACGATCATGTAAAAACTGGTAGTTTTACCCGCGCCGTTTGGCCCAAGGAGTCCCACAATTTCGCCGGCACCCACATGCATGTCGACCCCATTCACCACTGCGCGCCCCCCGTAAACCTTAACCAACTGATCAGTAGTCAGAACGGTTTCCAGTTTCGCTTTGGGAGGCGAAGAAATTTTGGGAGTCGAAACCGGTGCAGTTTGACTGATCATGGTTTCGGGAGCGCCGCGGGAGGTGGCGTTTGAGCGGGCGAAATCTGAGAGGGTGAAGTCTGGGCAGGAGCCGTTTTGGTCTTTTTTTCCTCGTCAGGTTGCTGACGAATCTCCGTGCGGCTCGGTCCGTGCGTGGACAGTTGGCTGTTTTGGTTGATGATCATGACCGTATCAGGACTAGTCGCCACGTGCATATTAGCTCCCTCTTGCACACGTGGCGTCCCTCTCAATTCAACGTCTCCAGTTGCAGCCGTATAAGTGGCTTTATCTGCCCGGCCAACAGCATGCGTGGGCGCTCCGCCGTTCGGGTCGGGCCGGTCGCGCACCAATCCAACGTTCCCTTCTGCGATGGCTTTCTCAAGACTCTGGTTTTGTCCCTTTGTAATGAACACTGTCAATTTGTCAGATTGAAGATTGAAACGCGGATCGATTACCTTCACTCGGCCGCTAAAGATGCCCATGTTCTTGGTTGAATCAAAAAAAGCCTCGTCGGCGTAGATTTGCGTTGTCACGGGTTCATTTGATTGTAATCCCGCGGCGCTCGAGCCAAATAAGTTCGTTGCGGGTGACTTGTCCTCTTTTTTCTTGGCTGGTTTCTCCGCCTTCTTCACTGGCGCAGGCGATGCCGCAGCGGCGGCGGCAATCTGCCCGTGCAAGCGCGCTCCTACCGCGCACGCAATGAACAACACCAACACCGCTAATTTTTTCATTGGGGCGTGTTGGGTTTCGCCGTGAGATGAGATTTGTCAGTGATCACCATCTTCACATTTCCGATCAACCGCGCAGTTCTTGAGTTCGTATCGAACTGCACTGAATCACCCACAATGTTGAAATCTGAGCGTTGAATTGTTGTACGCTCCTGCGAGCTTAGAACCCGGGTTTTCAAGTCAAGCACCGACGTGTTCATGTCGATTCGCAGATCGGACTGATTATCCGGTGTGTAGGTCGTAATTTTAAGAATTTGAAACCCTACGTGCTCCTCATCAATCCGGTGCGCCGTACCGGCTTCAATTCTTCCCCGTAGATGACCGTTGGCATCGAAATCCGGTAACACAAGGCCTTTGGCTTCATGGCCGATTGGCAGTGGAATATTGGTTAAATTTTGTTCGCCCGGTGATGTACTGGGCGACGCTGCCGCTTTCTTCTTGCGACCTTTTGACTGGCCGAACACTGGAGGCGCCAATATCAAGACGAAAAGCGAAATCAACAATAACCCGCCCGATAATACCCGAGACAGGGAGGGACGCTTCACGCGCCTTCTGTCGCCTTGGCGACTTACAGCGTGCCAGGCCCGAACCGCGCGCTTCCGAGAAGTGATGCCCTTATTGGTCGGGCGATTGGGGTCAATCGCCCCTACCTGAAACGGCAGCATGGATAGCCTTTAACATGCGCAGGTGCTTCGGCAAATCCTTTAGCGGGATCTGATTCGGCCCATCCGACAACGCGCGTGCCGGATTTTCATGCACCTCCATAAATATACCGTCGCACCCTGCAGCCATCGCAGCCCTGGCCAGTATCGGCGCCAACGCGCCGTCACCTGAGGTCGAGTCCCCTGCGCCGCCTGGCCGCTGCACAGAATGTGTAGCATCAAAGATGACGCGATATCCTGCTTCGCGCATCCAATACAACGAACGCATGTCGGCGACGAGATTATTGTAGCCAAACGTAGTGCCACGCTCGGTGAAACAGAATTGTGAGTTGCCAAAGGCGATCAGTTTCTCGGCAATGTTTCGCACGTCCCATGGCGCAAGGAACTGACCTTTTTTAACATTGATCGTCCGACCAGTCTCCGCGGCGGCGCGAAGCAGATCCGTTTGCCGGCAGAGAAATGCCGGGATTTGCAGCATATTGATCTTTTCGCCGGCGATCGCTGCTTCATTCGGGGAATGGACGTCTGTCGTCACTGGGATTTTTAAGTCGCTGCCTATAGCGGAAAGAATCTCGCAGCCTTCGCGTACTCCAATTCCGCGAAACGAATGCACCGAACTTCTATTCGCCTTGTCGTACGACGCCTTAAAAATGAAATCGATATCTTCGGCGGAACAGATTTCAGCGATCTTCTTCGCCATGCGCCAGACAAACTTCTCCGACTCAATCACACATGGGCCGAGAATGAAGGTAGGACGTTTACCCCCAATGGTTACTTTCCCGACCGGCAATGCTCTTGACTTCGCCATGGGATCTCTAAGGAAAGCAGGAACGCAGGAATTTCAAAAAGCTCCTTCCTGCTTTCCTGTATTCCCCAGTGATTTGCCCGTTGCAAGATCGAAAATGGCAAACGGCGCATACAATGCGAGGAAAAAGAGCAGTGCGACTCCGTGCATCTGCAGAAGGTAAAGCTGGCGGGAGTCGGAGAGGAAACTTAAAATGGAAAACGCCTCTGGTTTGTGCAGCAGAAATCCATAGTTAACGCCAGTCAGTTCATCGACGATAAGCGTCACCACAAAATAAAATTCCGACCACAACCACACGCGCACGATCGACATGGGATGGGGCCGGTATCGCCGGATCAGCATCAGGAAAATCACGCCCACGATAATACCGCAGTGCGAGGTAAAAAAACTGATGAATCGCCAGTCTGGAAAGCCAAAGCGCAGGTTTGGCGTGAGGACGGCTTGCAACGTGCCGCCGATGCCCCAGAAGTATGCCACTTCGAACCAGCGCTGATTTCCGGTCCACATCGCCACGATCACTACGACCATGCCCCAGTCGCACATTTGCATCGGCAAAGTTTGCCGCCAATCCGTAACGCCGCGGCTGCGGATAAAGATTAAATAGATGACGTAGTTCAACATCAGCACCGCGGAGAGGACGCCGATAATAATCTTCTCGAGTCGCTGCGACTTTGTGCGCCGCACGATCGCCGCAAGCGCGAAGGGCAAGACGATCGTGAGAAAAATGACTGTGACGTGCGGCAAGCCGTACGGTTGAAACTGAGGCGCGTCGTTCATGCAAAGAAAGATAAATTCCAAAATCCAAGCTCCAACATCCAGAGAAATCCAAAGCTCCAATCATCAACAAGTTGCCCCAATCTGGAGCTTGGTGATTGGAATTTCTCTGGAACTTGGGTATTGGAACTTGGAGCTTCCGCTTAGCGGATCACCCAGAGATTGCACGGAATAACATCAGTAATCCAGGCGATGTTGCTGGGTAGCGGCTGACTGGGTTCGCCATTCTTCTGCAGTGGCACTACCAGCAAATCCGCGTTTACCGATTGAACAAAATCCGACGCAACTAACCCGGTATTGCCGCGGACGCAGCGGACCTCAATCGGGACCTCAGTTGCGCCTGCCGATAAAACGAATTGCTCCAGCGCCTCTTCCTCCTGGTTGTGTCCGCTGGAATCTTTAGCTTTGCTGGCGCCTGAGCTAATCGACGCGCGGACCTGATCAAACGTCGTAATGATGCTAATCACATAAAGCCGCTCGCACGATTCGGCCGCAGCAAGGGACAGTGTTTTTTTCAAAGCTTCCAATCCGTGACTGGAATAATCGGCAACGAAAACGATGCGGTGCAGCGGCTTGGGTTTCGCCGCTGGTTTGGTAAAGAGCATAACCGAGCACGGCGCTTCTCGCACGAGGCGACGCGCGACATTGCCGAGAAACGGATGCAACACCACCTCCTTTTCCAGCGCACCAGCTACGATCACGTCGATCTTCTCACGAGCAAGAGTACGTAAAATAGCTTCGGCTGGATCTCCCTCTTCATAATGAATCGTCGAATCGGTAGGAAGCTGCAGTTCCTCTAGGGTGTAAAGAAACTTTGTTGTCGCTTCTTCATTTCGCTTACCCGCGTATATCAGATGAAGATCGGCCGGAAAGCGTTCTCGCATTCGCTTGGCTTCGGCGAGGACCTGCTTAAACCGCGGCGAAAACGTGCTCGCGACAGCGATTGTTTTGTAAGGCGAAGAATCAGGCATGAGATCGGTTGAACTGTCGCGCTCCACGGAAATTCGGCAAGGTAGAGACGGCGCGCTCGGCGGGCGCGACCACTAATCCGCTTTTCATTTCTAAATTCCTCTGCGAATTTTCGCCGATGCGACGCGCGATTTATCCGGGCAGCTTTGATCCGGTGACCAATGGTCACCTGGATGTAATCGAGCGTGCGCGAAAGCTATTCGATGAAGTCATCGTGGCTGTGGCGCACAATGACGAAAAGCAACCACTTTTCTCGCTCGAGGAACGCCTCGATTTGCTTCGAGAAACCGCAGGCAAAATCGATCACGTTCGGATCGCTGAGTTCAGTGGATTACTTGTCGAGTTCGCCAGGGCAGAAAAAGCCGGAGCGGTGATCCGCGGTCTGCGCGCAGTCTCTGATTTTGAGTTCGAATTTCAAATGGCGTTGATGAATCGAAAACTAGATGCGGCGATAGAAACGATTTTCTTAATGCCGAAGGAGGAATACACCTATCTTAGCTCTCGCATTGTAAAAGAAATCGCGCGTCTCGGCGGCGATGTCTCCAGTCTTGTTCCGGTTTGCGTGGCTAAAGCGCTGAGCGGGAAGTTTGATTGATGAATTTCGGAGGGTTAGCTCATGAAAGTTCACCTGAAACAAATTCCAACCCAGGGTCTGCGTTTGGAAGGCGAAGAGGAGTGCCCAATCCAAGACCTTGAATCAGAGGGAATTCGTTGCGCCGGCCGCCTTCATTACGATATCGATCTTGGCGTTGCCGCAGGCGGATTGTGGGCGAACGGCTCGCTCTCACAGCCAGTAGAACTGCGCTGCGTATCGTGTCTGGAAAAATTTCTCCATGAAGTCCGAGTGCCTGCATTTGCCGTGCACACGGAGCTCCATGGACCAGAGACCGTCGATCTTACACCATTTGTGCGCGAGGATATTTTGCTAAACCTGCCGGCGCATCCACATTGCGATAGGGACGGCAATCGGGTTTGCAAAGGGAAACAGGTTGAAACTGCGCAGCAGGAGACAAAGCGCCGCTCGGATTGGAGTGCATTGGATAAACTCAAGCTTAATCGGTGATTCGCTGAAGCGTTGAACGGTTGAAGCGGGAGACTAGAACGCTTCAACCGTTTAACGCTTCAACGTTGTTTTCTCGTTCAAGTATGCTTTCATAACCGGCTGCCATGGGAGTCCCAAAACGCAAAACATCCAAAATGCGGTTACGCACGCGCAAAGCGGCAAACCGCTGGCACGCGGCGCAGCTGAACAAGTGCCCCCAGTGCGGAAGCAGCGTCCCATCACACATCGCCTGCCCATCGTGCGGTTATTACCGCGGGCGACAGGTTTTGACGCTCGAGGGAAAGTAGCGTTAAAGCGTTTGTTCGCTTACCGCTTTAACGCTTCAACCTTTCAACTCTTCAACGGCTTCTCATTTTCATTTTGCATTCGGAGACTAAAGTTCGCAAAGTTTCGCACTAATGAAGATCGCCCTCGATGCGATGGGCGGTGACTTTGGTCCGCCTAACCTCGTTGCCGGCGCCGTTATGGCGCTGCGCGATTACCGCCAGATCAACAAGCTCTATCTGGTCGGAGACTCCGCCAAGGTCGAAAACGAGTTGCGCAAACATCAGTGCAACGATTCACGCATCGAGATTGTGCATTCCACTCAGGTGGTTGACATGAGCGATCGCGCCTGGACCGCCGTTCGGCGAAAGAAGGATTCGTCAATCAGCCGTGCTGTCGATCTGGTGAAGCATGGTGATGCGGACGCCGTCGTGAGCGCCGGACACACGGGCGCAGCCGTTGCCGCGAGCACGATTAAGCTTCGGACATTGCCAGGAATCGATCGACCGGGTATCGCGGCCGTGCTTCCGACCGAGACGAACGTTTTCGTTTTGATCGACGCAGGCGCGAATATCGATGCGCGCCCAGAACATCTTCTTCAATATGCGTTCATGGGCACGGTTTATTCACGGCATGTTCTGCATTACAAGAATCCGACCGTTGGCCTTGTCTCGCTCGGCGACGAGGATGTTAAGGGCACCGAACTGACCAAGGAAGTATTTAAGATGCTGAAACCAAGTTCGCTTAACTTCGTTGGCAACATTGAAGGCCGTCATCTCTTTGAAGATCCGGTTGAAGTCGTCGTATGCGACGGATTCGTTGGCAACGTTATCTTGAAAACGTGCGAATCGATCGCGGTGGCGATGTTTAAATGGCTCAAGCACGAGCTCATGCGTACAAGGATGCGACAAGTCGGCGCATTCCTTTCGAGGAATGCCATTGGAACGATTAAGGACAAGACGAATTATGAAGAATACGGCGGCAGTCCACTTCTCGGGGTAAATGGCATCTGCATCATCGCGCACGGAGCAAGCACCCCGTTGGCGACCAAAAACGCGCTGCGAGTCGCGGCCGAGTCCATTGAACAGCAGGTGAACCCGCATATCGTCGAGGAGATTCGCCGTTATCATGAAACGACAGCCCCGCTTGAGCCCGCGCTCCACTAAAGCGCTGCGCACGGTCTCAATCATCGGCACCGGCAGTTATGTGCCCGAAAAAATTCTGACCAATGCGGATCTCTCGCGAATGGTCAATACGAGCGACGAGTGGATCACGACTCGCACCGGCATTAAGGAACGCCGTATTGCGGCGAAGGGCGAAGACACCAGCGACATGGCGGCAAAGGCGGCGCTGAAGGCGATCGAGCAAGCCAAGATTTCGGCCAAAGACATCGATCTCATCATGGTAGCAACGGCCACGCCGGACATGCTGTTTCCCGCCACCGCGTGCTTTGTTCAGAAGAAGATCGGCGCAAACAAAGCCGCTTGCCTCGATATTTCGGCAGCCTGCGCTGGGTTTCTTTTTGGGTTAGAGATTGC
>Ga0209375_1002776_pt1 | contig 12388 bp, 8 predicted proteins | sample GraSoiAngelo_131_FD_185888 | JGI IMG/M metagenome (GOLD analysis project Ga0209375, IMG submission 185888) | Grasslands soil microbial communities from the Angelo Coastal Reserve, California, USA - 14_0929_02_30cm (SPAdes) (version 2) | ecosystem: Environmental > Terrestrial > Soil > Grasslands ... | reverse complement strand
CAATACGCTGTGGTGGGCCTAATCAAACGAACCGGCTTTCAGCGAATTCGAATCGGGACCTTCCATGGCGGTCATGAAGTCAATGACGCGCAAACGGCTATCGCCTTGCGCTGGTTCCGCGAGCTGCAGAAATAGAGGGTAGCGCACGCGTCTCGCGTGCTGGCAATGGCGTCCTCGCCATCGCGGGACTTCTCGGAACGGGTGTTTGTAGGGGAAGCAGTCTGCTTCCCGCGCGGGACGCCAACGGCGTCCCCTACAGCAGCGTTCCGTCTTTCGATGGCGTTTTGGGTGAGAATTTGTCGAGCGATTTCACCAAATTCCCCGGCAATGGGCGGACACGATCAAAAATGCGAGCGGCCAAAGGTTTTGCTGTTGCGTAACCGGCGGCGAACATTTCCAGGCGCGCGTCGAGATTGTCGATGTAATGGAGCGCCATCGCTTCGGGCGTTTTCGGACTGACCGGCGAGCCAAATTCCGGCTCGCCATGGTGCGCGCCGATTAGATGAAGCAGATGCAGACGAACGTCCTCCGAAGCGGGCACGAGGTCCTTCCACGCACTCGCATTCTCGACGCTGACTTTCCGCCAGAGCGAATTGACCAGTTCAAGGCCAATCGAAATATGGCCCATTAGTTCGCCGCGCTCATCGTAGCTCATATTGAAACCATTCTCGGGCAACTGGTTTTCCCAGAGTTTCCCGCAATCGTGAAATAAGATGCCGGCTAGCAAAAGATCGAGATTCAGTTCCGGATACAACGGCACGATTTCCTTCGCCACGCGCATCATCTGCGCCGTGTGTTCAACCAATCCGCCCCGGCGCGCGTGATGATAGTTGCGGGCAGCGGCGGTGCGGCGAAAACGGTCGCCCCACTCTTTTAGAAACGCATCGCACAACGCGCGCAAACGAGGATCGGCAATTGTCTGCATCGTTTGCCCAATAAATTCCCAATCTGCGTTCTGCTTGGCGCGCAAATCCGCCGGGCCTTGCAGCAGTTCATTTTTTTCCTGATCGGTAAGCGGACGCACGGTCCATTTGCGCGCTTCGAGCCCGTATTGCTGATGCCGGTGAAACTCGCCGAAGAGCTCGATGAAATTCTCAGTCGTGAGCGAACTACAGGCTTTGTAGGCGGGATGATCGCTCCAGACACGCAGCGTCATGCGATCGCATGCGTCGGCAAGAACAAGCTCGCAGTACGGCTGCTGTTCGCGGGTGAGCTTTGGCGCCGCACTTTCCACTTGCACATGCACGCGCGCCGCCACCGCCCCGTTTTGCGCGGCCCGCCGAATCTCGCTCAGCGTCAGCAGTTGCATCTCGATCTTCGGTAATTCGGCCCGCGACTATTAAAGCAATTGAGCGGATCAATCGGCGGCGTTAATCACGCCACAGGCGAACCTCGCACCCGAGTTGCCTGCCGGATCGGTTTTCAAGTCGTCCTCTTTTTCATGCACGACTACAGATTTTCCAATGATCGAATTTGGACCGCTCAGATCGAGTTTCCCTTTCCACTTGAGGTGCCCCTTCCCAGAAGCATCAGCTTCAATATTGCCGAAATCGCCGGCGTGACGCTCCGTCCCCGTCGGCCCATCGTGGTGTTGATGCGTCGGATTGAAATGCGCGCCGGCTGACATCGCATCCGGCGCCGAGCAATCGCCTTTCTCGTGAATGTGGATACCGTGCCTGCCCGGTTTGAGGTTTTGGACGTCGGCAACGACGCGCACTTCGTCGCCAGTCTTTGTAAACGTGACCGTGCCAGCAACCTGGCTCCCTGATTTCGGCTCCAAAGTCGCGGTCGCCTTCGTGACATCCTGCGCGTGCGCGAAGACAGCGAAAGCGCACAACACGCCTAGAGATATGATTATTGTTTTCATTGCCGAAACGGTACGGCGCTTCTGGATGAAATGAAACTATCAATCGAGCAGCCGTTGCTCTATTCCTGCATACGCATCTACGCGCCGGTCACGCAAAAATGGCCAATGCGTCCGATGCTCGTTCACGCGGTCCCATTCCACGTCTGCGATCACAATCTCTTCTCGATCCACCGAACCTTTGGCGATGATCTCGCCATCGGGACCGCAGATAAAACTTTGCCCCCAAAACTCAATTCCATCCCCACCTGCAGGCGCTTCGTGGCCGACGCGATTTGCGGCCGCGACATAACAACCATTCGCGATCGCGTGACTGCGCTGAACTGTTTCCCATGCAGAATTTTGGGCTGGACCGAATTTCTTCTTTTCCGAGGGATGCCAGCCGATGGCGGTTGGATAAAATAAAATCTCCGCTCCACGGAGCGCAGTGAGTCGCGCCGCTTCCGGATACCACTGGTCCCAGCAAACGCAGACGCCGATCTTTCCGTGGGTCGTTGGCCACGCCTGAAATCCGAGATCGCCTGGCGTAAAGTAAAACTTTTCGTGGTAAAGGGGATCGTCGGGAATGTGCATCTTGCGATATTTGCCAAGCAATTTGCCGTCCGCGGCAATAATTGCAGCGGTATTGTGATAGAGGCCGGCGCTGCGCTTCTCGAAAAGTGACGCGATGATCACGACGCCAGTTTCCCGCGCGACATCTCCTAATGCCGATGTCGATTTACCGGGCACCTCTTCAGCAAGTTCGAAATTCTTGTGATCTTCCGTCTGGCAGAAGTATTGCGACCGAAAAAGTTCGGGCAAACAAACGATCTGCGCGCCTTGTTTCGCGGCATCGCGAATCAATTCGACGGCACGCGCGAAATTCTTGTCTGGCTCTGTGCCGCATCGCATCTGAATAAGCGCGACACGCGTTTGGTGTGGATTCATGGTGGATCGTGAGCTCCGCGCACGATGTTAAATACATCATCGCGAAGCGATCAAAATTTTGGTCTGCGACTTAGGTTAGCATCGCGCGACGAAGCGCGCGATCCACCTACTTCACCGAATCCGCTGGCACGATCTTGATACTTTCGATCACGACCCGTTTTGTCGGTTTGCTCGTCTCGCCCGAACTGCTTCTCGTTACCGGAGTATCACCGATTTTTTCGAGCACGTCGTCGCCTTTGATCAGTTTTCCGAATGTCGTGTACTGATGATCGAGACGCGGAACGGGTGCGAGACAAATGAAAAATTGCGAACCGGCCGAATCCGGATCGGAGCTGCGTGCCATGGAGATGACGCCGCGCTCGTGGGAATGATCATTGAATTCGGCTTTGATTTTGTAGCCCGGACCACCTTCTCCATAGCTGCTTTCCTTGCCCGGATCTTTTGAATTTGGGTCGCCACCTTGAATCATGAACCCCTTGACGATGCGATGAAAAGTTGTGCCGTCGTAAAAGCCCGAACGGGCAAGTTTCTTAAAATTCTCCACCGTCTTCGGCGCGGCGTCGGTCCAAAATTCGATGACCATTTCGCCCTCGCTTGTCTTGATCACGGCGACTTCGTTTGATGTACTCACAGAAGGGGTTCCTTTCTTTTCTTCAGCTCCAAGTTGGGCGGCGCCGACAGCTAAACTAAACAGCAATCCGGCAAAGATTGACAATTTCATAATCGACCACTGGCACGGATGCAAAAGTAGCGCAAGCCTCTGGCTTGTAAGTTAAGAAGAGAGCAGGCTGGAAGCTTGCGTCACTTTTCGGCGTGATATTCCTGCAAACTGCGCACGCGCACTTTGCGTTTTTGCAATGAGCGAATTCCGTTGGCGCTCGCCTGGGCCGCGCGCACCGTGGTCATGATCGGTATCCGCTGTGCGAGAGAGGCATTACGAATGCGCACTTCGTCCTCGCGCGGAATTTTGCCGCTCGGCGTGTTGATGATGAAGTTGATGTCGCCATTTTTCACGCGGTCGAGAACGTTTGGGCGGCCTTCGCGCAGTTTGAAAACTTTTGCCACGGGAATTTTCGCGGCCGCCAAAACTTCGAACGTGCCGGCAGTGGCGATAATCCCGAACCCGAGTTTCACAAATTCACGTACGACTGGAACAACAGCCTGCTTATCGCTGTCTTTTACGCTGACGAAAACGTTTCCTCCGATGGGCAAGGGCGGCGGCGCAGCCATCTGCGATTTCGCATAAGCGAGTCCAAGATCGACGTCCATTCCCATCACTTCGCCAGTCGATTTCATCTCCGGACCAAGCGAAATATCCACGCCCTCATAGCGCAGAAAGGGGAAAACCGCTTCTTTCACGGAGAAATGTTTCGGCACGATTTCCTTGGCGAATCCCAGCTCACGCAGGAATTTTCCGGCCATCACTTTGGCGGCGAGCTTCGCCAGCGGGACACCGATCGCCTTGCTTACGAACGGAACTGTGCGAGAGGCGCGTGGATTAACTTCGAGGACGTAAACGTCGTCGCCCTTCACGGCGAACTGAACATTCATCAAGCCGCGTACATTTAATTCACGCGCCATTGCTTTGGTTGCCGCAGAAATTTCATCGAGAACTTTTTGCGGCAATGAGAATGTCGGGATCACGCACGCGCTATCGCCGCTGTGAATGCCCGCTTCCTCGATGTGCTCCATAATTGCGCCGATCACCGTAGTTTCCCCGTCGGAAATGCAATCGACATCGACCTCGATCGCGTCTTCGAGGAAGCGATCGATGAGAACCGGGCGCGGCACATTTCGGAACACAGGCATGTTGCCTGTGTGGCCTGCAGACATTCTGTATGCAGTTTCGGGTTCAGGGGAGTGCAACTCCGCAGGTCGCACAGACTGCAAGTCTGTGTTCCGCTCGCTTTCGAGAGCGGCGCTGACATATCGCCGCAAATCCGTCTCGTTGTAGACTAGCTCCATCCCACGTCCGCCAAGGACGAAACTCGGCCTGACGAGCACCGGGTAGCCGATTCGATTTGCGATGGCCACTGCTTGTTCTTCGCTCACGGCGGCGCCGCTCGGCGTTTGGCGCAAGCCGAGTTTGTCGAGCATGGCGGCGAATAATTGTCTATCTTCGGCCGTCTCGATGCTCTCCGGCTGTGTTCCGAGGATCGGCACACCAGCTGCCTTCAGTCCATCGGCCAGATTGAGCGGCGTTTGGCCACCAAATTGCACGAACACCCCCTCTGGTTTTTCCTGATCGTAAATGTTGAGCACGTCCTCGAGCGTGAGCGGCTCGAAATAGAGCTTGTCACTCGTGTCGTAATCGGTCGAAACCGTCTCCGGATTTGAGTTGACCATGATCGTTTCAAATCCGAGCTCACGCAGTGCAAAGGCAGCGTGCACGCAGCAGTAATCGAACTCAATTCCCTGGCCGATGCGATTTGGGCCACCGCCAAGGATCATGATCTTTCGCTTGCCACTCTCGCGTCGCTCGTTCTCATCGCCATAAGTGGAGTAATAGTATGGTGTGTAAGCTTCGAATTCTGCCGCGCAGGTGTCCACGAGACGGTAGGTGGGAAGAATGCCAGCCGATTTGCGTTGTGCGCGAACTCCGTTTTCCGTCGTCGCCATCGCGAACGCCAGTTGCTGGTCGGAAAAACCAAGCTTCTTGGCGCGGAGCACAGGGCTGCGCCCTGTGCGGCCAGCGGGCATGTCGGCCGCTGTACGCGCTCTGTCCGCTGTCGCCGATTCAGTGGAGTGTAACTCCGCTGGCCGCACAGACTGCAAGTCTGTGTTCCCGAGCTGTTGCGCTTCCGCGACAATCTGCTGCACGTTCTGCAAAAACCACCTGTCGATCTTCGTGAGCTCGAAGACTTCGTCGATCGAGATTCCATCCTGAAACGCTTGTGCGAGATAAAAAACCCGCTCCGCGTTCGGAGTAGAAAGCTTCAGCCGCAAAGCTTCTAGATCGAGAAATCTGTCCGCGCCGTCACCGCATAGGCCGAAGCGCTTGATCTCCAAACTTCGCAGTGCTTTCTGCAACGCTTCCTTGAACGTGCGGCCAATTGCCATCGCTTCCCCGACGCTTTTCATTCGTGTCGTGAGCGTTGCGTCCGCTTGCGGGAATTTCTCGAACGTAAATCGCGGGACTTTGACGACGCAGTAGTCGATTGTTGGCTCGAAACAAGCGGGCGTCTCACGTGTGATGTCATTTTTGATTTCATCAAGCGTGTAACCAACGGCGAGTTTCGCCGCCATCTTCGCGATGGGAAAACCCGTCGCTTTCGATGCCAGCGCACTCGAGCGCGAAACGCGCGGATTCATTTCAATCACAGCCATCCGCCCATTCTCAGGATTAACAGCAAACTGAATGTTCGAGCCGCCGGTCTCAACGCCGATCTCGCGAATGACCACAAACGCGGCGTCGCGCATCATTTGGTATTCTTTGTCCGTTAGCGTTTGCGCGGGCGCGACCGTGATCGAGTCCCCTGTGTGCACGCCCATCGGATCGAAGTTCTCGATCGAACAAACGACCACGCAGTTGTCCGCGCGGTCGCGCATCACCTCCATCTCGAATTCCTTCCAGCCGAGAAGCGATTCCTCGATCAACACTTCATGGACAGGTGAAAGGTCGAGTCCGCGCGCGGCGATCACATCGAGTTCTTCGCGATTGTAGGCGATGCCGCCGCCGGTCCCACCAAGAGTAAATGCGGGTCGAATAATGAGAGGAAACGTTCCGATTTCATCAACAATGCGATCAACATCTGCCAGGGACCGCGCCACGCCGGAGCGCGGCACCTCGAGTCCGATGCGCAACATCGCTTCTTTGAACAATTGTCGATCTTCGCCTTTCGCGATCGCCTGCGCGTTCGCACCGATCAATTTCACGCCATGTCGCGCGAGCGCGCCGTTGCGGTTCAATTCCATCGCCGCATTGAGCGCGGTTTGTCCCCCCAAGGTCGGCAAAATCGCGTCCGGTTTTTCGCGTTCCATGATCGCCTCGATCACTTCCGCGGTGATCGGCTCGATATACGTGCGATCGGCAAATTCCGGGTCGGTCATGATCGTAGCCGGGTTCGAATTCACCAGCACGACCTGATAACCTTCTTCGCGCAGCGCCTTGCACGCTTGCACGCCGGAATAATCAAATTCGCAGCCCTGCCCGATCACGATTGGACCGGAGCCGATCAGCAGGATTTTCTTGAGTTCGTTATTCCGCGGCATCTGCGCAGCCGCACATTAGATGAAATTACGTGAACGTCACGGTGAAAGCGGAACACAGGGCTGTGCCCTGTGCGGCCTGCGGACACTTTATCGGCAGTCCCTCAGCGGAGTGCAACTCCGCTGGCCGCAACAGACTGCAAGTCCGTGTTCCTTACGCGACTTCGGCCATTCTCTGCCGATCCAAATACACTTTGCAGATGCTTTTGATGCGCGTGAGCACGTAGTAAATCGTCTGGCTGCGGATGCGCACCAGTTCCGCGCCAACAATGCGCGTCACGAAATCGCTCGGTAGATCGAGGATCTCCCGCGGCGTGGAGCCTTCGAGACCTTTGCAAAGAATTGCCGTCATTGAGCGGGTAAGCGTCTGCACTTCCGGACCAAGCGTCATGCGAATCTGCGCCTTGTCGTTTTCATCGACGTGGAGATAAACGCCGACCGTGTCCATGCATTCTTCATCTTTGCGGACATCGACAAGAACGAAATTCTCTCCCTCGCGCGGCTCCTGCTTCTTCGCGTTGTCCGCGTAGGAGACGAGCGTCTCGCGCCGCTCATCTTCCGGCAGCATTTCAAAGAGATTGATAATCTTGTTTAGCTTCGTCGGATACATCGAGAATGAGAATTTACCGCGGATTGCGCGCATTTACAGTAACACAGACATCTTGTCTGTCCGTCGGGCGGGCATCCTTGCCTACCGGTTTCCTGCGAGACTTGCAGGCGAGCCGCTCGCTTGACTGACAGGCTGGAAGCCTGTGTTACGCGCCCTTTTCAATCGGTGCCCCGACTTTGTTGCCCCATTCGGTCCACGAGCCGTCATAATTGCGGACGTTCTCCAGTCCGAGCAAATAGGTGAGCACAAACCACGTGTGACTCGATCGCTCGCCAATCCGACAATAAACGACCGTGTCTGTGCCAGGCTTTACGCCGCATTGATCGAGATAAATTTTGGCTAACTCATCTGCAGGTTTAAATGTGGCGTCGTCATTCGTTGCAGTTTTCCACGGCATACTTTTCGCGCCGGGAATATGCCCGCCGCGGAGGACGCCTTCCTGCGGATACTCGGGCATATGTGTGACTTCGCCGCGGTACTCGCCAGGTGATCGCACGTCGATCAAGGGTTTGTCGCTCTTACTTTGGGCCAGCGCTTCATCGAAAAACGCGCGAATCTCTTTGTCGAAGCGTTTGTTTGGCACCGGATAATTAGTCTGGGGATATTTCGGAACCTCCCGTGTCATTGGACGGCCTTCCGCTTTCCATTTGTCGCGTCCGCCATTGAGAATTTTAACCTTCTCGTGACCGAACAACCGGAACGCCCAAAACGCGTAACACGCCCACCAGTTTGCCTTGTCGCCGTAGAAAATGCAGGTCGTGTCTGGGGTGATGCCGTTGCGACTGCAAAGCTCCGCAAATTTCTCCGGCGAAATATAATCGCGAATCACCTGGTCTTGCAGATCGGCGCGCCAATCGATGTGCACCGCGCCCGGAATATGCCCGGTGTCGTAGAGCAAAACGTCTTCGTTTGATTCGACGATCCGAATGTCCTCGTCTTTGAGGTGCTTCCCCAGCCAATCGGTTTCCACCAGCGCTTCCGGATGCGCGTATTGCGTAGGATGTGTAGGCATAAGACAAGAAATTTCAGGCTGCTTTTCAGCGCGGGCAAGAGATTTTGCTTTCGCGGCGCCGCCACCATCGGCGTCGTCGATCTTAGCGTATGTCACTCGGCAGCCGCGGCGACGCGAGCAACTGCTCGAACTCGCGCCAGCGTTTCTCAGGCTCCGCGGCCGTACCGCCGCGCTTCTCGATGTAACTGCGCACCATGTCTTCGCCAAGATTGTAGTTAATGACGTAGCTGCGGTATTTCTCGATGAACTTTGTACGTTGCTTCGCCCGCTTCTCGTCCATCAACGCGTATTTTTCCAACCATGTCGCGGCCGCGCTTGCATCGATTTCGCCGTTCACATAACGCCGGGCCGCTTCGTTCGTGGCGTAAGCCAGTTCCTTCATCAAATCCTGCACCGCATAAAATTCCTCCGCCCGTGACGGATCGAGCCCCGCCGCCGGCCAGAGCAGTCTTTTCTCGAACTCCAACCGCTCCGGTTTTGTAAATACGATCTCCCTGCCAAAGTTCGCCGTGCCTTCGGCAATGAGCGATTGCGGCGAGAAGAGCGGATAGACCGAAAACTCTACCCAACCGCGATCATGCACGAGATTTTTCTCCAGCAGCGAGTTGTAGACATGATGGCCAGGATAACCCTCGTGAGCGGCCAGATCGATCGCGCGGTCGATGTAAGTCGGCAAATCGGTGTTGACCTGAATAACGCTGCGATAGTTGCCTTGATACCAATTATAACCACCCCATGGTTTGTTCGTGACGTATTCGACCGTGAAATTTTCACTCGGCGGCAGCTTGATGTGCGCGAGGGTTCGTTCGCGGCAAGCCTTGATCGCGAGCTGGAATACCGCGTCCAGTTTTTCGTTCGGAATCACGAACGCTCGGCGCCAATTCTCGTAACGCTGCAGGAGCGTTCCCTCGCCCGGAAGTTTCGGCTCGAGCCTGGCGAGGATTTCCTGGAAATGCGATTCCGGCAGCGTCGGCGCGACCGCGTCGTAAAGCGCATGCGATTCTTCATCGAACTTCAAGCGTTCGCCTTTCACGATGTGCACTCGTGCCGCCAGGGCGGACAGTTGCTTTGTTAAATATTCGCGTCGTAACCGCTCCATCTCGTCCGTGGGATCGGGAATCTTCGCCAATTGCTCGCGCAATCGCGCCGCCTCAACCGCGATCGCATCGAGCGATTTCTTTCCCTGGGACTGTGTCTTCCATTCCGGCGGCCCGTAATAAGCGTCGACGTAATCCGCATCATGTTCCCCCATCGCGAGGACAAGCTTGACGTAAGTTTCAGCGAGCGCGTTTACGTCTGCGCCAGACGAATTGCCCTCCGCATTCTCGAGCGATCGAATCGAATAAACCGCGCCATTTTTGATCACCGTGTCGATGTCGGAAGCGTGCGCGATGTCGTCCAGCGGATTCGAATTGAGAATGACGAGATCGGCGAGATAGCCGTTTTCGATCTTACCGATATGAGCGCCGATTTCGCCGCCAAAAAGTTTCGCTGCGTTAGCGGTAGCGCATTGAAGAATCTGCATCGGCGTCAGGCCCGCTTCCTTCATCAGTTGAAATTCGCGGAAAAGCGCGGGGCCATGAATCGTGCCGATGTTTCCCGCGTCAGTGCCTGCTGCGATGGTGACGTTGGCGTCTTCTAGTGTTTTCAAATTCGGCAGCGCGACATCGTAAGTCTTCTTGATTCGATCCAGTGCCTCGTCCGGTTTCGCCAGGGCGTTCTTGATCCGACCGGGCAATTTGTTCTGGGGAATTTTGGTGACGTCGAGGGACGCGATCACTTCCGGATTACCCCACGCCTTTTCCTCCGGCGTCAGGTTTAACTGGTGCGAAAAGGTCCGGCCGTAACGTTCGAAGACCACGAGAGTCGGACACAAAATGATATGTCGATCCTTCAATAGCTTCACAAACGCGTCGTCGACTGGTTTATCGATAACGCTGTGGACAAGAATGTCTGCGCCTTCTTCAACCGCTGCGCGCGCGGTTTCTAATTCGGTCGCGTGTACTGCGACACGAATCTTGTGCGCGTGACTTTCTTCGATTGTGGCGCGGACGATCGGGCGAAAGCTATCAACCGGATGATCTTTATCCACGATGTACCAAATTTTAATGAGGTCCGGATTTTGGGCGGCGAGTTTGCGCACGAATTCGTGCGCTTGCTCAGGCGTGTCGATCTTCACAATCGGCGGATCGCCGAGATCAAGTTCTGGTCGCGACACACTCGATATCAATGGCCCGGCCACGGCGACTCGTGGCGCTTTCGCGGTAACAACGCTCCCTTGAGCGAGCCCGGCGATCGTCAATTGCACATCAGTATTCGCGGTTTTGCGCACCTCAAAATTCCAAAATGGCCCGCCAACATCGACGACCGCCGTGATCCCGCTGCGCAAATGCCGTGTGAACGTGTCGTCCAGGTGCGACTTGATCCATGCGACTTCGTCTTTGTAGGGGCGGACGCTGTTAAGATCGACAACGTCCGGCCGCGTGAACAGGTCTCCAGACTGAAAGAAGTGAATATGTGTGTCGATGTAGCCGGGCAAAATGAACTTGCCTTTGCAATCGATCACGTGGGCATCTTTCAGCGTGCTGACTGTTTTGGTATCGCCAGCTGCCGCGATCTTCGTGTCGCCGATGACGATCCTTCCATCCCGAAGGATGACGATCGTTGCATTCTGAACTATCTGCGAAGTTCCCGGGTTGATCAGCGTTCCGTTTATGAGCGCGATCTTTTCCGCACGCGCTGTCACGGCGAAGATCGCCAATGCGATAGCGGGTGCGGCTTTAAGTTTCATCAGCAAGAGATTCCTCGACTTTTGCTGAGAATGACAAAAATCAACTAGCACCGCATTAGTCGGGTTTATTCTTTCCTTCCACCAAGGCTGCTGCTTCTCGATCGAGGGCGGCGTGATCAAGTTTGCGGGGACGCAAATAGAATTCGTCGATCACAATTTGGACAAGAGCCGCAGCAGGCACGGCGAGAATTACTCCGAGAAGCCCGAACATCGTTGCGGTGGCGAATGTAAAAAACAAGATGTTGACCGGGTGCAATTGCATCTCTTTGCCGAGCACGGCCGGAACAAGGAAGTTCAGTTCGACTTGATAAACCAGCACAATGACGCCGGCTGCGAGCCAGAATTTTGTTGCACCCATGCTCAACGCAACAAGCAGGATTGGAATGGAAACGAGAAATGCGCCGATGTTAGGAAGGAATTCACCGAGGAATCCGAAGACACCGAACATGAGCGCCGGCTGCACGCCAATCAGCCAGAGCAATATACCTATCGAAAGACCGGTGATGGCACCGTTGATGGCGACGCCGCGCGCCCAAGCAGTCATTTGCCGCATTAGTCGCGCCAGCGTGCGATGCGCTTGTTCCCGATAGCGATCGGGCACGAGCGCCAAATACCAGGCGACGAGTGGTCGCGGGTTGGCCAGCACGAAGACCAACAACAGAACGGCGAAGACGGTGCTGACCAGCCCGCCGACCAAACCGATTGTCGATCTGAGCAAGATGTTCCCGACTGTCCCAGCAGCCGTGCCGACTTTCCCGGCGATTTCGTCAGTACGTGGCAGCGCATCTCGAATCGCCGGATAATTGTGTCCGACCGACTCAATGCGCGTGCGAATGCCCTGCCAGACCCTTGGCGCGCTATGCACCAGTTCCTGGCTTTGTCTGGCCAGTGGAGGAATCGCAAAAAGGATGATTGTCCCTGCGACAGCAATCAGCCCGAGCATCAGCAGGATCACACTTGCCACGCGCGGAACCC
>Ga0209375_1002766_pt1 | contig 12420 bp, 10 predicted proteins | sample GraSoiAngelo_131_FD_185888 | JGI IMG/M metagenome (GOLD analysis project Ga0209375, IMG submission 185888) | Grasslands soil microbial communities from the Angelo Coastal Reserve, California, USA - 14_0929_02_30cm (SPAdes) (version 2) | ecosystem: Environmental > Terrestrial > Soil > Grasslands ... | reverse complement strand
CCGGGCGGGCCCACCAAAAAAATTCAGCGAATCCTTTTTGGCTAGACATGGGATAGTACTACTGCGGCCTTGACGAAGCCCAAGCCGAACCTCCACTAATTCGCCTCAAGACCAGAGTCCGGAGTTATGGACGAACTCTCGTAAGTTTTCGTAAGAAGAAGAGAGGGGGTTGCGTGTCGAGTTGGACGCGGCTAGCCGCTGGTGACGAGGACCGAGTCCTTCTCGTGGTCAGGAAGCGCGTCGCGGTACCATAACAGTAGTCCGTTTTGTGACGGTGAAGCTGCTGCTCCACCTGCGACACTGTTGATTGTCAGTGTGCTGCTGCCGCCCGCAGGGACGCCGGTGGTGGGGATGCCTGAGCCGATATAGCGCGGCGTGTTGAGCGTGTAGGTCATTCCGACTATGGCGTCGGTGACCGCGCCTGTGAAGTAGTTGTCGACCGCTAGGACCGAGAATCTGAACTGGGTGCTTGGCGTAAGCCCGATATCTGATAGCAGTGCGGTCAGGATGACGTTGCCGGAGTCGAGGTCTGCGTCAGTGAAGAAGCGGACTGTGAATGGTCCGTTAGGGAGAGGGCCAGCTGCGACTACATTTTGGCCAGTTGCGGCGAAGCCTCCGTTTTCGAGGTTGAATATGGCGAAGTCGTCTGTCCCGTCGTGGTTGGTGTCTATGAGGATGTCGAATTCGGCTGGGTAGTTGGGGTGGGAGCGTATGCCGAATGTGGTGATGGCGAACTGGACTGCGGGTTGCCCGCTTACTGTGACTGATCGAAGTCCGACCGATCTTAGGTCGATGACTGCACGGTTGTCGCCAGGCTGGGGTAGCATGCTCTGCGGCATTTTGCCGCTGGACCCTGTCAGGGAGAAGAGTTCCACGCGGCCGTTCAGTGAGCTAGGGTTGGTTAGCTGTACGGTGCCTGTGCCTCCGGAGAGTGTGAGTGTGTCTGCAGATGTTGTTACTGCTGCTGCTCGATGGGGCAGTATCTGCCATGCCAAGTGGACGTTGTCGGTGTTGTCTGATATGTTGATGTAGCCGTCGAATTCGAAGCCGTCCAAGCGGAAGCCGTCTCCGCCTCTGCTGCCTCCGTTAAGGTCCCATACGGGCAGTCTCGTCACGTCTACAGCGAGTTTCACTTTGAATGTGGCAGTTGCACCCGCCGCGACTTTGACAGTTGATGGAGCGCTGATCGTGACCGCACCGCTGGCGGCATCAGCCGGGTACCGGAAGGTGGGTGCGATCGAATAGGTTCTTGTGGTGGAGCCGTAGTTGTGGACGGCCACTGTCTTTACGAACTGGGCAGAACTCGTCAGTGCCTGGTAGCCGAAAGACAGGCTGACAGCTATGGGTGCTGCGTTATCCCATGCAGTGGTCTTGGTGTTGACGGCCCGATCGACCCGGACTTCACCGCTTCCTATGCGTGATATCGGGGCTCCTACGCCCGGGCACTTTGCTGGGTTTAGACCGATGTTCGCGTCAGCCGTGTTCATCAGCATCTGTTTGATCTCGCTGGGTGTCCGTGCAGGAAAGGCGTCGACTAGTAGTGCTGCTGTACCGGTGACCACTGGTGCTGACGCAGAAGTTCCGGCGAATGGTGTTCGGCCCGTGGCTGTGCCCGCTTCTGCGCTGATGATGTCGGTTCCTACTGCTCCGATGTCGGGTTTGATGGAGTTGTAGCTATAGCTGGGACCGCGTGATGAGAAGGAGGCCATGTTCCCCACCAGGCTGACAGCGTTAGCAGGGTTTATCGTCGCAGTCTGTCCAAGCGCACTGGCTTTAAGGGTGCTTCCGTCGGCAAGTGTTATTGTGTAGCCCGCGATGGTCTGCGTGCCTCCTCCGAAGGAGAAGGTGGGCGGGAGATCGCAGGGTGACTGCGCCACATTGTTGGCCACTATTGCCGCTATTGCTCCTGCGGCTCCTGCGTTTGCCACTTTCATGCTCACTGCGCAGACGCCGCGGTCAATCAGCAGAATCTGTCCTAGGAATGGCGTCCCGGTCCACGGGCTGGTACCTGCTGCGTTAACGCAGCCGCGTCTGGTGCTTGCGCTAGTTGTGTCGTACACGAGTTGGCCGGATACGAGGGAGGGGGCTGCCGACCAGGATTGCCAGACCGCTCCGACTGGAGCGAGTGTGGGGGTTTGGACGAGGTACATTTTTGCCGTGGGATGAAAAGTGGCTGCTACGCTGATGACTTCTGGTGTTGTTGAGGGTGACCCTACGATGTAGGGTCGGTCTGCGCTGTTGCCGGCCGATGATACTACCACTACGCCTAGCTTGACAGCGTTAGCGCTCGCTGCGCTGAGGTCGTCTTCCTTCTGCCCATACGAGGACCCCAGCGACATGTTGATGACGTCTACTGCATCGGAGATGTTGCCGTCGCCGTTGGGATCAAGGGCGAACTCCATCCCTTGTAGAAGGGCGACGCCGCTGCAACTGGTTGAAACTGCGCTGCACACTTTCACCGCGTAGAGGCTGACGCCTGGCGCTACTGAGCCGGCTCCGCCAATGATGCTAGAGGTGTGGGTTCCATGTCCACCTGCGCAGGGCGGAGGAATGGTCGCGGGTCCGCAGTCAATCGGGTCTGGGTCGGGCCGGAGGCAGACGAGCGGGTTGCCATGGCTGTCTACTCCGCATGCAAGATCGGGACCTGGCCATCGTTCTCCGACAAGATCATAGCCTCCGATTACCTTGGCCGTGGGAAATAGCCCGTCAGTATTCTTGTTGCGTGCGTCATCGACGCTGGTGCCGTAGGCGGCCGTGTAGGCAGCCGCTGTGCCAGGCCCGCCAAGGTCAGCATGAGTGTAATCTATTCCAGAGTCTAGTACCGCGACTCTGACGCCTGTGCCGTCGAAGCCGAGGTTATGGACGGCCGTTGCCCCGATGTATGGGACAACATCACTCAGTTCGATCTGATAGGTTTGGACTGGGCGTATCGAGGCTACGTTTGGTAATGAGGCCAGGGCGTTGACCTGGGACGAGTCGATGTTTATGATAAGAGCGTCAAGGACTTTGCTCAGCCGGCCGAGTTCCTGGCCACCGAGGCTGCGAATTTGGCTCATCACCGTATCTTGCGACTTGGCCAGCTGGTGGAGATAATCGCGTTCTTGGGATGGGCTTAGCTTGCCCCCCAGCTGTTTGGCGTTTACGCCATAGGCAACCGCTAATGGAGCGGTCGTGAGTTGAACCACTACTTGTATGGGTCCAGTGGTTTGGCTAAGTTCGGGGTCGACAAATACGGAAACGTTGCCTGGCACGAGCAGGTTCGAAACGTCCGGCGTTTGAGCGTATTGTGCCGCAACTGCCGTGGCGGGTGATGCGCCAATCATGCCGACTAGTGCCAGCACTGCGAAAAGTTGAAGGAGCCGATCGTGATTTATATTCGGTTTCAAGCCCATTCTGAGAACCCTAGAGAGATTTGCATTCGCGCGCTGTAGCGTATTTATGATTTTTGGTATATGGGGAAGCTCAAGCCTGACGGAGGCGGCTCGGGATATAACCTTCAACTGTTAGCATGGATGTTGTCAGTCGCATGAATATTGTGATAATTGGCGGTGGAATAACCGGACTCTTCTGCGCCCACTATTTGATGAGAGACAAGCACAAGGTTACTGTGATCGAAAAGAGCGGAACGGGATCTGCAACTTCAATCTACAACGCGGGGCTCCTTACCCCATCACTCGCACCAACTCCACGAATGGCGCTCGGAAAGATTCTTTCGACCTACCTCGGCAGAGAAGGGCCAGTCTACATTTCCCCCAGAGAAGTTCTCGCGAACCCTAGATGGTTTAGGATCGCGCTCAGGAAAGGTCTCAGAGGGTACGAGGATAAGATCGTGGAAATGGGACATGCCAGTCTTAAACTGTACAAAGAGTTCTTCGCGGAAGTCGGCTTTCGCCCGGACGTAGTCGAGGGAGTCGTTGCTGTCTATTCTGAGGAAGCGGACGCTAGAATCGCACACGCTTCGTTGGGTGGGAAGCTTCTCGACGAGGCGTCTGTAAGCCAGATGGGTTTTCGAGGTTTCCGTGGGGGAGTCACGTTTGAGGAAGAACTCTCAATCAACCCGGCCAAGTTGTACAAGTCTCTTTGGGACGCCGTCTTCAAGCGTGGTAGTGCGGAGCTGGTAGTCGGAGAGGATGTTAGAATTGTCGCGCGAGAGAGGAGTGGGATTGCTGTTGTCTATGTTGATGGGAAGAAGTTCGAGTGTGATGCCATAGCGTTGACAGCAGGCTCTTGGTCCCGCGAACTCTGCAAACAGCTCGGCTATGACCCGCAGATTTTGCCTGCCAGAGGACTCACTGTCTTGTTTGATACTGGCGGGAAAGAAATTGTCACGACCCCAGCGCTACTTGAGGACTACGGTATCGGGCTGGCACAACACAACGAGACTACGCTCAGGCTTACCGGCTTTTTCGAAATAGTCGGCTTTCGAACGGGTTTCTCGGAGGCTCGAAAGAAGTGGCTTCTTGACAGGTTCAACAAACACGTTACAAAGTCGGACCAAGTGAGGATTGTCGAGGAAGGTGTTGGCTTCAGGCCTTGCACTCCAGACCAGAGACCTGTTATCGGACTCGTCCCTGGATACGGGAACGCCTACATAGCATCCGGAAACTGTAGGCTGGGAGTAACTCTAGCCCCAGCCACTGCCAGTATTCTCAGATCGATGATAGTTGGGATAGCACCTGGATTAAAGGGCCCGGATTTGGGTCGGTCTGCTTGGTACGAGCCGGGTAGATTCACAAATTGAATGATTGAAAGGAAGCCTCAAGCCACCGGAACATGCTCGGGGCTTCCTACCGCTAGTGGCAAATGAACACATACGACCACATCAGATTCACTCAGTCACTTCTTCGCACACAGGTGATGGAGAACGCTCCATTTGGAATCCCATCGATTTTTCTTGGCTCAGAAACGGGTTCTCGGGACCTAGTGTAGACATCCTGCCCAAATAATGCCTCTCTCATGATCATCCACATAGGGCTGGACGCTGGATGGAGACCAGAATGCGATTCCCATCAATGAGACTTCGGCGAGCTCTCTTGGCCGTGTTTGTCGCTGTCATCATATGCCTTGGCTCTCTAAGCCTCTTCACGGCCATCACATTCTCACCCGCGAACGCTGCAACTGGGACGAATTATCCAAACTGCGGCCCACCAACCATGATAACCCTGTCACAATTCGAGGCTGGCAATCTCAACCTTAACCCGGATAAGAACAGCCTAAATCCACCATGCAACAGCTACTACGAGTTGGATGGTCAGACAATCAGTTCTAACCCATACACGGGAGACTGCAACGCCTATGCCCAGGGCTACTGTGATGTTCACCTACCGTTCAACTGCTCCGTCTCCGCTGGCTGTCTCTTCGAGATAGCCGCAACCTGGTCAGCTGCAGGCTATACGTATCCAACCGGATGCACTAACGGAACCGTTCAGTCAAACGTGTGTGTGACGAAAGGGGAGACCGTCAACGGACAAGGGTTTTTCTTCATAGACGCAGCCGGGATACACGAGTTCCACTCGCTAGCCAGTGTCGTGAGTGGCTCAGGCTCGGGTCCGCCCCCGCTATCGGCCAGCTTCACCTATAGTCCAACCTCACCATCGACCGGCCAATCAATAACTTTCACTGCTACAGCCAGCGGTGGAACCAGCCCGTACAGTTACAGTTGGAGTCTCGGTGACGGTTCGACTGGAACAGGCGCCACTGTAACGCACAGCTACTCGTCACCAGGATCCTACACTGTCACTCTAACCGTCACGGATAGCGGGTCACCACAGCAGACGGCCTCGTCCCAGCAGACAATCACGGTTTCTGCACCGACCCCGCCCCCAACGCTTACTGCAAGTTTCACGTATAGTCCATCGTCGCCCCAGGTCGGACAGTCTATTTCGTTCACCGGATCCGCTTCTGGAGGGACATCGCCCTATACATACTCGTGGAGCTTTGGTGACGGATCTACTGGAACAGGAGCTTCGGTAACTCACGCATATTCGTCAGCAGGAACCTACACCGTCACGCTAACAGTCAAGGATAGCGGGTCGCCCCAGCAGACCGCATCGTCGGTACAGTCCATCGCCGTGTCCAGTGCATCTCCGCCTCTCAGCGCGAGCTTCACCTACAGCCCCTCAAACCCAACGATCCTCTCTCCCGTAACATTCTATGGCAGTGCCACAGGAGGAACACAGCCATACACATTCAGCTGGAGCTTCGGTGACGGGACAACGGCCACAGGACAATCAGCCAGCCACTCGTATCTACTTCCGGGAACCTACACGGTCACACTTACTGTCACTGCAAACGGTCAGACAGCCACGACCTCACAGACCGTAACAGTTTCCCTACTAGGGATATAGTGCGGTTGCAAGCAGATTGCTGACTACCTAAGAGACGACTGAGCTAGATCTAGATTGTTTAGGGTCCACATTTTCTTGAAGAGCCACCTACGTTGGAGAAGCCGGCCTCTTCGAATCTTGGTTGAAGCTGGCCAGAATCATGGCTTGTCTGTGCGCGAAAGTTCCAGGGGGAGTTCTTGCTTGACTAGGAAGAGGGGTTCATGAGAGGGTAATGGTCTTCGTTGTAGCTGAACATGTACGGCGTATCTCCTATTCCGTCGGGGCCCATGGACTCATACTAGTCCCAGGTTCATCTTCAGACGAACGTCAGGCTAAAGTTCGCGACTTTCTGTATTGTCTGAAAGTCCTTGTCTGAATTGACTATTTCGTCTGCACCGTTTGCAACAGCGATGCCCGATATCAGAACGTCCAGCGCGTTGACGGCTTTTCCAATTCTAAGCAGAGATAGCATTATCCTGGAAGCTTCTTCGGTTGCGGCAGCGTCCAACCCCGAGGAATACGCTTTCTCTTGCGAAAGCCCTAACCACCTTTTCTCTTTTCAAGAGTCTCCTGTGATAGATCGGGCTTAGAAGCTCGAAGAGTGATATGCTTGTCATTCCGACCGTGTCTCCCCGATTTTTCGTTCCTTCAATGATTCGCCCGATCTTCTCTCCCTTGCGAAGAAAGTCGATTATGGCTAGAAGTATCTAGGACTATCGTGTTCGCATCACGCTTCTCTTCCTCATCTCTTTGACACTGTTTTCTATGAACACGACCTCTCCCTCATCCCCCCATGCTCCCCACAAAGACAACAAGTCTTCACGCTTCGCGAGCAGCTTCTCGATGACATCGCTAAAGCTCTCGCCCTCCTTCTTCGCCTCCAACAATTTCTTGTAAACCTCCTCCCTAATAGCAAGGTTCTTCGTTGCCATACGCAGACATGTATAATGTACTGTATACTAAACATCATGCTCGCACCCGCCGCAGAACCATAATCGCCACAATCAAAAAAGCCAGCGTGCGGCATCGCAGAATACTACCAGAGCCCGACCCTTGATAGCTTCATAACCATGGACGTTCAAGTCGAAACTCGAAGACCGAATAGGCTTCAGTTGGCTTTCCAGGTCCCAACGACCCTTGGGCCCAGCGTAGGACCCTTGCTAAACTCATTAGTCAAGAATGCTACACGGCATCAGTCGGAATCGAACCCGAACGGGTTCTAGGCCAGGCGGGCCCATCAGTCTAGACGTGAACCACCGTAGGTCTGGGAATATCAGAGCTGCTTATCCAAAATCGTTATCTTCACGAATGGATAACAGATGAGGACGAGCTATGCAGCCAGTTACGAATAATGTGACCCCATTCCTAAGTGCAACGGGCTGTCACACCATACTTGGTCGTAGATGGATGCTGATTAGCAGAGTGATATGAGGACTGGGGGCAGCGGAATTGCCTGGCAAACTGGATACTGTTGTCGTGCTGGTGTCCGACTGGCCCGGCGCGGTAAGGTGGTATACCCAGAAGCTTGGACTAAGGTTGTTGTACAAGGAGGATGACGACCAGTGGTGTCAACTGGCCTTTCCGAAAGGGGAGACCCGTCTCGCGCTGTACCACCGGGATGGACTTGACTCGAAAATTCGGAACCGTTGCATACCCGATATCCAAGTGGACAACCTTGAGTCTGCGGTCAAGGAGTTGCGAAGCCGTGGGGTCAGCTTCCCGGGCGACATCCGCGGTGGAGACGAAGGTTACCGTATCATAAGCCTTCTGGACCCAGAAGGAAACGAACTGCAACTCTACGAATACGCCAAGGCTAAGGCCTAACTCAAAAGATCAGCGGAGAAAAACGGTCGCGTACGCCGTAGGCCATCCGGAAGATGGAGATTGAATCCATCCTCATAAGACCATGAGCCAGAACCTTCACGATTAAGGCGAGTCCAGAAGGGTCTCGAATAGGGAAATCGACTCTCTTTGATTTTTACGTGAGTCCGGGCGGGCCCACCATGTACCTATGGCGAAGACCAGGGGAATCAATAAGTGCAAGACTCGAGTCGTCGGACGTAGACGGTCAGTTCTGAGACGAGAATCCTTGCCGCAGGCTGGTCGAGAGTTTCAGGCGCAGCCGTGACTCGTGTAGCTCGCTGAGAGCCTTGGACATCAGGCAGATGCTGGTAGGTTTACTGTGCAAAGAATTTGAGGAGGGATGGCGAACCCGATTCCGAAGAGAGCATAGCTTGGCGACTGCCATTCGGTTTCTTGCTCATATGTGGTCGGGCTTCCGTGACATGGAACAGGGACCTGTCTTGGAATCACTGGGGCAAGAAAGAAGACGATCAGACAAATGAGAACGATAGCAACAATAGATCTCTGTCTCCCAACGCCGATAGCTGGCACAGGGTTATTCCGTGAAAGGTCATACCTCTGCCAGACTGATAAGTTACACGAAGCTAAACATCCCTTGCGCCTCTCAGGACCCTCAGGTAGCGGAAGAGCATGTCTCTGAAACGGGTCCCTCCCAGCATACCAAGACCTATCTGGATATCGCGGCCCAGGCTAGGAAAGAGTCCGACCCCGTCTTACGATGGTTTGCAAAGATGCTTTTTGTTCCGCCCCACTCTCTGACATCTTTTTAGCTAGACTGGAATAGAAAGTCGAGTTATGAACCCTGTTCAGAAGCCTGCTTGGCTCATCGCCCTTGTAGTCGCGTCCCTGATGTCGATTCTTTTTGGCCTGATTCATGTTTCTGACGCCATCGTTCGGTTGGAGACTGGAAGCATTTCTGGGGAAACTCTGGATGCTACGATCAACCCGCTCTACGCGGTCGTTTTCCTCGGAGGGGTCGCTGCCAGCTGGAACCAGAAGCGCATAGGATACGTTGTAGTTCTGATCTTGTCATCCCTAAGCACTTGGGGCTTCTTGGGCCACACTACTGGCTTGACTCCCCCGAACCTTGTGGAGATTGGTAGGGCTACGGGTGTCTTCTTCGTCTTCGCTGTCCTAGTCGGGGAAGTTGCCTCACTTTCGGCTCTCATTCTTTCAATCTATGCTCTGGGAAAGAGACTACTCAAGCTGCAGTGATAGCATGAGTAGACACGCTCAGTAACGAATGCGCGTCGCTGGCAGTGGTCCGAACGTCGCCACCCTTACGAACCAGCCCGATCGTACCAGCGGAGCACCCGCAGAGCGCGTAGGGTGTTCCACCGGCTCGGCCGGCCCTCGCCCTCGTCCATCTCGACCGGCATCACGCCGGGGTACTGGGTCTCGAGAGGCCACCGCCCGTCGGCGTCGCGCTTCGACGCGACCAGCTCGATCGCCTCGGCCACCCGTTCGTCGGGCGCGGCGCCCGTGCTGCGCATGTACTCGAGCCCCCGCAACACGTCGTAGTGCCACCACGTCGGGAAGGCGAAACGCGTCCACATGGCGTCGCCCTTGCGATCCCGCTCGATCACCTCGCCAGTCGATCGCCGCCGGAAGAGCCGGCGCTCGAGCAGGTACTCCTCCCCGCGGAGACGAGCCGCGGTCACGACCGGGGTCCCTTCGCCCGCCCGCTCGTGCTCGAGCAGCGCTTCCAGCACGCAGATCGTGGTGTTGAACGACGAACGCGTCGACCTGTTCGGCGCCTCGCAGTTCCAGCCGCCGTCGGACAGCTGCTCGCCGAGCAGCCCGTTGACGATACTCCGCACGTCCTGGCCGAAGTAGGCGCCGGCAGTCGCGACCTGCCCGTTGATGCAGGGCTCCAGCTCGCCGGCAAAGAAGGGGTTCCCGTCGCACTCCTGCGGACCGCAACCCTGCCACGTCACGTGGTCGCGGACGAGGCCCACCGCCCGCCGTGCCTCCGGGCTCGCGGGGTCGAGACCCAGGTGGCGCAGCAACCACAGCACGTGCATCGTCGAGTTCCACCCGCGATTCCAAGCCGCGCCTCCCCACCGGCCATCGGCGTCCTGCAGGCCGAGCAGCCGCGCGCCCCAGCCCTCGGTCGCAACCCGTGCGCGTTCAGCCGCCACCTCACCCGCGGGCGCACCGGTCAGGTCCCGCATCACCTGCCAGCGAATCGACGGGTCCGAGTGGAACAGCCAGTCGACGACGGTCACAGATCTCCCCTCCGCAGTAGGATGCATCCGCCTATCGGCACCATGCTCCCGCCGCGTGCTTTTGACCCAGACCTCTTCGTCGAAGGTGCCCAAGAGTCCATACCCACAATTCCACCTTTGAATCAAAGCAAGATCGACGATAATCAAGATTAGCATATTTCCAACCATAGCCCGAGAAGCCTCCTAATTTACGCAAATCCGCAATGGTTTCGAAACAGGAGAATGGATTCGCTTAGATTTTCAAACGAATCCGGGTGGGACCATATCTCCTGTTGTCGCGCGGCGATATATCGGAGCCCAATATTTTCGAACCTCGAAAATATTCCCGGGCTAAACATCCCTTTTATGCAAAACAAGCAGCCTCAACTCCTAGTGATTATCATTGTCAAAGCAACACGTATCACCACGGCCAGTTCTCGAAGCCACAATCCTCCTAACCGCTATACTCCTAGGCGCCAGCACATTACTCATCCCTAGCGGACGGGCTGCGTCCCCCTCCAGCGGAACGATCACCGACACCTCCACAAGCACCAGCTGGACGGGCCAATTCTACGCGGCCAGTTCCGTGGCCCTCCCCGACCAGTGCCCACCCAGCCTCGATCCGTTGAACCTGATCTGCGACCACTTCTTCCTCACCCTCAGCCTGCCCGGAGGAGCCTCCTTCTGGCAGACACACGTAGGCTCCGTGGTCATAACAATCCAGTGGACCAGCAGCGACAACGACTTCGACCTCTACATTTACCGTCAGAGCGACGGACAACAAGTCGCCAGCTCCGCTTCGGGCGGAACAGTAAGCGAACAAGTAGCACTCCAGAGTCCGCTGCCAGGCACGTATGAGGTCAGAGTAGTACCCTTCCTAGTCACTCTCTCAGACTATGCTGGCACCGCACAACTTTTCTCCGTTAACCAACCGCCCACTCAAAACCCAACTTTTCCAACCGGCGGCTTAGCCTTCAGCCCTGCAACAATCGTCGACCCACAACGCACTGAAGGAGAACCGCTGAACCACATCGACAAATATGGCAACATTTGGGAGACAGGACCCTGGGGTTTCAGCACCGCCCAGGGATTCGTTGCACGGTCCACGGACAACGGCGACAGCTTCCACATAGTCTCACCCAACGGATTGAGGCCTAACCCTGCGGCATCCGGTGGTGGCGACACTGACATTATCACGGATGACCAAGGCTTCACGTATTTTGCGGACCTGGAAGCCTTGGCAGATGTCGGCGTCGCGGTTTCGAACGATGGCGGAAACAACTGAAGAGAGAATTCTCTATCGGTGCTTCCAGGAGCAGACAGGCAGTGGCTCGCCATCGACAACGGCCCCACCAACTCCGCGTCCGACAACACGGTCTTCCTCGCACTCAACCAACTGGCCTTCGGCTGGCAAGTCCTCTCCTCCCCTGGGTCCACAGGTTCTACCGACCCGACCGGCGGCTTCCTGTACACAAATGCTGCTGGCACCCCCACAGCGGCCGTCACAACGGATGACCGCTGCGGAAGACTTCTCTTCGACCCGTTCAACAGAATGGTCTATCTTCCCTGCAACAACGGCGACCACGTAGACATCTGGAAAGCCCACGTCGACCCTGGCCAGAGAACAGGACTACAGTTCAGCCTCGGCACAACACCCGCCAGCCCCGGCGGCCAAATCGGACTCGGACGCCTCTTCTCGGATGTAGCAGTGGACATGGCCGGCAACATCTACGCCGTCTGGGTGGACATCCGCAACAACAACGTATACTACAGCGCATCGCCAAGCGCCGGGACAAACACGGGCAGCACTTACTCTTGGACTACACCAGTCCAGATCAACGGCGACCCTGCCAACAGCAACGTCATGCCCTGGGCCGTGGCTGGAAGCGCTGGAATACTCGACATTGCATTCTACGGCACTGATATCCGCGGCGACCCCAACACCTTCCCGTCATGGTACAACAACCGCATAGCAGCCACCACGGTCAAATGGTACACCTATCTTGTCCAAGTACGCAACGCAA
>Ga0209375_1002761_pt1 | contig 12433 bp, 10 predicted proteins | sample GraSoiAngelo_131_FD_185888 | JGI IMG/M metagenome (GOLD analysis project Ga0209375, IMG submission 185888) | Grasslands soil microbial communities from the Angelo Coastal Reserve, California, USA - 14_0929_02_30cm (SPAdes) (version 2) | ecosystem: Environmental > Terrestrial > Soil > Grasslands ... | reverse complement strand
CGCAGCGCGAGATGGAAGACGCGCCCCAGCGCACCCTCCGTGACGCGAGAGTGGAGCTCCTGCATCGCGGCGGCGAAGCGCCAATTGAAGCACGTCATCCCGACGCGCCCTGCGCGGCGCGCGGCGTCCATCATCGCCTCGGCTTCGGCGCGAGTCATCGCGAGCGGCTTCTCGCAGAGCACGTGGGCGCCCGACGCGAGGGCGCGGACGGCGATCGCCCGGTGCAGGTGGGGCGGCGTCGCGATGACGACGAGCTCTGGCTTCGCCCGCTCGAGCATCTCCTCCCAGCGCTCGAAGACGTGCGGCACGCCGTAGCGGTCGGCGACCGCCTTCGCGCCCACCACGTCGCGCTGGCAGACGGCGACGACGCGGCAACCGTTGGCCTGAAACGCGGGGATGTGGGCGCGGCCGAAGCCGAGCCCGACGACGCCGATCGTGAGCGCGTGTTGGGTCATGGATCAGTCCCTGGTCAGTTCCTGTGAGGGTTGAGGTACGGGCTGACGGGCTCCTCGTAGAGGAAGAACCGGGCCACGCCTGGCAGGCGCCTGTCAGGCGGTACGAAGCACTCGCACGGGGTGCCGGGGGCCGCGAACGAGCGGATCGGGCACCAGCCGTCGGGGGCGCTGCAGATCGTCGCCATCGGAGTCTCCGAGGGCGCCCGCGGTGGGCGGGTCTGCGTCGCCGGCCTCGGCGGCGCCGGAGGCCGCGTGGCGCCCTCGGTGGGCGACTGGCGCGGCTCGAGTCGTGCGCCACCGCGAAGGCGGCCGCGAAGGCGAGGATAATCGCGGGCACCCGCGTCATGAGCCGATAGTACCCGCAGCGGGCACGTCCGCCAATTGACAGTGCCTCCCCAGGGTGATAGAAGCGGGCAACCGTCCGATCCGAAAAGGGGGTGGGACGAGCCGCCGGGTCCTGAAGAACTTCCGCGCAGCGCGCCAAGTGCCAAGGAGTCTCTCTATGCAAGCGACCTCTCGTCGTGAGTTCCTACGCGTCACCTCGGGTGCCACGGCCGGCATGGCGTCCTGGCTGGCGCTCGGCAGGGCTCCCGCGTTCGCCCAGAAGCGTGAGCTGACGTTCCTCAGCTGGAATCACTTCGTCCCGGCCTCCGACGACGAGCTTCGAAAGCAGGCTGATGCCTTCGGCAAGCTAGCGAACTGCGAAGTCCGCGTGGACACGATCGCGCACCTGCAGCTCCCGGCGAAGTTCGCGGCGGAGGCGCAGGCGCAGTCGGGTCACGACTTGCGCTTGTCGTTCGGGGCTGATCCCTTCCTCTACGAGAACCTCCTCGCCGACGTCGGGGACATCATCGACGAACTCGGCAAGAAGTATGGTGGCTGGTATCCGTTCGCCAAGGAAGGCTCCCAGACGGCGTCTGGCTGGAAGGCGGTGCCCTGGTTCTGGATCTCCTTCCCGGCCACCTACAACATGACCCACTTCAAGCAGGCCGGGCTGGAGACGCCCAAGACGTGGGCTGAGCTGCTCCACCACGGCAAGATCCTCAAGAAGCAGGGCAATCCCGTCGGCATCGCGATCAGCCACTGCGCCGACGCCAACAGCACCTTCTGGTCGGTCCTGTGGTCTTATGGAGGCAAGGTGCTCGAGGCCGACGGCAAGACGCCGGCCATCAACTCGGACAAGACCGCGCAGGTGATCGAGTGGTACAAGGAGCTCTATCAGGACGCGATGGAGTCCGAGGTGTTGTCGTGGGACGACGCTTCGAACAACCGCTGCATCCTCGCTGGCAAATGCTCCTGGATCCACAACCCGATCAGCCCCTACAACCTGGCACTCGCCAAGAAGATGCCGATCGCCGACGAGATCAACCATCACAACAGTCCCGGCGGCCCGGCCGGAATCCACTCGGCGCCGCCCATCAACCTGATCGCCATCTGGAAGTTCTCGAAGAACGTCCAACTCGCCAAGGACTTCGTCAGGTTCCTCTTCCAGAAGGAGAACTACGACGCCTGGATCGTCGCCTCAAACGCCTTCAACCACCCGCCGCTCAAGCACCTGGCCGACCATCCCATCTGGGCGCGGAATCCCAAATTCGCGATGCTGCCCAAGGAGGCAGAGTACGCGCACGAGCGCGGCTGGCCGGCGAAACCGAACGCGGCGGTCCAGCTCATCCAGGTCAACTACGTCCTGCCCGACATGGTCGCCAAGGCGGTCAACGGCATGCCCACCAAGCGGGCCATGGCCTGGGCCGAGGACCAGATCAAGCTGGCCGTGCAGGGTAAGCTCAGGGAAGCCGGCGCCTAGCATGGCCGTCGGCTCCCGCGTGCTGGAGGCGGCCGGCCTGGTCCGGCCCGGCCGCCTCGCGCGCATCCGCGAGTGGTGGGAGCAGGAGCACGTCTTCAGCTATGGGCTCATCCTTCCCGCGCTGCTCCTGATCGTCTGTCTCGTGGCCTATCCGTTTGCGATGGCCATCTACTTCAGCCTGTCCGATTACTGGGTCGGCTCGCCCGGGAAGTTCACCGGGCTGCAGAACTTCCGGGACATTCTCGGTAACGAGATCTTCCAGCGCACCGTCTACAATTCGTTCGTCTTCACGTCGATCGCGGTCGCCTTCAAGACGGTGCTCGGTATCTGGCTCGCCATGCTTCTGTTCCGGAGCTTCAGATTCAAGCGGTTGATCCGGGGGGCGGTGCTGCTACCGTGGGTGATCCCGACCGCGCTGTCGACGCTGGCGTGGGTGTGGATGTTCGACTCGCTCTACAGCGTCGTGAACTGGACGGCGATCCGCCTCGGGATCATGAGCCCGCCCGGGCCCAACTGGCTGGGCATGCCCAACTACGCGATGACCGCGGTGATTGCCGTCAACGTCTGGCGGGGGCTGCCGTTCTTCGCCATCATCGTGCTCGCGGGCCTCGTCTCCATCCCTCGCGAGTACTACGAGGCGGCCGCGGTCGACGGCGCCGGCTCCTGGGGGCGCTTCCGGCACGTCACCCTGCCGCTGCTCAAGCCGGTCCTGGCGGTGGTGATCCTGTTCTCGACCATTTTCACCTTCGCCGACTTCAACATCGTGCGGGTGCTCACGCGCGGCGGTCCGGTCAATACCACGCACCTCTTCGCTACGCTCGCCTACCAGGTCGGCCTCGACGGAGGCAACCTCGGTCAGGGCGCGGCCATCTCGCTCTTCCTCTTCCCGATGCTGGCCGCCATCGTGTTCCTCCAGCTCCGCTACATCCGGAAGGAATGAGGTGGACGTCGGGGTCCGATCGCGGGGGGCGAGGATCCGGTCGGCGGCGTTCGGATACGCGAACGTGATCCCGTTCATCTGCTTCGCGCTGTTCCCCTTCTACTATATGGTGATCACCTCGCTGAAGAACGACGCCGAGCTCTACGACCTCAAGGCGGTCCCCTTCCTGATTCAGACCGGCGTGATCACCGACCATTACCGTTACCTCCTCGCCAAGACCGAGTTCCTGACCTGGATGAAGAACAGCTTCATCATCAGCGTGGTCTCGACTTCGGTCTCCCTGGTCGTCTCGATCCTCGCCGGCTACAGCCTGGCCCGGCTGCGCTTTCGGGGTGTGAATGCCTTCGGCACCGCCGTGTTCATCACGTACCTCGTCCCCCCCACGCTCCTGTTCCTCCCGCTCTCCCAGGTGGTGGTGTGGCTAGGGATCTCGGACACGATCTGGGCGCTGATCGTCACCTACCCGACCTTCCTGGTGCCCTTCTCCACGTGGCTGCTCATGGGGTACTTCCGGACGATCCCCAAGGAGGTCGAGGAGTGCGCTCTCGTGGACGGCGCCTCCAGGATGCAGACGCTCATCCGCGTGGTCCTGCCCATGGCCGTTCCCGGCGTCGTGTGCGCCGCGCTCTTCGGCTTCACCCTCACCTGGAACGAGTTCACGTACGCGCTGACGTTCATCTCGCAGAGCGCCAACAAGACCGCGGTCGTCGGGGTGACCGCCGACCTCATCCGCGGCGACATCTATTACTGGGGCTCGCTGATGGCCGGCGCGATCCTGGCGAGCCTCCCCATCGTCGTCATCTACGTGTTCTTCCTCGACTACTACGTGTCCGGCCTCACGGCCGGCGCCGTCAAGGGCTGAGACCTCCCGCGCCGGCCAGATTACGGCGGGAGGGCCCCGTCGATTTACAATGGACGTATCGTGCCTTCTCAGGAGACCTTCCAGAGGCTCACCCACAGCATCGACACCGTGATGAAGGGGCAGGCGGTGGCGATTCGTAAGCTGCTCGCGGCGTTCGCGAGCGGCGGCCACGTGCTGCTCGAGGACTACCCCGGCACCGGCAAGACGACGCTCGCCAAGGCGCTCGCGCGGTCGATCGGCGCCGCGTTCAAGCGCATCCAGTTCACACCGGACCTCCTGCCGTCGGATATCCTGGGCGTGTCCGTGTTCGACCAGCGCGATCGCGCTTTCCATTTCCACGAGGGCGCGATCTTCACGGACATCCTGTTGGCGGACGAGATCAATCGTGCCTCGCCGCGGACCCAGTCGGCGCTCCTCGAGGCGATGGCCGAGGGCCAGGTGTCGATCGAGGGGCGGACGCTCAGGCTCGGGGAGCTCTTCTTCACCATCGCCACCCAGAACCCGGTCGAGTTCCGCGGCACGTACCCCTTGCCCGAGGCGCAGATGGACCGGTTCGCGATGCAGTTCGCGCTCGGCTACGTCGCTCCCGAGGAGGAGGTGGCGATGCTCTCGGCCCAGGCGCAGCGCCACCCGCTCGACGACGTCACGCCCTGCGTGTCGACGGATGACGTGCTCCAGCTCCGGCGGAGCGTCAAGGAGGTGCGCGTAAGCGACGAGCTGAAGCGCTACGCCGTGGACCTCGTGCGAGAGACGCGCACGGTCCCCGGGGTGCAGCTCGGCGCGAGCCCTCGCGCCTCGCTCGCGCTGGTGAAGGCGGCCCAGGCGCTGGCGCTCCTGGACGGCGGCGCCTTCGTCGTGCCCGAGCACGTCCAGGAGCTCGCCGTGCCCGTCCTCGCGCACCGGCTGGTGATCGACCCGCAAGCGCGCTTCTCGGGTGTCACCGCGCGGGGGATCGTCGAGGAAGTCGTGAAGAAGGTTCCCGTGCCTTCGTGAGGCGGGTCGCCTACCGGCTCTTCCGGTCCACCTCGACGTTCCAGTACCGGCTCGGCCGGCAGCTCACGCCGGCCGGCAAGTTCGCCCTGGCCGCCCTCGTCGCCGCCGCGGTGATCGGGTTCGACACAAATCGCACCGTGGGCTATCAGGTCTTCACGCTCCTCGCCGCGCTCCTCAGCGTCAGCACGGCGTGGAGCGGTGGCTTCCGGGTGCGCCTGGACGTCCGGCGCGTCCTTCCGCGCTTCGTGACGGCCGGCGAGCCCGCCGCGTACCCCGTCGTGATCCGGAACGGCACCGCGCGACCCCAGCGCGGTCTGGTGTTGCTCGAGGATCTCGCCGACCCGCGCCCGGCGGTCGACGAGTTCCTCCACGCGCGCGAGCCCGGTGAGGAGCGCCGGAACTGGTTTGACCGGACGGTCGGCTACCCCCGCTGGGCTTGGCTCGTCGCGCGGAAGCGCGGCGCCGCGATCGCGCCGCGACCGCTGCCCGCGCTCCGGCCGGGCGACGCGGGCGAGGTGGTTATCGAGCTCCTGCCGCTGCGCCGGGGCCGCCTCGCGTTCACCGCCGTCACGATCGCGCGGCCCGATCCGCTCGGCCTCGTCAACGGGCTCGTTCGGGTCCCGCTCCCCGGCTCGCTCGTGGTGCTGCCGAAGCGCTACGCGATGCCGGACCTGGCACTGCCGGGGGCGCGGAAGTACCAGCGTGGCGGCATCGCTCTCATCTCGTCCGTCGGAGATTCGGAGGAATTCGCGTCCCTGCGCGACTACCGCCCCGGCGACCCGCTGCGCCGCATCCACTGGAGGAGCGTGGCGCGGGTCGGCCGGCCGGTGGTGAGGGAGTACCAGGGCGAGTTCTTCGTGCGCCACGCGCTGGTCCTCGACACGTTTGCGGGGCGTCCAGAGAGCCACGTCTTCGAGGAGGCGGTCTCCGTCGCGGCGTCGGTCGCTTGCTCGATCCAGACCCAGGACTCGTTGCTCGACCTCTTGTTCGTCGGGCCCGAGACGTACTCCTTCACCGCGGGGCGGGGCCTCGGCCACACGGACCGCCTGCTCGAGGTCCTCGCGGGCGTGGGCCCCTGCCTCGACAAGCCGTTCCGCACGCTCCACCATGCCGTCCTCGAGCGCTACGCGTCGCTCTCGGGCTGCGTCGCCGTCCTGCTCGCCTGGGACCAGCCGCGCCGGGACTTTGTCCGGCACCTGCGCGCCCTCGGCGTGCCCACGCGCGCCTTCGTCGTCAGCGAGCCGGCTGCGCTCGAGGCCGGTGCCGGTCACGAGGTCCACCGCCTGGAGGTCGGTAGGATCGCCGAGGGGCTCGCCCACCTGTGAGTACACCGCCGCTCCTGCTCGGCGCGGCCGTGTTGTTCTGGGGCTGGGCGACGGGGCTCCTCCTGCCCGCGATCGCGGTGGCTGCCATCCTCGAGGGCGCGCGCGCCGTCCCCTGGCGTGTCGACTTCTCGCGCCGGGACTTCAACCGCATCTCCGATCTGTGCGCGATCCTGTTCGCCGGGAGCGCCATTTACCTCTTCACCGCCGTCGGTGGGATGCGCGTCGTCGACGGGCCCCGGGCAATCACCGTCCTTTTCCAGTGGCTGCCGCTGCTGGCGGCGCCCCTCGTCGCATGCCAGGCATACAGCACGGCGGGAACGGTGGACCTGAGCGTGTTCTTCTGGACGCTCCGGAAGAAGGCCGCGGACGAACCGGGGGCCTCGTCCGGCGCGCTCGACCTGGCGTATCCCTACGCGGCGCTCTGCATCCTCTCGGCGAGCGCCGCCAACGTGAGGACTCCCGCATACTACGCGAGCCTCTGCCTGCTCGCCGTGTGGGCGCTCTGGTCTCGTCGCTCGCGCCGCTTCTCCTCCCTCTGGTGGGGCACGTCGCTCGCCGTGGCCGTCGTCGCGGGGTACGCCGGACACCTCGCCCTCCACCGCGTCCAGCAGAAGCTCGAGGAAGTCGCCTTCGAGTACATCTCGGGCCTCGTCCGCCGGGACACCGATCCCTTTCGCTCGACCACGGCGATCGGCCATCTCGGGCGGCTCAAGCTGTCCGACCGGATCCTCCTGCGCGTGGAGCCGGCGGCGGGCCAGGGTGCGCCGATCCTGCTGCGCGAGGCGAGCTACAACGTCTACAAGTCGCCCGCGTGGTTCGCGCTGGGGGCCGGGTTCACGCCCGTCCAGCCCGAAGCCGGTGGCGAAACGTGGAAGCTTGCGCCCGGGCCCGCTCCGGAGACGAGTGTCGGCGTCTCGGCGTATCTCAACCGCGGCCGGGGCGTGCTGCCCCTCCCCGCGCGCGCGATGGAGATCGACGGGCTCGCGGTCGTCCGGCTCTCGAGTAACCGGCTCGGCGCGGTGAAGGTGGACGAGGGGCTCGGGCTCGTCACCTATCGGGTCCGCGTCGGGCCCGGCGCGCTGCTCGACGCGCCGCCGACGGACTTCGACGTGGGCGTCGCCGCCGCGGAATCGGTCGCGGTGGCGCAGATCGCGGACGAACTCGAGCTGGCGTCCAAGCCGCCAGCGGCGCGGCTCGAGGCAGTCGCCGCCTTCTTCCGGACCAACTTCCGCTACTCGACCTACGCCGACCAGCCCGTCGGCGGGGCACCGCTCGAGGACTTCCTCGTCCGCAAGCGCTCGGGTCACTGCGAGTACTTCGCGACCGCCAGCGTCCTGCTGCTCCGCGCGGCGGGCGTGCCGGCGCGCTACGCGACCGGCTACTCGGTGCAGGAGTGGAGCCCCTTGGAGCGGCGCTACGTCGTCCGCGCGCGGCACGCCCACTCGTGGGCGCTCGCGTGGGTCGAGGGCGCGTGGCGCGATCTCGACACGACGCCGCCCGAGTGGGTGGACGCGGAAGCGGCGGGCGTGGCGTCGGCGTTCGAGCCCGTGAGTGATTTCTTGTCGTGGGTGGTCTTCCTCTTCTCGAGATGGCGCTACGGCGAGGGCTGGGACGGCGTCGGCCGGTACCTCGTGTGGCTGCTCGTGCCGCTCGTGCTCGTGCTCGCGTGGCGCCTCTACGGGCGGCGGCGGATCGGGCGCGCGAGGACCGAGGCGGCGCGCGGCGAGCCAGCGGCGCTCCACCCGGGCGCTGACTCGGAGTTCTACCTGATCGCCGACAGGCTCGCGGTGGCGGGTCTCGGCCGGCGCTCCACCGAGCCCGTCTCGACCTGGATCAGTCGTCTCGAGGAAGGGCACGCACCCGTGGCAACGGACACGCTGCGCCACATCGCGCGACTCCACAACCGTTACCGCTTCGACCCCGACGGGATCGGTGCCGATGAGCGGCAGGCGCTCCGGGCTCGCGTCGAGGCGTGGCTCGCCGCGCCGGGGACGGGTCGCGGCTAGCGCGCGCGATTGAATTGGGCGCCGCGTTGTCTTACCTTGAGTCCCGCGGTGGCCGACGAGACGGCGCGCGCGCCTAGCCTCCGGGAGGACCCGTGCCCTTCGTGAGCGGATCGTACCAGAGCCCCAAGCTCGAGCTCCGCGCGATCGGCCCGCGCGAGGTGGGCGTCTTCGCGACGCGAGCGGTCCGGAAGGGCGAGATCCTGACGATCTCGGGCGGCGTCGTGCTCTCGTACCGGGAGGTGAAGGAGCTTCCGCGGCGGCTCCAGCGCCTGTGCTTCCACATCGAGCACGGCTTCTACCTGGTCCCGCCGCGTGGCCGGAAGGTTGCGATGGGTTTCTACATGAATCATTCGTGCGCGCCTAACGCCGGCGATCTCAACGGCGCGTCGGCGCTGACGGCGATTGCCCTGCGCCCCATCCGGAAGGGCGAGGAGGTCACGTGCGACTACCGGACCGTCGCCGACCCGGACGACCGGCGCTACCGGCCTCTCTTGAAGTTCCGCTGCCGCTGCGAGGCGAAGAACTGCGGGGGTGTGATCCGCGCGTAGCCGCGAGGCCAGGGGCCTGCCGGGCGCGAGGGCGCTCAGGCCCCCTGGGGGCCCGAGCCGAAGCGGAACATCCCCTCCTGGATGCCGAGGGCGCTCTTGCCGATCGCCTCGAGCATCCGGTCTACCGTCGGCGGCATCAGCGTCGCGGTCCGCACGTCACGAAGGGCGCGCTCGGCGGGGTAGTCCTTGTAGACGCCGCGCCCGCCGACGACCTGGATGACCTTCGACGTCACGCTGAGGCCCGCCTCCGTCGCAAGGTACTTCGCCCGGTTGGCCAAGAGGGCGCGCTCGACCATGTCGGCGTCCGCCCAGCTCGCCGCTGCCTCCTCGAGGACGAGCCGCGCGGCGTGGAGCTGTGCGGTGAGCTCGCCGATGTGGCGCTGCACCGTCGGGTCCTGAGCGACAGCGATATTGTCAGGCCTGACGACGCGCTGGCGCGCGTAGTCGATCGCGAAGGCGAGCGCCGCCTCGGCGACGCCCACGTAGATCGCGGCATAGCCGAGCCCGAAGCTCTCCACCACGCCGACCTGCATCGCCGACCCGGGCCGGCCGAGGGTCGCGTCGCCGCCGATGCGCACGCCCTTGAACGTGACGGACGGGCTGAACGTGGCGCGCATGCCGAGCGTGTTCCATTTCGCGTCGGTGGCGATACCTGCCGTCTCCGCCGGCACGAGCGCCTGGAGGAGCGCCTTGCCCATGTCCGCCTCGCCGTCGAGCGCGCACCAGACCATATAGTAGGAGGCGCCGAGCGCCATCGTGCAGAAGTGCTTGACGCCCTCGATCACCCAGTCGTCACCGTCTCGGCGGATCGCGGTTTCCATGAGGAACGTGCGCGAGAGGCTCACCGCGGGTTCGCTGCCCCAGCTCCCGAAGAGCTTGCCGAAGCGGACGACCTCGGGGAAGTAGCGCCGCTTCTGCGCCTCGGTCCCGAGCACATCGATGAAGCGCATGACGGTCGAGTGCATGTGCAGCGTCATCGCGGTGTTCGCGCAGCCCTGCGCGATCGTGCGAATGACCGCGACGTAGGTGGGCATGTCGAGGCCGAGCCCGCCGTGCGCGCGGGGGATCGCGGCGGCGAGGTACCCCTCGGCCCAGAGATCGCGCCAGCTCTCGACCGGGTTCTGCCCGGCCAGGTCGTAGTCGGCGGCGCGCGGCGCGAGGCGCTCTCGCGTGAGCCGCTGGACGCGCTCGACGACGCGCCGTTGCTCGACGCTGGGCGTCATCGTCAGCGCATGCCGCTGACGTCGGCGCGGTCGGAGCCCTTGCACCGGCAGGTGCCGGCCCCGTGCAGCTCGATCATGTTGCCCGCCGGGTCGTGCATGAAGATCTGCTGCGACCGGGGCCCCACGACGCCCTCCGACACCCAGTACGAGACGCCGAGCCGGTCGAGCTCGCGGCGCGCCTCCTGGATGTCGTCCACCGCGAGCGCAACGTGCGGCGACGACGGATCCTTGCCCGGCCCCTGAGCGAACTTCGACTGGCCGTTGACGCCCATCAGATGGATCTGCGCTCGGCCGCCGACGTCCATCCAGTAGCCCGGGATCGTCGGTATGTACGGGCGCCCCGGATCGTGCGAGAGGCCGAGCACCTCGTTGTAGAACCTCATCGCCTTGTCCGCGTCCTCCTGCGTCGCGCCGACGCGGATTCCGTGATGGTGGAGTTCGAGCACCCTGATGGCCATGGCGTCCTCCTCGCGGATGTGGCGCTGATCATAGGAGCGGGTTCCCCCGGGTGTCAATCGTGGTAAAGTCCGCCGTGGTAAAGTCCGCGCAATGAGAACGTCGACGGCTCTGCTTCTCGCCCTCGCCCTCCTCGGTGTTCCCGTGCCGGGCGCCGCGCTGGAGACCCTCCAGGTGATCGTCTTCCCGGGAGGGTTCAACTGGCCGATCTGGGCGGCCCAGGAGAGAGGGTTCTTCGCACGCGACGGGCTCGAGGTGGAGCTCACACCCACGCCCTCGTCGGTGTTCCAGCTCACCAACCTGATCGAGGGAAAGTTCGACATCGGCATGACGGCCATCGACAACGTCATCGCCTACCAGGAAGGGCAGGGCGAGGCGCCCGTGTCGGGCACGCCGGACCTCTTCGCCTTCATGGGGGGTGACAACGGGTTCCTGCGCCTCGTCGTCCAGCCCGAGATCACGGGCTACGCCGAGCTCCGGGGCAAGGCGCTGTCGGTGGACGCGCTCACGACCGGCTACGCCTTCGTCCTTCGCAAGATGCTGGAGCGGGGCGGGCTCCGGGAGGGCGACTACACGCTGGTGCGCGCGGGAGGCGTGCTGCAGCGCTTCGAGGCGCTGAAGGAGAAGAAGCACTCGGGCACGCTGCTGATCACGCCGTTCGAGATCCTCGCCGAGTCCGCCGGCCTCCGTCGTCTCGGGAACGCGGTCGACGTCCTCGGTCGCTACCAGGGGCTCGTCGGCGCGGCGCGCCGCTCGTGGGCGCAGACCCACCAGCGGCAGCTCGTCGGCTACATCCGCGCCTACCGGGCGGGCCTCGCGTGGCTCTACGACCGCGCGAACGCGCCCGAGGCGCTGGCGCTGCTGCAGAAGAACGTCCGCGGCATGACGGCGGAGCTGGCCGCGAGGACCTACGACGTTCTCCTGGGCCGCGGCTTCGAGCCCGACGCCGCGCTCGATGTGGAGGGAATCCGCACGGTGCTCGCGCTCAGGAGCCAGTACGGCCGTCCGCCGAAGGAGCTGACCGACCCCGCGCGGTATTATGATCTGTCGTATTACGACCGGGCCAGGAGGTAGGCGACATGGCGGTCAAGGCGCTGCTCCACTACGCGCTCGAGGTGCCCGACCAGGGCGCCGGCGAGAAGTTCTACTCGAATTTCGGGCTGCTCAACGCGCCGAGCCGGGACAGCGCGGTGCGTCTCAGGCCGGCTCCACTGCAGCGTGAGTCGGTCCTGCTCTACGGCGGGCCGAAGAAGCTCCTCCACCACCTCGCGTTCGGCGCGCCGGGGGACGAGTACGCGGCGACGCGCGAGGCCGTGCGGCGCGCGGGCATCCGCGAGGTGGACTCGCCGCGCGGTGCGCCGGAGGGCGGCTTCTGGGTCCGGGACCCCGACTCCAATCTCGTCAACATCCGCGACGAGGCGCGCGTCGTGCCGCCCCCTGACCCGCCGCTCGCGCTCAACAGCCCCGGCCGCATCGCGCGCGAGATCCGACGCGGCTGTCCCGACGCAGGCTTCGGGGCGAAGCCCCGCAGGCTCGGGCACGTGCTCCTCTTCACCGGTGGGCTCGACCGCCAGCTCGACTTCTACACGCGCGTGCTCGGGATGAAGCTCACCGACCGGTCGCGCCAGGTGATCGTCTTCCTGCGCTGCACCACGGACCACCACAACCTCGCGTTCCTCGTGTCGAAGGGACCGGGCTTCCACCACGGGTCGTTCGAGGTCGGCAACGTGGACGAGATCGCGATGGGCGCCGCGAAGATGCAGGAGGCGGGCTGGCAGCCGGGGTGGGGTCTCGGACGTCACGTCATCGGCTCGAACTTCT
>Ga0209375_1002758_pt1 | contig 12440 bp, 12 predicted proteins | sample GraSoiAngelo_131_FD_185888 | JGI IMG/M metagenome (GOLD analysis project Ga0209375, IMG submission 185888) | Grasslands soil microbial communities from the Angelo Coastal Reserve, California, USA - 14_0929_02_30cm (SPAdes) (version 2) | ecosystem: Environmental > Terrestrial > Soil > Grasslands ... | reverse complement strand
CCGGCGAGGTGGTGGGATGAACCGCAAGCGCCGCTGGCAGTCCGCCGCGGACCGCGCGCGCGTCGCCGCGGACCTCATCGCCGAAGCCGAATCGCTGACCGACGAGGCGGCGCTCGCCACGCCCGCAGAAATCGCCCGCGAGCGGCTGCCGCCCCCCGTGCCGCTGGCCCGGCCACTCGATGCGGCGCCGGCCGCCGCGCCCCCTCCCCCCGCGCCCCCACCACCAGCACCGCCCCGACGCGGCGACGATCCCGAGGCCGCCCTGGCGGAGTTGGACGCCGCGCTCGACGAGCAACCGAACGACACGACGCTACTGCTGCAGCGCGCCCGGTTACACGTCGGGGTGGGCAATTTCGTCGGAGCGCAACACGACCTCGAGCACATCCTGCGCGTCACGCCCGACGACGTGGACGCGCTGTGCGCGCTCGGCGTGGTGCTGGCGCGCAAGGGGCTGTGGGGAGAGGCGGCCGGACGGCTGCGCGTCTGTGTCGAGCGCGATCCCGGCCGGGGGATGACCTGGTACTACCTCGGCGAAGCGCTCAACAAGCTCGACGACCTCCCCGGCGCGCTGACGGCGTTCGAGCGCGCGGTGGAGCTGCAGCCCCAGCACGCTCGCACGCTGCATGCGCTCGGCGTCGTGCTGGACCGCCTGCGCCGCCCCGAGGACGCGACCCGCATGTACCGCCGGGCGCGGGAGGCCGCCGGCCGGTGATTCAGGTCGTGGTGGACGACCTCGCGTTCCTGGCTTCGGATGCGGTCGTCCGCCCGGTCACCAGCCGGCTCGATGCCACCACCCCCGCCGTCCGCCGCCTGGAGACGGTCGGCGGAGCCCGGTTCGTCGACCGCCTGCACGTCCACAAGGAGCTCGGCATCGGGTCCGCGGTCGTGACGGGCGGCGGGGACCTTCCCGCGGAATTCGTCATCCACGCTGTGATCCGCAGCGAGACCGAGCCGGTGTCGAAGGAAGGCGTGCGCCAGGCCTGGATGTCGGCGTTGCGGCGCGCCCAGGAATGGGAGTTCGCCCGCCTCACGGCGCCGCCGTTGGGGATCGGCGCCGGCAATTTGGCGGTGGAGGACGCGGCGGAGATCATGACGACCGTGCTGCGCGTCCATCTGACGCAGGCAGCCTTCCCCGCGGACGTATCGTTCGTCGTGGAGACGCCGGAAGATCGCGAAGTGTTCGAGGCGGCGCTGAAGCGCAGCGCGGTCGGCCTGTCGTGAGCCGCCGCGGCTGGGCGCTGGCGATTCTGGCGGCGTGGATCCTGTCGCTGGGATGGCTCATCAAGCGCACCTACTTCCGCTCCACCGGCCAGCGGCTCGCGGAAGCCGCGCTCGCCGTGCCGCCCGGTGCGGTGTTCTACCGCATCACCGTCGGAGCCCAGCAGATCGGCTTCGCCTCCACGACCATCGACACCCTCCAGGACACGGTCCGGGTCGAGGATGTATTGGTGGTGGACGTCCCGGCCCTGGGCCGCCTGCACCGCACCACGGCGCGCAGCCAGGCGTTGCTCAATCGCGCGCTGCGCCTGCGGCAGATGACCGCCCTCGTGGACGGCGACGACAGCCGCTTCACCGCGCGCGGCGAGATGGTCGGCGACAGCAGCCTGCGCCTGATCCTCTCCGCCGGGGAGGATTCCCAGCTCACCTGGGCGCGGTTCACGCGGCCGGTGGTGCTGCCGTCGCTGCTGCCGCTGCGTCTCGCGTTCGGCGGCGAGCTCAAGACCGGCCGCACCTCGGCCCTGCGCGTGTTCGACCCCGCGCTCCTGGCGGAGCGGGACGTGGCGGTGACCATCGCCGCCGAGTCCACGCTGGTCGTGCCCGACAGCGCCGACTACGACTCGACCGCGATGGGGTGGGTGGCCGTGCACTTCGACACGGTGCGCGCGTTCCGCCTCGACCAGCGCAGCGAAGGGCTGGCGGCGAGCATGTGGGTGGACGCGCAGGGACACATCGTGCGCGCCACGAGCCCGACCGGCGTGACGCTCGACCGGACGGCGTTCGAGCTCGCGTACGAAAACTTCAGGCGCCGCGACACCGCGCGCGTGGCGCGCAGCTCGGCGCGTCGGGATGCGGGCGAGATCGTGCCCATCACCGCGATCGCCGCCGGCGTGCGGGTCCGCCCCACCGCGGCCGATTCTTTCCGCGTCCGCCTCGTGGACATCGCGCCGACCGGGTTGGATCTCGTGTCGGACCGGCAACGGCTCACCGGAGACACGCTTACGGTGCGACCGGACCGGCCCGCCGCCCTGAGGGCCGCCTACCGGCTGCCGTCGCCGGACACGGCGCTCACGGACTACCTGCGACCGGAGCCGCTGCTGCAGAGCACCAACCCGCGGATCGAGGCGCAGGCCCGGCTGCTGACGGGACGGGGCCGTGACCCCACCGCGACGGCGACGGCGCTCGTCCACTGGGTCGCGACCACGGTGCGCGACGAGGCCGGGGCGGTGTTGCCGAGCGCCCTGGCGGTGTTCGAGGGGCGGCGCGGCGACTGTACGGAGCACACGACGCTGTTCATTGCCCTGGCCCGCGCGGCGGGACTCCCGGCGCGGCCCGTGGCGGGGCTCTTGCTCGTCGACGGGCGGCTGTACTACCACGATTGGGCCGAGGTGTACTTGCACGGCTGGGTGGCGGTCGATCCCACGCTCGACCAGCTTCCGGCGGACGCCGGGCACCTGCGGCTCGTGGTCGGGGGATTGGCGCGCCAGATGGAGCTGACGCGCCTCATCGGGAAGCTCAGGCTCGAGGTTCTATGATCCGGCTGGAAAACCTGACCAAGCACTACGGCAGCTTCGTCGCGGTGGACGACATCTCGATGAGCGTGCCCCGCGGCCTGCTGCACGGCTTCCTGGGTCCCAACGGCGCCGGGAAGACGACGACGCTGCGGATGATCGCCGGCATCCTGCGGCCCACCGACGGCCGCGTGCTGATCGGCGGCGACGACGTCCACAAGCAGCCGCTCGCCGCGAAGATGCGGCTGGGGTTCATCCCCGACCGCCCATTCGTGTACGACAAACTGACGGGCGCGGAGTTTCTGCGCTTCGTGGCGGGCCTGTACGGGCAGGAAGGCGAGGCGATCGACCGGCGCATCGCGGAGCTGCTCGAGGTGTTCGAGTTGACGAGCTGGAAGGACGAGCTGGTGGAGGCGTATAGCCACGGCATGCGCCAGAAGCTGATCATCTCCAGCGCGCTGATCCACCGGCCCGAGGTGATCGTGGTGGACGAGCCGATGGTGGGCCTCGACCCCAAGGCGGCGCGATTGCTCAAGGACATCTTCCGTCAGTTCGTCGGCAAGGGCGGCACGGTACTGATGAGCACGCACACGCTGGAGGTGGCGGAGGCGATGTGCGACCGCATCGCGATCATTCAGCACGGCAAGATCGTCGCCGAGGGGACCGTGCCCGACTTGCGGCGCCAGCACCAGGCCGGCGACGCCAGCCTCGAGGAGCTGTTCTTGAAGCTGACGGGCGGCGCGCACGCGCGCGAGCTGGCCGAGGTGCTGGGCCGGTGACGGGAACGACCGTGCAGCCCTCGCTGTGGCACGTGCTGCAGCCGAAGTGGCGCACCGTGCGGCAGAGGCTGCGCGAGGCGCGCGAGCGCGGTGGCTGGGGGCGGCTCACAATTCTCGTGACGGTCGGCGGGCTGTTCTGGCTGGGGGTGTACGGCGTCCTGTTCCGGATCCTCAAGTACTTCCGGGGCGTCGAGGAGCTGGGCCCGCTGCTCGCCGGCAAGCTGCTGGGACTGGTGCTGCTGGCGTTCGTGTCGATCCTCATTCTTTCCAACGTCATCACGGCGCTGTCGAGCTTCTTCCTCGCCAAGGACCTGGACCTCCTGGTCTCGGCGCCGGTGGACTGGCTGCGGCTGTACCTGGCCAAGCTCTGGGAGACGGTCATCCACTCGTCGTGGATGGTGGCGCTGATGATCGTCCCGATCCTCGCCGCCTTCGGCGTGAGCTACCGCGGTGGCCTGCTGTTCATTCCCTACGCCGTGCTCACCATCGCGCCGATGCTGCTCTTGCCGGCGGTCGTGGGGGCGGCGCTGACGCTGATCCTCGTCAACGTCTTCCCGGCCCGGCGCACGCGCGACCTGCTGTCGATCATCGCGCTGGGCGCCGCGGGGGGCGTGATCCTCGTCTTTCGCCTGATCCGGCCCGAGCAGCTGGCGCGGCCCGAGGGGTTCCGCAACCTGCTCGACTTCATCACGGTGCTGCGGACGCCGACCTCGCCGTTCCTGCCGAGCGAGTGGGCGACCAAGGCGATCATGAGCTTCCTGCGGGGGTCCGTGGACCCGATGCCGCTGCTGCTCTTGTGGACGACGGCGGCGGCGTTCGTCACGTTCGGGGCGCTCCTGCATCGCGAGCTGTTCGCCACGGGCTTCACCAAGGCGCAGGAGGGGGCGGAGCGGTTCGTGCGCGGGACACTGTGGCGGTGGACGGTCGGCTCGCTGCTCAGGCCGCTGCCCGTCGCCAAGCGGGAGTTCGTGCTCAAGGACATCAAGCTGTTCTTCCGGGACACAACCCAGTGGAGCCAGCTGATTCTGCTGGCGGTGCTGGTGGTGGTGTACGTCTTCAACATCAAGGCGCTGCCGCTGCATCGCGGCGAGCCGGTAGGGTTCTTCTATGTCAACCTGGTGTCGTTCCTGAATCTGGGACTTGCCGGCTTCGTGCTCGCGTCGATCGCGGCGCGGTTCATTTTCCCGGCGGTGTCGCTCGAGGGGCGACAGATGTGGCTGCTGCGCTCCAGCCCGCTCGATCTGAAAGCGTTGCTGTGGTCGAAGTACTGGGTGGGGACGGTGCCGTTGCTGGTGATGGCGCTGCTGCTCACCGGCATCACGAATGTGCTGCTCGAGGTCTCCTCGTTCATGATGGTGGTGAGCCTGGCGACGATCTGCGCGCTGACGTTCGCGATCTCGGCGCTGGCGCTGGGCTACGGCGCGCTGTACCCGCAGTTCGAGACCGAGAACGCGGCGCAGATCCCGACGTCGTTCGGCGGACTGGTATTCATGATGACGACGGTCGCGCTGCTCGGCGCGGTCATTCTCGCGCTGTCACAGGCCGTGTATACGTACGTGCGCGCGGTCTACGAGGGCCGGCCGGTGGTGATCGATGCGCGGATGATCGGCTGGTTCGCCGTCGCCGCCCTGGTGTGCGCGGCGGCGACGGCGATCCCGCTGAAGGTCGGCCTGAAGCGGATGGAGCAGTTCGAGTTCTGAGCTAATGCCAGCTCAACCCACCCACGATTTGGAACGCACTGCCGTTGCCGACAATGAGTTTCGCCTCCCCATACGGCACGGGGTTGCGCCAGCGCCGCCCTTCCAGTCCCACGAGCAGGTTGAGGTTCGTGTCCGTGTTACTGACTCCGCCCGCGCTGGCGTGCATGATGTTGAGCCCGCCGCCGAAGTAGAAATAGCCCGCCCGTGTCGGCGGGTGGAACTTCACGTCCCCGTTCAGCGCCCAGAGACTCCCGCCGCTCTGGAAGTAGTAGTCGAAGGTGGGATAGAGCGCGAGCCGCGGCGTAATCGGGTATGTGAGCTGCGCGCCGAGCAGTAGGTCGCTGGCGTCGAAGTTGTATCCCAGGTGAGCGCCATAGCTGGGCCGTTCCACGGCGGCTGCCGCGCTGGCCCGCCCGCGCCGCTGCGCGGACGCGGGAGCGACGACGAGCGCCGCGGCCGTCACCGCAACGAATACCTGCAGGGTGATCCGGCTCACCGTGCCACTCCTGGTTGAGGGTCGGAGACTGATAGGGGAGGAGGCTCCAAAAATCAAGAGTGCGGGCGTGACCCGCGTCACCGTCCCTTGAACTCAGGCGGCGACGCGGGCGCCGCAGGCGTTGCAGAAGTGCGCGCCGGACTCGAGCGCCGCGCCGCAGCGGCCGCAGAAGCCGTGGGCGGCGGAGAGCCGGCGGCCGCATTCGGGGCAGAACCGCGCCCCGATCTCCGAACTGGGACCGTGGATGGGGCAGGAGGAATGGGGGATGGGGGATGTGGGAGGGGGGATGGGGGATGCGGGATGCGGGAAGGCATGCGAAGGGCCCGCCTCTCGCAGGGCATCGAGTGCCATCCCCGTGTACTGGTTCTTCAGCGCGTCATAGTCCGCGTCCGAGAGCTTGCCGGTCGCCCGATCGAACTCGATCTCCTTGAGCGCGCGCAATGCGACGGCCCGGGGACTCAGGTCCTCCTCACTTTCGTCGCCCTCGTCCCCCTCGACAACGCTCGCGGTGACTCGAAAGATGGGCCGCAGCACGAAGTACACCGCCCCGGTCGCCAGCAACACCGCCAGGGTCAGCTCGACGAGCGGACTCACGCGTCCCCCTCGCTACCGCTCGGGGTGACAGTCGGATTCACCCGTCCCCCTCGCTACCGCTCGGGGTGACTCGAAAGATGGGCCGAAACATTCACGCGTCGATTCGTTCGAGCTCGTGGCGCAGCCGCTCGAGTTCGGCGGGGGATGCGGGAGGCCCGGCGGCGGGCGCCACGGCCGGCCGGTCGCCAGCGAGACGCGTCCAGCGCCGCAAGGCGAGCGTGAGCAGCACGCCGGCGATCACGACGACGACACTGGGCAGGAAGTACGCGACGAGGTTGAAACCGCGCCGCGGCGGCGCCATCAGGATCGCCGGGCCGTGCTCCGCGACGAACGCGGCGATGATCTGCTCACCCGATTGCCCCGCTTCGTATCGCGCGAGCACCTGCTGGTGCAACGCCGGGCTCACCGAGCAGGTGAAGTCGGTGGTGCGGCACGTATAGATGTCGAGGTTGCAGCCGCAGGTGCATTTGAGCCGCTTCTCGATCGCCTGGATCGCAGCGAGGTTGTCCCGGGCCGTCACCGGTTCCAACGGCCGCCCCGCCCGCCGCGGGTCGCCGAGCTTGCCGGTGGGCCCGGCGCCGGGCAGAGTGTCGGACTGACTGACGGTCAGACTGACGGACTGGAAGGCAACCCAGCCCACCACCCCGGCCAAGAACTGCCGCCTCGTGCAGTCCGACCGTCCCCCTCGCTCCGCTCGGGGCAGGCTCGTCCGACCGTCCGACGGTTTCATGTCTTCCCCACCAGCTTCACCATGTAGCCGGCTTGCGCGCGCTTGACCGCGGGCACGCCGCCGCCGGGCCACATCACGACGAGCCCGCCCAGCGCCACGACCATCCCGCCGTACCACACCCACCACACCAGTGGGTTGATCGTGAATCGGTAGACCGCCTGCTCGCTGCCGTTCACCACCCCGCCCAGCACCACGTAGAGGTCTTCGCGCAGATCGCTGCGGATGCCGACCTCCGTCGAGGGCTCGAACGTCGAGCGGCCCAGCGCATCGACGTGCTGGCGCTTCTCCGTCGTGAGCAGGCCGAGGCGTTTGCCGTCGCGGCGCACCTCCACGGTTCCGGCGGTCACGAGGCGGTTCAAGGCGTCGTACTGCGAGATGCCGAGGTGCGTGAAAGTGTAGGTCCACCCGTAGGGGCTCTTGATCGTCGCCGACTCGCCGGGCCGCAATGTCGCTTCGGTCTCGGTCTTGAACGCCATGCCGGCGAACGCGAAGAACAGCATCACGATGCCGGCGTGGACGATGTAGCCGCCGTAGCGGCGCCGGTTGCGGCCGACCAGCCGCGCCAACGCGAGCGGCCATGACTCGCCGTACTGGCGGTGGCGCGCGGTGGTGCCCCGCCAGAACTCCTGGGCGATGGTGCCGGCGACGAAGCCGCCGCACGCGATCGCCAGCAGCGCGCCGATGTCGCGCACGCCCACGACGAGCAGCATGAGGAGGGTGAAGCCGAAGGCGGTGGACGGCACGGCGAATTGGCGCCTCAGGTTGGGCAGCGACGCCCGGCGCCACGCGATGAGCGGCCCGATCCCCGTGAGCAGCAGCAGGGCAAGCCCGAGGGGAATGTTCACCAGGTTGAAGAAGGGGGGGCCCACCGTCACCTTGGTGCCGCGCACCGCCTCGGAGAGAATCGGGAACAGCGTCCCGAACAGCACCGAGAACGCGATGCCGACGAACAACAGGTTGTTGAACAGGAAGCTCGCCTCGCGACTCACCATCGACTCGAGCCGGGTCTCAGCCTCCAGCAGCGGCAGCCGCTTGGCGTAGAGCGTGAAGCTCGTCACCCCTGCGATCACGAGGAACGCGAGGAAGAAGTACCCCACGCCCGACTGGGTGAACGAGTGCACCGAGGAGATCACACCCGAGCGGGTAATAAACGTGCCGAGGATGCTGAGCAACCACGATCCGATGATCAGCGCCAGGTTCCATTTCTTCAGCATGCCGCGCTTTTCCTGGATCATCACCGAATGCAGGAACGCCGTCATCGTGAGCCAGGGGAGTAGCGAAGCGTTCTCCACCGGGTCCCACGCCCAGTAGCCGCCCCAGCCCAGCTCGACGTACGCCCACCACATCCCCAGGCAGATGCCGACCGACAGAAACAGCCAGGAGAGCAGCGTCCACTTGCGGATGGCGACGAGCCAGTCGGCGTCGAGCCGCTTGGAAAGCAGCGCCGCCATGGCGAACGCGAACGGGATGGTGATCGAGATGTAGCCCAGGTACAGCATCGGGGGATGGAACACCATCCCCGGATTCTGGAGCTGCGGGTTCATGCCGCGGCCGTCGAGCGGCGTATAGGGCAGCCGGTCGAACGGGTTCGCGGCGAACAGCATCACACACACGAAGAACCCGGCGACCACGGTCGTCACCGCCGCGACGTACGGCAAATACACGCGGTGGCGGCCGGCAGTGAGCAGCTGAGCCAGCGAACCGAATATTGTCAGCACCGTGGCCCAGAAGAGGAGACTGCCCCTCTGCCCCGCGTACAGCGCCGACCAGATATAGAAAGTGGGAAGGTTGCGGCTGGTATACGCCGCGACGTACTCGACGTTGAAGTCGTGATGGAACAGCGCCCACTCGAGCGAGAACACAGCGGTGAGCAGCGCGGCGCACATCGCGAACACGGCGTGACGGGCGCTGCGCTGCAGATCGGGCCGCCCCGTCCTGCCGCCCGCGAACCCCGCGATCGCCCCCCACACCCCCAGCAGGAGCGCGAGCCACAGGGCGCTGCCGCCGAGCAGCGTCATCGGCTAGGCCTTGGGCACCGCTTCGTAGCGCGACCCGCACTTGGCGAGGACGTTGGTCGCATGGATGACGCCGTCCGGCTGGAGGCGCCCCTCGACGACGACCTCGACGCTGTCGGTGAACGTGTCCGGCGGCAGGCCGTGGAACGTCACGGGATAGATCGCCGAGCCGTCGGTGACCCGGAAGGTGAGCGTCTGCGTCGCCACTTCGCGTACCACGCTCCCCGGCACGACGTGCGCGCCCACCTTCATCCCCACATTATAGAAGGAAGGGTCCGTGGCGACCTTGCGCGACAGCTCGCTCGGCGTCAGGAAGTACTGCCCGGTTTCCTTGATGCCCGAGGCCATCAACCAGCCGACCGACCCGACGATGAGCACCGCCCCGATGGCGAACTTCGTTCCCGCGTTCATAGCGCCAATATACCCCCTACGCGCCCGCCGGCCCCGGTCGCGCCCGCTCCAACGCCCAGCGCACCGCCTCGGCGGGGCTCTTGACCCGCGGGATGTCCACCTTGCCTTCGAAAGAATCGTGCAGCCCCACGACGGGCGTTCCGATCCGCAAAGCCAGCGCGATCTCCGACAGCGTCCCCACGCCGCCGCCGATCGCGATCACGGCCTCCGCCCCCCGCACGATCAAGGCGTTGCGCATCTCGCCCATCCCCGTCGCGAGCGGAACGTCGATGTACGAGTTCGCCGCCGCCGGATCCGAGCCGGGGAGGATCCCGACGGTCACGCCTCCGACCCCTGCGCGGGCGCCCTTCGCGACGGCCTCCATCACCCCGCCCAGTCCGCCGCACAGGATCACCGCCCCGGCTTCCGAGAGCAGCCGCCCCACCATCGCGGCGGCGACAGTCTCGTCAGGGGAACAGGTGCTCCCGCCCACGACGGCGACGATCGGCTTCATGGCCGCCGCCGCGGTTCGGCCGCCGCCCAGTACAGCGTGGCGGCGACGGCCCGGCGCCACTCGGGTTGCCGCGCGCGCACCGCGGCGGCATCCGGGCCGGGCGCGAAGCGCCGGAACCGCCGTCCGGCGAGGAACTCCTCGGGGCGCCGCCACACGCCGGCCGCGAGCCCGGCGAGGCCGGCGGCGCCCAGCGCGGTGGTTTCGACGACGTCGGGCCGGGCGACCGGGACGCCGAGGAGGTCCGCCTGGAACTGCATCAACCAGTCGTTCGCGGCAGCGCCGCCGTCCACCTGGAGCGCCTCGAGCCGGTGATGCGCGTCGGCGGTCATGGCGTCGAGCACCCCCTTGGTGCTGAACGCCATCGCTTCGAGCGCGGCGCGCACCAGGTGGGCTTTGCCGGTGCCACGGGTGATCCCGACGATCGTGCCGCGCGCCCGCGCCTCCCAGTGCGGCGCGCCGAGCCCCACGAACGCGGGGACGAAGACGACGCCGCCCGTGTCGGGGACCTCTCGCGCCAGCTGCTCGGACTCCGCGGCGCGAGTGATGAGCCCCAGGCCGTCGCGCAGCCACTGCATCGCGGCGCCGGCGATGAACACGCTCCCTTCGAGCGCGTAGACGGGCTCGCCCAACCGGCCGCACGCTACCGTCACCAGCAGACCATGCTTGGATGCCGGCCGCTTGCCGCCGGTATTGAGGAGCAGGAAGGCGCCGGTCCCGTAGGTGTTCTTCGCCTGTCCCGAGCGCCAGCAGCCCTGGCCGAAGAGGGCGGCCTGCTGGTCCCCGGCCACGCCGGTGATCGGCAGCTCGGTGCCGAGGTGCTCGCCGCGGCAGGTGCCAAAGGCGCCACTCGACGCGCGCACCTCGGGGAGCGCGTGGGCCGGCACTTTGAACAGCCGCAGCAGCTCGGGGCTCCACGCGCGCGCGTCGATGTCGTACAGCATGGTGCGCGAGGCGTTGGTGTGATCGGTCGCGAACGTCGCGCCGCCCGTGAGCCGGAACATGAGCCAGCTGTCGATCGTGCCGAAGACGGCGTCGCCCGCGCGCACGCGGGCCTTGAGTCCGGGCACGTGCCCCAGCAGCCACTCGATCTTGGTGGCGGAGAAATAGGGGTCGAGCACGAGGCCGGTGCGCTTGCGGATCCGTGCACCCGCCGGCGACGCCGCGAGCCGCGCACAGCGGGCGGCGGTGCGCCGGTCCTGCCACACGATCGCACGGTGCAACGGGCGGCCGGTCTTCCGTTCCCACACGCACACCGTCTCGCGCTGGTTGGTGATGCCGACAGCCAGTGGAGTGACCTTCGCCTGCTGCAGGGCCTCGCGCGCCGCCTCGATGGTCTTCTTGAAGATCTCTTCGGGATCGTGCTCGACCTGGCCCGGCTCGGGGAAGTGTTGGGTGATCTCCCGGTAGCCGCGGCCGAGGATGCGGCCGTCCTGGGCGACGACGAGCGCGGTCGAGCCGGTGGTACCCTGGTCCAGGGCGAGGACGGCGGTCAAGCGAGCGCTACCGCGTGGCCAACTGCGTGAGGTGGGCGCGCGCCGCTGCGACGCGCGGCCGGAACTCGGGATCTGCGTTCCGCCACGCGGCGACCACCCAGCGATAGTGCGTTATCGCGCTGTCCCGCAGGCCCGCCGCCTCGAACGCCCGCGCCAACATCTCGTGCAGCTCCGCATGAGTGACGTAAAAGTTCGACGCGTCGAGAGGCCCGCGGAACGCCGGCTGCAGCACCGCGATCGCCTCGCGCGGCCGACCGAGCGCCAGATAGGCGCGTGCCAGCTCGAGGTTGGTCCGCGTGTAACCTTCCGTGAGCGACCAAACGGCTTGCCGAAACTCCGCTGCGGCCTCGGCCAAGCGGCCGCGTGCGGAAAGGAGCAGACCCCGAATATGGTGGTGCAGCAGGCGGTCGCGCCCGTACGAGCTCTGCCGGCCGAGAGTCTCGATGCTATCCGTGAGGCGCAGGAGCAGCGCCGTGTCCCCAGCGGCGGCGAGCGCGGTCGCCCGATGGGTCAGCGTCCAGCACAGGTGGCGCGCGTAGCGCCCCGGCAGGGTGTCGCCCAAGTAATAGAATCGCGCGAGTGAGTCGAATAGCGCCGCGGCGTCGCGGGCACGGCCTGCTTCGAGGAGCGCCTCGGCTGTAATGAGGTTCGCGTTGTACGGACGTCCGAGTGGCGTGCCGACAACGTTGTGCTCGATTGCTCGCATTGTCCGGGTGAGGGCGAGGGCCTCGCGTAGTCTTCCCTGATTGCGGAGGCTGGTAGATCCCCACCAGAGCGCCTCCCACTGCCGCCCCAGCGTCGCGTAGTGCTGTCCGGGACCAACAAGAGCCTCCGCCTCTGTGAAGTCGCCGCGCCGGATGGCGATCGGCACGCGGTAGTACATGTCATCAGTCGCACTGGGGGAGAGCCGCATGACGGAGTCGTACCCGATACGAGCTTCATCGAATCGACCAGCGTGCTCGAGCGTCACCGCCAGCGCAAACCACGCTCCACTCGAGTG
>Ga0209375_1002757_pt1 | contig 12443 bp, 10 predicted proteins | sample GraSoiAngelo_131_FD_185888 | JGI IMG/M metagenome (GOLD analysis project Ga0209375, IMG submission 185888) | Grasslands soil microbial communities from the Angelo Coastal Reserve, California, USA - 14_0929_02_30cm (SPAdes) (version 2) | ecosystem: Environmental > Terrestrial > Soil > Grasslands ... | reverse complement strand
GACGCGGGCGCGGGACTCGTCGATCGCCGACGACAGCTTGTCGATGAGGCCGCCGCCCGGCTGGAAGTCGGGGTCGAGCTCGGCGTCGGCGGCTTCGGCCATCGCGCCGATCGGTGCGAGGTTCGAGCCGAGGCGGATGAACGCGGCCACGATCACATCGAACTGCGCGCCCATCGCCTTGGCGGCGTGCGCCGCGACCTCGACGCCCTCCGGCGTGATGCCCAGCAGGACGCAGGATTGGTAGCCCCGGGCCGCCAGCTGCTGCCCGAGAATCGCCCCCGCCCCCGACTTGGTCGGGTAGAGGCTGGTGCGAGGTTTCGCCGGTCCGGTCATCGCGCCCCAAAATAGGATGACTCTATTAACTTTCGCCAGCCACTTTCCAGGATCCGCAGTGTCCAAGGACTCCCTGACCGTCGTCGACAACCGCACCGGGAAGCAGTACGAGCTCCCCATCCAGGACGGCACGATCCACGCGACCGACCTGCGGCAGATCCAGGTCACCCCGGACGACCACGGGCTGCTGAGCTACGACCCGGCGTTCATGAACACGGCGGCCTGCCGCAGCGCGATCAGCTTCATCGACGGGGACAAGGGGATCCTGCGTTACCGGGGCTACCCGATCGAGCAGCTCGCCGAGAAGAGCACGTTCCTCGAGACGGCGTACCTGCTGCTGCACGGCGAGCTGCCGTCGGCGATCGAGCTGGACCGTTGGGTGTACGACGTCACGCACCATACGATCATCCACGAGAACATCAAGAAGTTCATCGACGGCTTCCACCACGACGCGCACCCGATGGGTGTGTTCGTGAGCACGGTGGCGGCGCTGTCGACGTTCTACCCCGAGGCGAAACACATCGAGGATGAACGGTCGCGGCGCGATCAGATCTTTCGCCTCATCGCGAAAGCCCCGACCCTCGCCGCCTTCGCCCACCGGCACACCGTCGGGATGCCGTACGCGTACCCGGACAACGACCTGAGCTACACCGGGAACTTCCTGAACATGATGTTCAAGGCGACGGAGGTGAAGTACACGCCGCACCCGGTGCTCGAAAAGGCGCTGGACATCCTCTTCATCCTCCACGCCGACCACGAGCAGAACTGCTCGACGAGCGCGATGCGCGGCGTCGGCTCGGCGCACGCCGATCCGTATTCGGCGATGGCGGCGGCCGCGGCGGCCCTGTACGGCCCGCTGCACGGCGGCGCCAACGAGCAGGTGCTGCGGATGCTGCATGAGATCGGCTCGAAGGAGAACATCCCCGCCTACATCCAGCGGGTGAAGAACGGCGAAGTGCGGCTGATGGGCTTCGGGCACCGCATCTACAAGAACTACGACCCGCGCGCCAAGATCATCAAGCAGACCGCCGACCAGGTGTTCGACCTGACGGGGAAGAACCCCCTGATCGACATCGCGCTCGAGCTGGAGCGCATCGCCCTGCAGGACGAGTACTTCGTCTCCCGCAAGCTCTACCCCAACGTCGATTTCTACTCGGGGATCATTTACGAGGCGATGAAGTTTCCGATCGACATGTTCCCGGTGCTGTTCGCCATCGGCCGCACCCCGGGGTGGCTCGCCCAGTGGCAGGAGATGCTGCTCGACAAGGAGCAGAAGATCGCCCGCCCCCGCCAGGTGTACATCGGGAGCCCGCTGCGCGACTACGTGACGATCGAACAGCGATAAGGCGTCGAACAACAACGTCGAACAGCGGCGTCAAACGGAACCGTATCCGGTTCTGCTTGACGTCGTTGTTTGACGCCTTTGTTCGACGTCGTTATCTGCGCCGGCGAGCCCCGGCGCGTCCCCGCACCGAAATTGAGGGGCGGGCGAGCACCGGCTCGTTCGGTTTGGGCTGCAGCGGCGCGATCGACGGCTCGAACCCGGGGATCACTTCCCGCGGGAACGTCTGCCCGATCAGCTTCTCGATATCGGCCATGAGCAGCCATTCGTCAGGCGAGAGCAGCGTGAGCGCAAGCCCGTGCGCCCCGGCCCGGGCCGTGCGACCCACGCGGTGTACGTAGATCTCCGCATCCGCGGGCACGTCGAAGTTCACCACCATGCGGATCCCGTCCACGTCGATGCCGCGCGCCGCGATGTCCGTCGCGACGAGGATGTCCGACACGCCCCGGCGAAACGCCTCCAGAGTGCGCGTGCGATGGCTCTGCGCCTTGTCGCCGTGCAGGGCGTGGGCGGGGATCCCTTCCTTCTTCAGGAAGGCGGCCAGCTTGTCCGCCCCGTACTTGGTGCGCGTGAACACCAGCGTCTGGCCCGCCGGCTTCGCCTGCAGGATCTTGGCGAGGGCGTCGCGCTTCTGAAGCTTGTCCACGGCGACGATGACGTGCTCGATGCCGTCGGCGGCCTGCGCCCGCCGGCCGATCTCCACCGACGCGTGGCCGTTCAAGGCCGTGCGGGCGAGCGCATCCACTTCCGGCGAAATCGTCGCGGAGAAGAGCATCGTCTGGCGCTCGGTCGGCAGCTCCCGGAGGATGCGGCGTACGTCGGGGGCGAATCCCATATCGAGCATGCGGTCGGCTTCATCGAGGACCAGCACCTCGAGCCGGGCGTAGTCGACGTGGCCGCGCTCCATGTGATCCAGGAGCCGGCCGGGTGTCGCCACGACGATGTCCACACCGCGGCGCAGCGCCTGCGTCTGCGGCTCGAGTCCCACGCCGCCGTAGACCGCGACGGCGCTGAGTCGCATGTAGCGGCCGTAGGCAAGCGCGCTCTGCAGCACCTGCTCGGCGAGCTCACGGGTGGGCACGAGGATCAGGGCTCGGAGGGTGTGACGCGGACCGGGCGCGAGCCGCTGCAGGATCGGCAGCATGAACGCCGCCGTCTTGCCGGTCCCGGTCTGGGCGGAGCCGATCAGGTCGCGGCCCGCGAGGGCCAGCGGGATCGTCTCCTGCTGAATGGGGGTGGGGCGCTCGTAGCCTTCCTCGGCGACGGCGCGCAACAGCTCGGGCACGAGGCCCAGGGCAGCAAATGACATTGAGAACTACCTCACACACACGCCCATCGCCCGGCGACCCAATGCCACCGGTGGCGATGTCACTGCGATTTGAACCTGGGGAATGAGACCGGGCGTGTGTACAGCGCCGGAGCCCGCTCCTGAGCGGGGCTGTCCTTCGGAAGGATGCCAGCTCGCGGTTCTTGAACTACGGCTGAACCTTAACTACGTGGAGCGGCTACGTCAATGAGAACCGTTGAGGAACCCCGTGTAGGAGAGGCGTAGCATACGACCTCTCTCTACGGTTCCCCTCCACGCCTTCTCTCAACGCTTTTCCTCGACGTCTTATTTTGTGTTCGGCTCCTGCCCCCACCACCACATCCGCCCCAGCGGCCGTTGCCGCGGCCAGATCTCGTTCAACGTCTCACCTTCGTACAGCCGGCCGTTTTTCATCACGTAGCGGATGGTGGTGGTGTTGTGGATGTCCTCGAGCGGGTTCGCGTCGAGGACAATGAGATCGGCGAGCTTGCCCGGCTCGAGCGAGCCCAGGTCGTGCTCCATGCCGAGGGCGTGGGCGCCGTCGCTGGTGCCGACCTGCAGCACCTCGTGCGGCGTCATTCCGCCCGCCGCCATCGCCCACAGCTCCCAGTGGCAGCCGAGGCCATCGAGCTGGCCGTGGCACCCCAGCCCGATGTTGCCCCCGGCACGCAGCACCGCCGCCGCGCCCGCCGCGATGCGCGGGAAGACGTACTGGTTGTCGCGGAACCAGGGCCGGCGCTCGGCGCGCTGGTCGATCTCTTCATGCGGGAGGAAGCGCCGGATCTTGGCGTTGTCGTGGATGTCGAAGTGCTCGTAGAAGTAGTTCTCGCTGAACGGCCCGCCGTAGGAGACGAGCAGCGTCGGCGTATAGGTGATGCCCGATTGCGCCGCCAGCTGCACCGCGTCCTGATACAGCGGCATGATCGGGTAGGCATGCTCGTGTCCGGGGTACCCGTCCAACATCTCCGTCAGGTTCATTTTGAAGTCGAGCCCGCCCTCGGTCGTGGGCATCAGGCCCAGCTCCTTCGCGGCCATGATCACCCACTGCCGCTGTTTGCGGTTCCCGGTCATGTACTCCTTGATCCACTTGGTCCCGTAGAACTCGCTGTAGCGGCGCAGTGCGTTGCGGGTGTCGTCCAGGGTCTGGAAGTTCTCGTCCCAAAAGACCCCCGGCCCCGTGTGATAGACTCGCGGCCCGATCAGCTCGCCGGTCTCCACCTGGTCGGCGTAGGTGAGCACGTCGGTGGTAGCGGTCTGCGGGTCCCGGGTGGTGGTCACCCCCCAGGCGAGGTTGGCGAGGTATTTCCACACCTGGGTCTGATGGATCCCCCACGTCGGCCACGGGTGCGCGTGCACGTCGATGAACCCGGGGATGATTGTCTTGCCGGCGACGTCCATCACCCGGGCCCCCGCGGGAGCGGTGCAGCTCCCCCGGGCGCCCACGCACGCGATGCGATTGTCGGTGACCACCACGTCGCCGCTCTCGATCACCTCGTTCCCCTTCATCGAGACGATGCGCGCGCCACGTAGCACGATCGAGCCGCGCGGGACGTCGCGCGCGGCGCGGATCGTCACGTCGAGCCGGGGCGGGTCGTAGGCCGGCTGTTTCTTCAGCGAATCCACGCGGGCCCGGAACGCGGAGTCCGGCTTCCAACCTTTGGCGCTGTCCGGCTTCAGAGAGTCGGCACGGACCGAGTCGACGACGGCCTTCACCTTCTCGGCCGAATCGGCCACGACCGGATCGTAGCGGAAGAAGCTGCGGCCGATGGACCAGTACACCGATTTGCCGTCCGCCGCCCAGCCGATGAAGTCGCCGCCGATGCGCGTGAGGCGTTTGACGGGGAACGGGGCCGAGGCGGGATCGGAGACGTTGATGCTCGGCGTCTCGCCGCCGAGCTCCGGTAGCGTCACGAGGTAGACGTTGTTGCCCACCTGTGCCAGCACGCGCTGGCTGTCGGGCGCGGCCAGGATCTCGTCCGCCGGGCTCGGCTCCGAGCCCGGCCCGGGATAGGTGTACCCGGTGACTTTGAGGTAAGCCCGCCGGTCGGTGCCGTCGAAACGGATCGAGACGAGCCCGTCCGGGCCCGCATAGTAAAAAATGCGGCTCGGATCACGCGTGAAGTGCGGTCGGCCCCAGCCGTCATACGGCGTCACGCGCGTGGCGGCGCCGCCCGCCGCCGGGACCCAGTCCAACTCATAGCCGGGACCGAAGTGCTCGGTAATGCGCGGCGCCCGTGGCCCCTTCACGAACACCACCTTCTGCCCGTCCGGCGACCAGACGGGCACGTCGTAGAACGCCACGTCCGGCGTCAGCCGCACGGGCGCGCCGCGCCCGTCGGCGCGCACCTTCACCAGGGTGCCGCCATCTTGCGTCCAGGTGACGTAGGCGATCCACTGGCCGTCGGGCGACCACGCCGGCACCTGCTCGTGCACCGTGTCGGAGGTGAGCCGCCGCGGCGCGCCGCCGGGAAGGTCCATCACATAGAGCTTGTCCAGCGCGCTGAACACCAGCCGGCGGCCGTCGGGGGAGGTGCTCGCGTTGCGGATCTGCCGCACCAGCACCTGGCCGGTGTCGGCGCGGTTGTCGAAGCGCACCAGGGGCCCAAGGTTCTGCTCGACGTGCGCCGTGAATGGGGTCTCGCTCGCCTGCCCCGTCGCGATGTCGACCCGCATGATCTTGCCGCCGTAGGACGTTCAGGGCCTTGGAGTCCGGGGTGAAGGCGCTGCCGGGCATCAAGTCGCGCGTGAAGCGCGATTCCTGGTCGTCGTGCTGCACCGGGTAGACGAGCCAGCGCTCGTCGCCGGTCGCGAGGTTGCGCAACCGCAGGCCGGTCTCGGCATCGTAGCGGGTCGCGTACACGAGCCACTTGCCGTCCGGGGACAGGATCGGGCGCAGCGCGCTGCCGTAGAGGTCGGTTTGCGTGAAGATCCGTCCGGTCTGTCGATCGTAGATGGCGAGCTGCCACAACGGGTATTGCAGGTTGTAGCCGAAGCCCCCGCGGTGCCGGCTGACCCAGATGTACCGCGGGTCCGACCCGAAGGCGGGGCTGAGCGTGTTCATCGCGGGCACGCCGGGTCGCGGGGGCGGAAGCTTCACCATGCCGGTGCCCGAGCCCCCGTCCTTGTGGTACAGCCACAGCTCGTAGGTGCTGCCGAGCACGCCGCTGGTGCGCGCCGCCACGACGTAATTGCCGTCGGGAGTCCAGACGGGCGAGGCGTACAGCTGGTTGCCGCCTTTGGTGAGGGGCTTGGCGTGCGTCCCGTCGGCGTCGCAGATCCAGATGTTCTCGGCGCCGCTGCGGTCGGAGAGGAAGACGAGGTGCTTGCCGTCGGGCGCGTAGCGCGGCTGCGAGTCGAACGCGGGACCGGACGTGATCCGCGTCGCGGCGCCGCCGGCGACCGGCAACGTGTACAGGTCGCCCAGCAGCTCGAACACGATCGTCTTCCCGTCGGGGGATACGTCGAGCGAGAGCCAGGTACCTTCGTGCGTGTCGAACTCCACCGTGCGGGTCGGCGTGAGCGGCAGCGAGTCCGTCTTGGGGCGCCGGGCCGTGTCGGCGCGGGCGACCGGCGGATTCTGGGCCGCGATGGTCGACGGACGGGCGTACGTGAGCGTGGCGGCGGCGAACGTCGCGACGAGAATTCGGCGCATGGCGGAGCTCCGCGGTAAGAACCGACGGCGTGAGGGAACGGGGCTAAAAACTGAAGGCGTCCAACGACAGCGTCAAGCGACCACGTCCAACGATGTCGTTTGACGTCGCTGTTAGACGTTCACGTTCGACGCCTCTCGTTCGCGCGCTTGTTTGCGAATCAGCGCTCCCATCCCCAGGATCACAATGCCCGCGAACGCGAACCATTGGATCGCATAGGAGAGATGCGGGCCGTCGCCGGGCTCGGGGGCGGGCCAATACACTAAGTCGGACGGTCGGACCGTCGGACGGTCGGAGTGTAAGGCTTGAACGATGAAGGGGGCTATTGAGTACGGCAGGGAATCTCTGAGGCGCGTCGGATCCACGTCACCTCTCCCTCGCGGTGCCGCGTAGGCGAGGCCTGTCACCGTTGCCGCTTCTCCCTCGCGCAGTGCAGCCCGATCTACGTGCAGCGCGTCGGCGGACGGCGCCCAGCCCCGATCCACGAACACGGCCGCGTCGCTGGAGAGCCGCAGCGGCGTGAGGACGGCCACGCCGGGCACGCCTTCATAGCTCCGGGCGCCCCAGACCCGCTCGTGCGCGTAGTCCCAGGCGCCGGTCGCGGTGACACGGCGGTCCCGCACGGAATCGAGCGGCAGCGCCGCGGATGTGATGGCCACCGGCGGCAGCGATCGCCGCGCCAGCACGACGGCGTTACGCGCGCGGCGCTGGTGCAGGCGGTCGAGCTGCCACACGCCGAGGCGCAGGAACACCGCCACGACCACGAGGGCGATCGCGGCGCCGAGCCAGTCCTTGCGGGAGAGCGTCACCGCCCCAGCAGCTCGAGCTTGGCGGCGCGGGGCAGGCGCTTGATCGCCGCCTCGCGCCGCAACGCCGCCGAACGCGTGCGGCGCCGTTCCTGGTAGACGAGCCGCACGGGGCGGCGGGACCGGGTGTACCGGCTGGCGGTGCCCGCCCGGTGTGCGGCGAGGCGGCGCGCGAGATGATTCGTGATCCCGGTGTACAGCGACCCGTCCCCGCACCGCAGCACATACACGACCCAGCTCACTCCAGCTTCGCGTCCAGCGTGAACTCGACGTTGCCCTTCAAGGCCTTGGACACCGGACAATTGTTCTTGGCGTCCTCGGCGGCTTTCTGAAACCCTGCCTGGTCGAGACCCGGCACCTTGCCGCGCGTGGTCAGGGCGATGCGCGTGATCTTGGGCGCGCCGTCCACCGTTTCCAGCGTGCACGCCGCCGTCGTTTCGACGCGGGTCACCGGCTTTCCCGCCTTCTCCAGTCCCGCCGACAGCGCCATCGAAAAGCACGCCGCGTGGGCCGCGGCGATCAGCTCCTCGGGGTTCGTGCCGGCCTTGCCCTCGAACCGGGTGGCGAACGAGTACGCGCCGCCGAACGCCGCGCTGCCGGCCTTGAACGTGCCCTTGCCGTCTCTGAGCTTCCCTTCCCACACAGCCATCGCTTTGCTCGTCGGCATTGCGTGTCTCCGCGCTAAGGTCCGCGGGAAATCTGGCGGAGGAGCGCGGCCCGCGCTACGCTACGGCCCGTGCGTACCGTGACCTTCGATCCGCACGGCGGGCCGCTCGCCGTCGAGCTCGTGGTGGGCGGCGGCAAGCCGGGTGCGTATCGCGTGTTCCTGTGGAACGCGGAGCACACGAAACAGCGCGGCGTCGCGGCCGGCATCACGATCGACTCGACGCCGAGCCGCTTCGCCGTGCCCGTCGCCGCGGCGCGCGCCGCCGGGCGCGTGCTCGAATGGAACGTCGTCGTCGAAGGCCAGCCCGGTGATTCCTACGACCTGGCCATCGTGCTGCTGCAAGACGACAAGCCGCTGCGCGGCGGGCGCCTGCGCTACCAGGGGGACCTCGAAGGCACGCAGGTCGCCCTCGTCGGGCTCGTCACGCTCGTCGCAAAGACCCCGAAATGACCGGCCGCGACGCCACGCTCCGCGCCCTCGCCGAGACGTTCGCATTTCACATTCCGCACTCTCCTGGGAGGTGCAGCGCATGCTCGTTCTCCTGACCGTCGCTTCTCTGGCGCTCCAGAGCGTCGCCGACTCCTCGCCGTTCCGCGCCCTGTCCCTGCCGACGCCGACCCGCATCCGTAGCGCATCGGGCGCCCCGGGCCCCGACTACTGGCAGCAGGAAGCGAGCTACACCATCCAGGCGACGCTCGATACCGCCGCGCAAACGCTCCGGGGCAGCGAGCGGATCCATTATGTCAATCATTCGCCCGATTCGCTCGCGTTCGTGTGGATGCAGGTGGAGCAGAACCTCTTCGCGGCGAACAGCATCACCTACACGTTGAATCAGCCGCCGCTCATCTTCGCCGGCGGCGTGTCGTTCGACTTCACGGGCAAGGGCTTCATCGGCGGCGGCGTGATGGAGAAGTTCGAGGCGGCGGGCAAGCCCCTGACGCGCACGCCCTACGGCACGATGATGCGGGTCGAGCTGCCGGCGCCGCTCGCGCCCGGGGCCGCCATCGACTTCGACGTCGCCTGGCACTTCCCGATCCCGCCCTACGGCGGTGGCCGCATGGGCCACATCGGGACGCGCCTGTACGAGCTGGGCCAGTGGTACCCACGGCTCGTCGTCTACGACGACGTGAACGCCTGGAATCCCCTGCCCTACATCGGCGCCGGCGAGTTCTACCTCGAGTACGGCGACTACGACGTGACCCTCACCGTGCCCGCCGGGTTCGTTGTGGGCGGCACCGGCACGGTACAGAACCCGGAGGTGGCGTACACGCCTGAACAGCGTGCGCGCATCGCGCGGGCCCTGACCTCGGACAGCGCCGTCGCAATCATCACTCGCGCCGAAGCAACCACGCACAACGCACCACGCACCGGTGTGAAGGTCTGGCACTTCGCCGCGCGGAACGTGCGCGACTTCGCCTGGTGCGCCTCCCCGGACTATCGCTGGGACGCGAGCGGCTATCGCGGGATTCTGATCAATACCCTCTCGCGCCCCGACGCCCGCCCCTGGGACGAAGCGCATCGCATGGCGCGGTACACCATCAAGTATTTCTCTGAGACGTGGTACCCGTATCCGTGGCCGCAGGCGACCACGTGCGAGGGGCTGGTCGAGGGCATGGAATACCCGATGATCACCTTCGTGCCGGCGCTGCCCCGGCGTGAGGATCAGTTCTGGGACCTGATGCACGAGTTCGGGCACGAGTGGTTCCCGATGATCGTGGGCTCGGACGAGCGCCGCTATCCGTGGATGGACGAGGGGTTCAACTCGTTCATCGACTACGGCGCGGCGGAGGGCTACTTCCAGGGCACGGCGTACGGCGACACGGTGCGGCGCGAGCTGCTGAGCGCCGCGCAGGTATCGGCCGTGCCGGGCAAGGAACAGCCGATGATCGACAAACCGGTCGAGCAACGCGACCTGGCGTGGGCGGCGTACCAGAAACCGCCGCTGATGTTGACACTGTTGCGCGACGCCGTGCTGGACAGCGCCACCTTCAACCGCGCGTTTCGCGAATACATCCGGCGTTGGGCGTTCAAGCATCCCCAGCCCGCGGATTTCTTCCGGACGATGGCGAACGTGAGCGGCAAGGACCTCGACTGGTTCTGGCGCGAGTGGGTGTTCACCACCGCGCGGCTCGACCAGGCTGTCGATTCGGTCAAGGCAGTGGGGACCGATTCGACGTTCGTGTTCCTCTCGAACCGCGCCCAGATGGTGATGCCGGTGACGGTGGAGCTCTCCTATGCGGACGGCACCAAGGAAATGCGCTCCCTCCCGATCGAGATGTGGAACCTGGGCAGCCGTTTCACAGCGCGCTTCGCCACGCGCAAGCCGGTCGTCGCGGTGACGGTGGATCCGGCGCGGCGGTATCCGGACCTGGACCGCGGCAACAACAGCTGGAGAACCGCACGATGACGCACGTGTCCGGCATCGATTACGCCGTGATGGGGCTGTACTTCGCGTTCGTCCTCGGCATCGGGGTGCTGCTGCGGCGTTCCGTCAAGACGAGCGAGGACTTCTTCCTCTCCGGCCGGGCGATCCCCGCGTGGGTGACGGGGCTGGCGTTCCTGTCGGCGAACCTGGGCGCGCAGGAAGTGATCGGGATGGGCGCCTCGGGCGCGAAATACGGCATCGCCACCAGCCATTTCTACTGGATCGGCGCTATCCCCGCGATGGTGTTCATCGGGCTTTTCATGATGCCGTTCTATTATGGATCGCGCGCCCGCTCCGTCCCCGAATACCTGAAGCTGCGTTTCGACGAAAAGACCCGCGGGCTGAACGCCATGTCGTTCGCGACGATGACCGTGTTCTCGTCCGGCATCTCACTCTACGCCATGGGAAAGCTCCTCAACCTGCTGCTCGGCTGGAGCTTCAACGCGAGCATTCTCGTGGCGGCCGGGGTTGTGTTGGCCTACATTTTCCTCGGCGGGCTGACCAGCGCGATCTACAACGAGGTGCTGCAGTTCTTCCTGATCGTGTTCGGCTTCGCACCACTCGTGTTCCTCGGGCTCCGCGCGGTGGGCGGATGGGCGGGCCTCAGTGCACGCCTCGCCTCCGCCGCCTCCGCCAACGGGTACGCTCCAGGCGCATACACGCACAGCTGGGCGTTCATGGATCACGCCGCACACAACCCGGTGGGCGTGGAGTGGTTCGGTCTGGTGATGGGGCTCGGCTTCGTGCTGTCGTTCGGCTATTGGTGCACCGATTTCCTGGTGGTACAGCGCGCCATGGCCGCCAATTCGATGACCGCGGCGCGGCGCACGCCGCTGATCGCGGCGCTGCCCAAGATGCTGTTCCCGTTTCTCGTGATTTTCCCGGGGATGATCGCGTTGGTGGTGACGCCGCCGGCGAGCCCCCGGGCGCCCAGCGCACAGGTCGCGCCGCCGCCCGGCACTACCGTCACCGCGCCCCCCGCGCCTGCGGGCGTCGTACCGCCCAAGCTGGACCCCTCCACCGGCGCGCCGCTCCGGGACGCGCGGGGGCGCGTGGTGCTCGATTACGACCTCGCGACGCCGATGCTCCTCCTCAACTTCTTCCCCGCCGGTCTCCTGGGGCTGGGCCTCACCGCCCTGCTCGCTTCATTCATGTCCGGCATGGCGGGCAACGTCACGGCGTTCAACACGGTCTGGACCTACGATCTGTATCAGAGCTACCTGCGCCCTGGTGCGCCCGACGCGCACTACCTCCGCATGGGCCGCATCGCCACCGTCGCGGGGATCGCGATTTCGATCGCCGCGGCGTACGTCGCCGCGTCGTTTAACAACATCATGGACTTCCTGCAGCTCGTGTTCGCGTTCGTGAACGCGCCGCTGTTCGCTACCTTCGCCCTCGGCATGTTCTGGAAGCGCGCGACCGGCCACGGCGCCTTCGCGGGGCTCGTCGCCGGAACACTGGCCGCCGCCGCGCATCACGGGCTGTCCCTGCCCGCGGGCGCGAGCGTCGGGGTGAAGGGCGGCTACCTCGGCGTTCTTGCCACTTTCCCCAGCGAGCTGGCCCAGACGTTCTGGACGGCCATAGTCGCCTGGGTCACGTGTTTCCTCGTGACGATCCTGGTCTCCCTTGTCACCCGGCCGCGGCCGGAGGCGGAGCTCGGGGGACTGGTGTACGGGCTGACCGAGAAGCCGCGGGATATGGTCGCGCATTGGTACGAGCGCCCCGCTGTGCTGGCGGCGGGGGTGCTCGGGCTCACCGTTCTCTTGAATGTGGTCTTCTTCTGATGGGAGGCGCGCCATGACGCTCGACGTCCGCATGCCGATCGGACTGTTCTTCGTGCTGGTGGGCGCGCTCCTGACCGTCTACGGCGCGGTGACGCGGCACGACCCTGGCGCCTCCCCGACCGGCGTGCCG
>Ga0209375_1002756_pt1 | contig 12443 bp, 10 predicted proteins | sample GraSoiAngelo_131_FD_185888 | JGI IMG/M metagenome (GOLD analysis project Ga0209375, IMG submission 185888) | Grasslands soil microbial communities from the Angelo Coastal Reserve, California, USA - 14_0929_02_30cm (SPAdes) (version 2) | ecosystem: Environmental > Terrestrial > Soil > Grasslands ... | reverse complement strand
ACCCGGATACGGCGTCGCGATAGGACGTATCTTCAGCGGCATCCCCCTGATGAGAGCGACGAAATGAATCCGAAGTGCCTCTACTCGCTTGCCTTCATCAGGCGTTTCGTGAACGTACCACCATTGCCGCTCCTCAAAAATTTTGCGCAACGGCTCAGCCACCGTGCTGTCGTACTGCTCGCGGGAAATTTCTTCCTCAGATGGACAGTCGAGTCGGACCAGATGATCATCAGCGATTCCACGTTTCTCGGCATAAAATTTCGCAAGCGCTTCTGAATCGGGAAAAGCGGTGTTGAAAACGACGATGGTTTGAGCCGGCAAATTGTCCGTTGCGTATGCGCTCCCGCGAACAATTACGAGCAGGAGCATGAGCCCGAGCATGAGTGTTTTCATCAAAAGCTCAGCTTCAGCCCGTCGTAGGCGATGTGGGTATGCGGCGGCAGATTTTGCTCGAACGATTGCGCCAGCTCATGCGCGATGTGGATGAAATAAGTTTCTTTGGGCTGAACGCGCGTTGCGACTTCGAGCGCTTGCGCGACACTCAAATGAGTCGGGTGTGGCTTCTCCCGCAGCGCATCGATGATCAAACATTCAACGCCGAAAATCTTTTGCGCTACTTCATCCGGCACCGCGCTGCAATCGCTGAGATAAGCGATGAGATTACGTTCTTGTCGGAACATAGGGCTCTGCCCTGTGCGCCCAGCGGACATTTTGTCCGCTGCCTGAGGAAGCACGTCTTCCCTTCCCGCCTTCGATTCAGCGGAGTGCAACTCCGCTGGGCGCACAGACTGTAAGTCTGTGTTCCTGGGGCGGGAAAATAGATAACCATTCACCTCCGCCTTGCCGTGCGGAACCGGCAACGGCGTGATTGTTGTTTCACCCAACCGAAATGGACCGCAAATAAGATGGGGCTCAGGTTTCAAATAACCAGGAAATGGGTTGGTCCCTTTGAAGGCGAACATAAATACGCGCTCGAGATCGGCCATGGTTTTGGCGGAGGCAAAGACCGGCATCGAGCCGCGTTGCCAGGAAAACCGCCGCAAATCGTCGAACCCCATGATGTGGTCGGTGTGCGAGTGAGTGAATACGACCGCATCAACGCGGCGGATATTTTCACGTAAAGCCTGCGTGCGAAAGTCTGTTCCGGTATCGACGATAAAGGCGGTCTCGGGCGTTTCGATGTAAACGGACGAACGCAGGCGTTTATCGCGTGGATCAGAGGAGCGACAAACGGCGCAATCGCAACCGATCATTGGCACGCCTTGTGAAGTCCCGGTGCCGAGAAAAGTGAGAGTGAGTTCGGAGTTGAGAGTTGCGCGTAGAGAGTTCAAGATTTTTCGGCGCGCGCACTCTCAACTCTGAGCTCTCAACACTCAACCGATGTTTCTCCAACTCCTACGAATCAAGAATCTCGCGCTGGTTGAGGATTTGGAATGGGAAATTGCGCCGGGATTCACTGCCATCACCGGCGAAACCGGCGCCGGCAAATCAATCATTATTGGCGCGCTCCAGTTGTTGATTGGTGAACGCGGCGACAAGTCGCTCGTTCGCACTGGAGCGGAGATGTGCACGGTCGAGGCAATTTTTCAGGGCAATGATTTCGCGAAATGGAATGCGCGCTTCGAGGAATCGGGAATCGAACCATGCGACAACGATTTAATTTTGAAACGCAGTCTCTCTCTATCCGGAACGAATCGCCAGTTTATCAATGGGTCGCCCACCACCCTGGCAAATCTCAAGGCACTCGGTGATGACCTGGTTGACCTCCACGGACCACACGATCATCAATCACTCCTGTCGCCCGATCGACAGCTCGATTTGCTTGATGCCTTTGCTGCTGCTGGCGACACGCGGGAGAAATTCGCAAAAATTTTCCGGCAACTGCGCGCGCTCGAAGCGGAACACGCAGCGCTTAATACGGCCGAGACCGCGCGTGAACAGGAGCTCGATTTGCTACGACATCAGGTGAATGAGATCACGTCGGCTAATTTGTCGGCCGAAGAAGAAGCGCAGATTGAGGCGCGCTATCGGCTCGCGAGTAACAGCCGGCGATTGATTGAGCTTGCATCCACAGTGGCTACGAAACTTTCCGAAGCGGACGATGCGATCTTGTCACAGCTGGGCGAAACACAAAAGCTGTTGCGCGAATTGGAAAAGTTGGATCCGGCGATGGCGACCGCGGCGAGTACGCATGAAACGGCAATTGTCGAGTTATCGGAGATTGCGCGTGACCTCGGCCGCTACGCCGAGAACCTCGATCTCGATCCTGAACAACTGGCCGCTCTTGAGCAACGGGTTTCGCTCTTTGAAACGTTGAAGCGAAAATACGGAGCAACGATTTCTGAAGTCATCGCTTTTGGCGAGCGCGCGGCTGAACGAATGCGGAAAATCGAAGGACGCGACGAAGAATTACAGCGTTTGGTTAACGAGATTGCGACGCACAGCGAAGCGTTGCGGCAGGCGGCCGAGAGATTACGGAAGCTGCGCACGAAAGCGGCCCCCAAACTTTCGGAAATGGTCCGTCGAAATTTGCGCGATCTCGGATTCAAGCAATCGCAGTTCGAAGCGAGAATGAGCGAAGCGCTAGTGGCCCGGGCTTCTGGCTGTGATGCGGTTGAGCTTTTGTTTTCGCCTAACCCGGGCGAGCCGCTGAAGCCGATGCGTGCGATCGCATCGAGCGGCGAAATTTCCCGATTGATGCTGGCGATCAAGTCCGCCCTGGCCGCGCAGGATGCAGTGCCCCTGCTGGTCTTCGATGAGATTGACGCGAACGTCGGCGGCGAGATTGCCCACGCCGTCGGCGCGCGCATGCGCGAGTTGGCGAAGCGGCATCAGGTGCTTTGCATTACTCATTTGCCGCCGGTGGCGGCGGCGGCGACATCCCAGTTCGTCGTGACGAAAGAAGTGAGAGGCGGTCGCACCTTTACTCAATTGCGTGAGGTTAGCGGCAAGGCGCGGCGCGAAGAGATTGCGCGCATGCTCGGCGGAAAGGGTGATGAAGCCCTGAAACTGGCTGCGACCATGCTGGATCAGAATTAGGGTCAGCCCCAGTCCCGCAACCGCGGGATCGACGGATCCCATTGAATCTACCTTTAAGGTTGCGCTTCGGGATCCCTCGACTGCGCTCGGGATGACCATTGCGGTGAATCGCGCTGGCCGCGGCCAAAGACTGCGGTTACAGGTTCGAGGTGCTCAATTACATTTGGCTCGCGCTGGTACTGCTCGCGGTCGCGATTGGCGGATGGAACAATAGATGGAAGGAAGTGACAGACGGCGCATTCGACGGCGCAAAAACCGCGGTTACAATTGCGCTCGGTTTAATTGGTGTAATGGCGCTCTGGTTGGGGGTGATGCGTCTGGCAGAACGCGCCGGGCTCGTCCAAAAAATTGCGCGCGCACTGCGGCCAATCATGCGGCGCTTATTTCCCGATGTGCCGGGGGAACACCCAGCAATGGGAGCGATGCTGATGAATATGGCTGCGAACATGCTCGGCCTCGGGAACGCGGCCACGCCCCTCGGTTTGCGCGCGATGCGCGACCTCGAGTCGCTCAATCCGCATCCGGGCACCGCTACCAATGCGATGTGCACCTTTCTCGCGATCAACACCGCATCTGTTCAACTGATTCCGACGACTGCGATCGCGATTTTGGTCGCGGCAGGGTCGACTCGGCCCACCGCAATTGTGGGCACGGCGCTACTCGCGACGCTATGCGCAGCAACGACTGCAATTATCGCGGTGAAAACTCTGGAGAACTTACCGTGGTTCGCTCGTCCTATAGCCGCGGTCGCTGGCCGCGGCTCGGGAGAAAATGCTGCTGCAGCTAACGATCTTAATGCGAAGAGGACCCCCAACAATCGCTCGAGCAACGAAGAAGTCGCGGCCGGCACCGGCGGCTACAGTACGGAGCCAACGTTATTGGGACGCATCGCGACGATCGCGCTTCTTATTTTCTTTGTGTTGATCTTTGTGCGAATCGTTTGGCCACCGGGTTTCGGAAATCCACTCACCGACGAGGCGAATGCTTTTGTTCGAAGTGTGAACGCCCTTTCATTGCTGGCAATTCCTTTCCTGCTTAGCTTCTTCCCGATCTATGCCGCGGCGCGCCGGGTCAAAGTTTATGAGGAATTCGTCGAGGGCGCGAAGGAAGGCTTTAATGTTATCCTGCGCATCATTCCGTTTCTGGTCACTATCCTAGTTGCCATTGGAATGTTTAAAGGCGCAGGTGGAATCGATTTGCTGACGAAATGGCTAGCGCCGGTTCTCGCGCCATTGCATTTTCCGCCCGATCTCCTTCCGCTGGCATTGATGCGGCCTTTGAGTGGAAGCGGGACGCTGGCGTTATTAACTGAAATCGTGCATCGCCTTGGCCCGGACAACATCGTGAGCCTTACCGCCGCGACCATTTACGGAAGCACGGAGACAACATTTTATGTCGCTGCGGTTTACTTTGGATCGGTTGGCGTGAAACAGACCCGGCATGCCATCCCGGCGGGACTGCTGGCGGATCTCGTGGGTGTGATCGCTTCAGTCGCGATTTGCCGTGCGGTGCTTTGATGATCCTGGAGGGCCAAGCTCTGCGACGCCGTGTTTCACTTCGCCCGGGCTCGCAAAGCTCGCCCCTCCGGTTCGCCCGTTGTAACGATGCAATCGTTTTAACTTTTTTACATCAGCCCGCGAAGGGGCTTTCATTTTTCCCTAGCCAGCCACGCGGTGGTTTCTCTATCGTCACATTTCTAAAATGATTCAGCGGGATTATCTCATTATCGGCACAGGTATTGGAGGGGCATGCGCATGTGAAACAATTCGCAAACACGATAAGCGCGGGAGTGTGACGTTGGTCGGCACCGAGGCCTACGCGCCCTACAAGCGCTGGCTCCTTTCGAAAAGTTTCCTGCGCGAAAAAACGATCGTCCCCAGGAAATATGCCGAAGTCGATGAACGCTGGTACGCCGCGCATAAGATCGATGTACGTTTCAATACGGCGGTAACACAATTAAACATCGATCGCCGGGTGGCGGTGCTGGGCAACGGTGAGAGCATCGAGTTTAACAAAGCTTGCCTTGCCATGGGCAGCCGTCCGGGGCGGCCGCCGGTAGCAGGTGTCGGTTTGGGTAATGTCATTTACCTGCGCACCATGCGTGACGCCTTCGCTCTACGGGAAATGGCCGAGCACGAAAAAAATCTGATGGTGGTGGGCGGCGGATTGCTCGCCTGCGAGGTAGCGGCGAGCCTGCGACAAATGAAAATGAAAGTAAGCGTGATGCATCGGCATGGCACGCTGTTGAATCGCTACCTCGATCCCGAGACAGCCGCCTGGGTGACCGGCTATTTTGCCAAGAACGGGGTGACGTTACTTTTAGGCGAAAGTTTGAATGGCTTTGAAGGCAAAACGGTCTTGCGAAATATCCAAACGAAGAGTGGGAACCGTGTCGCGGCGGGATTGGCGGTGGTGGCGTGCGGGACGGAGCCAAATCTCGATTTGGTGCGCAACACCCCACTAGCCGGGCCGCATGGGTCGCCAGTCAACGATTATCTGGAGACCGAAGAAAAAGGAATTTACGCAGTTGGTGACCTGGCGTTCTATCCGGACCGTCTGATGGGTGGAATGCGACGGCAAACCCACTGGGAAAATGCGCGCGAGCAAGGTCTGGTGGCAGGAGCGAACATGACCGGTAAAAAGCGAATCCGTTACGAACAGGTCCCCTATTTCTGGACGGAGATGTTCGATTTGCGACTCGATTTTGTCGGCGATTTCACTATCCAACCGACCCGGGTGGACCTTAGCGGGACGCACGCCAAGAAAAAATTTACCGCGCGTTATTATCAAGGGGACAGATTACGAGGCATTTTGATCTCATCGGGCACACCGAAGCAGATCGATTCTGCCAAAAGCGAACTGAAACGGGCTCTGGGCAAATAAATTGCTAGTAATTATAAACAGGGCTCGGGTTCGGCGCGCGATCTCGAAAGTTCGAGAAAATCGCGGCCACCTCCGAAAGGGTGTGGGCATGAAGCGGGCTAACTTTGAAAAAAATCCGCTCTATGCTGACTCTTGGTTCATTCGCTTTCGCTTGCATTACGATTTTTGGTTGCGTTTTGTGGGCATGTGCGAAGGACACAGACCAGGACATAGACGCCTATGCTGCATCAGAACGACCTAAAGTGGATCGCCAAGACCTCCACTGAGCTCAATACAGTTTTGCAGCAAATTGCTCGTTATGCCGACTTGATGAAACGGCACAAGGGCGACGACTACATCGATCAGCTTAACCAGCAGGTAGAGATAGCGACGCAATCAGCACAAGCGTTGTTTAATCGCGTAACGTCCAAGATTCTGGAGAATACCAGATCCGGGAGCCCCAATGGACCCGCGGCCACGTCGGCGGCACCCGCGCCAGAGCTGGCTGGTGAAGCGCAGGAATCGACTGGAGAGAGAGCCCCAGGAATTCCATCGCAAATCGCCGTCCTAAACCCTAACGGACCGCGCGAATTGATTCTGATCATCGACGATGAACCGGAAATTGCGGAGTTTGCCTCCACAATTCTTTCGGAAGAAGGGTATAAAGTGATCGTCGCCAGGGACGGTTTCGAGGCGCTTAAAATCTTTCAACAAATCCATCGTCAGATCGGCCTAATCATCCTGGATTTCTTCCTGCCGGTGATGGATGGGGACGCTGTATTCGAGGAATTGAAGGCGCTCAACCCAGGCGTTAACGTCGTGCTGAGCAGCGGATTTGCCGAGCAAAACAAGATCGGCGCTATGCTGGCCCAGGGGCTTCGCGGGTTCATTCCCAAGCCCTACACGCGTGAGAAGCTGCTCGAACAGGTCCGCTTGACCCTCGATGCGTCGGGGCGCCCAATCCGCTAGGCTTTGGAATTGTAGCCACTGCGCCCTATCGCCTTGTGGGCAGATGCTTTGACCACCCCGGAGGGCGGAGCTCTGCGACGCCGGGCTCGCGCAGCTCGCCCCTCCAATTCCCCAGTTGTAGCGCCCGGCAGTGTAGACGGCTACAACGACCGGCCCATGGCATCAATTTAGCTGTGCAAACCTTGGAACCGCATGGCTCGCATCGACGCTTTTTTTAAATTGATGTCGGAACAAAAGGCGTCCGACCTACACCTTTCTACCAATAATCCGCCGATGCTGCGCATCAATGGCGACCTCATCCGGGTGGATTACCCGGCGCTCAAGGATGAGGAACTTAAAACCATGGTTTACGAGATCGCGTCGGAAACAAAGATCAAACATTTCGAGGAGAATCTCGATGTTGACTTTGGCTACGAAGTGCCGGGCGTTGCTCGTTATCGCGTCAATTTCTTTCAGCAGAAATACGGGATTTCTGCGGTTTTTCGTTTAATTCCATCGAAGGTGTTGACGGTTGACGATCTGGGATTGCCGCCGGTGCTGAAAAAATTCCCGCTTCTCAAGAAGGGTCTTATTCTGGTTACCGGTCCCACCGGCTCGGGAAAATCCACCACCCTTGCCGCTATGATGGACTTCGCCAATCTCCAGCGGCACGACCACATCATTACAGTGGAGGATCCGATTGAATTTGTGCATCGCAGTCAAAACTGTCTCGTGCAACACCGCGAGGTCGGCGTCCATACCCGCTCGTTTGCTAACGCCCTCCGCGGAGCGTTGCGCGAAGATCCTGACATTTTGCTCGTCGGTGAAATGCGCGATTTGGAAACGATTGAACTGGCCCTGACCGCGGCCGCAACCGGTCACCTCGTTTTCGGAACCCTCCACACCTCAAGCGCCTCCAAAGCCGTCGATCGTATCATTGACGTTTTCCCGACAAATCAGCAGAACCAAATTCGGGCCACCCTCGCGGAATCGCTCAAAGGGGTAATCGCCCAAAATCTTTTCAAGCGGATCGACAAACCTGGCCGAGTCGCGGCCTTGGAAATTCTGGTGGTCGACATGGCAATTGCCAACCTCGTCCGCGAGGCTAAGACGCACCAGATCCCGGGCATGATTCAAGTCGGGAAGAAGAAGGGCAATCAACCGCTGGACGACGCCATCATCGATCATCTTCGTCATGCCCGCATTTCGCCGGAGGAAGCGTACGACAAGGCGATTGATAAGAAAAAATTCCGCCAATTCCTCAAGAACCCGCCGGAAGACTGGACGGAGGAATAATGCGACTACCCGACCTTGATAAGATCCTTTCTGCGATGCTGCATACACACCCCGGCATTTCGGATTTGAACTTTTCGGTCGGGCATCCGCTGCAAGTAGAAACGTTTGGCGAGCTAAAGACAGCCTTGATCGATCCCCCTATCGAAAACCTCACTCCGTATCAGACGGAACAAATCGCACTCGCCTTAATGCAGGGCGATCGGCGATTGATGTATGATTATTTAAGCGGCGGTTCTTGCGACCTTAGCTATTCGTTGAGCGACGAGGCGCGCTTTCGCGTTAATATTTTCCGGCAGCGCGGAAATTTTGCGATCGTTTTGCGTCGGCTTGAAGCCACCGTTCCCACCTTGGAAACACTTCATCTCCCCATCATTTTCAGGGAGATCGCGAAGGAAAAAACCGGGCTCGTGCTCGTCACCGGTGCGACCGGCAGCGGTAAAACCACCACTTTGGCGGCGATGCTCAATGAAATTAACGAGACGCAACCGGTCCACGTCGTGACGCTGGAAGATCCGATTGAGTTCGTTCATCCATGTCTTAAGGCGACATTCAACCAGCGCGAGTTGGGCCAGGATTTTAACAACTATCCCAACGGCCTGCGGGCGGCGTTGCGGCAAGCGCCGAAAGTCATTCTCGTGGGCGAAATGCGCGATCGTGCCACGGTCGAAATCGCATTGATGGCATCGGAGACAGGTCACCTGGTTCTGAGCACGCTCCACACGGTCGACGCCGGCCAGTCGATCAATCGTATTCTCGGCATGTTCACGCTCGGCGAAGAGCAACAACTGCGTGTTCGGCTGTCCGATGTCCTACGTTACGTCGTCAGCCAGCGTTTGGCGCCAAAAAAAGCGGGCGGTGGTCGTCAGTTGCTTATGGAAATCATGGGAAACAATTTGCGAACCAAGGAAGCAGTCGCCCTCGGCGAGGGTGAGCACCGCAATTTCTATGAAATCATCGAAGCCAGTGCACAATTGGGCTGGATGACCTTCGATCAATGCATTCTGAACGCCTACCAAAACGATTTGATCAGCGAAGAAACCGCGCGTCTTTATGCCACCCGCAAAGGTACCGTCACCCGCGGGATCGATCTCATTCAAAAAGCGCGCGGCGTAGGCAGCGAACTCCAATCCGGCCTGCGCATGGACGTCCCAACCAACGCTTTCGTCTAAGCCATGGAACAAGAAAACGATTTACAGTTATTCGATGCCGGCGACAGCACCGCGCTCGTCTGCCTTGATCACGAGCAATATCAGAAGGTGGTAGTGCCGCAGTTGGCCGATCTGAAGTACAAAGTGCACGTGGGCCTTTATGAAGACGATGTCCTGCTCAAGCTCCGCACTTATTCGTACGACGTCGTTGTCGTTTACGAAAACTTCAAGGGCTCAACCCTGGCGACCAATCCAGTTCTTCAAAGACTCGTCAGCGAATCCGCTGGCCAACGACGCCAGCATTTCGTTGTCTTGCTCAGCCATCTCTTTCCGACCAACGATTCGCTGTCTGCGTTTATTCACAGCGTCGATCGCATTGTTAATATCGCCGATCTGGCGAACTTCAGTGCCGTTCTCCGCCGAGGGATGACTGAACATCGCGAGAAGTATCATTTTTTCCACTCGACGTTGAAGACGATCCAGACGATGTAATCTTGTCGCGGGATTTTTGCCGGGCGCCCAAGGTGCGCCGGTTGTCTAAGCGCTACACCTCACCATGAAAAAGACAAGATGGGTTAACTTTGTCTGGGACTTGGCCGAAACGAAATTGCCGGCAAACAGGCGCATCGTTTCCAAATCAACGCCTTCGTTTTTTCTTCTGCTAAATCTCGGTTTTCGGGCGTGCGGCAATAATAGAGTGACGATGCTGCTGCCTTTAACTCCATTATTCCATTACTCCAGGACTCCACTACTCCATCGCCCTAATATTCCGGCGGCGAATAGGTATTGAACGTAACCGCGTCGGCTGAGCTTCGATTACTGAATTTGTGTCGCGTACCGGCAGGAATCACAATCACGTCGCCTTTTCGCAAAGTGAGTGTTTCATCCGCAATCTCACCTTCCACTTCCCCCTTCACGACTAGCAAAACCTGATCGCTGTTCTTGTGACCTTCCGGTTCGCTGCCGGATGATTTGCCCGGTTTCAATGTCATCATAGCCGTCTGCGTTCGCTTTGTTGTTTGCAGCACTTCAAACCAATCGCTCGCTTCGCGAATATTTTTTACGTTCATCGATCATTCCTGCGGTTCGAATCCGCCACGGGGCGTAATCCCTTCGGCCAGATCTACGTGAAAAGTTTGCTTCATCTTGTTCGGTCCGAAGGAAAGTTCGGCGGTGTAATCTCCGCTCGACATTAATTTTTTCGGATCATCTCCACCATACTTCGTCAGCACATCTTCGGTCGGACGCAGATCCCAATTCAAACGTGTGAATCCCGCGACGCCGGGCGCTTTCAAATTCGCCACCGGCACGCCGGTTGCATTCGTGATTGCGATTTTAATTTCGTCCCCAGTGAAATCTTTCACCCACACCGTGAACAGCGTGCCTTCTGCGGGATTGGCGCCGCGATAAATGCCTTTGCCATTCCACTCCGAAAATCCAGAGGGTGCGTAAGCGCCATTCGTTGGACGCACGCTAAATAAATGCGCCGGTTTGCTCGCGATTTCCGGCGTCAGTTCACGGAATGGGCGCGCGTCGTCGAGCACATAAATGCTCCGGCCATGTGTCGCGATCACCAGATCGAACATGCGCGGGTGAATTTGCAGGTCATCCACCCGGACTGGCGGCAAATCGCCAACCCGCACCCAGTGCCCACCCTGATCGAAGGATGCGAACAGGCCGAAATGCGTGCCGGCATAAAGCAGTTTCGGATTTATCGGATCTTCACGAATTGCTTCCACCGGATCGTTCGCCGGAAGGTCGCCGGCAATATTCGTCCACGTTTTTCCGCCATCGGAAGTGCGCGCGATCATCGGCCGATCGTCCCCTACCCGATAGGCACTTGCGGCAACGCAGGCGACATTCGCATCTTGCGCGCCGGGTTCGATTCGCACGATCCATTGGTTGCGAAGCGGCTCTGGTAAGTTCGCCGTCAGCTCCGTCCATTTCGCGCCATCGTCTTGCGTAACCCAGAGGCGGCCGTCATCAGTTCCCGCCCACAAAGTTCCAGCACGCACCGGCGATTCCGCTAATGAATAGACGACTCCATAGACTTCCGCGCCGCTCCCGATCACGCGTGTCTTCTCCGGCTCGTTGTGCGATAGGTCCGCACTGATAACCGCGTAATGCTCCGCCCGATCGGTCAGGCGAAAAACGTGATTGCCGCCGAGGTAAAGCATGCCCGGTTTGTGCCGGCTCATGATAAGGGGCGAGTTCCAATGAAAACGCGTCGGCTCGCTTCCTTCGGGCGATTGCGGTTTCAAGATCCGCAGCTCGCCCGTGCGCATGTTAAATCGATGCACCACGCCTTCCTGGTTATCGCCGTAAAGGGTGTCGCGATCAGCCGGATCGAAGAGCACATAAAATCCATCGGCGCCCGTGAACGGCGTCCAATCACAGTTGCGGATGCCTTCCTTGCTGCTGACAGCGCTCGGTCCAACCCAGTTGCAATTATCCTGCAATCCACCCGCGATTCGATAAATTGGGCGCGAATCGTCTAACGAGATGCGATAAAATTCGCCGGCTGGGATCTGATTCAAATGTTCCCAGCCTTTTCCGCCGGCGTAGCTCTGGTAAACGCCACCGTCGTTTCCGACGATCAAACGCAACGAAACCGGCGGCTTCGGTGGCTTGTTCTTGTCCTCCGGTTTCGGCGGTTTTGGCGGCGGGGCACTTCCATTTTGGATGGCAAGCGCGTGCATATCCGGATGCAATTTGTCCGAAAGATCTTCGCGAAAAGTTTTCCCACCGTCATCAGAAGCGAGGAGCGCGAAGCCGAGTAGATAAACGCGCTGATCGTTCGCGGGATCGATCCGAATCTGGCTGAAATAAAATGGGCGCGGGTCCAGGTCGCTGGTTCGTTTCCATGTCTCGCCGCCATCCTCCGACCGAAAGACGCCGCCGCGTTTACTGTGAATATTGGTAAAATCGTTCGTGCCGCCTTCGTCGCTCTGCACTACTGCCATCACAATTTTGGAATTCGCCGCTGTGACTGCGAGCCCGATCTTTCCCGTCAGCGTCGGCAAACCATTGGTGCATTTTTTCCATGTTCCACCGCCGTTGGTACTCTTGAAAATGCCGCCAACATCTTCGCCATTGGTCGCGGAAATACCGTATGCGAAACTCCATGGCGCGCGGCGCCGCCCATAAAGC
>Ga0209375_1002753_pt1 | contig 12447 bp, 9 predicted proteins | sample GraSoiAngelo_131_FD_185888 | JGI IMG/M metagenome (GOLD analysis project Ga0209375, IMG submission 185888) | Grasslands soil microbial communities from the Angelo Coastal Reserve, California, USA - 14_0929_02_30cm (SPAdes) (version 2) | ecosystem: Environmental > Terrestrial > Soil > Grasslands ... | reverse complement strand
TGGGATTTTTGTGGGGCGAAATGCCGGAGCAATCAGCGAGAATTTCAGCCACTTGTGGGCCATTCGCAATCCACAAACATTGGAGCCTGGCGCGAATCTTCTGAAAGGCTTCGTGCCCACGGTGACGGCGGCGAGTGGCGTCTTTGGATTGTTCGTTGCCTATGGCGTTGCGCAAGTCGGCTCCTTATTTTCCGCGGATGCCTGGAACAATATCGGATTTACTGCTGCCGAAGTGCAAAACCCCAAGCGCGATGTCGCGCTATCCATGGCTTTCGGCACCATCATTGTCATCACGCTGTATTGCCTGGCGAATCTGGCGTACCTCTTCACCCTGCCTCTGGTGCAGATTCAAACAGTCCCCGACGGCCGCGTTGCAAGTGCTGCTTTGAACGCCATCTTTGGGCCGGTGGGTGCCGCCATCATGGCGGTCGCCATCATCATTTCCACCTTTGGCTGCAACAACGGCCTGATACTTGCTGGCGCGCGCGTTTCCTACGCCATGGCCAAAGACGGCCTCTTCTTCCGCTCGACCGGAACTCTGAACAGTAAAGGCGTTCCGGGCTCCGCCCTTGTTTATCAGGGCATGTGGATTGCCTTCCTGATATTGATCAGGACTCGCCAGATCGACGCGTCAGGTACGGTGACGTACGGAAATCTCTACAACGATCTGCTCAACTACGTTGTATTTGCAGTTCTACTTTTCTACGCGCTCACGATTGCGGGGATTTTCTCTCTGCGAGCGAAGCGGCCGGATCTGGAACGCCCCTATCGGGCGTTCGGCTATCCCGTTGTGCCCGCTCTCTATGTTGTGGCGGCCGTCGCGATCATGTTCGTATTGTTGCTTTATCAAACGAAAACCGCGGGGGCTGGGTTGGTCATCGTGCTATTAGGTGTGCCGGTTTACCTGTGGTTGCGCCGGACCTCACGGCTCGCGTCAGGGAATCACTAAAATTTTCTTGTAGGGTGCAGTGCGCTGCGCCACTACAATGCTCTGGGCCAAATTGGCAGTAATGCGCGAAGCGGGCGCAGATTCCCGAAAGGAGGAGTTGCATGGGCAACCCCTTGTTTGCGACAAAGCCGATTGATGCACTGCTGAAAGAGGCAGGCGAGACGGGAGAGCACAGCCTGAAGAGGGCTCTCGGTCCCGTCAACCTGGTCACGCTGGGAATCGGCGCCATCATCGGGGCGGGAATCTTCGTTTTGACGGGTTCAGCGGCGGCTCTCTACGCAGGTCCGGCCATCATGCTGTCGTACATACTGGCCGGGCTCGGCTGCGTTTTCGCGGGCCTCTGCTACGCGGAATTCGCATCGATGATACCCATTGCGGGTTCAGCGTATACCTATGGCTATGCAACGCTCGGAGAAATCATTGCTTGGATTATCGGATGGGATTTGATTCTGGAATACGCGTTTGGCGCCGCCACGGTCGCCAGCGGCTGGAGCAGCACGCTCGTCGCCTTTCTCCAGGACTACGGAATCAGTCTGCCCCCGCAAATCTGCGATGTTCCGGGGGCGCAGTGGGCCCTCTTTGAAGGACGATGGGCGCCCGTCGCAACGTTCAATCTGCCTCCTGAGCAATTGGCTGCGCTGCCGCATGCCACTGCAGTCTTCAATCTGGTCGCGTTTCTCGCTATCTTGGGGGTCACTACGATCCTGATTGTGGGAATTAAGGAATCGGCAAACTTCAACACCGGCGTCGTTTTTGTAAAGCTCACGGCGGTGTTGACTTTTATCGCCGTTGCACTCCCCTATGTTCTTCACCACCCCGATGTCGTTCACGCGAACTGGAAAGTGTTTTTGCCTGCCAACACGGGTGCATTTGGGTCCTACGGCTGGTCGGGCGTGTTGCGGGGCGCAGCAGTGGTTTTCTTCGCATACATCGGCTTCGACGCCGTTTCGACCGCGGCGCAGGAGGCCCGCAACCCGCAGAAAGACATGCCCATCGGCATTCTCGGTTCGTTGGTAGTTTGCACGTTCCTGTACATCGTAGTATCCGGCTTGCTTACCGCCACCGTACATTATTCCCGCCTCAATATCGGGGCGCCGGTGTCGCTGGCCATTCGGGAGACTGGCGTGAAGTGGGGCAGCTATGTTGTCAACGCGGGGGCGCTCGCGGGGCTTAGCACGGTAATGCTAGTAATGTTGCTGGGACAGTCGCGCGTCTTTTACGCGATGGCGCATGATGGTCTTCTGTGGAAGTGGGCGGGCGACGTTCACCCGCGCTTTCGCACTCCCTGGAAGTCTACGGCAATCACCGGATTGGGTGCGGCGCTGTTTGGCTCATTGGTCCCCATTGGCAGCCTGGGGCAGATGGTGAGCATCGGTACGCTTCTAGCATTCGTCATTGTATGCGCCGCTGTCTTGATTCTTCGCGCCCGCCGGCCGGACCTTGAGCGCCCATTCAAGACGCCCCTGGTTCCGGTCGTACCAATCCTGGGGATCATCGTCGCCTTGGGGCTGATGGCCTCTTTGAACGGGATCACGTGGGTGCGCCTGATCGTTTGGCTCATCATCGGCATGGTCATTTACTTCACTTATAGCGTGAAGCACAGCAAAGTCCGCAACAGCATGAAGTAATCCGCTGTTGGCGGGGGGCTGAGGCCTGCCAAACATTCTTGCTTGCGCTGCGCCACAAGACCGTGGTTCGCCTCACGTACGGGGGCATCTTCAGGTAAAGTATTTCTTCCGACTCCGGACCCATGAAACCCTTTCTCACGATCTTAAAGGAGATTTGGAGCCGCCTGTCCTGGCTGGACGCCGTTTGCACGGCATTTGTCGGCGTTGGGCTGCTTGTCGCCATCTTTCGTATCAACGGAGGAGTATTTAGTTTTCTGGAGTATCTGGCGGTTCTCGCGGGGCTGTATCTAATTCTCCGTTTCGTGGGTTGGTGGAGAAACCGGCTGCTGTGGAGCCTGCGAAACCGGCTCATTGTCGCCTATCTCTTTATCGCCGTCGTTCCCATCGTTTCCATCGTCATTCTCGTCGTGCTCGCGGCCCGGATTCTCTATTCGCAGTTAGGCGCATACCTTCTCTATGAGGACCTCCATCAGCGCATCGCACTGGTTACCGATATTGCGGAACATATCGCCATTGCCCACGAAACGCTTCCGCCCAGCATCACCCTGGACGAATCGGAGCGAGTCCTCGCGGCGGAATCTCACGCCGTCCATGACCGCGAACTTCCGGGCTTGCAAATTACATTTTCAAATGACTTCTCATTGCTCGGTAAAGTGGCTTCAGGCAAGAACTCGTTTTCGGGGCTGCTCCAGGAAGGGGATTCTCTCTCGCTGATCAGTCTACGAAGGATTCAGGATCCCAAGCAGCAACGTGTCGTCGTTATGCGTGTACCTATCGCGGATCTCGGTCATAAGCCAAGCACAAACGATCGACTCGTCACATCGGAGTTTCTTAGCACCATTGCACCGGATCTGGGCGTCATCCAGCTCAATCTTATGGAGAAGTACGAAGGCATTGCCCCACAGGGCGTTCTGTACTCGTCAGGCGGAACGCAATACCGGGTAGCGGGGCGTGTTGTTGCTACGAGCCGCGCGCTTCAGGCTCCTGTGTTCTGGTTCGATTCGCCTGTGAACGTGGTGTCCCGCCTCGATTCTGTTTTCGTGGCGAAAGATGGAACGGTGGACCTGGCGCGGCCGTTGCTGGCGGTATCCAATGCGCGGCCGTCGCGACTGAACGCCAGAATTTTCACCTCACTCGGCGAATTGCGCAGCTCGTACGTCATCTTTTTCGTTCTTGTGGGAATCATTTTTCTTCTTATCGAAGCTGTGGCGTGGACCACCGGAATTGTCCTGACGCGGCGCATTACGCGAGCCGTCGCCGATCTTTATCAAGCCACACAGTATGTGCAAACCGGTGATTTTTCCCATCGCATTCAAGTCGAGCGCATGGACCAGCTTGGCGTTCTGGCCGATTCCTTCAATCAGATGACTGGCTCGATCGGCACGCTGATCGAGGAACAGAACAAACGCCAGCGCCTGGAGAATGAAATCTCCATCGCCCGCGAAGTGCAGAAACAGCTTTTTCCCAGCACCCTGCCTTCGGTTCCGGGAGTCGAAATCGAGGCTATTTGCAAAGCGGCGCGCTCGGTCAGTGGGGATTACTACGACTTCATTCAGCTCAGCCCGACGCACGTGGCCATCGCTATCGCCGACATTTCCGGCAAAGGAATCTCCGCCGCGCTGTTGATGGCCAGTTTGCAGGCCGCCCTGCGCAGTCAGGCGCTCACGGACGGCAGTGATAGCCTCAGCACCGCGGAGTTGGTCGCGCGGCTGAACAAACACCTGGTGCGCAACACCGGCGACGACCGCTTCGCTACATTTTTCATCGCCGTCTACGACAGTGCCACGCGGACTCTGCGCTACACCAACGCCGGCCATCTCCCATCGTTCCTCATCTGCAACGGTTCGGCGCATCTCTTGGACAAGGGCGGAATGGTGCTTGGTGTCCTCGACGATTACGTTTATGAGCAAGGCGAACTGCGGGTTGCGCCGGATTCGCTGCTCATTGGTTATAGTGACGGCTTGGTTGAACCGGAAAACGTATACGGCGAAGAGTTTGGGATCGCGCGATTGAAGGAGGCAGCCATCCGCGTTCACCACGCAAAGCCATTGATGGTCGCGGAATCGCTCATGGCCGCGGCGGAAGAATGGGCGGGAACTCCCGAACAAGCCGATGACATGACCGTCATTGTCACCCGGCTCCGGTAGTACGCTTATTGTGCCTGGGCTATACTGAAAATCTCTTCAAGGGGTTGGGGAAATAGAATGTCGCTTCGGAATCGTGTGGCGCTGGTGACCGGCGGAAGCCGGGGTATCGGCCGGGGGCTGGCGTTGCGGCTCGCGCAAGATGGTGCGCGAATCGCGATTGCTTACCGCTCGAACAAAGTGGCCGCGCAGCAGACGCTGCGCCAATTGCAGGCGGGTGGCGCGGACTGCGTCGCCGTCGAGACGGACATCACCGATTCGAACCGCTGCGATCAGCTCGTCAAAACCGTTGCGGATCGCTACGGGCGTCTGGACGTGGTGGTCAACAACGTGGGCGATTTTCGTTGGGGCATGCTGGGGGAATCCTCCCTTCCGGACTGGCAGAACATTTTTGCTTCGAACCTGTATACCGTTTTATATATATGTCGCGCGGCTCTGCCGCACATGAGAAAAGCGCGATGGGGACGCATCATCAACATGGGCGCAGTGGGAGCGGAGCGCGCGTTTGGCCAAGCGAAAATCTCGGCGTATGCGGCAGCCAAGGCTGCCGTCGTCGCGCTCTCGCGTTCTTTGGCGCTCGAAGAAGCCAAGCACGGAATCACCGTGAATGTGGTCAACCCTTCCAGCATTGACGAAAATGAATTGACTCTGGAAGAGGCTCGCCGCATTCGTGATGCACGCTTCCCGATCGGGCGCCCGCCGACCGTCGAAGACGTCGCCGCCACCGTGGCCTTCTTTGCTTCCGAAGAGGCTGAATATGTCACCGGACAAGTCGTCAATGTCAGCGGCGGCTGGATGCTCTGATCGTTTTGTGAACCTCTCATGAAAGCTCTCACCGCTGCCGAAATGCGGGAAGTGGACCGCCTCACCACAGAGCGCTACGGCATTCCCAGCCTGCAACTGATGGAAAACGCTGGAACGCAATTCTTCGAGTTCTTGCGAACTTCCTATGGCGACGTAGCCGTAAGCCACGCGGCGATTCTTTGCGGCAAAGGAAATAACGGTGGGGATGGCTTTGTCGTTGCACGGTATCTTCAGGAGGCGGGTTTAAAGCCAGAGGTCTATCTGTTCTCCGGCCAGGACGCAGTTCGCGGGGACGCCGCCGAAAATCTCGCGCGGCTCAAAAAGTCAGGAGCCAGGGTTCAGGAAATCACAGCTTGCGCGCAATGGGAGCGAGTCCACGGCGAAATCGCCAGGTCACGGCTGATTGTGGACGCCCTTCTAGGTACTGGTTTGAAAGGCAAAGTCGAAGGCCTCCTCGCTTCGGTGATTGAAGACCTCAACAAGATTTCACGCGATGCCACCTCTGTAAAACCCGAAGCTTTGGTTGCCGTGGATACTCCCTCTGCGCTTCCGTCGGATGGAGAAGCCTCTCAGGGGCCTGTGCTTCGGGCTCACGCGACCGTTACCTTCACTGCTCCGAAGATCGGTCAGCTCATTTCCGGAGATTCGTCTTGCTGCGGAAGGCTGCACGTGAAGGATATTGGTTCGCCACACGAGCTGGTTGAAGAGCTTGGCAAAGGGAGTGTTCGCTGGATCGAGCCTCAGGAATTTCGAGATCTTCCCTTAGTCCGCCAAGCCGATTCTCACAAAGGCAAGTACGGCCACGTTTTGCTGATTGCGGGTTCGCTGGGTAAATCCGGCGCCGCCATTCTCGCGGGTCGTGGCGCGCTGCGGGCCGGAGCCGGTTTGGTGACGGTCGCGACGCCTGAGGCAGTTCTTCCCGTCGTCGCCGCAGCGCAAGCGGAACTCATGACCGAACCACTTGCTTACGCGAACAAAGGCACGATCGCGGGGGCGAATTTAAAGGCCAGCAACCTTCGCGCGCTTACGCAAGGAAAAACTCTTTTGGCCATTGGTCCAGGGATTGGAACTCACAAGGAAACGCAGAAATTTGTCACCTCTCTTGTCCGGCAGACGGCGTTGCCAGTGATTCTGGACGCTGATGGGCTCAACGCTTTTGCCGGACGAGCGCGTGATTTGGCCAAGCGAAAAGCATCGCATCTTGCGATCACGCCGCATCCCGGAGAGATGGCCAGGCTTCTTGGCGTTTCGAACGGGGCCGTGCAAGCGGATAGGCTGGGCATTGCGTTAAAGACAGCTAAGGCTTGGAAGACCCATGTGATCCTCAAAGGATTTCATACGATTCTCGCCACGCCTGATGGGCGTGCTTTTGTGAACACCACGGGAAACCCGGGTATGGCGAAGGGAGGCTCTGGCGACGTGTTGACCGGAATTCTTGCGGGAATGGTCTCGCAGTTCGCCGTGCAGCATTGGGACCGCGCGCTGGCCCTTGGTGTTTATCTCCACGGTCGGGCCGGCGACGAGTCCACCGTCCAACGAGCCGAATCAAGCCTACTGGCAGGCGAAATTGCGGACACTCTCCCTACCACTTATCATCGGTTGCTCACGGAGTTGCGCGACCTTGCCTGACGAAATCATCACGCATTCTGCCGAGGAGACCATCCAGTGGGCCAGGGAATTTGCTAAACGACTGAAAACGCCTGTTTTAGTGCTTCTAACGGGTGACCTGGGCACGGGAAAAACCACTCTGACCAAGGGCTTGGTTTCCGGCATCGGCGCTGCCAACGAAAACGACGTAACCAGCCCCACGTTCACGCTCGTTCACGTCTACGGGAAGCAAGCCAAGGTCTACCACGCTGACCTGTATCGCATTGAGAGCCTTCACGACTTTGAGACACTCGGCTTGGAGGATATGTTTGCCACGCCAGCCGTGGCCATTTTGGAGTGGTCGGAAAAGTTTCCCCTTCCGTCACCCTGGCCCCTGGTGCGGGTCCGGCTTGAGCATCTGGGAGGCAATTCCCGCCGAATTTCCGTGCTGGGCCCCTCCTGACCCGCTTCCAGACCCTCTCAGGTCTATCTCCGCTAACTATCTGGTTACGCCTATACTTTGGGCTCCTTGCCGGGCTCTTGCTCGGCTGTTACTTTGGAAAAAGCCCTGTGGCTGAAGGACATGCCCAACGAACTCTCCATATTCGGCTCGTCCGAAAGGTCCGGAATCGAGTTAAAGAGCTATAACGTTTCGATTCCTATGGGAACGCTGGCGATCGGCGTCGACAACATTCACCATGACGTTTTCATCAGCCCGAAGTTCGTCCAGGCAGCTCGTGATTACTTGCTTGACCTCATCCGCCAGAACACGAGTTCAGTGCAGTTTCCAGGCATGGAGCAGCGAACTACGCGGGGGCCGGACTCGATTGCATTTCGCAAATTACTATCGGAGCTTCTGCAGAGTTCCTTGACCCAGGCAAAATATCAGAAGAATATCGAGATTGACCTCCTTTTCCGCCTCAGCCTGCTAAAGTTTCTCACCACGGAAATTGGCAATCAGTTCGCCAATATCATCTTGGAAGGGAAGGAGTGGGTACGCCAGCGCGGTGAGCATTTCGAGCGCAGCCAGCAGGCGCACGTCATTAAAGCGCGTTTGTCGGAACTACAAGCCTCCCGGCGCGCGGTCGTTCGCCGCGTGGGACAGCAGATTGCCCAGATCCTCGCCGAAATCGAAGACAACACCATCGCCAAGACGCGCCGCGCCTTGTTTGGCGAGGATTTTGCTCCCTACTACGAGCTTTGCAAGAACCGCCTTATCTTTCTCGATGGCGGCAAAGATGATGTCTTTTTCCTTGAGCACTACGTGCTGCTGGGCAATTACGCGCGCGATCCGGATCGCTTCGAAGCTATGGACGCTCTCTTCCAGGAGTTTCTCCGAGAGGCCGGCATCACCGTATCTGACGATCCGGCGCACAAAGAGGCCGTTGAAACACATACCGCTCTTCTCGAGACGGTCCAGGCCATCCGCGACGAAATAGCCAATTTCGAAGAGCAGCGGGAAGCGACCCGCAAGCGCCTCGACCGTGGCGAAAGCTTTTTCAACAAATTCTTGAACTCCGGCGACCCCGCGGACCTCAAAGCCTCCTTGCATGATATTGAAAGCCGGCTACAGCACCAGGAGCTGAAGCTCGAAGAGCTTGGTCCTCAGGTGGAAGAGGCTCGCCAGAAGCTGGATTTCTTCCGCAAGGGCAAAGCATCCAGGCTCGGCGAGTATCTCGACGATCTAGAGAACGCGCAACGCCTGTTCGACCCAAAAGTAGGTCCTGAGGAAACAGCGCCTCTTCGTGCGCAGCTTTTGACGCGGCTTCTTGAGCGTCTTGAGCAGCACGAAATGCTGTTCCACGTGCTCGCCAGTTACGAAGTCCGCCCAATCGTTGCTGAATACTGTCCACCTGTGCACCTTCAGCAGCTTCGCCGTGCGCTGGTTTCCAAGGATGAGCTAAAGCAAATCGAAAGGGTCATCAAGCAGGTTCCCGCGAAGAAGTTGTCCCTCCGAACCATTGAAGAGCTTTCCCGGAGAATTCAACGCTACTCCCGCGACGAAATGAAGGAACTGGTCCTGCGCTTCGCTGGCGATTTCTTTCGCCTGCACCGCGATCTGCGCGACGCCGAACACCTGACCGCGGGCATGGAGCGCATCAACCTGGTCACCACAGAGAAGGCCCGCGAGCTTTCGCGCATGAACAACCGGCTGTACGAGTGCGTTCTTCAAGAGGAGGCCCGACCCGCACAGGACAACGTGATTTCTCACGTCATCATCAAGGCCGACGTTCGCGGCTCCACGCGCATGACGCAGGACCTCCTCTCACGCGGCCTGAACCCTGCCTCGCACTTCAGCTTGAATCTCCACGAACCCGTCAAGAAACTTCTCGATCGCTACGACGCGAAGAAAGTGTTCATCGAAGGCGACGCGATCATTCTCGCCATCTTTGAAACGGAATCGTCTGTAGCGTACGCGCGCCCCGTCGCTAAGGCTTGCATCCTTTCGCGGCAAATTCTTACAGTCTGCAATTCTTATAACGAGCGCGCCTCTTCCAGCGACCTGCCCGCTCTCGAACTGGGCTTGGGCGTAGCGTTTCAGGGTGACGCGCCCACGTACTGGGTGGACGGCGATTCGCGCATCATGATCTCCAAAGCGCTCAATCTGTCCGACCGGCTGTCAGGGTGCGCCAAACTGGCCAAGCGCATGCTCTCCAAACAAAAAACGCATTTCTCCGTCTTCCAATTTCTGAACACCATGGAAGGTGCCTCCGCCGAAGAACTGGATGAGTTTCTTGTCCGCTACAACATGAACGGCATCGAGCTCAACGAGGAAGGTTTCCAGAAACTGTCCGAGGAAATTTCTCTCGATTCCATCGAAACTAAACTCGACCTCCCGTGGGGCAAGCAAAACGTCACGCTTTTCTTTGGCGAGGTTCCTCTCGGCGAATCCGTCGAGCTTCTCGTTCTGCGCAAGGCTTTCGCGCGCCAGTTGCTCCCGGACGGAAAAGTCGGCCGCGCCACGGAACACTCCTACTACGAAGTTTGTACCAGTCCCGCGCTCTACGATCTCGTGGCCGCGCTCATTCGAACGAATCAGGCCGCCGCGCTCGTTTCCCAGCGCATTTGAAAAAGGGCTCGCCTTGAGCACCCCTAAGGCCTCCTCTATACTGCTCGCGGAGGCGAAAGGGGCCCGGTGGTCCTCATGGTCTTCAAAACCATAGCCCGTGTCCTTCGCGGATTCGGGGGTGGGTTCGACTCCCACACGCTTCCGCCAAGTCCTTTCTTTACGCCGTCTTAACTACTGAAGTTGACTCCAATTCGGAGTCTGACTCCAATTGATCTATGTTCTGCCCGATTCGCTGAGAGAACTTCTCAGACGCAAGGCGCTCGGCATCGCCAACGATTTGCGCGTAGTGCTCCAGCGTCACCTTGGAATCGGCGTGGCGCATCAGGCGAGTGACTACGTGAATGGGCGTGCCGGATTCGAGCAACTCCGAAGTGACGCCATGCCGGAAACAGTGAATGCCGACATGCACGCCCTTGCCGGTTTCAATTCCTAGTTTCTTCATTGCCCGATGGTTGTTCGGAAGCTGACGGGATAGCGAGGGGAGAGGACCCCACCCTCCCCGACCCAGTCGGGGTAAAAGCCAACCGAGGGTTGGGCACCAGAATTCACCTTGGGATTTGTGGCCTTGGCCACCGGCACCGCGTTATTGGTGCGGATTGGGTCCACGGTCGACGGGCCAAAACTCTAGACGAGTGATGTTCCCGATGGCGCCACTCCACATATCTGTTTGCTCCATGCCCTTCGCATATACTGTGCCTTCGACCAATACGTATTTTAGGCTCAGGGCTTTGAACTGTTCACGTTGCGACTTGGACAAGCGTAGCGCGAGGGAGTTCTTTGTCAGTCCATGCCGATAGTCCTCTTCGTGGAGATACAGTGCGTCTCCCTCAAATTCGATGCACAAAAATCCGTGGGTCCGAACGAACTTGCCATCGTACCTCTCCGGCACTGCACTCAAGGCAACCATGCCTACATCAACTGGTTTTGCACTGTCGAACGAACCGCCCGTTTGTCGTGCGGAGGGAGCCGCGCCAGTCGCAACTAGAAGATACATCGCTACGAGACAAACTAACCATCCAGATGAGCGGGAAACCATGGTCTGTCTCATATTTCTCCTTCAAAGCCATCCGCGTGTTTTCCAGACTGCATTATGATCGTGCAGGAAGACCTTGCGACACGATATTAAGGGATATGGGAAACAAAGTCGCCAATTGGGCCACAGCACCATTCGTTTGGCTTGTACTTCGATACTTCCGGTGTAAAACGATACATGTTCCTCGAAAGAGTGTCTGCCTCATAGCCGGTCCTGTGGTGATCGTAGGAGTATTTCTCATCTGTACGCGAGAGTCCCGGTCCAAATACGGGGTCGTCCAAGGGATGAGTGTGATAGTCTGCGACCACCGTAAAGCCCTCTGGGATTGTCACATCGTCAGGATAAAAATGCAGTTCGTCATTGAGCGTGACCGCAATCGTATATGTATATAGATCTGCTACATACCGCCGTACTCGTAGTGTGGTTTTGACTTGTTTGTAGCAGCTAGAGCGGCCTTTAGTGCCGCCTTTGCTGCCCGATCTCTCGTCTTGTAAGTATGTCTTGAGGGGACCCCCTTCTTTTTCTTCCTTTGCGCCGGTCCTTAGTTTTTTGGAATCGGAATAGCCTTGTCGGCCCAATGGATTTCGTTCATTGTTCCGTCTGCAAAGTCTGCGATGAATACCTTTCTGTTTGGCATATCAATTTTGTCAAGCGCAGTTTGCAATTTACTGACTTCTGTAAACGGCGCTCTCTCGTCAACAATGACAAGAACTAGAGTTTTGTTGCCGCGTTCAGTGGCAACTTGCATGAGATTGTTCAACAGGGAGTTTTCGCGCCGGTCTTCGACTGTCTTGCCATTTAGCCTGTAGACCGACTTCCCATGCTCCGTTTGCACGGACAAAACTATTGGCTTCGATTCAGCTGTTTCTTGTGACTCAGCGACGGACATGTTGACCAAAACCACGGAACTCAGGGTAATTAGCCCAGTGAACAACTGCTTCAGCAAACGTTTCATTGCTCATTCCCCCGTATATCTCAAGAATCGGTTGTGCCCTCCTGGTTGAAAAGACATATCCTTACCGATGACCTTTGAGTGGGCAGCCATGACAGTAACCACCCCCTTCTTAACGGACACGACGATGCCAGAATGGCCGGTTGCATCTACGAACTGCTCTTTTCGTGCGGCTATGTCTCCGGGCTGTGGTGACTCTCCTTTTTTGAGAAGTCTCCATCCAGAAGGTATTCTATCCCCTGACAGCTCCGCAGCAGAAGGTGCTCTCATTTTCCCATCG
>Ga0209375_1002740_pt1 | contig 12487 bp, 8 predicted proteins | sample GraSoiAngelo_131_FD_185888 | JGI IMG/M metagenome (GOLD analysis project Ga0209375, IMG submission 185888) | Grasslands soil microbial communities from the Angelo Coastal Reserve, California, USA - 14_0929_02_30cm (SPAdes) (version 2) | ecosystem: Environmental > Terrestrial > Soil > Grasslands ... | reverse complement strand
GGTCTCGTCGAGCCGCTGCCGCTTCGCGACGGCGCGACGTCCGAGCAGGGCGGGTTCACCTACCGTCTCCGGCGTGACGGGCACCTCTGGGTGCTCTCGATGCGCGACGCGACGGAGGAAACCGATCTGTACGAGTTCAGCGAGGATCCGCAGACGCCCTGGGACATCGAGGTCGCGAATCACTTCACGTCGACGCATCCGGAATCCATCTTCAGGAAAACGCTGACGATCCAGCGCACGGCGCGCGATGAGAGGACGATCCTGCGCACCCACGTGATGTCGCGCTACCGCCAGGGTCGCATGGCAGACGAGCCGGTCGCGCCCGGGCGCCTGCGCGACGTGGTGCGGGACGAGTTCGCCATTGATCTGCCGAGCGGTCCGTTCGTCTTCGAAGCGCAGACTTCGCGGTAAGCGGTGCGTCGGCCCACGGCACGGGACAATTTGGAATTCGGAATTCGGAATTTGGAATTTGGAATTCGTACGCATTCTTACCTCCAAATTCCAGATTCCGAATTACGGCGTCAGCGTTCAGGTTCAACTGAAATCGTTGTTATTGCTCCGAAAATCGGTCCTAGAGGTCGTGGCGGACCCCACCCGGTTTCAAAATGACTTTCGTTCGTCGACGATCGCCTGAACGCACGGCTCGGTGTAAGATTCGCGCGGGAGCCATCGGATGAAACGTGCGAGCCGGGCGATTCTGGCGGGCGGTATCGTGTGCCTGGCGCTCGCGGCGAACATCGGCGTCGCCGCGCAACCGCCGTCGAGTGCGTCAGGCCGTCCTGAGCCGGTCGATCGGCGAGGCTCACCGGCCCCGGTACGGCCCGCTCCCGTCAGCTCGCACGCGACGAAGCCCTCGCCGCCGCTTGACCTCAACGCGGTCGTCCGTCGCTACTGCGTCACCTGCCACAACGAGACGCGCAAGACCGGCGGCCTGTCACTCGCGACATTCGACGTCGCGGACGCCGGGCGGAACGCGGACGTGACGGAGAAGATGATCCGCAAGCTGCAGGCGGGCCTGATGCCACCGCCCGCGGCGGCGCGTCCCGATGCCGCGGCGCACGCCGCGCTCATCGCGGCGCTCGAAACAAACGTGGATGCCGCCTCGCTGGCGAACCCGAACCCGGGCATTCGCACGTTCCAGCGGCTCAATCGTCCGGAGTATGCGCGCGCCATTCGCGACCTCCTCGCGCTGGACGTCAACGCGGGCAGCTGGCTGCCGCTCGACCAGAAGAGCGCGAACTTCGACAACATCGCGGACGCCCAGGCACTCTCGCCGACGCTCCTCGAGGCGTACCTCAACGCCGCGGCGGCCATCAGCAGCATGGCCTTCGGCGATCGCAACGCCCCCGCCGTCGATCACGCGTACACCGTTCCGGGTTATGTCTCCCAGCATCCGTGGGACCACGTCGACGGCGCGCCGCACGGGACGCGCGGCGGCATCGTCGTCGACCATGTCTTTCCCGCCGACGCCGAGTACGTCTTCGAGATCGCGCTGAGCTCCGGATCCAACTCGCGGTTCGAGGACATCGACCTCTCCATCGACGGCGAGCGGATCGCGCTGCTGGAATACGAGAGCGGACCCGCGGGCGGTGCGGACGGACGCGGGGCCCGGCTGATTCGGACCGAGCCGATCCTCGTCCGCGCGGGTCAGCAGCGCGTGGCCGCCGCGTTCGTCAGGCGCCTCGATGGCCCGTACGAGGACCTGATTCGTCCGCACGATTGGTCGTTCGCGGGCGGCGGTTCCGGCGGCCCCGGCATCACGACGCTGCCGCACCTCAAGGATCTGATCATCAAGGGACCTTACAAGACGACGGGCATCTCTGAGACGCCGAGCCGCCAGAAGATCTTCACCTGCCGGCCGACGTCTCCCGGCGAGGAGCAGCCGTGCGCGCGACAGATCCTCGCGCGGCTCGCTGGCGAAGCGTACCGGCGCTCGCTGGCGCCCGGCGAGATCGATCGCTTGATGCCGTTCTACGAGAAGGGCGCGGCCCGGGGCGGACCGGGTGGGGCTGGTGAGCCAGGTGGTTTCGAAGGCGGCCTTCGGACCGCGCTCGAAGCGATCCTGGCGAGCCCGTACTTCATCTTCCGGCTCGAAAAGGAGCCGGACACCGCGAGACCCGGGGGGATCTACCATGTGGCCGACGTCGACCTCGCGTCCCGCCTCTCGTTCTTCCTCTGGGGCACGCTTCCAGATCAGGAACTGCTGGCGCTGGCGAACGCGGGCAAGCTCTCCGTTCCTGCGACGATTGAGAAGCAGTCGCGCCGGATGCTGGCGGACCCGCGAGCCGATGCCCTCGGCACCAGATTCGCCGCGCAATGGCTGCGGCTCCAGGACATCGACAAGGTGCACCCCGACCCGAACTTCTACCCGAATTACGACGACAACCTCGCTGGCGACATGCGCCGCGAAACGGAGCTGCTTTTCAATAGCCTCGTGCGCGAAGACCGGAGCCTGCTCGATCTGTTTCGCGCGACGTTCACGTACGTGAACGAGCGTCTCGCTCAGCACTATGGGTTCCCGGGCGTGTCAGGCGCCGACTTCCGCCGCGTGGAGTACCCCGACGACACGAGGCGCGGCATCCTGGGACACGGCAGCGTGCTCGTGCAGACGTCGCTGGCGAACCGCACCTCCCCGGTCCTGCGGGGCAAGTGGGTGATGGAAGTGCTGATGGGCACGCCGCCGCCCCCGCCGCCGGCGGACGTGCCGGCGTTGGAACAGACGGCCGACGCCAAAGACGGCAGGATGCTGACGACGCGCGAGCGGATGGAAATGCATCGCTCGAATCCGACCTGCAACGCCTGCCACCGGTTCATGGACCCGATCGGCCTGGCGCTCGACAACTTCGACGTCACCGGGAAATGGCGCACGCGCGAGAACGGCGTGCCGCTCGATACCAGAGGCGATTTCTATGACGGGACTCCGGTGACGACGCCGGCCGAGCTGACGCGCGCGCTGATGAAGCGGCCGGTGCCATTGGTCAGAACGTTCACCGAGAATCTGCTGGCCTACGCGCTGGGGCGGCGCGCCGAGTATTTCGATCAGCCGGCGATCCGCGCGATCGCGAAAGCAGCAGAAGCGAACGACTACCGCATGTCGTCGTTCATCCTTGGCGTGATCAAGAGCGACGCGTTTCAAATGAAGCGGGCGGAGACGACGGCGTCACAATAGTACGGCACCTCTAAAGAGGCGCCCTACAGGCACACGGGGCACCTCTAAAAAGAGGCGCCCTCCACGGACACGTGGGCACGCGACACAATGAACACGCGGACGGCACCTCTAAAGAGGCGCCCTGCGTTACAGGCCGGGCCCGCGCGACACGTAGGGCACTCGACACGTAGGGCACGGGACACGTAGGGCACCTCTTTAGAGGTGCCATAAACCATAGAGAGGAGACGAGACGTGGACTTCATCACGGGAAAGCACATGCCCCGCCGGACGTTCCTCCGCGGCGTGGGGGCGACGGTGGCGTTGCCGTTCCTGGACGCGATGGTTTCCGCCGGAAGGGCCGGCGTCAAAGCGGCCGCACCCGACCGGACGCGGCTCATCTGCATCGAGGAGGTGCACGGCCTGGCCGGCTGCAACAAGTTCGGCGCGAGCAAGTACCTCTTCGCACCCGAGACCGCCGGCCGCGACTTCACGCTGGTCCCCGACAACCCACTGAGCGCGCTCGAGCCCTATCGCAACTACCTCACGATCGTCAGCAACACCGACGTGCGGATGGCGGAGGCCATCGCGCTGCCGGAAATCGGCGGAGACCACTTCCGTTCGAGCGCCGTCTTCCTGACGCAATCGCACCCGAAGCAGACCAACGGCTCCGACCTCTGGGCGGGGACGTCGATGGATCAGATGTACGCGAAGCGCTTCGGCCAGGGCACACCCGTGCCGTCGATGCAGTTCTGCATCGAGAACCTGGATCAGGCGGGAGGCTGCACCTACAACTACTCGTGTGCGTACACCGACACGATCAGCTGGGCGTCGCCGAACGAACCCCTGCCGATGATCCGCGACCCGCGGGTCGCCTTCGACATGCTGTTTGGAGCGGGCGGCACGGCCGAAGATCGGGCGGCGCGACGGGAGACCCGCCGCAGCATCCTCGACTGGATTGGTGGCGAGGTCGAGCGCGTGCGCAGGCAGCTGGGGAGCGGCGACCGGACGCGTCTCGATCGGTACCTGGACAACGTGCGCGAGCTCGAGCGCCGGATCCAGGGGGTCGAAGCGCACAACAGAAGCGGCGAGACCAGGGATTCGTTCACCGAGCACATGAAGCTGATGTTCGACGTGCAGCTGCTGGCGCTTCAAACGGACATGACCCGCATCATCTCGTTCAAGACCGGTCGCGACGCCCAGAACCGCGTGTTCCCTGAATGCGCCTCGAACCAGCCGTTCCACCCGGCCTCGCACCATGGGAATCGCGAGGAACGGATCATGGAGTTCAACAAGATCTGCAGATTCCGCGTCGGCCAGCTCCCGTACTTCCTCGAGAAGATGAAGAACACGATGGACGGGGACGCCAGCCTGCTGGACAAGACGATGATCATCTGGGGATCGCCGATGGCCGACCCCAACATTCACAACCATCGGCGGTGCCCGCTGATGCTGCTCGGCCACGCGAACGGCCACCTGAAGGGCCATCTGCACCTGAAGGCCGCGGACGGCACGCCGATGGCGAACGTGATGCTCGCCCTGCTGCACCAGCTCGGGCTCGACGACCTGCCGACCTTCGGCGACAGCACGGGTGAGCTCTCGCTGTCGATGCCGGCGCTCTAGCATCACCGCTCGTCCTGAGCTTGTCGAAGGACGAGCTCGTGGTTCGACAAGCTCACCACGAGCGTTTAGAGAAGAAGAAGGATGAGCCGCTCGCTCAGGACAGGCTTGTCGAAGGACGAGCCCGTGGTTCGAGAAGCTCACCACGAGCGTCAGATCGACGACACGCGCACCACAACGCGGAGACTGTATGAAGATTCGCCTGATTGTTGCCGGCGCATTCGCGCTGTACCTATCGGCACTGGTCGTCGCCGCGCCTTCGAGCTCACCCGTGGCCGATGCGGCCAGGCGGGGAGATCGGGACGCCGTGCGCACCCTGCTCAAGCAGGGCGCCGACGTGAGCGGCGCCCACGGCGACGGCATGACCGCGCTGCATTGGGCGGCCGAGCGTGGCGACACCGCGATGACGGAGATGCTCGTCTACGCCGGCGCAAATGTCGCGGCGGTCACGCGCATCGGTCAGTACACGGCGCTGCACCTCGGGAGCCAGGCGGGAAGCGCACCGGTGGTCCAGGCCTTGTTGAAGGCCGGCGCCAATGTGGCGGCGCGCACGACGAACACCGGGGTCACCGCGCTGCACCTCGCTGCGGCATCGGGCAACGCCGACGTGGTCACGATGCTGCTGGACCGCGGCGCCGATGTCAACGCCAGAGAGTCCGAATGGGGACAGACGCCGCTGATATTCGCGGCGGCGCAGAACCGGGTGGACGCGCTTCGCGTGCTGCTGGCGCGTGGAGCCGACGCGAGCATCACGACGAAGACGATCGACATCGCCCACCAGCTCGCATTGGACAAAGCCGCCACGGACCGCCAGCGCAAGGTCCTGGAGGCGTCCGTGCCCAAAGGGCAGCAACCGACCGCAAGCCAGGCGCAGGCCGCGATGCACGCGGCGCGCGAGCTCCTCGCGTCGGGAACGACTCCTCCCGCAGAAAAGAAAGAGGCCGAGGGAGGGGACGCCGTCAACGCCGCGAATAATTTCGACCCCGAAGAGATCAACCCCCCGGTCGCCAGCAAGGGTGGACTGACCGCGCTGCTCCACGCCGCAAGACAAGGCCACATCGAGGCGGCGCGAGCCCTTCTCGATGGCGGCGCGTCGATCGACGAGGTCGGCGCGGGCGATGCCACGAGCCCGCTGCTGATGGCCGTGATCAACGGTCAATTCGATATGGCCCTGTTCCTCATCGCGCGCCGGGCGAATCCCAACCTCGCGGCCGGCGGCAACGGCGTCACGCCGCTCTGGGCCGCCGTCAACACGCAGTGGCAGCCGAGAACACGATTCCCGCAACCGCAGGAGATGGAGCAGCAGAAAGCGACGTACCTCGATGTCATGAAAGCGCTGCTCGACTCCGGAGCGGATCCGAACGCGCGGCTCCTGTCGCATCCCTGGTACCTCGTGTACAGCGGCTGCGGCAATCGGAACTGCGGGCTCGCGGATACCTCGGGCTCGACCGCCTTCTGGCGCGCCGCCTACGCAACCGACCTCGAGGCCATGCGCCTGCTCATCGCGCATGGCGCGGATCCGAATATCGCGACCATCGCGCCGCAGCAGGCGGTGCGTCGCGGGCCGCAGGGCCCGCCGAACATTGCGCGCGTCCCCGGCGCCGGTGGAGCGGTGGCACCGGTACCCGCGGCCAATCAAGCACGCTTCTCAGCGCCGGCAGTACCTCACGGTGGACCGGGCGCGTTCGCGATTCACGCCGCCTCGGGCGTTGAATACGGCGAAGGCTTCGCCGGCAACGCCCATCGGCACGCGCCGGACGCATGGCTCACGGTGGTGAAGTACCTGGTCGAGGAGCTTGGCGCGGATGTGAACGCGAGGGACAACGACGGCTACACGCCGCTCCACCACGCCGCAGCCAGGGGAGACAACGAGATGATCATGTATCTCATCTCCAAGGGCGCCGATGTCACCGCCGTGGCCCGCAGCGGACAGACGACGGCCGATATGGCCAACGGACCTGTCCAGCGTGTGTCGCCGTTCCCGGCGACGGTCGCGCTCCTCGAGAAGCTCGGCTCGAAGAACAGCAACAAGTGTGTGACGTGCTGACCCAGCGCTGCCCGGACGCCGACGGCAGGTCTGAAGAGCCTGTGAAAAAGCCTGAAGCCCAGCGCTCCGAGAGGCCGGCGTCAATTCCGCAACGTGCCATACGGACACGCGCGAAGATCGTCACGCTCGCCGCCGGCCTGGCCTCGTTCGCCCCGGCCGCAGATGCGGCAGCACAGAGCCACACGCTGGTGGTTCTCAGTCACAGGAGAGCACACATGGAAGACATCATCGCCGGCTTGCTGAAACAGTTCGAGGATGGGAAGATGACGCGGCGCCAGCTCATTCAGAGTCTTGCGCTCGCTGCGGTCGCGGCGGCCCCGGCTTCGTCTGTCGCGGCGCAGAGCGCGCCGGTGATTCCTCCCGCCGCCGCCCCGGCCCCGTGGAAAACCGTCTGGCTGGACCACATCTCGTATGCGGTGGCCGACTACCGGAAGAGCACTGCGTTCTACCGGGATCTCATGGGATGGGAAATCCGCAACGACAACGGCACCAGTCAGTGCACGCTCAAGATCGGCAACGTCGGCGAGATCATCATCCGCAATCGCCGGCCGCCGGCTGCTGAGGCCGCTCCGACCGCAGGCTCAGGCGCGCAACCGGCCCCGACGGCTCGCGTGCCGCTGACGGGGGTCATCAATCACGTCTCGTGGGGAATCGAGCCCTGGAGCACCGAAGGCGTGAAGGCCGAACTGGAGCGCCGCGGTCTGAAGCCGCGGCCGGACATGGTCGGCGAGAACTTCAAGAGCTACCACGTGACGGATCCCGATGGCTGGGATCTCCAGATCAGCAACAAAACCAGCGGCGGGACCGGCACGGGGGGATAGAGCATTGCGGATTGCGGACTGCGGACTGCGGATTGGATCGCGGATTGATCCGGAATCCGCAATCCGCAATCCGCAATACAGGGAGGCTCTGAAATGCCCGCCGTTCCACATCGACTCGCGCCCGACGAACCGGAAAATGATGGTCGCGAAGGCAGGATGGGGTTTCTGGAGCATCTCGACGAGCTTCGGACGCGCATCATCCGCTCGTGCATCGCCATCGGCGTGGGCATGCTCGCCGCCTTCGCCTTCGTCGACCGGCTCGCCGACATCGTGCTGACGCCAATCGTCGGCACACTGCCTCCCGGCAGCTCGCTCGTGTTCATCAGGCCGGGCGAGGCGTTCTCGTTCTATCTGAATGTCGCGTTCATCGGAGGCATGCTGCTGGCCGCACCGTTCGTCATGTATCAGGTGTGGGGATTCATCGCGCCCGGTCTCTACGCGAATGAAAAGAAGTTCCTCATCCCGTTCGTGGTGTTGACGTCTGCCGGCAGCCTGTCGGGCGCGCTCTTCAGCCAGTATCTGCTGTTTCCGGGGCTGATGAAGTTCTACGGCGCATTCAACTCGCCGCGGATGAGATTCATGCCGGGTGTCGAGGAGACCGTCGAGCTGTACATGAAGATGATGATCGGCATGATCGTCGTCTTTCAGATCCCGACCGTGGTCTTCTTCCTCGCGAAGATGCGACTGCTGACCGCGCGGTTCCTCTGGCGCCACTTCAAGTACGCGATTCTGATCATCTTCATCGTGGCTGCCGTCCTGACGCCCGACGGCAGCCCCTGGAACCAGACCGTCGTCGCGGCGCCGATGATCGGCCTCTATCTGCTCAGCATCGGCCTCGCATGGATCGTCGCGCCAAAGCGCGGCCAGGAGACGTCGAACGGAAGCGATTCGACCAGGCTCCGTCTCGCCTTCGCGGCGACCGTCATCGATCAGGCTGCCCGCAGGCACCGCACGCGTTCGTTCACTGACGGAGTGCGGCGCACATCGATCGATATCACCAATTCGAGTAGGCTGCCGTGATTCGGGAGTGACTATGGAACCCCTGTCGCAACGATTCACCGTCGCGGTCGTGCAGGCGGCGCCGGTCGCATTCGACCGTGAGCGGACCCTCGGGAAGGTGCACGTCCTTGCCGGCGAGGCGGCCCGCAGGGGCGCGCGGCTGGTCCTCTTTCCGGAGGCCTTCGTGTCCGCCTATCCCCGAGGGCTCGACTTCGGCGCCATCGTCGGCGCGCGTTCCGACGAAGGCCGTGAAGACTTCCGGCGATATTGGGAGAGCAGCGTCGACATCCCGGGCCCGGCGATGGACGCGCTTGGCGGGGACGCGCGGGCCAACGCCATCTACCTCGTCGTGGGGGTCGTCGAGCGCGACGGCGGCACGCTTTACTGCTCGGTCGTGTTCTTCGCGCCGGACGGCACGTACCTCGGGAAACATCGCAAGATCATGCCGACCGCCTCCGAGCGGCTGATCTGGGGATTTGGCGATGGCTCGACGATGCCCGTGTTCGAGACGCCGCTGGGGAAAATCGGCGCGGTGATCTGCTGGGAGAACTACCTGCCGTTGATGCGGGCCGCCATGTACGCGAAAGGCGTCGAGATCTACTGCGCGCCGACGGCGGATCCGCGGGACTCCTGGATCGCGTCCATGCGCCACATCGCGGTCGAGGGCCGGTGCTTCGTGCTCTCCAGTAATCAATTCAACCGCCGGTCCGACTTCCCCGCGGACTATCGCTCGCCGTTTGGCGACGACCCGAAGACAGTCGTGACGCGTGGCGGCAGCTGCATCGTCGATCCGTTCGGCAACTTTCTCGCGGGGCCCGACATGGAGGGTGAAGCGATCCTGATCGCCGACATCGACCGCGCACAGATCATCCGCGGCAAGTTCGACCTCGATGTGGTCGGTCATTATGCCCGGCCGGATATTTTTCAGCTTCATGTCGACGAGCGGCCGAAGCAACCCGTCACTTTGCATGACGCCCACGGGACCGCGGAAGCGAGCCGGCCCGGCACGCGGACCGGCATGCAGCCGCGGGCGTCACCAGGTGACGCCCACGACGGCTTCACAGGAGTGTCCCACGTGTCTCAATTCGCATGACCGCCTCAAGGCGTCTTGGGCGGCACCGCGAAAGGCCCCACCTCGGGCTTCGGCTGCGTGTTGGCCAGCGGTCCGAGCTCGGCTGCGACGCCCCGGGCGATCGCGGCCGTCTCGCTCCCTGCCTGGAAGCACGTGAAGTCCGGCCGATCGCGCCAGGCGAACGGACCGCACAGCCGCTTGCCAGCCTTGAGCGCGGCGTCGTGGACGATGTTGATGGCGCGCTCGTAGTCGGGCGTGCCTTGCCGGTAGCCCGAGAAGTTGCCCAGGTCGCCGCTCGCCGCGAACACGGCCGTCACGCCGGGCACCTTCGCGATCTCGTCCACGTCCTTGAGTCCTTCGAGCGTCTCGATCATCTCGATCAGCACGACGTTGTCGTTGATCGTGTTTCGGTAACCTCCGGGCACGCCGCCCCACATCCCCGCGTCGAACGCCTGGCCGCCGCCGTTGCTGCGACGGCCGAGCGGCGGGAAGTACGTCCAGTTGCGCGCCTCGATGGCCTCGGCCTTCGAGTCGACCGTCGGCACGACGATCACGAGCGCGCCGGCGTCGAGCGCGTGCTGGATCTCGCGCTCATCGGTGTACGCGACGCGCACGCCGGGTACCGCTTTCGCGTTGGGGCAGGTTCGCCACATGCGCGCAACCGCTCCCCAGTCGCGGTCGTTGTGCTGCATCTCGGTCCAGATGAAGTCGTAGCCGGCGTTCGCCATCGCGCAGTAGGTCGCCGGATCGGTGGCGCTGAAGAGCGTGCCGCCGGTCACCTTCCCGCCCTGCATCATCTTGAGCTTCACGGGATTCCAGATCTTGGAGCCCCGCGGCGGATCGAATGCGCCGCCGTACTTCCACGTCGCGGGATCGAACGGCCCCTGATTCAGAGCGCCCGCCGGCGCCGTCATCCGGGCACCGCTGTCCTTGCCGGCCGGCGCGGCCAGCGGAAACTGAGTGGTCCCCGGCGCCGCATTGCCGGCGTAGGGGTCGGCGCTCGGCGCCGGCCGCGGGGGCTGCGGCGTTTGCGCCGGGGCATTTTGCGTCTGGGCCCCGAACGCGGCGATGGCCAACACTCCGAAAACGGCCGCGGCAAAAAGCAGGTGCCTCACGTCATCCTCCCTGTTCATGCGGCTCGTCCGCACAGCGGAGAATATGCACCTTCGCTCTCACCAGAGCAAGCCGTTAATTCGGCAGTGGCCACACCGGAAAGAACTACCGCGGGGCCGTGGCCAGATAGCTCCTGCGGGCCCGCGCGACGAGGCCCTGCGCGAGGCTCACCTGCAGGGTGTGCATTCTGCCGTCGAGCTTCGCCGGCGTGAACCCGAGCGCGTACTGATGATGCAGCTCGTCGGCGACGCGCGTGAAGGTCACCGCGAGATCGGCGGTAGACGTCAGCTCGAAGTAGCCGCCGCCGGTCGCCGCCGCGATCTTGGGCAGGCCCTCGTCGGGTTTGTCGGCCTGGAAGCCGCGCCCGCCGCCAAATCCGCCGCCGCCAAATCCGCCGCGCCCGCCACGCCGCCGGCCTCCGCCGCCTCCCGATCCGCCCCTGGATCCCTGCGCGAAGCTCGGAGTGGAGCTGGCGAGGCCGATGGCGTACACCATCACGTTCTCCTCTTCGGCGCGCTTCATCACGTCCTTGAGGCTGGTGCTGGCGCTGAAGTTCATCGGCGCATCGACGCCGTCGGTGAACACCAGAATCACACGGCGCCCCTGCTGATGAAGCAGCGCGGTGATGCCGACGTTGACGGCGTTCCAGAGCGGCGTCGGCCCTTCCGGCTGCAGCTCCGTGCGAAGAATCCTCACGAGCTCGTCGTGGTCCGACGTGAAGTCGCGGGGATCAACCTGGATGCGATTTGCGAAGCTGCCGATGCGCGCCTTGTCGGCCGGCAGCATGACGCCGACAAACTGCTCGGCCGCCTTTTCGACGAGATCGAAGTTCGCGCGCATGCTGCCGCTACGGTCCAGCAGCATGACGACCGTGATCGGCTGGATCTCGTTGGCGAACAGCGTCAGCTCCTGTCGTCTGCCGTTGTCGTCAATCTGAAACTGATCCCGCGCGAGATCGGGAACCAGCCGTCCGGTTGAATCGGTCACAGTGGCATACACGGCAACCGTGCGGTTGCCCACGGTGAACGTCGCCTGCTGCCGTCCAGCGTGCAGCACGGCGCCGGTCAGCACCAGGATCACGGCAAGCCAATTCCTGATCCCCAATGACGCCTCCAACGCGCGCGATATCCTGAAACCCACCCCCGCGAAAAGCACGAAATACACGAAACGCCGGAAAAGATCTCTCGACCTAGTAACGAAGATTCGCTCGCCGACGGATCGCCACTCGCCGGTTACTACTTCTAATATGACTTGGTGGCGCCTTCCCGTTTCTTCTTTTTCTACTCACGACTTCTCCGGCCGGAACCCGATCCGCTTCTTCCGCAACAGCGCCGCTGGCGCCATGAGCTTTCGGATCGCCTTAAACACGATCTTGAACTGCGCGTCGTACTTCATCTCGAGCGCGTCGAGCTTCTTCGCGAGCTCGGCATTTGATTGCAGCATCTGGCGGAGCCGGACGAACGCCCGCATGATGCCGATGTTCAGCTGCACGGCGCGAGGGCTCCGTAACACGCTCGAAAGCATGGCCACGCCCTGTTCAGTAAAAGCGTAGGGCGCGGTGCGCCGGCCACCACGCCCGGAGTTTGAGATCACAGATTGTGATCTCAAACTATCGAGCTCCTCCTGCCTGAGCTGAAACATGAAGTCTTTGGGGAAGCGCTCGACATTCC
>Ga0209375_1002735_pt1 | contig 12501 bp, 12 predicted proteins | sample GraSoiAngelo_131_FD_185888 | JGI IMG/M metagenome (GOLD analysis project Ga0209375, IMG submission 185888) | Grasslands soil microbial communities from the Angelo Coastal Reserve, California, USA - 14_0929_02_30cm (SPAdes) (version 2) | ecosystem: Environmental > Terrestrial > Soil > Grasslands ... | reverse complement strand
GCCAGATGTCGATCTTCGCCCCGAGATCGCGCAAAGTTTTTTGAACGAGATCGTGTTCGCCCACAGAAACGCCGCCGCTCACGATCAGAACCTCATTCTTCGCGGCGCTTTGAATGGCTGCCCGCAGCGAATCACTATCATCGCTGCAATTTTCGGCCGAAGCGACAATCGCGCCGGCACGTTCCAACAAAGATTGCAGTAGGACCGAATTGCTGTCGTAAATCTGTCCTGGCTGAATTTTCTCGCCGGGCTTAGCTAATTCATCGCCGGTCGAAATAATTGCAGCGCGCACTTCACCACCGACACTCACTTGTGCGAAACCTTGCGAGGCCAGCAAAGCCAGCTTCGTGGCAACAATTCGGTCGCCTTTCCCGAGAATTTTTTGGCCTTCGCCAAGATCGCACCCGCGCTTTCGCACGAACTCATCAACTTCGACATCTACATTGATGACGATCTCATCGCCTTCGCGAGTCACGTCTTCCTGCATCACAACCGCGTCCGCGCCGGCCGACATCGGCGCGCCGGTGAAAATCCGGACCGTGTTGCCATTTAAAACGCGCAGCTTGCGATCAACACCCGCCGGTTGCTCGTCGATTACGCGCAATCGCGCGCCTTTCTTGCAATCACTCGCGATCACGGCGTAACCGTCCATCGCTGAGTTGTCGAACATCGGCAGCGGCAAACGCGCGAAATAATCTTCGGCCGCAAAATGATCGATCGCTTGCAAGATCGACATCTTTTTCGCCGGCAACGGCCGAACCGCTTCCAAAATCTTTGCGCGCGCGTCTGCTTCGCTGATCATTCGAGCAAACTGTAGCGGCGCTCTACGAGCATCGCATTTATTTTTGCTCTTCCAGCGACGGTCGCAGACCGCCGCTACAGAATCGACATGTTGGCAATCGCCAATTCCGCAGCATATTGTCCGCCCGAGATTTTGGTGAGGTGGCTGAGTGGTCGAAAGCAGCGCTTTGCTAAAGCGCCGTACCCCAAAAGGGTACCGAGGGTTCGAATCCCTCCCTCACCGCCACCAATTTTCCTTTTCCTCTCAGTCTTAATGTTACTCTTTCGAACGGTCACCAAGAACGAAGACGAAGATCAAGATTACGCGGAAGCGGAAGAGAGCAATGAAGCCCTCCCTCACCGTTCCCATTCTCCTTTTTCGCTTACTCTTTCGATCTTCGACGGGTCGGGCGCCGTTGCGCTTTGATTAAGGCGAAGTCCTACACAAGTTTTGCTCGCGATTTTACGGCGCTTTAATCATTTTCCTTTCAAGGATATGAGATTCCATGTGCACGGGGATCGGTATCTGGCCAACCAGACTCTCGTGAGTTGGTCGCTTCGTCTTTTCGTAGGTTTTTGGCGGTCATAATGACCGCACAACGGTCACCCGCTCCGGTTATCGAGCCAGCAGAGACTCCAACCCCGGTTCCCTCGATCGAAGCAACAACGCCATCGCCCGTGCCCACACTACGGCCAAAAAGTTCTGGCATTGAAACTCCTTCACGCCGCAAATCGCTGGCGCCGGCGAAGCCAAAAACGCTGGAATCTCCTGTTGCGGATGGGACGGCCACAACCAATAACGCCCCAGCTCGGCCTTTGACTCATCCAGCCGGGGAGTGGAAGCGCTATGTCGTTTCCGAGCCTGAGGTCGTCTATCCAGCAGTGGTTAAGCGAAACGGCATGCACGGGCAGGGCGTTTTTCAGCTGGCGATTGACCCGAAGGACGGAACCGTCACCGAAGTTAAAGTTTTGAAGCACACTGGTTACAGGGAACTGGACGCGATTTACGTCATGAACTTATTTCAGTGGAATTTCAGCCGGGGACGATCACGTCAGCCAGAATTCCGTGCGGCGTGCGCATAACCGGGCGAGCTAACATCTACCACTGAGCCGCCGCTTTGCCTGCGGCTCGCACTTACCGATACGAAACCGCCGGGTTCGTGCCGGTATATAAGAGGTCCTGGTGCGCGTTCCAGAGGTTGCGATCGGATTCGTCCATCTGCGCATCTTCCTGTTGCTGCTGCTGGATCGCGGCTAGTCGTTTTCGCTCCTGGTTCCCCATCCCCGCCGTTTGGGTCGTCTCGCAGCTGACGAAGATTCCGGCGCAGACAATCACGCCAACGAGTTGAAGGAGTTTCATATCTTCGGATTATATCGCGTTACTCATGAATCGTCACTTCGGTTCCCGCCGCAAGCGGCGATCGATTTCGCACCTACCAATCAAATGAATGCCGATGAACTGAAATCGTTGCAAGCACCGCTCAAACAACGTTATCGGGACGAACCGAAGACGGCTTCGATTACTCTTCGTGCCGAAGGCAAAATCGGCGAAGGCCTTACCTGCAATGTCGCAACAGCAAAAGCGCTGGTGGAAGCGGGCCTTCATCCCGCGACTGGGGGCGACGGACTCAGCGCGTGCTCGGGGGACATGTTGCTCGAATCGCTGGTGGCTTGTGCCGGCGTCACTTTGCGCGCCGTTGCCACCGCTCTCGACATTCCGTTGCGTGACGCGACCATTCGGGCCGAAGGCGATCTCGACTTCCGCGGAACCCTTGCCGTCTCCAAAGAAGTTCCTGTCGGTTTTCAACAAATCCGATTGCGCTTCGATTTGGACACCGATGCGAGTGAAGAACAACTCGCCACCTTGCTCCGCCTGACCGAGCGCTATTGCGTCGTTTACCAGACGCTCGCTCGACCACCAAAGATCGATATTTCGCACCGCGTCTTGGAGTAGATTTCCCGCGCGTGCCTGCTACTTTAAAGGTCGTATGCCGTCTTACATGGATATCCACGAAATTCCAGGGGGGGTGAAAGCCGAAGACGTCGCGAAGGCCCACGCCCAGGACGTTAAAGTGCAGAGCAAGTACGGCGTCAGCTACCACAAGTATTGGGTCAATGAGAAGGAGGGAAAGATTTTTTGCCTTTGCCACGCCCCAAGCGCCGAGGCTGCAAGCAATGTCCATCGTGAGGCGCACGGCTTGGTCGCCGGAAAAATTATTCAGGTCGAACCCGATGTCGCCGATCTGTTCTTCGGCGGGACTGAAGTAAACGCAGCCGGCGCGGTCATGCTCCCCGGGGCCGAAGCCGATGCGCGTGATCCCGGGATCCGCACGATTTTGTTTACCGACATCGTTGACTCAACGTCGCTCACTCGACGAATCGGTGATGAGGCCGCCATGGAGTTGTTGGAGGTGCATGACTCGATCGTGCGCGACGCTTTGTCGGATTTGGGTGGACGCGAAATCAAGCACCTCGGTGACGGCATCATGGCGTCCTTTGTCTCCGCCGCCGCTGCCGTTAAATGCGCCGCCCGCGTTCAGCGCGAGATTGCCCGGCATCGGCAGGAAAACAAAGATCGACCGCTTGATGTTCGGCTTGGCATCGCCGCAGGCGAACCGGTCGAACATCACAACGATTTGTTCGGATGCACCGTGCAACTGGCCGCGCGCCTTTGTTCGCATGCGCAACCCCAACAGATCCTCGTTTCGAACGTCGTTGCCGAGTTGTGCGAAGGAAAAGCATTGCCTTTTGAAGACCTTGGCGAAGTTCCGCTCAAAGGTTTCGATCACCCTGTTCGCGCCCACGCTGCCACCTGGACCACTGAACAGGCCGCTTCGGCTTAACAAGGAATAAGGGCGTTGTAGCGGTGCTTGCTTGTCGCGCCGTAGCCTTTGCGAAGGCGGCTTCGGCGCTTACAATCGAGGCAGTGCAAAAAGACTTTCCTCAAATCAAAAATTTCATCGACGGCGAATTCGTCGAACCGACTTCCTTGTCATGTCGAGCGAAGTCGAGACATCTCTTACTGTCGTCTGTGAAACTCAGCGCCGTCCTATGACCAAGGATCTCCCCCGAATCCAGAACTTCATTGGCGGTGAGTTTGTTGAACCGCAAAGCGGACGCTTTCTCGACAACATCGAGCCGGCGACGGGGAAGCCATACTCGCAAGTCGCTGACAGCGGTAAAGAAGATGTCGATCTTGCCGTTGGGGCCGCCGAGGCGGCCTTCGTCGATTGGTCGAAGAAACCCGCCGCAGAACGATCGAAGATTCTTTTGCGCATCGCCGATCTGATCGAGCGCGATCTGGAGAAACTCTCGCGCGCCGAGTCCATCGACACCGGAAAACCGCTCTCGCTCGCGCGCTCGCTCGACATTCCGCGCGCCGCCAGCAATTTCCGATTCTTCGCGACCGCGATCCTGCACACCGAGAACGAAGCGCACATAACCGACGGCGTCGCGTTCAACTACACCCTGCGCCAGCCGCGCGGCATCGCCGGACTCATTTCGCCCTGGAATTTGCCTCTCTATTTGTTGAGCTGGAAAATCGCGCCGGCCATCGCGGTCGGCAACACCGCCATTGCCAAACCGAGCGAGCTGACGCCGATGACCGCGTTCTTACTTTGCGAAATTTGCGCGGAAGCCGGTTTGCCGAACGGCGTACTCAATGTCGTGCACGGTACCGGCCCGAATGTCGGCTCGGCGATCACGGCGCACCCGAAGATCAATACCATCTCGTTCACCGGCGGCACGGTGACCGGTAAAAAAGTCGCCGAAGCGGCCGCGCCGTTGTTCAAGAAAGTGTCCCTCGAGCTCGGCGGCAAAAATCCGAACATCGTCTTCGCCGACGCCGACCTCGATGCCGCCATTGCCGGCAGCGTGCGCTCGTCGTTCGCAAATCAGGGCCAGGTTTGTTTGTGCGGCTCGCGCGTTTTCGTCGAGCGCTCCGCTTACAAAAACTTTGTCGATCGTTTCATCGAGAAGGCGTCGCAGTTAAAAATCGGCGATCCGCTCGATGAGAAAACTGAGCAGGGCGCGATCGTGAACAAGGCGCAGCTCGATAAAGTGAAGTTCTATGTCGATCTTGCGCAGAAAGAAGGCGGCAAGATCTCGCTCGGTGGCAAGACGCCGGACTCGATCAACGATCGTTGCCGTGACGGTTATTTTTTCCCGCCAACAGTCATCACTGGTTTGCCGGTGTCATGCCGCACTAATCGCGAAGAAATTTTCGGCCCGGTCGTCACGATCACGCCGTTCGACAACGAAGAAGAAGTGATCGGTTACGCCAACGACACCGACTACGGCCTGGCGTCGAGTGTCTGGACGCAAAATCTAAATCGCGCGCATCGCGTCGCGGAAAAAATTCACACCGGCACGGTCTGGGTAAACTGCTGGCTCGTGCGCGATCTGCGCGTCCCCTTCGGCGGCATGAAAGCAAGCGGCGTCGGTCGCGAAGGCGGTATTGAGGCGCTACATTTCTTCACCGAGGCCAAGAATGTTTGTATCGCAAGATAAACTCACGGACGAGAAGCGCGGAGCGTGTCGCGCTGTAGCCCTTGGCACGCCGAAGCGAAACGAAAGCGGCTTGGCGAAGGCGGAGTTCTTCACCGAAGGCTAACAAAATCCGTCTTCATCCGCGTAATCCGCGGTCACAAATTTATCCCCACCGAGGCTGTTCGTCCGGGCTAATCCCAACTGCGATCTTGCCGACGATCTCGTGGGTGAGCAGCGGGTTCGCCGGATGAAATCTGCCGGCGCGGCAGTCGCGGAACAGCCGTTCGAGCTCACTTTTCTTGAACATGCCGAAGCCGCCCGAAAGATCGAGCGCCCGATCGACGATGCGGAACGCCGCTTCCACGGTCCGATGCTTGACTGAAAAGAGCCGCACCAACCAATCCGGCCCGATCCGGCCTTCGGACCAATCGGTGGCGATCGCTTCGACGTGCGGCCCCATCGTCTCAAGATCCATCGCGATCTCAGCGACACCGTGCTGGACCTCCGGGTGGTAAATCATCGGTCGCGTCAGCGCAATCGACGTTTTCGTCTTCAGTTGCTCGATGAGCACCTCGCGGGTCCGCAGCCCGATCGCATAGTAAATGTTCGCAAAGTTCACGAGCGCCCACGTGAAAAATCCGAGGACGAACATGTCGGCGCCGGCCGCGCCCGCTGGGAGCACGCGCGCGATGGACTTGTCGGGCACAAACGCGCCTTCGAGCACCGTGTCGTCGCTGCGCGTCGCGCGCATCCCCATCACGTCCCACGTCTCCTTAATCGAATAGCCTTTCGCGTCGCGCGGCAGAAAGAAGTGAACAATCTTCGGCGCCTTTGGATCGCTTGTGTCCATGGCGTGTCCGCCGAGCCGCGTCCACACGGGCGTAAGACTGCCGAAGGCCTTCCGGCCGGTCAGCTTGTAGCCGCCATCGACGCGTTCCGCTTTCGACGCGGAGAGCAATCCTGGGATGTCGTTGCCGTGTTCGGCGTGACCCGCGGCGAACACTTCGCCCGCTGTAGCATCTTTTAGGATCCACTCGCACGACTTGTCGCCTCCCCGCCAAAGGTCCGCCGCGGTGCCGACCCAATAGTTGTGCATGTTAATGCACAGCGCGGTGGCGGGCGCGTACTGCGCGAGCAAACGCGTTTCGCGCGCCACCTGCGCGAGCGCCATGCCCTGCCCGCCGAACTCCTTCGGAATAGCCATCTTGAGATACCCGGCGGCCTTCAGCTCGTTGAAATCCTCCAGACAAAATGTGTTATCGCGATCGTATTTGGGCGCGCGCTCGCGGCACCGGTCAAGAAGCGGTTGGGTCAGTACGGAACTAGAAGCCGCAGTCATGAATTTTCCCTGGAGGATGCCGACGGGGCTTCGAGGATTGATGCGCGACCGAATATTCGTCAAGATAAAATCGTGGGGTTGAGCGCCGAGCGCCTGAACAAAATCCGTTTTTCATCCGCGGAATCTGCGGTTACAGATTCTTCATGTGCCGAGCCATCAAAACACTTCATAATTTCAGTCCTCCGGCGACCAACGACGAAATTCGTGCGTCGTCGCTCCAATTCGTCCGCAAGCTGAGCGGTTTCACCAAACCTTCGAAAGCAAACGAAGAGGCATTCGATCAAGCGGTGGACGAAATTGCGCATATCGCCCACCACCTCCTCGATTCGCTAGTCACAAATGCGCCGCCGCGGAATCGCGAGATTGAAGCGCTGAAGGCAAGGCAGAGCTTGGCGGACCGTTTTGGGGCGGTTGCGCTGGCGACTTCATCTCGTTCTTAAAATCCGTTTTCATCCGCGTAATCCGTGGTTTAAGAGTTTTCTTGATTTGATCAAGAGCACGAGCATGAGCACGATTAAGAGAAAATAATTTATGAGCGGAATACGAGTATTGGTGGGCACACGGAAGGGCGGCTTCGTCCTCACTTCGGATGCGAAGCGCAAAGATTGGAAAGTGGACGGGCCGCATTTTGCCGGCTGGGAGATTTATCACATGAAAGGGTCGCCGGTTGATCCGGACCGGATTTACGCGTCGCAGACGAGCGCGTGGTTCGGGCAGATCATTCAACGTAGCAGCGACGGCGGCAAAACCTGGGAGACGCCGGGCAGCAGTCCCGAAGATCTAAAAGGTCCGGACGGCACGCCCAAAGGCGAGAGCAACATGTTCGTTTACGACGGAATTCCCGGGACGCACATGTGGTACGACGGCACGCAGCATCCGTGGGAATTCAAACGCGTCTGGCATCTCGAGCCGGCGCTCGATAACGCCGATCATGTTTACGCCGGCGTGGAAGACGCCGCGCTGTTCGAATCAAAAGATGGCGGGACGTCGTGGAACGAACTTTCCGGTCTCCGTCAACACGATACCGGGCCGAAATGGCAGCCTGGCGCAGGCGGGATGTGTCTCCACTCGATCCTGATCGATCCAAAAAATCCGAAACGAATCTTCATCGCGATCTCGGCGGCGGGCGCGTTCCGAACCGACGATGGCGGCAAAACCTGGAAGCCGATCAACCACGGTTTGCATTCGCAGTACATTCCCGATCCGCACGCGGAAGTCGGGCACTGCGTCCATCGGATCGCGATGCATCCGACAAAACCGAACACGCTCTTCATGCAAAAGCATTGGGACGTGATGCGGAGCGACGACGGCGGCGATTCATGGCGCGAAGTCAGCGGAAATTTACCGAGCGATTTCGGATTCCCGATCGATGTCCATGCGCACGAGCCGGAGACAATTTACGTGGTGCCGATCAAGAGCGACTCCGAACATTATCCGCCCGACGGAAAATTGCGCGTCTATCGCAGTCGAAGCGGCGGCAACGAATGGGAAGAACTCACCAAAGGTCTTCCGCAAAAGGATTGCTACGTGAACGTGCTCCGCGACGCGATGTCGGTCGATTCGCTCGATCCGTGCGGGATTTATTTCGGAACCACCGGCGGACAGGTTTACGCATCACGGGATTCGGGCGACAGCTGGGAGCCGATCGTGAGGGACTTGCCGGCAGTTCTGTCAGTCGAAGTGCAAACGTTGAAGTAACCACGAATGTAGACGCATGGACACCAATTTGATTCGTGTAGATTTGTGTCAATTCATGGTTGAGTTGCCTACATGATCCGAGTCGTTCTTCCGCATCATCTCCGCACGCTCGCGAAAGTGGGCGATGAGGTACACGTCGATCTAAATGGATCGCCAACGGTGAAAGCGATTCTCGACGAGCTTGAAACTAAATTCCCCATGCTGCGCGGCACAATTCGCGAACACAACACGCTCAAGCGTCGCCCGCTCGTCCGCTTCTTCGCCTGCGGCGAAGACATTTCCCACGAATCGCCCGACGCTCCCCTGCCCGACGCGATCGTGAAGGGCGACGAGCCATTCTTTATCATGGGCGCAATCGCCGGAGGATAGAAGAAGTTGATGGTTGATCCTCCTTCGCCTTGCTACGGCGCGACAAGGAGTTGATCCGCCTTTGCCTTGCTTCAGCGTGACAGGTTGTTGAGAGTAGGCCATGCCTACGAAATTTACAGGTGGATGCGCGTGCGGCGCGATTCGTTACGAAGTCAATGCGGAACCGATCGTGATGTTCAATTGTCATTGCCGCGATTGTCAGCGGATGACCGGCGGTGCATACACTCCCGTTTTCTACGTACCGGCGAAAGCTTTCAAGATCACGAAAGGCACGCCGCAATATTACGGCATGAAGAGCGAAATGATGGGTGAAAACACGCGCGGTTTTTGTCCGGAATGCGGTTCGCGATTATTCGGCGGCAAAACCGACTTCGGACAAGGCATTGCGGCTTCGAGTCTCGACGATCCGGGCTTGTATAAACCGCAGCATGAAATTTGGACGTCCGACGCGCAGCCGTGGGACCATATGGATCCGAAATTGCCGAAGTTCGAAAAATACGCTCCAAGTTAAGCGTAACGCGACCCAATCATGCAAAACTTGGTAGTCAAATTCGTTGTCATGGGGTTAGTCAGCGGACAGTTGTGTATCGCCTTCCGATCGAGTTCAGCTGCTGAACCCAAGAATGAAATGGTTACGCTCAACGCGAAACCCGAACCGATTGCAATCAATCCGGCGCGAACTGCGGTCATCGTTGTGGACATGGAGAACGATTTTGTAGCCAAGGGCGGGATGTTCGACCGGGCTGGAGCCGATATTTCCGGCGCGCAGAAAGCGATCGCTCCAACCGCAAAAGTGCTCGCGGCGGCGCGCCAGGCCGGGTTGAAAATCATTTATCTCAAAATGGGATATCGCCCTGACCTTTCCGATCTGGGTGCGACCGATTCCGTGAATCGCACACGCCATTTGAAATTTGGAGTCGGCCAGACAATTCGCGCGCCTGACGGACGAGAAAGCCGCGTATTGATCCGAGACACGTGGGACACAGACATCGTCCCCGAGCTGAAGCCGCAGCCTAACGACATCGTTCTTTATAAAACGCGGTTCAGTGGGTTTTACCAAACCGATCTGGATGCCACGCTGAAGAAGTTTGGAATCAAATACCTGATCGTGACCGGCGTAACGACAAGCATCTGCGTGGAGTCGACGGTGAGAGACGCGATGTTTAGGGATTATCTTTGTGTTTTGCTCAAAGATTGCATGAGCGAGCCAATCGGCCACGATTTGCCGAGGACAAACCACGAAGCATCGCTTTTGAATGCCGAAGTACTGCTCGGCTGGGTTTCGGACTCAGATCAATTCATCAACGCTTTAGCCGCAAAGGCGTCGCAGGCCGCGCGATGAGCGAATCATTCGAAAGCAGGCGCGCGCCTGAACCGGTGGGCGCGTTTCCGCACGGCAAACGCGTCGGCAATTTGCTTTTTCTTTCGGGAATCGGCCCGCGCACGCGCGGCAGCAAAGAAATCCCCGGCGTCACGCTCGATTCGGCCGGCGATGTCACCAGTTACGACATTGAAAAGCAATGCCATGCGGTCTTCGAAAATGTGCGGCTTGTGCTCGAAGACGCCGGGGCGAGCTGGAATGACATTGTCGATGTGACGGTCTTCCTCACCAGCATGAAGAAAGACTTTCCGACCTATAACAAACTCTACGCCGAATATTTCGCGGGTGACGGGAAACCGAACCCGACCCGCACGACGGTTGAAGTGACCGCGCTCCCGACGCCGATCGCGATCGAGCTCAAAGTCATCGCGCATTTAGGTAGGGGCGATTGACCCCAATCGCCCGCGATCATTTCTTTGATCAAGAGCATGAGCAAGAACTTCAAAATTATCGCCGCCGATCACACCGGCATTACGGTTTCGAATCTCGAACGCTCTCTGGAATTTTGGCAGAATGTTCTCGGCTTTGAATTTTCGCATCGCGCGCATCAAACGAGCAAAATGGCCAGTGAGATTACGGGAGTGCCCGGCGCCGAGATCAAGCTCGCGGTGGTGAAAGCGCCGGGCGGACACAAAATCGAATTGCTCGAGTACCTCGCGCCGCCCGATCGCAAACATGTCAATCCTTCGACTTCGCTCAGGACAAGTCTTCGGCCCTGCGATGTCGGGTCAGTCCATGTCGCGCTCACGGTCGATAAACTCGACGCCATTCTCGAAAAAATCGCGGCGTCCGGTTGGAAAGCGGCAGGCAAACCGCAAACTCTAAAAACCGGTCCGAATGCGGGAAAACGTGTCGTTTACGTGCGCGATCCCGACGGCACAACGATCGAGTTCATGCAGCAGACCTCTAAGAGAGCCACGGATTGACACAGATTTTCACAGATTGAGGGAAAAGTTATTTTTATCTGTGTTTGATCAGTGTTCATCTGTGGCGAAACTCAGTGTGAAATGTCGATGACTTTTTCAGCTGACGAAAATTTCGCAAATCAACTCGATGCCGAGGATCCGCTTCGCCAGGTCCGGGATAAATTTCATCTCCCGCTCGGCAAAGACGGTAAACCGCTGATCTATTTCGCCGGTAATTCGTTAGGTTTGATGCCGAAATCGGCGCGGCAAGTTGTCGATCAGGAGCTGGACGATTGGGCCAAGCTCGGCGTCGACGCGCATCTCGAAGCGAAGACACCGTGGTATTCGTATCACGAGACGTTACGCAAACCGACCGCGCGCCTGATCGGCGCTAAACCAGTCGAAGTGATCTGCATGAACAGTCTGACGGTGAACCTGCACCTGATGATGGCCACGTTTTATCGGCCCACCAAATCGCGGTTCAAGATTCTGATGGAAGATCCAGCGTTTCCTTCCGATACCTATGCGATCAAAACTCAGATCGTGCATCACGGATTTGATCCCAAAGACGCGCTCATTCTCGCCAGTCCTCGCAAAGGCGAATTCACCGTGCGAACCGACGACATTGTCGATCTTATTAAGCAAAATGCCGACCAGCTCGCGGTCGTGGTGATTGCCGGCGTGAATTTTTTCACCGGTCAGTTGTTCGACATTCCAACGATCACGAAGGCCGCGCAGAAACATGGCATCACCGTCGGTGTCGATCTCGCGCACGCGATCGGGAACGTGCCATTGTCGTTGCACGACTGGAATATCGATTTCGCGGTTTGGTGTTCCTACAAATATCTCAACGCTGGCCCCGGCGCGGTTGCGGGCGCGTATGTTCACGAGCGACATGCGACGAACACAAAACTTCCACGGCTCGCTGGTTGGTTCGGAAACGATCCGAACACCCGGTTCCGGCTGCATCTCGAGCCTGAATTTATCCCGGTCCCTTCAGCAGACAGTTGGCAGATCAGCAATCCGCCGATCTTTTCAATGGCGCCGTTGCGCGCGTCATTGTCGATCTTCGATGAAGCCGGCGGAATCGAGGCGCTCCGCGCGAAATCAATCAAGCTGACCGGCTATCTCGAATTTCTATTGCACCGTGCGGGCGCCAAAGGCCAGTCCAATGCCGGTGCGGCTCGCACCTCGGACCGCTTTGCGATGATTACGCCGGGCGAAACAGACGCGCGCGGCTGCCAATTGTCGATCCTGGCGCAGGAGCATCCAAAAGAATTGTTCAATAAACTCCAAGCCGCCGGCGTGAAATGCGATTTCCGCGAACCGAACGTCATCCGCGTTGCGCCCACGCCCCTTTACAATGGTTTTCACCAAGTCTGGCGCTTTGCTCAGATTCTCAATACGCATCGGTAGTTGTTAATGGCCAGTCCGGCTCGGACTTAAGAGAGCAATTCCTTGACGCAATTGATCAGGACCGAGATGGCGAACGGCTTGACCAGGTATTTCACGTCGTGCTTGTTGAAGAACAGCGCGATGTG
>Ga0209375_1002734_pt1 | contig 12501 bp, 9 predicted proteins | sample GraSoiAngelo_131_FD_185888 | JGI IMG/M metagenome (GOLD analysis project Ga0209375, IMG submission 185888) | Grasslands soil microbial communities from the Angelo Coastal Reserve, California, USA - 14_0929_02_30cm (SPAdes) (version 2) | ecosystem: Environmental > Terrestrial > Soil > Grasslands ... | reverse complement strand
GGACTGGCCGGAATTCCTGCGGTTCGGCCAGGTCTACGTGACGATCGGCTACCCGAACATCGTGAAGGGATGGCACTTCCACAAGGTGCAGACGGACAACTTCATCGTCGTCCGCGGGCAGGCCAAGATCGTCTGCTACGACAACCGGGACGGCTCGAAGACCAAGGGCAAGGTGAACGAGTTCTTCCCGGGGGAGCGGAACCCGATGCTGATCCAGATCCCGCCCTTCGTCGTCCACGGCTTCAAGGCGGTCGGCGGCGAGTCGGTGACGCTCGTGAACGTCCCGACGGAGCTGTACAAGTATGACAAGCCGGACGAGTTCCGGATCCCGTACGACTCGAAGGACATCCCGTACAACTGGGACGTCGAGATGAAGTGATCACCGCTTCGGGGTGCGATTCTCGCCGGCCGTGGGTTCGTGGTCCCTCATGTGCGCGAGGGAATCCGCGAAGGTGGGGACGCGGATCTTCAGGACACGCTCGATCCTCGCGGTCGCCAGGCAGCTGCGAAGGGGCCGAGGGGCTTTCAGGGGCAGGTCCGCGAGTCGAATCGGCTTGAGCAGGGTTTCGGGCAACCGGAAGGTCTCGCAGACGGCCCGCCCCATCTCGAGGCGGTTCCGGCAATCCTTGGAGCCGATGTGGAAGGTCCCGTCCGCATCGCGGTCCAAGAGGTCAAAGGCGATGCGGGCCACGTCCGGGGCGTAGGACGGCGTGACCCATTGGTCGGTGAAGAGTCGGACCGGCTCGCTCCGCCGAAGCTTCTCTAAGATCCAGGTGACGGCGTTCGTCTTCGTTCGCAGCCGATTCCACCCGAAGTTCGCGCTCGTTCGGAGGAGGAGTGCGGACGGCAGAGCCTTGAGAACGGTCCGTTCTCCGGCGAGCTTCGTCTGACCGTAGGCGCTGCGGGGCTCCGCGGGGTCCCCCTCTCGGTACGCGGCCTGCGTCGATCCCTCGAACACATAGTCCGTCGAAAAATGAACGAGTCGGGCGCCCAGCGACGCGCATGCTTTGGCGATTTCTCCGGGAGCTTCTGCGTTGATGACGGCGGCCTGCTCGGGATGCGACTCGCAACCGTCAACGTCCGTCATTGCCGCGGCGAGGAGGACGACCTTCGGTCGGAGACGGACGAGCGTCCTGATCGTGCCTTCGAGGTCTGCGAGCTCCATGCGGATTGCGCCGGGGATCGCACCGCCCGCGTAGGTGGCCTGGACCGGGAAGCCGCGGGCCTTCGCCTCCTCGACGAGGTGCTGGCCGAGGAGCCCGCTTCCTCCGATCACGAGTACGTCGGACAATGGCCGCCCGATGCGTCGGCCGACTCAAATCCTTTCGCCGTCGAAGGGTTTTCAAACATGGCCGGCTTCCGTCGGACCGATGACGCGCCTCCTCGTTACCGGTGGAGCCGGATTCATCGGCTCGAACTTCACCCGAAGAGCGGTGGGGCAAGGACATGACGTCGTCGTCCTCGACAAGCTCACCTATGCCGGGAACAAGGAGAATCTGCGGGACCTCCTGGACGCCAAGAAGATTCGTTTCGTGAAGGGAGATGTGTGCGACCAAGGCCTGGTCGCCGACCTGGCGGCCCAGGCCGATGCGGTCGTGCACTTCGCGGCAGAGACCCATGTGGATCGCTCGATCCTGGAAGCCGGAAACTTCGTGCAGACGGATGTTGTGGGCACGTTCTCGGTCCTCGAGGGCTGCCGCAAGACCAACGTCGATCGGGTGATCCAGATCTCGACCGATGAGGTGTACGGGGAGGCGGAAGGGAATCCATGTCGCGAGGATGCGCCCCTCATGCCGAAGAGCCCGTACGCCGCGAGCAAGGCGGGGGCGGACCGGTTGGCCTATTCCTATTTCGCGACGTATGGGTTGCCGGTCGTCATCTCGCGGTGCACGAACAACTATGGACCGTACCAGCATCCGGAGAAGCTGATCCCACTCTTCGTAACGAACGCGCTGGAGGACAAGCCCCTCCCCGTGTATGGCACGGGAAAGAATACCCGGGACTGGATCCACGTGGACGACCATTGCGCCGCCCTCGACCTGCTCCTCGAGGCGAAGGGCGTGGAGGGTGAAGTCTTCAACATCGGCGCGTCAGAGGAGTACTCTGTGAACGAAATCGGGACCGCGATTCTCAACACGCTTGGAAAGCCGAAAACTCTCCTGAAGAGCGTGGCCGATCGACCGGGGCACGTCCGGCGACACGCAGTCGAAACCAAGAAGATTCGGTCGAAACTCGGCTGGAAGCCATCCCGATCCTTTACCCAGGGTCTGACGGAGACCATGCAGTGGTACCGCGAGCATGAGGCGTGGTGGAAACCGATTAAGGCGGGAAGCTACCGGGACTACCATTCGGCTCAGCACCACGGCGCTGATTGAAGGGGGCCTCGTGTCGTTTCACTCGCGGCGGCACGTTGACCGCCGACCCACCGCTCCCCGACGAGGACGATCTTGGGGGACATCTTACGGATGCGCACGCGACAATCACTTCATCCTGAAACATAAGGGGTCGGCCCTGGTTTCACGCTAGGTCTCTATGAGGCGCAGCCAGGTGACCACGTCAAGGGTTCGTTCGCGACCGGCGGCGACAGGGGATTAGCCATGCCCTTTTGACCCTAGATTCTCATTCACCGTAAGGTTCGGGAACATTCCTTGGCGTCTACCCTGGGAGGCGTTTCGGCTGCACTGTTCATCCTAGCTCTCGCGCTGTTGTACTGGCATTTTCTGGGCTACGTGATAGCTATGGCGATCATGCGGCGACGAAGGAAAACCACCCCAGCGTTGGAAGAGCCTCCGACCTTGAGCGTTGTAATCCCCGTGTACAACGAGGCGAATAACCTTCGCTCTCGGGTGGAGAATCTTCTCAGTCAAGACTATTCTCAGGATCGTGTGGAAATTATCATCGTCGAATCGGGTTCTACGGACGGCACGGCGGAGGCCGCCCGAGAGCTCGAAGCCCGGACCCCCAATCTCCGAGTCCTCATTCAACCGGCGCGACTTGGAAAGGCTTCGGCCGTCGCCGAGGCTAAGCGAGTGGCCAAAGGCTCGATCATCGTCGTTACGGACGCAAACACAGTTTACGACCGCAGCACCTTGGCTAAACTAGTGGAGCCCTTCAGCGATGCCCGGATAGGCGGGGTTGGAGGCCGATTTGTCCCGAAAAACGTCAGTGACCCAGCCGCAGCAGGGAGCGCCCTGTACTGGTCGATCGAGGAAATCCTCCGCGCAGGTGAGGCCGCGCTCGACAGCTGTTGCACTTTCCACGGTGAGGTGTACGCATGGCGTCGCGACCTTGTGGAGCCTGACCCGGAAGCAATTATCGACGACCTGGATTCCGCGATTCAGATTCGCAAAAAAGGATACCGGATCGGATACGCGCCCGAGGCGGTTGCGTTCGAAGTTGTCCCGACGTCCGCCGGTGACATGGCAATCCAATGGAAGAAGAACGCCCTCGGGGCGATTCAGTGCGCGTTTCGACACGCACGGTTTCTGTGGACAGCGCCCAACTATTACACGTACCTAATTTTTCCTTCCCATAAGGGGCTGCAAGTCCTTCAGCCGTTTCTACTCTTGCTGGCGGCCGCGGGCCTCCTGGGAGTCGTCCTCACGGGTGCTTACGATCTTCCGCTAATCGCCAGTTTTCTGAGCTGGATTGTGATCTCGGTCGTCAGCGCATCGCTCGCATCCGTCGAGATTCGGCGAGAATCAGGGAGTCGGCCCGGCTCGTTAGTGAAGCCAGTGGTGTGGATACGGACCTTCTTCGCGTTTCAGTGGGCGGTCTTGCTAGCCTGGAGAGACTACGTCCTCGGCCGCAGAGACGTTCGGTGGGAGAAAGTCGAGTCAACCCGGGTTTGATGGCGTCGATGCCGTTGGGAGGTTGCGGTGACGGGCCTTTGCCGGGTCGCAGGGGAGACCTTTCCTCGCGGCGGTCATCCGGAGACGATCCATTGAGGTCGATTTGGCTTAGGCGGAAATCCGAGATTGTGTCTGAATCCACGTGGCGAACCGACGCATCCCCGTCGGCAACGCAATCTTTGGCTGGAAGCCGAAGACTTCTTCCATGGCATGCGGCGAAGCGTGGAATCGAATGTACTCCGGCGATTCTCCTTCGTGGTTCAGTGTGAACTGATGTCCGAATATGGCGGCCACGCGCTCCGTGAATTCATTGAGGTCGAAGGCATTTCCTGCACAAAAGTCGACGGTCAGGTTTATTCTGTCGGATTGAAGCACCGCAACCAGGCCCGCCACCGCGTCGTCAATGTGCATCACGTCGATTAGATTTCTACCGTCCCCGAAAATCGTAAACTCCCGCGCACGTGCGAGGGCCGACTGCACGAGTTTCGTCGTGATTTTTCGCGGCGGCTCGAAGGGACCGTAGGCGCCGAAGAATCGGAGGATCACATAGCCCTCCGCCCAGCCCCGTTCCGCAGCGAACTGGACATAAAGCTCGGAAGCATGTTTGCTAATCGCGTAGGGGATGGTGGGTCGTAAGCGGGCCGTCGGGGAGACGGGGCCATCGAGTCCCATGTAAACCGCTCCGGATGACATGAACAGGATCTTTCCGCCTCGATAGCTCTTCAGGAAATTCGCCACGGTCAAGATGTTGTTCGTGACGTCCAATGGCGGGTCGGAGACGAGGGCGCGGACGGCGGTGTCGGAAGCTAGGAACACACATGCGTCAGGTCGCGAGATGGAGGCGAGGGCTTTCTCCACCGTCGCCTCGTCTCGGAGGTCCAATTGAAGGGGGCGAACGTGATCAAGTCCGAACGCGGATAGGAACCTCGAAAAGTCGACCGGATTCCGGCAGGTACCATAGACTTCCCAGGACCGGGGGACTCCCAAGAGCAGGTTTCGGCCAATGAACCCAGAGGCGCCGACGACGAGAACCTTCATCGATCTTTGCTCCGATAATAGTCCACGACCCTCCCGATGGCCTGTTCCAGATCGGTGGGATGGAAATCAATTACCGCTCGCAGCTTTGAGTTGTCTGCGAAGTGCCGTTTCACATCCGTCCCCCGAGGATTCGGCGATACCTGGATCTCACCCTTCCATCCCATGACGGTAGCGATTAGTTGGAGGAGATCGTGGATCGCGATTTCTCGTCCGCGGCAGACGTTCAAGATGCCCTTTCTGTATCCCGCTTCCGTCAAGCGGACGACGGCATCGACCGTGTCCCGCACGTAGATGAAGTCACGCGTCTGGGTTCCGTCGCCGTGTTGAACGGGAGGCTGGCCCGAAAGAATCCGTTTGATCGTGGTAGGGATGACGCCGGCGTAGGCCTGGTCGTTCTGCCTTTCCCCGAAGTTGTTGAAGGGACGGAAGATGAAGTAGTTCAGGCCGTACATCCGATCGTATGCTTGAATGAGCAGGTCTTGTGCGGCTTTGCTTGCCCCGTACGTCGTCGTCGGGTGGAGGGGATGTTCCTCGGACATGGGGACAAATTGGGCTGTCCCGTACGCCTCTGACGAAGAGCAATGCACGTACAGTTCGAACTGGTCTCGCCGAAGTAGCTCGAGGAAGGCCATGACAATGCCGATATTGTTCTCGAATGTCCACCGGGGTTGTCCATAGGAGGCGGGGAGCGGGATCGTCGCGAGGTCGTAGACCAGGGAGACATGTTCCTCCCGGATGATTTGTTCGATTACGGGAGGGATGGAGGCATCGCGGATGTAGATCCTAAGACGGTCCCCCAGGACCTTCTTCGCGCTCTCCAGGTTCTCGGGCCGACCCAGGAATAGGTTGTCGACCACGACGACTCTCTCGGGTTGCTCATGGGCGATTCGATCGACGAGGTGGCTGCCAATGAAGCCAGCCCCGCCAGTCACGAGGATATTCTTGCCCGCCAAGTCCACGCCGGTCAATCTCTTAACCTCCTAGATTTTCGTTTCTGTCCATCCCGCCGGGACGTCGTCATCGACGATAAAGCTCCGCTCACCCATTGGACGGGTCGGAGATCTGGATTCGGTTTCCCAATCCTCGAATCGCTAGATCGCGCCAAGTGCTCGGCTCCTTTTTCGCCACAAGCATCAGGAACCCGGAGGTGAAACCGATGAGGACAAAAGCGGCTTCCCGGATCTGTCTCTTGAGAGCCCAAGAACCAAACCGAAGGCCAGAAACGAGCGCCATCAGGACTATAGCGACCAGGACAAAATGTCTGGGAGTGTGCTTGGCCACAAAAATCAGGCGATTTCGTCCGTTGACGTATCCACGCAATCCAGGAATGGTTGAAGAGCTGAGGCCCTGGAAGGAATGCATTCGCGCGCTCGGGACTCCCGTCACCTTGTAGCCAAGCGCCTTCGCTCTCACGCAGAAGTCCACATCCGCATAATACGTAAAGAACTGTTCATCGAATTCGATTTGTTCGAGGACTTCTCGTCGAACAAGAGCATTTCCTACGAAGTCGAAGTCCGTTGGCCCGCTCGCAGTGCCCACCCAGGTCGCCCAAGCTGTCCTCACATCTACGCAGCCGCCGATGAAATACGGTTTGCCTCCCGGATACCGGAATTGCTGAGGGCCGACGATACCACAATTTCCTTGGCGCTCCAGATGCCCGACGAGTCTCTCCACCGCCTCAGGCTCCAGTTTGGCGTCGCTGTCCAGATAAAAGACGTATTTACAGCCATTTTGCAGCGCTGCTTTCGTACCTATGTTCATGGCCGCGAATCCGCGATTTGCCTTAATCTCGATTAGCGGCAGGTCTGCGAATCGGTTCCTGACCAGCTCTACCGAGTCGTCTGTTGACCCATTGTCGACGATCCAGATGGCAATCCCCTTGTAAGTCTGATCCAGGACCGACTGAATGCATGTCTCTAGAAAGTCATGACAATTGTAGTTCAGGACTACCACGCCTACCTCGTTTGTTGCTTCTGCGGGTTTCATGAACTTAGCCTCCTACTTGGGACCAGCTCTCCAAGACATACCCCGTCAAGGTCTGATCGGGTCACTCCCTTTTGGGGTCGGTACGCATTGACCGTTGGCATCGCCCAGCCTGTCACCTGTAGTCCGCGAAGATGGCATGCGGTCATGTACTCTTACCTTAACCGGATGGATGGTCAAAATACCGGAGGATGCTGTTTGGAAGACGACTTTTGGGCCCCTGGATCGGACCTGACGCGAGGCGAGCCCGTACTAGGTGCCGGGGTTCCCGGCACCCGCGAATTCCGTGCCACGATCAATGGGTTGAGTTTGAAAGTCGCCCTAAACGGTGCGAGTCCGGTTCGTGCCACGGAGTGTCATTCCGATTGCGATTGTTGACTGACTTTCGTATCGTTGATGGCTTACAACTTGCGAAGGCTTTATTGAAGCTGTCCGCCCTCTCATGGTCGATTAAGACGTGTCGCTCGAACGAGCCCTACCGGTCGAAGAGCCTTCCGGGTCCTTACTGAATCGAATCTTTGCTTTTCGTAGATTGGTCGGTTCACCGTTCATCCGGGACGTTTTGGTTCCGATGATCGCTTTCATGGGGCCGCTTGTTGCAATCGTCCTGATTCAGTTTCAGGAGTTTGGCTACGGCTTGCTCCTCGGTTGGGACAGCTCGACCTACGCGTGGTGGGCGACTCAAGTCCAACAGAATGGAGTACTGCCGACAGTTGTCGAATGGAGGTACCCAAACCTATACATCCTCATTCTAAGCGGGTTCGGATCGCTCGTTGGGAGCGTGAGCTTTGCGGAGCACGTGTTGCCGTTGATCGTTTCCTTACCGCTCGGCTATTCATATTACGCCCTGACTCTCCGGATAACAAACAACCGGGGACTCGGACTTTTCGCTGCCTTTCTTGGGGGCGTTTCGATGGCGACGATCGAGATGGTGTCTGACCTTCACCGCAACTTGCTCGCCCTCAGCATCGCCCTTCCGCTCGGGGCCAGCATCTACATGAGTCTCTTCGTCGCCGTTCCTCCCGCTAAGATATTACGGAATCGAGCTCTCGCTGTTTGGCTCCCGCTCTTTTTGGTCATCGCCGCCACTCACTTCGAGACGTATGTCGTCCTGGCCGTCGCACTGCTGTTCGCCTGTCTTTCTTTCTGGAAACTGCGTCGATTCTTCGAGTTACTCATCCTGTTGGTCATACCTATCGGTCTCCTCCTCCCCGTCATGAGCAGCTATCTTACGGAATACGTGTCACAAAATTCGAAGTTGCTGCCCTTTGGTCCGCCTGAGATTCTCGCCTGGTCCCTGCTCTACTTTAGCGGATTCGCAATTCCATTGATGTTTGTTGGCTTCGGCTCCCTGTACCTAGCCGTCCGCAAGCAAAATCCGACGGCACGCTATCTGCTGGTCTGGCTAGCTGCGCTCGTGCTTCTTCTCCCTCTGGCCATTGCCATTGGAGCCCCGCCGACGCGGTTGATCTTCTTCGTACCGCTGCCGGTGCTGCTTGCGATTGCCGTCCCCGACATTGCCCATTGGCTCGAGCGCGTGTGGAGGTTTGTCCGACTTCAGAGCACGATGCGGACCCGAGGTTCCGGTCTCCGAGCGACTCGAGACCGTCGTCTAAGGCACCCGAGGGCAGGTTGGCCGGTCGTCATTCTCGTCGCCGTTGCCTTGGTAGCGACGCCGGTCGTTTTCACCACGGCCGTGCACAAGGACCAGCTCCGGCCGTTTGTGAGTGAGGACGCCGTGCAGCGATTGACGCGAGTTGGCACTTTTGCGCTGGCCATTCGGTATCCAGATCCAATTATCGTACTTTATGGAAAACAGGCTTCTCTCTTCGCGTCGCTGTACCGGGCTTACTTCGGAATGACCGTTCCCAATAATCTCGCGTATTACGGGAAAATGCAATTCCTATTGAGCCTTCCCAATCCCGCCCTTGCGTACAGCTGGAAGTATGACAGCCGGACGGAGATGAACTACGCAATGAACTTCCAAAACGAACTCCTGGCCACGGTCGGCAAATCGGGAATCACATCCCATCCAATTGTGATTGCAGGGGGCGATACGTACGACGCTTTTCCTTCGGAAACGTTCCTGGGGAGATTTGCAAAGGCACCTGGCATTTACGTGATTCCCGCGGGAGCGCTCTCACCGCTCGAAATCGATACCTGGCAAGTTTACGCCGCTATCGACTGTTTTGACTGCGGCGGTGGGATTGCGACCCCCAATACATGGTCTCATGCGCCAATCGTCCTGGGCTATCTCGATCTCTCGAACTCGTCTGCCTTCGGAGCGAGTTACGTCGTCAGTCTCGTACGCAACTGGTCTGGCGGGAACCTCCGATTCTCGTTCTGGGACTTTCCGGATCGCGTCCCAGCAATCGGAGGCGGCTACGTATCGCTCGCCCCAATCGAGTTCTACCTCGACGGGAATCCAGTGCTCAGTCACTCGTACCAAGGGGCGGGGGCAATCGAACTCACGGCGCCAACGGGTCCGCTGGCGGCGGGTCTCCATCGCATCAGCGTCAAGTCCACGTTGCCCGGGTACGGCGTCGAGGTTGCGCTCGACGCGTTCGAATTGATCCCCAGCTGAAACCGAAGAATCCCGAATAGTCCGGACGAGGCGGGAAAGACCACCAATCAACTATCCAAAGCGTTCAAATGAGGCGCTCGTAGAGCCTTTCGGTCATCTCGGCGACCCGAGTCCACGAGTACTCATGCTCCACGAGGGCGCGGCCATTCCGCCCGAGACGGTCCCGCAACTCGGGATCCCGCAGTAGACGCACCACATAGCCCGCGAACCGGTCCAAGTCCCCGGTGGGGCACAGGTATCCGGTCTCGCCATCCCGAATAATCTCAGACGTGCCGCCTGTATCGGAGGCGACGACCGGAATCCCACAGGCCAGGGCCTCCAGGCACACCGTGGAGAGCCCTTCGATGAAGGAGGGCAGGACGAGGACGGACGTCTCCCGCATGAGATCCGGAATCCGGCTGTGGCCTACCTCGCCCAGGAACGAAATGTGACCGTCGAGGTCCCGTGAGTCGGCCATGAGCTGCGGTTGGAGCGGACCGGCACCGGCCACCTTGAAGGTTGCTTCGGGGACCTCGGCACGGACGCGGCGGGCAATCTGGACGAACGAATGCGGGCCCTTCCATTCCTCGAGCCGACCTACGAACGTGACGGTGAGGGGCGCTTCGGTCCCATTGGCCGCCGGGCGGAACTTCCCGACGTCGACGGCGTTCGGAATGAGGTGGAGCTTGTCGAGACTGACGTCGAACGCCTCTCGGCATTGCTGCATGTCGAACGCGGAGACGGCGGCGATCGCATCGGCGCATCCGATCGTCCAACGGCCGATTGTCTTGTCGTACACCTTCTCCTTCAGGAACAGAGCGCTGGAAATCCTCCGGTCCATGATCCCGCCGCCTTGGTAGGTCGCGCCGTGCATGTGGAGCACGAACGGCCTGCGGAGGACCCGGGCCGCGATGGCGGCCTGGTTCGACGTGGCGTAGATGTAAGAGTGGGCATGGATGACCTCCGCGTCGCTTTTGAGGAGGTCGGGAAGGACGAAGGCCATCGGGTTCACGCCGAAGGCGACCCCGAACGTGGGACGGGTGTGGACGGCCACGTTCTTTTCCTTCAAAATCTCTCCGTCTTCCGCGGTCGTCCGAGCAGCATAGAACTCGACGTCATGGCCCCGGATCTTGAGTTGGAGGGCCAAATTCGTCGAGTAGATGACGGAACCGCCCGCCCGGGACGGCAGGAAGGGGCTAACCTGAGCGATTCTCATCCGATCCCCCCGGTCTAACTCCTCCCCACGACATGGCGTTGGTCCCGAGGTTCATGGTTTCCCGGCCGCCATTCTCAACCGTCCAACGAGTCGGAACGGATAGAGGGGTTCCGCCTTTGCTCTGGATGACGTGACGGAATCCCCCCACCAATGTCCGGCCGGCCATTGGGCCGTATCGGACCGGAGCCCGGAAGCTATATTTCAAACTTGCGAGAGAGTGACATGGTCCACTAACAACGCCGGATTTGCGAGTCGACCCGGACATCTGGCCTGTGGACTTCGAAGGTCGTCCGAACCGGGGGAAGCTCATGAGAGGCGTTCCTTCGACTCTCGACCATTTGGACCTTCCGGCGCGGGAATCAGAACGGATGGAGGAACTGCCCATAGCGACAGCTCGAGCATTGAATGGGCGGTATCTCCCATCCGATGAGACGCGGCGAGAGCCGCCCGAGGGCGATCGGGTCGAGGTCGCATCCATACGTCGGGATCCCGCGGCCTACAAAAAATTCAGCCGTGGGTGCCCCGACGGTGCCGAGACCGACCCCGCACACCGACGCGTGTTCGCTCTGAACCGTCTCTCGCATCTGCCGCAAAGGTCTCCCCCCGCGTTTTCCCGCCCCCTCACGGGTCGCCGCGTCGACCTCAGACGTTGCCGTCTTCGCACTTGAAGCGAATTGAACACATCTCGAACTCGGACGTCGACGGGATCCGGTCCGTTCCCGGGATTGATTCCACTCGAAGGCTCACCGGAAGAGTCGGAAGAGAAACTCAGGTGCGCTGGGGCGGTCGGGCGGTGTGGTCCATGGGTTTCCCCAGCTCGATCGCGCCGTCGTCCTTTCGCCGTGCCCAGACGATCAACAAGGCTTCCACTGCCGACGCGACGCCGAACAGGATCGCCGCCAGGTGGAGGGGCACGGGCGTCCCCGAGACGAGTTGGGATCCCTCCGTGGGCGGCCGGGCTGGCAGCCCTCCCGCGGACGGGATGTATACATGGACCTCGACCGTCTGTCGATTCCCCGCCATATCCGTCGCGCGGGCGTAAATCGTGGTCGTCCCCGGTGGGATCGTCAGGTTCGCGGTCCACAACGCGGTCCCGTTCGTTGGGATCCAGGTCACGTTGTCCGTGCTCAGCTCCACCGTCTGGACCCCGACGTTGTCGGAGGCGTTCCCCGTCACCGTGACGTTCGCATACGGGAGGACGGTCGAGTTCGAGGGGAACGTGATGGCAATCTGCGGCGGGATCGTATCGATCTTCGGTTCGCTCGGGAATAGGTTCACCAGGATCGGGACGGACCGGGTCAGCGATCCGCTCGTTCCGGTGACGTCGACCTTGAACAGGCCAGGCGTTCTCCCGCTCAGTACGCAGATCGCGGTCCCGGAACCCGCGATGCTCGTCGGCGAGCAGACGGTGGTCACTCCCGCGGGGTCCGAGGTGGCGGTCAGACCCACGGTGGCGGAGAAGTCCCCCGTCGCCATGACCGAGATCGTGGAGGAGTCTGACTCGCCGGCGTTGAAGGAGACGGCGGCGGGATCCGCCGCGAGGGAGAAATCGGGCAGGACCACCGGCGGGGTGACTTCAACGGACACGGAGGCGGTATGGACCAGATTTCCGCTCGTGCCTGTGATCGTGACCGCGTAGGATCCGGCCGTCGAGCTGCCCAGCGTACACGTGGAGGTCTGGCTTCCCGTGATGCTCGACCGCGCGCAGGAGATAGTCAACCCATCGGGCGAAGACGCGGTCGTCAGGTCGACGGTCCCCGCGAAGCCTCCCGTGGATTGCAATGAGATCGTCGTCGATCCGGAATCACCCGCCGTGAGGGAGAGGGCGGACGGATTCGCGTCGAGGGAGA
>Ga0209375_1002731_pt1 | contig 12515 bp, 10 predicted proteins | sample GraSoiAngelo_131_FD_185888 | JGI IMG/M metagenome (GOLD analysis project Ga0209375, IMG submission 185888) | Grasslands soil microbial communities from the Angelo Coastal Reserve, California, USA - 14_0929_02_30cm (SPAdes) (version 2) | ecosystem: Environmental > Terrestrial > Soil > Grasslands ... | reverse complement strand
CGAGGGGCCGGAGGTTGATCGGCGAGGCGAACGTCGAGTCCACGAGCAGCGCGAGGCCCTCGGCTTTGCAGAGCTGGGCCGCCGGCTCGAGGTCGATCACCCGCAGCAGCGGGTTAGTCGGCGTCTCGACGAAGATCGCCCGCGTCGTCTTCTTCATCGCCTGCTTCCACGTGCGGCTGTGCACCGGATTGACGAACGTCACGTCGATCCCCAGGCGTCCGAACTCCTGCGAGAACAGGCGGTGCACGCCGCCGTAAATCCACTCGCTGGAGAGCAGGTGGTCGCCGGGGCGCAACACGGCGAGGTGTGCCAGCGCCGTCGCCCCCATCCCGCTCGCCACGAAGATCGCCGCTTCGGCGCCCTCGAGCAGCGCGAGCCGCTTGCCGATCGCGGTCTGGTTGGGGTTGTTGCCGTAGCGGCTGTAGAGCACCTCGCCGGTCGAGCCGATGGGGTTCGTGAAGGTGCTGCTCTGGAACAGCGGCGGGGCGACGGGGGTCCAGTCGGGGCGGGCCCCCGGGTCGCCGTGGATGGCGCGGGTGGAGAAGCCGAGGCGGCGGCGCGTCACGCGGCCGTGAGGTGCAGATCCCCGCCGGGTGTCCGGGTGGCGAGCCGCCGGGCGATCAGGTCCTCGAACAGGGCCTCCGCGCTGTCGCGGGCGCCCAGCGACTCCAGCGTTCCGTCGGGGCGCTCGAGCAGCACGGCGAGCCCGTGTCCGGCCAAGACGGGCTCGATGGCCTCGCGGTGTCCGTCAGTGAGTCCGGAGAGCAGCAGCACCCGCAGGCGCTCGCGCAGCAGCTTCGCCACGATTTCGTCGGCGCACGAGTAGTCGATGCAGCCGACGCCGGTGAAGTCGATGCGCGCGACGCTGGCCTCGGCCACGATGGCCTGCTCGATGCGCTCGCGCACCGCGCGGCCGGTGGGTCGCGTGACGAGGTCGGTATAGGAGCCGGATACGGACTGCCGCAGCACCGCATGGACGTCGATGTGCTGGATCACGGCTTCCTGCTCCCCTGTTCCGGGATGATGATCAGGACCTGCGCTCCCGGGAAAGCGGGGAGTCCGTCCGTGAGCGGCACGTCGTCATCCCACGAGGGGGTGATGCTGAGGCGTGCCGTGCCGCTGCGGATCGAGATCTTCCCGTCCCACCGGCTCACATAGTTGCGAATGCCCTTCAACCCCTGCCCGCGGCCGGGATCGCGGAAGCGACTGACCCCCTGGACGAGCGCCGCTTCCAGCGCCGCCGCGTCGCCCCAGCGCGTCCCGAACCGCGTCGCCTGGGTGGGCGCGAGGGAGTGACGGAACCCCACGCCGGCATCGGCGACCGCGATCACGACCACGCGCTTGGCGAGCCGCCGGCGCCAATGGTAGCTCTGCACCGCCACCCAGCCCCCCGTGCCGGCGTGTTCTACAATATTCTGACAGGCCTCCGAAAGCGCCATAGCGAAACCCATCGTCGCCTTGGGATCCACGCCCAGCTCCGCGGTGAGGATCGCCGTCGCCCGCTGCTGGATGTGGCTGACCACCTCGTGTACGTCCTCGGCCGCCCGCACGGCCGTCACCGGCAGCAACACGTCGCTGTCGTCGAGCGGCTTGGCCTTGGGGACCTTGCCGTGAATCTCGAACAACTCGGCGGCGGCCCGGAAGAACCCGGCGCGGGACCAGTACGACACCACCTCGGTCGCCGTCGGCGCGGTGAGCAGCGGCTTATCGCGTCCGCCCGAGCCGGCGGCCTGGCCCGCGGCGAGCAGCCCCACGAGGCCGTACGGCGAGGCCCAATCGGCGGCGTGGGCATCGAACAGCAGGCGCTCGCCGTCCGACCAGGCGGCCGCGAATCCGCCCGCGAACTGGTCGAACGAGCGGTCGTCGAAGGACGCCGGCACCTCGACGAGGCGCGTCATACCGCGGTGAGGCGGCCGAGGAGGTGGTCGCGCAGCCCCGTGGCGCCGCGGTGGGTCACGTTGCGCGCGGCCATCCGGCACCCGGCGCGCATCGCCGTTTCCAGATCCGCGCCTTGCAGGAGGGAGGCCGTCACGGTCGCGCCGAACACGTCGCCACAGCCGGTGGGATCTCCGGCGTCCACGCTCGATCCTTCCTCGGCGGGGGCGGCGATCCGGGCGGTGCGCACGGGGCTGCCCGTGAAGTACACGGCACCGCGCGGGCCCAGCGTTACGCACACCGTGGTGCAGCCCCGGGCCAGGGCGCTCGCCGCCACGGCCAGCGGGTCGCCGCCGAGCTGGGCCATCTCCTCTTCGTTCAGCTGCACGGTGTCGAAGCAGGCAAGCCACTCGAGGGCCTGCAGAGGCGGTTGCAGGTAGCGCGTCCCGTCCTCGGCGGTGCCGAGGAAAAGGCTGTGGAGATCGGCGTAGAGAAAGCGGTCGAAACCGCGGCGCAGCAGGCGGGCGGTCTCGAGCATCAGCTCGAAGCCGGAGATGAAGTTCACGTAGAGGGCGTCGAGGTCGGCGAGTTGCGGTCCCAGCTCGGGCCACGTCCACGGCGGCACGCCGCCGCGCAGCTGCTCGCAGCGCCGCTCGGCGGAATAGTATCGGAGGGTGACACGGTTGTTGGCGTCGGGGACTTCGACAAAACGGGTGCCGGGGGCCGGGTGCCGGAGGGTTTGCAGAAAGGCGTTGGCCTTCGGGGCGAGGTCGCGGCCGACCTTCACCAAGGGCACGATGCGCCAGTCGTCGGTCAGGGTCGCGTCGAGGGCCGCCAGCGCATAGGCGATCCCGCCCCACTCTTCGGTCGCGGGCTGGGCGGGGTCGCGGCCGTAGATCGTATCCCAGACCATCGAGCCCAGGACCCCGATGCGCTTCACACGCGCCCCCACGTCCGCTGGATGAACACCGCCGCCGCGCCGTAAACACCGGCCGTCCCCGGCAGCGCCCCTGGGAGGATGCGGCAGACGTCCACCGCCGGCTTGAAGGCGCGGCGCTTGACCTCGCTGGCCAGCGGCACGAACAGCTTGTCGCCGGCGAGCGTGACGCCGCCGCAAATCACCACGACCTGGGGGTTGAAGATGTTGATGATGTTCGCGACGCCGGCACCGAGGATCTTCGCCGTTTCGCGGACGACCTCCAGGGCGTAGCCGTCGCCGTCGTGGGCGGCCTCGTAGATGACCTGGGCGGTGAGTTTCGACAGATCGCCCTGCACATATTGAGGAAGGGAGGTATCGGCGCCTGCCTCGATCCCTTCGACGGCCCGCGCGGCGATGGCGGGGCCGGAGGCGTACGCCTCGAGGCAGCCGTAGTTCCCGCATTTGCAGCGGCGGCCGTTCCAATCGATCGTCATGTGACCCAGCTCGCCGGCGATGTCCGACGCGCCGTGGTAGATCTTGCCGCCGAGGATGATGCCGCCGCCGATCCCGGTCCCGATGGTGAGGCCGACGACGTGGTCCACGCCGCGCGCCGCGCCGCGCCACCACTCGCCGAAGATCGCGCAGTTGGCGTCGTTATCGAGCGTGGCAGGGAGACCGAGCGCCTGCGCGACGCGGTCGCGCAGCGGCATGTTGGTCCACCCGAGGTTGGGGGTGAGCAGCACGACGCCGCTCTTGGTGTCGAGGGGACCGGGCGAGCCGATGCCGACGCCGGCGATCTCCTTGTCCTTCGCCTCCGCCATCGAGGCGCGCGCCAGCTTCACGATGCGCTCGACGACGGCGTCGGGTCCCTGCTCCGGGAGCGTGGGCTCGGAGACGATGCCCACCGCCTCCGAGCCGTCCTCGGCGACCGTGCCCGCCACGACGTTCGTCCCGCCGACGTCAATCCCGACGATGTAGCGCACCGGTCTCCTCGAGGGCGGCGAGCACCTGCTCGGGGGCCAGCCGCCGCATGCAGTGATGATGCCCCAGGGGACAGCGGGCCGGTCCATGACGCGAGCACGGCCGGCAGGTGAGGTCCTCCACCCCGAGCGCGACGTCGCGCGGCCCGCGCGGCCCGAATCCGAACGTGGGGAGCGTCGGGCCGAACAGCGCCACGATCGGGGTGCCGGCCGCGGCCGCGAGGTGCAGCGGCGCCGAGTCGTTCGTCACCAGCGCCGCGGCCTTCCCGATCAGGGCCGCCGACTCGCGCAGCGACAGGCGCCCGCAGGCGTTGACCGCCCGCCCGCCGGACCGCCCTACCGCGGCCACGATGGCCTCGCCCAGCTCCCGGTCGGCGGGGCTCCCGACCACGACGACCGCGACCCGGGCGGCCAGTCGCTCGGCCAGCTCGGCGTAGTACGGCCAGCGTTTGCTCCCCCAGATCGACCCCGGGGCGAGCGCCACGAACGGCTCCCCGGCGCCGCCGCCGAGGCTCCCTTCGCGCAGCACCCGCTCGGCGGCGGCCCGGTCGGCGAGCGTGGTGACGAGGGCCGGGGGCGTCTGGTGCGGCGGCTTGACGTCCGCCAGCGCCAGCAGCCGATCGATCTCGTGCCCGGCGGCCGGCCGTCGCTTCACCTCTGTGTACAACGACGGCCAGCCGTCGTGGAACCCGACGCGCCGCGGGACGCGAGCCAGGCGCGCCAGCAGCGCCGACCGCAGGGATCGGTGGGGAAGATACGCCGTCTCGTAGCGCTCGGCGCGGAGGGCCCGGACGATGGTCAAAAGGCCGGTGAGCCCCCGCTCCGTGCCGCGCTTGTCGTAGCGGCGCACGCTCCGTACCGCGGGGAGCGTTTCCAGCAGGGGCGCCGCGGCCGGCGTGGTCACGACGTCGAGGGGGCCGTGGCGTTCGGCGAGCGCGGCGAGGAGGGGCGTCGTCAGCACCACGTCGCCCAGGAAGGCGGTCTGGACGACGAGGGCGGAAGCGGCGGGAGCGTCGGGCATTGGCGAACGTGGAATCTGATGGGGCCGACACCGAGCCGGTAGGCGACCCCTGGCACGCGCTCGCTAATGCCTTAGGCGGCCAACCTCTATCGGTAACACGAGCCGCAGGGAGGCCACCAGACCTTTGTGTCGAACCGGAGTCGACAGGTCGGGGTTCGCCCCGACGTCGTATTGGAGCTGAGGGATGAGTGCGAGGGACGCCACGTGCGCCTCCACCGACAGTCCAGGCGCGACGAGGAACTTGGTGTCGTGTTCGGAGACCGCACCGGTGCGCTGCGCGAAGCGGATGAACCCCAGGCCGAGGCCCGGCACGACCTCGAGCGGCCCAACTGGGATCTGCACGCCGAGATCCAATGCGAAGACCTGCGCCCGGTTCCTCACCCCCAGGCGCGTGGCCCCCACATAATAGACCCACCGCAATCCCGCGTAGGTGAGCCGCCCGGGCGCAATTCCGAACACGAGCCCGCCACCGGTTCTGTACGGATCGCCTGAGCCGTAGCTCGCGACCACTCCGAGTTGCACTTCGGCAAGTTGGGCCGGCAGCGGACGTGCGACGCACAGCACGGCCGCCACGAAACCGCCCACCGGGGCGAGTCGGGTCATAAGGCGTCCTTGGTGACCCGTGCGATGCGGCGCTCGAGTTCTCCGACCGGCGGGAGCAGCCGATCGAGCGTCGTCTGATCATCCACCCAGGTGACGGTGCCCATCATAAACACGAGGTCGATCAGCGGCACGAGCGACTCCGGACCGGTGAACAGCACTCCTGCCTCACCGTCCATGAACATGCCGCGGTAGTCCTGGTTCTGAGAGCCCACGATCGCGAAGCTCGCGGCCCGTGGTGAGCTGCGCGGCGGAGCGAACAGTCGTTCCGCGATCCGTTCGAGAGAGTCGGAGAGCTCGCGGGCTTGCGCGTTCACGCCTTCGGGGGAGTACGTGACCTCTCGATATCGCAGGTAGGTGGACATGAACCGCGGCCACTCCGGGGACGCGCTAATCGCCCGCCACAAGTCGTACGTGGCGAGGAACTGCATCTTCTGATGCAGCTTGGGCCGCCCGGTATCCGGCGCCGCGCTGTCGCCGCCGGGGGGGCCGCGACCCGCATCCGCAACCATCGGTACGAGAGCGGGGGCGAATGGCATCAGCGCCTGCAAGAACGGCGTGGTGGCGATCTGGCGTGCCCACAGGTCGGCGCGACTGGGGAACCCATGTTGATCAGGCGGGAGCGCGTATAGCCCGGCGCGCAGCTCGCCCCCGGACGCCACGATCGCCGCGCCCAGCTCGCCGCGCACCAGCAGCAGTCGCGTGAGGAGCTCGTGAGCGCGGGCCATCGACGGGAACCCGCTGCTCGGGGCGTTGGCCAGCGCCGGTGCAATCACAAGGATGTGATCGCCCCGCAGGCAGGCGCCGACGAGCAGCCCGGCGTAGAACGACGAATTCCAGAGTGGATCGGGAACGGTGATGACGGAGCCGGGCGGCATCAATGAGTAGAGCAGCGCCTTCGCGACGTTCAGCGGCTTCGGCAGATACCCCGTGCCGTTCAGCAGCGCCATCGCCCGTGCGTCGAAGCGCGCGTCGAGCGAATCACCAGGTCGCGGAACGCCGTGGGCAGAGCCCTCGCTTCGCAGCGGGAGTGGGAGGTCGGCTTCGCGCATACCCTGGCTCAGCAGGAGATCGCGTGCCGCCCGCTTGAGCTCCAGCAGCACCGGGCCCTGGAGAAGAAGCGAGCGGTCGTCCCAGCCGGGGCCGAGGTAGTGCTGGCCTACGCCCATTCCGGTGAGGATCGCTCCGCCGGCGAAGGGGTGCTGCTCGCTGACGTCGCGAAACGCGATCTTCCGGTGGTCGCGCATCACGTCGTCAGGGTACCCGAACAGGCTTCCGGCGAGACCGCCGCCCCAGAAAGAAGGGTCGATGCGGTTCGTGATATTCACGTGCACTTTCACGCGGTTGTGCAGCCACTCGTTTCCGTACTCCCGCGCTTGGGCCTGCAGGACGCGGGAACCCCGCACGGCGCGGCGGAGTCGCTCCAGAGCGGCGAGCAGCCGGTCGGCGTCCTGCCGGGCGGCATGCCGCAGCTGCGCAGAGGCTCGCAGGGGGTCTTCAAGCAGCGTCATCAGCTCCCGCGACTTCCGCTCCTCGTAGTAGAACTGGTCCAAGAAGATGAAGTACGACGGCAGGGTGCCGGTCGAGTCATACGCCTCGATCCGATCCGCCAGCGCCGCGAGGTATCCGTCCACGACCTGTGCCAGCGACGCCCAGTCGAGCGTGCCCTCCGGCGTCACGGCTGGAAAGTCGTGGATCCAAAGCACGTGGTACTCGCGCGTCTCGCGGAGCATCCGTAGCAGCTCCCAATGGAACTGCAGGTTGGCGACATACGCGACACGGTTGCGGTCCGTGAACGTCACGCCGGTCGCCCGCTCGAGGAGGGCGTCGAGCTCGCTCTGCTCATCGTAGTCCTCGGGGAGGAGCCCGTACTGCAGCGGGAGCCACACGAGTCGGGCGTCGTCCCATTCCTTTGCCGCCCGCCGGCGCAGCGCCTCGAGGATGTCGGTCAATCGCTCAAAGACGAACAAGACGTCCTCAGTGCCGTCGGCCGGCACCACGGCGGACGAGGCGACCCACGCGCTGAACCGTCCGCGGGCCGCGACGCTGAACTGTTTCAGCGTGTCCTTGCGCTTGTTGCGGCCGACCAGGCGGTCGTAGGGGAGGAGCACCTCATCGAGCAGGATCTCTCGACACCGGCGGGCCAGCTCCTGGCCCGCCACCGAGTTGCCGGACGCGAGGGTGAAGGCGTGCTCCACCTGGGCGTGAAAGAAGCGGACTTCCTCCGTGGCGCTCCGAACTGCGAGGTGCGCCCGGAGCGCCGCGAGGTAGGCGGCAGCGCGCCCCAGCGCGACGTGGGCGGTGCGCCCATCCTGATCGAGATAGGGGACGACGAGCCGGCGAATCCACTCGGCGGAGGTCCGCAGGCTGTCCAGCACCGCGTCAAGCGCGGGACGACCGGTCGCCCGATGGGGTGCAGGCGGCTGGAAGTCGCCGGCTACGACCACATAGTCTCGGAGAGGCCGGCTGCGACCGGCGAGCGGGTCGCCCACCGGGGTGGACACCCCCACCGTGAAGCTGTTACGCCGCGCCGGATACCAGTCGACACGCAACTGCGAGCCCGGCGTCAGCAGGCCTCCGCGCCGCACGGGGGAGTGCGCCGTCACGAGCATATCGAGACGGCCACCCCGCAGATTGTAGTCTCCTCCAACGCCGACGCTGAAGAACGGCACCTCAGCGATGGCGCGCACGCCCCCGTCGACGCGGCTGCCTCGCGCGCCGAAATAGGCCTCCATCCCCAATTCGGCGACTTTTGCCACCGGATTCAGAGGGGCGTGATAGACGCCACCTTGGGCTCGGAGGATCAAGTCAGCGGGCGAGTGGGCGAAGAACGCCCCGGCGCTCAGTCCGGCCTGCCAGCGAAACCGGAGTGGTTGTCCGAGCGAAGCGATGCGGCCGCCGCCGTCCGGTGTCCGCAACGCCTGGCCACAGGCGGCTCGGGCCGTGAGGAGGGACAGCCCGACGCCCCAGGCGCCCAGGCTCAGCAGCGCGTACCACCGGACGGCGCGAACAGGCACCAGACAGGCCTCGCGAAGCACGTCGTCCCACGCGTGTTGGTCGGGAGCGACGCTGAGTGGCTTGGATGTATCGTGGGGACGCCGCGGCGGCAAGGCGCCGTGACGGTTCAGTCAACCTGCAGCACCGCCAGGAACGCTTCCTGGGGGATCTCGACCGAGCCCACCTGCTTCATGCGCTTCTTTCCTTCTTTCTGCTTCTCCAGGAGCTTGCGCTTGCGGGTGACGTCGCCGCCGTAGCACTTGGCGGTGACGTTCTTGCGCAAGGGGCGGATCGTCTCCCGGGCGATCACCTTGGTGCCGATCGCCGCTTGGATCACGACCTCGAACAGCTGGCGCGGGATCAGCTCCCGCAGCTTCTCGGCGATCTTCTTCCCCCACTCGTACGCCTTGTCGCGGTGGATGATGACGCTGAAGGCGTCCACCGGCTCCCCGTTGAGGAGCATGTCCAGCTTCACCAGGTCGGAGCGCCGGTAGCCGAGGAAGTCGTAATCGAGCGTCGCGTAGCCGCGCGAGATCGTCTTGAGCTTGTCATAGAAATCGAGAATGATCTCGGCGAGGGGAAACTCCCAGGTGAATTCGACGCGAGTCGGGTCGAGGTAATGCATCCCCTGGTACACGCCGCGCCGCTCCTGGCCCAGCGTCATGATCGCCCCGATGTATTCAGCGGGGACGATGATGCGCGCCTTGACGAACGGCTCCTCGATCCGGTCCACGGTCGAGCCGTGCGGCATGCGGCTCGGGTTCTCCACGATCTCGAGCGAGGCGTCGGTGCGGTACACGTGGTACTCCACGTTCGGCACGGTGCTGATGAGGTCGAGTGTGAACTCGCGCTCCAGCCGCTCGCGCACGATCTCCATGTGCAGCAGCCCGAGGAACCCGCAGCGGAAGCCGAAGCCGAGCGCCACCGACGACTCCGGCTCGTAGTGCAGCGAGGCGTCGTTGAGCTGCAGCTTGGCGAGCGCGTCGCGCAGCTCCTCGAACTGTTCCGCGTTGGTCGGATACAGCCCGGCGAAGACCATCGACTTGATGTCGCGGTACCCCGGCAGCAGCGGCACCTCGCGGTGGGCGGCGTCGAGCACCGTGTCCCCGGGCCGGGTCTCCCGCACGCCGCGCACGTTAGCCACGAAATAGCCGACCTCGCCCGCCTCGAGCTGGTCGGTGGGTTTGCGGTCGAGCTGCAGATAACCGACCTCGTCCACGTCGTAGCTGTCGTCCTTGTGCGCACCGAAGGCGATCTTCATTCCCCGCGCCAGCACCCCGTCCACGACCCGGATGCTCGGCACCGCGCCGCGGTAGCGGTCGTAGAGTGAGTCGAAGATCAGCGCGCGTAGTGGGGCCGCCAGGTCGCCGCGGGGCGCGGGCACGCGTCGCACGACCGCTTCGAGCACCGCGGGGACCCCGGTCCCTTCCTTGGCGGAGATGCGCAGGATGTCCGCGGGATCCGCCCCGATCAGGTCGTGGAGCTCCCGGGCGCGGCGGTCGGGCTCGGCGCCGGGGAGGTCGATCTTGTTCAGCACCGGGATGATTTCGAGCCCGGCGTCGAGCGCGAGGAACAGGTTCGAGAGGGTCTGCGCCTGGACGCCCTGGGAGGCGTCCACGACCAGAATGGCGCCCTCGCACGCGGCCAGGGAGCGCGACACCTCGTAGGTGAAGTCCACGTGGCCGGGGGTGTCGATGAGGTTGAGCTCGTAAACCTCGCCGCTCTCGGCCCGGTAGGTCATGCGCACGGCGTTGAGCTTGATCGTGATGCCGCGCTCGCGCTCCAGGTCCATGGTGTCGAGCACCTGGTCCCGCATCTGCCGCTTGTCGAGGGTGCCGGTAAGCTCGATGATCCGGTCGGCCAGGGTGGACTTCCCGTGGTCGATGTGCGCGATGATGCAGAAGTTGCGGATGTTGGCCTGGCGCATTGGAGGAGGAATATAGTCTGAGTACCTTTCACTCCTTGCCCCCCATCACCGGCTGGTTCGACCCCGCGCCCAAGGGCGGCTTCGTACGCCGCGCGGCGAACAGCTACCTGCCGGCCTCCGGCGATCCGCCCGTGCGCCTCGCGGGGCTGCGGCGCGGCGACCTGGTGATCCTCGACAACGGGCGCGTGCAGAGCGTCAACGGCGTCGCTCCCGAGCGGCTCGAGGCCCGCCCCAACTTTCCCGAGCTCGGCGCCGTCCACCCCAGCCGTCCGCTCACGCTGGAAACGCCGCGTCCCTCGAGTCCCCGCACCGCCGAGATCCAGCGCGTGGTGGACCTCGTCTGCCCGTTCGGGTTCGGTCAGCGGGCGCTGATTGTGTCGCCGCCCAAGGCCGGCAAGACGATCATGCTGCAGGCCGTGGCCGAGGCGGTGGCGCTCAACTATCCCGAGGCCACCCTCCTCATCCTGCTCGTGGACGAGCGGCCCGAAGAGGTGAGCGAGATGATCGATTGGGGCCGCGGCGAGGTGATTGCCTCGAGCTTCGACCTGCCGCACGAGCGGCACGTGGCCGTGGCCGACATGGTGTTCGAGCACGCCCGCCGCCAGGTGGAGCTGGGGCGCGACGTCGTGATCGTGCTCGACTCCCTCACGCGCCTCGCGCGCTCCCACAACACCGCGAGCCGCAGCAGCGGCCGCACCATGACGGGCGGCATCGACGCCAACGCCCTCGCCGAGCCCAAAGCGTTGTTCGGCGCGGCCCGGGCCGTCCCCAAGGGCGGATCGCTCACGGTGATCGCCACCGCCCTGGTAGAGACCGAGAGCCGCATGGATGACGTGATCTTCGAGGAGTTCAAGGGAACGGGAAACGCGGAGCTGCGGCTCACACGCGCGCTCGCCGACCGGCGCCTGTTTCCGGCCGTGGACATCGCGGCGACCGGCACGCGGCGCGAGGAGCTGCTCGGCGATGCCGCGACGGTGGACGCCAAGCAGAAACTGCGGCGCAGCCTGGCGGGGCTGCCGCCGGAGCGGGCGATCGAGGCGCTGCTGGCCCAGATGAAACGCGCCAAGACCAACGCCGAGCTGCTCGCCGCGGTTACGTGACGGGGTGGCGCAGGATGGTCTTGAGCCGCGCGGCCGGTACGCGGCGTGGGTCCGACAGATAGATCTCGTGATGGCGGCCGCGCGGACGGCGCCCCTGCTCCCGGACGAGCGCCATCATGCGACCGATGGATTCGTGTTCGGCGTCGTACGGCCCGAGGTGCAGGATCTGCACGCAGCGCCCTTCCCGTAATGTCTCGAGCTTGACCTGTCCGACGAGCGGGTCCTTGCCTCGACTCCGCAGCAGGGCCAGGGCCGGCCGGCGGTCCGTCTCACTAATGAATGGCGGCACGCGGATCATCAGCTTCCATCGCCAGCGGCTCTTGGGCTCGTCGATGAGCAGCCGGCCGCGGCGCTCGCCCCACCACAGTCCTTCGAGCTTCGTGACGACGTAATCCCGACCGGCGAACTTCCGGGCCATTTTGATCGTGAATGCCATCGCGTACAGGGCGCCGATGGCCCGCCGGAATCCTGGCTGCGACGGCGCGCCCTGTCCCGCGATCACCAGGTACTTGGCGGGCTTGACGGTCACGAGCACCGGCGCCTTGGGCGCGAGGTATTCCGTGCGGTGGGTCTTGTAGAGATCGAGCTTCGGCATCGGTCGCCAGTTCAGTTGCCGGTCTGCTGCACGATCCTGCGATAGCTCTCCGGATTCCACTTGGGCCGCGCGGCGCGGTTCGCCACCTCGAGCCCGAGATAGAAGTCGAGTTTGATGATGCGGCTCTCCTTCTCCCCGTCGATCTTCGCGACCTCGTCCGACACCTGGTGGTAATCCGCGTGCGTGCCGTTGAAGAAGAAGAGGATCGGCACGCCCTTGCGGGCGAAGTTGTAATGATCGGAGCGGAAGTAGAAGTTCTCCTGAGGCCACTTGTCGTCGATCGGCGTCATGTGCAGCTCGGGGTGGGCGGCGGCCACGCGGTTCAGTGTCGCGCCCAGGTCCGAGTGCTCCTTACCGATCACGGCGATCGTGTCCTTCCAGTTGCGGCCCACCATGTCGGTATTCAAGTCCGCCACGATGCTCGCGATCGGCACGGTGGGGTGCTCGCTGAAGTACTCGCTCCCCCACAACCCCCGCTCCTCGCCGCTCACGGTCATGAAC
>Ga0209375_1002730_pt1 | contig 12520 bp, 13 predicted proteins | sample GraSoiAngelo_131_FD_185888 | JGI IMG/M metagenome (GOLD analysis project Ga0209375, IMG submission 185888) | Grasslands soil microbial communities from the Angelo Coastal Reserve, California, USA - 14_0929_02_30cm (SPAdes) (version 2) | ecosystem: Environmental > Terrestrial > Soil > Grasslands ... | reverse complement strand
AGCCCGACGCGAACGTGCCGTCCGCGTTCAGCGTGAACGAGCCCTTCGCTCCGGACGCGGTGAGGACCGCGTCCGACGGCAGGCTCACGCCGACGAGCTGCTCGCGGACGCGGATCGTCGCCTTTGACTTGTCGGTGACCGTCCACGCCGCACCCGATGCGGCCGCCGCCGTCGCCGAATCGGTGGGAGTCGCGGTCGGCGTCGCGCTGGCGACCGAGACGGTCGCAGACCCACCGCACGCGGCGACCATCAGGGCGCCGATGACGGCCACGATGTAACGACCACGTGCGGGCATGGTCACCATGTCTGCTCCTCCGGGTTTGTCCGTCGACTCTAGAAGGGACACCTGAGCCTGCGGCAAGGGTCCGCTAACAGTTCGCTAAGAACTTCGGTGCCTGCATGGGATGATCGAGGTGCAAGGAAAGGGTTCGCGCGCAGTCGAGCGACTAGCGGACGGTTACGACCGTGAACATCCCAAGATCGTCCATCCACGCGCCACCGTCGATGACACCGCGAAGCGGGACCACGAACGTACCCGGCAGCGTTCCCTTTACTCGGAAGGAGAACGTAGCGGTCCCCCCGGGCGGGACGATCTCCTCCTCCTGAACGGCCGGGCGCTCCGGTGCGGGCCAACCGTCGGCGAGGAACGCGAGGGCCCGCGAATTATCGGGGATCCCAAGGCGCGCCTCTTGATCGGTGCCCTTCCGCCACGCGGTGGAGCCGGTGTTGCGAAGGACCACCGACACGAGGGCCTTGTCGTCCGTGCTGATCTCTGGATAGGGCGACTCCGAGACGAAGCTCGCGTGCACGGTGGCGTCCGTCGGCGGCGCGCAGAGGCTCACCAGCCACATGAAGTGCGGCCAGTCCCAGGTGGGCCCGGGATCGGTGTGGGTGGTGCCGGGTACCTCGTTGTGTCCGATGACGTGCTCGCGATCGAGCGGTATGCCCTGACGGCCAGAGATCGCGCACGCCAGCGCGGCTCCGGCGTAGTACTGCTCGGTGGTGAAGGCCGGGTTAGTCACGTGGTCCAGCTCGAACTCGATCCCGATCGAGTGCCGGTTGTACCAGGTGTTGCCCGAATGCCAGGCCGTATCACCCTCGGCGACGATCTGCGCGATGTGCCCATCGCCGCGGATGACGTAGTGCGCGCTGACATCCGAAGCGAGGGTGTTGAAGGCGTACAGGGTGCGCGCGTAGCTGATGTCGGTGTAATGGATGACGATGTAATCGATCGAAGCACCGTCCCGACCGGCCCAGTAGTTCGTCGGACTCGTGATGTATTCCGGCTCGGGTTCGAATGGAAACCGCATCGCAGTCCCCGAGCGCGACGCCAACGCTGCTCGAGCCACCGGGATCGCGGATTCGGGCATCGCGGCGAGGTCAAGGAGAGGCACGACGGTTGCGTCAGCCTGCGTGGAATCGCGGGGCGCGAGGTCGCTCCGTCCGATCGCGCTGATGAGAAGAATCCAGAACACGAAAACCGAGCGACGAAGCAACCACTGCATCTTCCCATCGGTGGACGTGAGTAAGCAATAGGGGTTGCGTCATGTTGCTCGCTTACCAAGCAAGCGTGCTCCGGCTCTGGTCTTTGCCGGGCTATCGCTCCGCTCGGCTGAGACGCGGGTCGAACGCATCACGAAGACCGTCACCGAGAAGGTTGAACGACCCGACCGCCAGAAGGATCGCGAGCCCCGGGAAAAGCGAAAGCCAGGGCTGCGTGTTGATGTAGTTCCGGCCCTCGCTGATCATGACGCCCCACTCCGGGGTCGGCGGCTGCGCGCCAAAGCCGATGAAGCTGAGTCCGGCTGCCGCGATGATCGCCGAGCCCAGATCGAAGCTCGCCTGGATCATCAGCGGAGCGAGGACGTTCGGAAGGAGGTGGTGCCAGAGGATCCGTACCCACGATGCGCCGATCGTTCTCGCGGCCTCTACGAACTCTCGTCGACGAACCGACAGGATCTGCCCACGCGTCAGGCGCGCATAGACCGCCCAGGTCACGGCGGCGATCGCGATGATGGCGTTGGTGAGGCTCGGCCCGAGCGCCCCGGCGATCGCCATGGCCAGGATGAGGGCCGGGAACGCCAGAAAGACTTCGGTCAAACGCATGAGCGCTTCGTCGACCAGGCCACCGGCGTATCCGGCGACCAATCCGACGACGGTGCCGAAGACCCCGGCAGAAGCCACGACGACCACGCCGATGATCAGCGAGATACGCGCCCCGTAGAGGATCCGACTCGCGATGTCGCGGCCGAGCGAGTCGGTCCCGAGCCAATGCGCCGGGGACGGAGGCATCAAACGGGAGCCCAGGTCCTGGAGGAGCGGGTCGTACGGCGCGATCAACGGAGCGAAGAGCGCGCAAAACGCGAACACGGCGATCAGCGCGAACGCCACGACGTTCAGGGGATTGGCGAGGATCGGCGCCCGCGCGACGAGCCTCAGACCGCCCCGTGTGAGCGCCGCCGTGCTAGCCATGCTGCGTCCGAGGGTCAAGCCAGAAATACGCGATGTCCACAACGAGGTTGGCGACCGGGTACACGATCGCGGCCAGCAGAGTGACACCAAGGACCGCCGGAAAATCCAGCGCGATGGCCGCCGCGGTCGCATAACGGCCAAGGCCCGGCCAGCTGAAGATGGTCTCGGTCAGCACCGCGCCCGAGAGAAGGCTGCCGAAAGTCAGACCGAGGATGGTCACGGTCGGGATGAGCGCGTTGCGAAGTCCGTGGCGTAGTACGACGAGGCGCTCCTGGAGTCCTTTCGCGCGAGCGGTGCGCATGTAGTCCTGGCCGAGGACCTCCAGCATGCTCGAGCGCGTCATCCGCGCGATCACCGCCGTCGAGAAGTAGCCGAGCGTGAGCGCAGGCAGGACCAGATGGAGAACGCTGCTCCGCAGCGCCTCGAAGTCGCCTGCGACCAGGCTGTCGAGGACGTAAAGGCCGGTCCGCGTGGGCGGGGGCGCGACGAAGTTGTCGATTCGACCGCCGCCGGGGAACCAGCCCAGCTTGTAGTAGAAGAGCCCGATCACGATGAGACCGAGCCAGAAGACGGGTATGGAACCGCCGACGAGCGAGACCAGGCGCACCAGGTGGTCGGGAAGACGACCGCGTGAGATCGCCGACCAAACACCCGCGGGAATCCCTACGACGATCGCGACGATGAGGGCGGCCAGCGAGAGCTCGATGGTGGCGGGGAACGAATCGAAGAGATCGTCGGCCACCGGCCGGCGCGTTCGGATGCTCCGACCAAGGTCGCCGTGCGCCAGCCCGACGACATAGGTCAGGTACTGCTCAGGCAGCGGTCGGTCGAGGTGGTACTCCGATCGGAAGGCCTCGATCTGCTGATCGGTCGCGTGGTCGCCGAGCGCCGCGGCGATGGGATCGGCCGGGATGATGTGTGAGATCGCGAAGGTGATGATCGAAACGCCGACCATCACCGCCGCGATCCCGACGATCCTCCGGGTCAGGAACCCGAGGAACCGCATGGCGCCCTTGTGGCTACTTCGTCACTGACGCGAGTTCCGCCCAGCCGATCGAGCTCCAGTTGAAGCCCTTCACGTTCGAGCGAAGACCGAAAAGCTCCTTCGGCTGATAGAGGACGACGTAGGGACCGTTGTGGAGGACGTAGTCGCCGATGTCCTTGTACGCGGCCACTCGCTTCGCCGGGTCCGCAGTCAGCTCGGCGTCGTGCGCCTTCTGGGCGATTGTCGCGTCATCCCATCCGTTGCGGTACGCGATGGACTTCGCCTTGTAGTCGGTGAACGGGTTGACGTTCGCGCCGGGGTCGGGGTAGTCGGGGCCCCAGTTGATCATCACGAGCTGGCCCTTCTGCGCGCGGTACGTCCCGAGGAGATCGGCGGTCGTGGTCTGCTTGATGTTGACTGTCACGCCGATCTTGGCCCAGTCGGACTTCAGCTTGGCGGCGATGTCGCTCCAGGCGGCGCCGCCCGGCGCCTGGCCGGTCGGCACGAGGAAGTCCAGCGTCACGCTCGTCTGCCCCGCTTGTTGGAGCAGGTCCTTGGCCTTGCTCACGTCCGCCTGGAACGGCGCGGAGTCGTTGTACCCGGCGAGTCCCTTCGGGACGATGCCCTGCACCTTCGAACCGTTCCCCTTGAGGAGATCCTTGATGATCCCGTCGTAGTCCACGGCGGTACGGAGCGCCTCACGCACCTTGACGTTGTCGAGCGGCTTGACCATCGCGTTCATCCCGACGTAGACGAGCAGCAGGCTGTCGGCGGAGGTCGTGGTCACGCCCGCCTTGCCCTGGAGCGCCGCGATCTGCTCCGGGCCGAGATCGTTGGCGATGTCGATGTCGCCCTTCTCGAGAGCGAACTGCTGGTTCGTCGGCTCCGGCACGTGCTTGAAGAGCACCGCGCTGAGCGCTGGCTTCGTGCCGCCGTAATTCGGGTTCGCCTTCAGGAGGACCTCGGTGTTCTTGGTCCAGTGGTCCACTGCGAACGGCCCGCTACCGGCGGAGTGGTCGAGCAGATAGGCCGAGCCGAAGTCGCCAGACGCTTCGTGCGCCTTGGCGTCCTTCGAATCGACGATGCCGCCAATGGTGAAGGTCAGAATGATGAGGAACGTCTGGGTGCTCGACGTCTTCGGGACGCTGACCACCACAGTCGAGGGATCGGTGGCCTTGATGCTCTCCGGCTTGAGCCCGGCAATGTCCGTAAAGAGGAACGCCGGCGATTTGTTCAGCTTGATCGCGCGCTGGAACGAGTAGACGACGTCATCCGCGGTCAGCGGGTTGCCGCTCGCGAACTTCACGCCGGACTTCAGCTTGAACGTGATGTCGTTCGTCGTGCCGGCATCCTTCACATCCCAGCTCGTGGCGAGGCTCGCTTTGGGCGTGGTGAGATCGGTCCCCTCGAACTTGACGAGGGTTTCGTACACGTTGTGCGTCGCGAAGACCGCGCTGAATTCATAGAGGACAGCGGGGTCGAGCGAAATGAGGTCGCTCGTGTCGCGGTCGATGACGAGCGTGGTGGCTGCGCCACCCGCGGACGCCGAAGGCGATGCCCCGGGCGAGCCGCTGGTACCGGGTGTCCCCGCGGGCGCACAAGCCGCGGCGAGGACGAGCGCTATGGCAAGGAAGATCGATGACTGGCGAATAGACATGGTTGCCCTCCCCCTGCGAGTAGTCGATGAGCCTAGCACCGGTTCATTTCGGCGACGTGAAGGAGCCGCCCGGTTTGACTAGCCGAAATCATCTGCTAACCCTTCGTAGTAGTTCTGGCGGAGGTCCTGACAGATGCTTCGGCTCGGAACGCCTGCTGACACGGTCGCGCGCTGGCGTCGGCGGGCGATCCTGCGATTCGGCTTTCTGGGCGCCCTCGGGCTCGCCGCGACCGAGATCGGGGCGCTTGTCGCTCCATTCATTCGGGTGAACCGGATCGAAGGGCTCGGAAACCCGGTCGCCGTTGGAACCAAGGCTCAGGTCCTGGAGCAGTTCTCGGCAACGAACGATCGACCCATCCTCTTCAGCCAGGGTCGCTTCTTCTTACTCCACGCGCCGGGCGGCATCGTCGCCGCGTACCGGAAATGCACCCATCTCGGATGCGCCGTCCCCTGGAGCGACGCCGAGGACCGGTTCCATTGCCCCTGCCACGGATCGCAGTACGACAAACGCACCGCGGTCGTGCTCAGGATTCCGGCACCCAAGCCGTTGCAGCTCTTTCACATCACCGAAAATCCCGAGGGTCAGCTGGTCGTCGATACAAATCCACTTCGAGTCATCGACCGAACCGGCGATTGGGACCCGTCGGTGATCGAAATCAGTGACTCGGCCTAGAAAATATTCCGCGCGCCTCAGCTAACCCGCTCGGCCACCTCGAACGTTCCTCTTTGCACGACGAGCTCCCTCTCGTTGGACGCGACGCTGACCATGGTCCCGCGCGCGAAGTCGAGCACGCTCGTCAGCGTGTAACCGGAGGCGGACAGGTACGAGACGGCGTAGACCTCATCGTTGACCGGGGCGACCTCGTACTTCGCCTTGCTGTCGACTTGTGCCTTGCCAGTCTTCCGCTCGCCGTTGGTCGGTTGCTTCGGCGTCTTCTGCCCGCCGGTCGCACGCCACGTGACGGTGCCGTCGCTGCCGAAGCTGTGCTCGAAGCTTTTTCCGGCCATCGGTCCATCGTCGTACGTCCACCGAATGGTCTTGCCGCGAACCGGATCGGACTCCATCAGGGCCTCCTTTTTGCGTTCGCCGCGCTCGCAAATCTCCGCAGCAAGGGCGTGACCACGCATTTTTCTTCTCGCTCTGCGAGATGAATCACAGTCGAACGAAGGACTGGGCACGGGTTGTGTCGGTTGACGCACACCGCTGATACCTAGCTCCTCGCGTTCATCGAGGCCGTCAATCGGCCGCTTCAGCACGCTCGGTCGCACGGAGGCCGATCCGCCACTTGGTCTCTGGCGCGGGTGGTACGCAAATGACGGATAACCCAGCGGACACCGTGACGATGCGTAGCGGAAGGGACAGTAGGACGACCGAACGTCGTCTCTACCCGACACGGCCGCTTCCCCGGCCGAACGAACTCTTGACCGTGAGGAAGGGCCTTGTTGTTCATCCGCGTCTGCTGCCTCGCCGTGCTGCTCTGCCCAGTAACCCTTGCCACCACGGCGAACGCCGACGAAGGCCCTATCGCCGGGCCTAGTCTCGCGCCTCGCGTCGCGCCGGCAGCCCGCTCCTATCCACGGGGCTTCACCACGTATGACGCGCTCATCGATTACGCGAAGTCCGTCGCCGCCGCGCAGCAGGAATCGGACACGCGCCTCGCCACGCTGCTGGCCCGCCAGGACGCGGCCGCAGATGTGCTCAAGTCGGTCTTTGACCCCCGGCTGCGCGGCGGGTTGCTTCGGTCTCGGGCCGACCTCATGGATGACACAAGCCTCAATGCTCTGCGGACGGAGCTCGCGAGCGATGCCGCCACCGGCAGGCAGCTCGTGGCCGACGGAGCGACGGTTAAGCCCGCAGAGTCATGGGGCCTGCCGCTCCTCGGTGAGGACACGCAGGACTTCGGTCCCACTCCGTATTACTTCGAACCGGCGATCACGTACCGCGGGGTCTACTACCCCCACTTTCACGACGGGACCGACATCGCGGTTCCGTGGGGCACGCCGGTCCTCGCGCCGGCTCGCGGCGTGGTCGTGTTCGCGGGAACGATGGGCGATGGTGCGGTGGTGGTCGTCATCGCGCATGACGCCGGACTTGTCTCGATGTACGCGCATCTCGAGAACCGCGTCTTCCCCTTGCCGGTCAAGGCCGGCGACACGGTCCAGGCTGGTGACCGGATCGGCAACGTCGGGCTGACAGGGGTCACGACGGGGACGCACCTGCACTGGAGTGTTTGGCGAAACGGCGAGCTTATCGATCCCCTTTCGATGATCGGGGGCTAGCTCCGGGTCATCGGACCGCGGCGCGGCGGGAGGTCAGCGGCCGTACCCGACCGGCAAGAGGACGTCGCCTGACGTCGTGAGGTAGTAGACCTGCCAGCCGTAATACCCGCGATATGCATCGGGATCCCCGCGCATCACTTCGGCGTAGGCCGTGACCGCGCGGACGTAGCGCTGCGACTGGTTGTAGCGGAACAGCGCGCCCGCCATGTTCGCGGGCGCTCCATTCGCTTGGAGGTAACGCGCCGCGGCACGGATGGCGTCGCGATCCGAGTTGATATCTCCTTCGCCGTATCTCGCCCACGTAACCGGCATGAACTGCATCGGTCCCTGCGCTCCCGCGACCGAGGTGCCGCGGATCCGCCCCATCCGCGTCTCCACCAGATGGATGGCCGCCAGATACGACCACGGGATACCGAACTCGACCTCCGCGTCGCGGTAGTAGCGCGCGAGATCAGCGAGCGGCGCGGGCTCGACGATGCGCCAGGCCTTGGGCAGATCCGAGCCCGGCACGACCGTGGCGCGCAGGTCCGCTGTCGCATCGGCGTTCGCCGTCGCTGTCGCTCGGATGTCGGACGGCAACGCGGCCAGCACGGCGTCGTGCCACTCGGGCCGCGCGGCGAGCTTCCGGTACGTGAGCTGTTGGAGATGACCGAACCACGCGAGGTCGGCGCCGGTCACACCCCCGTCGCGGACGGCGTGCTCCGCCGCCACGATCTGGACGGCCAAGGCATCGGGGTCGGAGGCCGCGACCGGTGGATCGGGCCGCGGCGTCGCGGTCGGCGATGGACTCGATATCGGTGTCGGAGTGGCCGACCGCTCCGCTGTAACCGTGGGGGACTCGGAGACGGAGGCCGCGGGCGGCGCGGTGGAAGCGGTGCATGCGCAGAGGAGCGCGATCGCTCCGAGAAGCGATGCCTTCCTCACGATCGCGAGCACGCGGCCGCGCGCTCGAGCAGAAGGTCACGCTCGCGCGCGTTCCGCGTCAGCGCAGCGGCGCGCTCGAATTCCGAACGCGCTTCATCCGATCGGCCGAGCTTCGCGAGCAGGTCGCCGCGGACGCTTGGCAGGAGGTGATACGACTTGAGCGAGGGCTCAGAGACAAGCGCGTCGGCAAGCTCGAGCCCGGCCGCCGGACCGAATGCCATTCCATACGCGACCGCGCGGTTCAGCTCCACGACCGGTGAGTGTGCGAGCTGCGCGAGCGCGTCGTAGAGCGCCGCGATCTGGGCCCAGTCCGTTTCCTCTGCCGTGCGCGCTCGCGCATGGCAGGCCGCGATCGCCGCCTGCAGCGCGTATGGCCCGAGCGCGCCGCCGAGCGCCTCGGCGCGTTCGAGCGCCGCGAGCCCGCGACGGATGAGGAGCTGGTCCCACTGCCCGCGGTTTTGATCGAGAAGGAGGATGGGCTCGCCGGCAGGTCCCACGCGCGCCTTCGTGCGCGACGCTTGGATCTCCATGAGGGCAACGAGGCCATGGGCCTCCGGCTCGCGCGGGAGCAGATCCGCGACGAGGCGGCCGAGGCGGAGCGCATCCAGGCAAAGCGCCGGTCGCATCCAGTCGTCGCCCGCGGTCGCGGAGTAGCCCTCGTTGAATACCAGATAGATCACCTCGAGCACCGACGCGAGACGCGCCTCGAGATCGCTTGCCACCGGCACCTCGAACGGGACGTGCGCCGCGGTCAGGGTTCGTTTGGCACGGACGATCCGTTGCGCGACGGTTGACTCGGGGACGAGGAAGGCGCGCGCGATCTCGTCAGTCGAGAGGCCCCCGAGCAACCGCAGCGTCAGTGCGACGCGCGCCTCGGTCGACAGCACCGGGTGGCAGGCGATGAAGACAAGGCGAAGGAGATCGTCACCGAAATCACCACTGCTTTCCGGAACCGCCGTCGCAAGCTTCTGCGCAGCCTCCACCTCGCGTCCGATCTCCTCGCGCTTCCGCTCGAGCCGTGCGTCTCGGCGCAATCGGTCGATGGCGCGATGTTTGGCGGTCGCCATGAGCCAGGCGCCCGGGTTGTCCGGAACGCCTGACTCAGGCCATTGCTCGACAGCCGCGACGAGTGCGTCTTGTGCCAGCTCCTCGGCAAGACCGACGTCGCGCACGATCCGCGTGAGACCCGCGATGAGTTTCGGGGACTCGATCCTCCACACCGCGTCGATGGCACGGTGCGCGTCGGCGGTGGTCACAGCCACCGATTGAAGCACCTAGCCTCCGAAGACCTCCTGCACTACCGACTCGCCATCACCGACGATCTTGCGGAACCGCTTGGCCCACTCGAGCGCCTCTTCCTTCGTCTTGACCTCGATGAGGGCGAATCCGCCTGTCAGCTCCTTCGCCTCGGTGAACGGGCCATCGGTGATGGCGACCTTTCCGCCGGAGGTCCGGACGCGCGTGGGGTTCGGGCCCAGACCGCCGGTCGCCAGCAGAATGCCGGCTTTTGTCGTCTCTTCGATCAGTTTCCCCATCTCGGCCAGGAGGGCCGGGCTGGGAGGAGTGTTCGCGCTGGCGCTGTTGTCGACCTCGTACATCAGGAATCGCATCGTCGTGTCTCCTTACTTCTTATTTGAGGAGGCCTCCCGGCCTTTCCGAGTGACCTCGCCCTACTGTCACGTCGAACAAGCCATGGCCGAAATCGACATGGGCATCTACAACTCGCTTTTCCCGCTGTACATCGAGGCCTGCGCGGTAACGCAGTACCACAGGAGGGGCGCCAAGCCCGGCGGGTGGGGCGGACACGCGACCATTTTCATGAACGGCGCCGAGATCGACCCCGGTGCGGGCTACCCGTGCCTTCGCCTCGCCTCGGCCGGCGCGGATCGTTCGAGTTCCGACTCCGGTGTCGGTGTGAGCGTGAACCAGATATTCACGAACGTGAACTGGGTGGCGGTCCCGGGGCGCCTGGACTTCTTCCGCGGTGGCCTCGCAGCCGAGCAAATCCTGGACGACTCTTTCTACGAGGCGGCGGTCCAAAGAGCGACCGCGGCCGGCTGGTTCGACGGGATCATGGTCAGAGACGCGCTCGTGCGTCAGAAGCCACACGGCATGCCGCTCCAGGAGTTTGTCGTCCGGAACTCGATCGGCACGGACTTCGCGATGAACTTCGCGCGCACCGCCTACTGCGCGCGCCAGCCGCTGACCCGCGAGGCGCTCGGCAGAGCGATCGCGTACCTCAACGCGGTGAACGAGAGCGCACGCAAGCGCGGCTACATCTGGGACGCGTACACGAACAACTGCAGCCACGTCGTACACAACGCCGTCGCCGCGGCGGGCGTGTGGGATCCGAAAGAGGCTCGCTTCCCGGGCCCCATGAATGTCGTGCGGGATCTCGTGAGCGTCGCGAAAGCCATCGCCCTGGGACGCATGTCGGACTTCTCGTTTCCTGCCAACACGTTCGTCCGGCTCTACGAGGCCGGGAACGAGCGCCCGATCGAGGATGCGGTCGCAGCCTCCCGAAATCACGACGTCGCGCGCACGATGAACGACGGCTGGTTGAGCACCGGTCCCGGGGCGCTTATCGCGACCTATCCGATGCACGACGGCGGTCGGAACCGACTCTTCGCGGCAGGGCGAGATCCGTTCCTCTTTTCCGTCCCGATGCTGTGGGACAAGGAGGAGAAGTTCAGGAAACTGACGCGCTCACCGCCGTCGACAGTCACCGATCTCTACGCGAACCTGACCCACTTCCGCGATCGCTACCTCGAGGCTCTGGCGACGCAGCCGGCGAGCAACGGCGACAGCTTCGAAGAGCGCTTTCGCGAGCGACTCTCCGAGGAGCTCCAACGGACGGACACGCTCATTGCTGAATACCGCCTCCTCGGTGGAGCCCACAGCCGCTAGTCCTCGGCTCCCTCTCCCTCGGCAAGCCGGCGAAAGGCCGACGGACGCGGTCTCTCGTCGAGGCGGCGACGGATGGCGGCCGCGCACTCGGCGGGGCTGAGCACGGACGTGTCCACCTCGAAGTCGTAGATGCCTGGGATGTGGACGTCTCGTTGCCAGCGGAGGATCGGGGCGGGAATCTCGGTCGTCGGCGCGGTCAGATACTCCCCCTCTCGCCCCGCTTGGCCGGCGTTGCGTCGCTCCACGATGACCTCGATGGGGCAGCGCACGCCCACGAAGAGGACGGGAAGGCCCACGAGGCGTCGGGCGCAGTCCGCGAGGACCGTTCGGTCGTGATGCCCGACGTCGACCACGACGTTGAAACCCGCTCGGCTGTGAGCGGCGACCGATTCGTACATCGCTGCGTACAGCGCCGGAACCAGCGGCGCGAGAATGTGTCCGTCCGCACCGGGACGGAGACCCATGCCCGGGCGGTATCGCTTTGGCGTGACCTGGGTCACGAACACGTCGACCCCGAGATTCATCCAGAGACCTTCGAAGGTCTCCTGTATCGCCGTCACGATGCTCGACTTCCCGGATCGGGGCGCGCCGTTCAAGATCACGATCTGACCGGGTTTGGTTAGCTGGTCCATCTCGATCCCGTTATCTTCGCGCCCGCGATCGGACACTCCGAGCCGGCGGCGTCGAAGCGCCGGCCGGGGCACGCTCGAGATCGGCCACAAGCCGTTCGAGCGCTCCGATCGCGGCCTCGAGCCGCGTCATATCCATCTTGTCGAGTGCCGCCAGCGCCCGTCCGATGCGAGCGACACGTTGACTGCGGCCGCGCAGGACGAAGGCCTTGCCGTCGGTCGTCGCCTCCACACGTACGATCCGGCCATCTTCCGCGTCGCGGACGCGTCGAGCGAGACCCTCTGTTTCGAGAACGCCGACGGTCTTCGTCATCGCAGGAGCACCCACTCGCTCGGACCGCGCGAGGTCCCCGATCGACATCCCGCCCGCGAAGACAACGGCGGATAACGCGGACCGATGCTCCGCGGCCAAGCCCGATGTGGGCGCGTCTCTCCGAAGCGCGCGCATCAGATGGACCGTCGAAGAATTCAGGCGCCGCGCAAGGTCACGCGTCGGGACGGCCACCGCATGAGACTACCCTGTTGCGGTCCTTCACCCGGTGAAGTAATCTCTCCTCGCGATGACCTGGCCGGTCGTCCCCGGCGCGTACACGGTGGGAGACCCGATGGCACCAGTCGCGGTCTGCACCTTGGCGGACGACGCGCTCCACCCGCTGGTGGCCGCCC
>Ga0209375_1002729_pt1 | contig 12524 bp, 5 predicted proteins | sample GraSoiAngelo_131_FD_185888 | JGI IMG/M metagenome (GOLD analysis project Ga0209375, IMG submission 185888) | Grasslands soil microbial communities from the Angelo Coastal Reserve, California, USA - 14_0929_02_30cm (SPAdes) (version 2) | ecosystem: Environmental > Terrestrial > Soil > Grasslands ... | reverse complement strand
AGCACTCGAGGATCCGCGGCCGCTGCTCCGGCGGGAACCGGAAGAGGAAGGTGGACAGGTCGTAGCTGAAGGGTCCGACTCCCACGCGATCCCAATCGACGAGCCGTGCCCGCGGTCCTGCCGCCGTATGCTCCACGAAGGCGTTGATCGTCCAGAGGTCACCGTGGAGCAACGTCTCAGGTCCCGCCGCCTCCTCGAACACCTGCGCCCGTCGCGCGGCGTCGGCGCGCAGGCCGACCAGACGCTCGAGCAACCGCTCCGTCACCCCGGCCTGCTCGGGCGGTGGCTCGATGTCCGCCGCGGCAAGCGCCTCCAGCGCCGCGATGGCGTCTTGCACGTTCGCCGTGAAATAGGCGAACCCGAGGGCGCCGGTGTAGCGTCGCGCGTCGGGGAGCACCGGGTGGCGGGCGCCGCGGGTGTGCAGCTGCGCAATAAAATCGACCGTCGCCGCGACGCGGTCGGGAGTCGGGTCGCTCGCCAGCGTCTCATCACCGAGATCCTCGAACGCGTGCCAGATGCTCGCGCTGGCTCCATCGGCGGCGGTGGCGAGCAGGCGCGGACAGCGGTCGCCCAGCCCGAGGGCCGGCAGCCAGCGCTCGGCCACGAGTCGCGTCCGCTGCGCGACCGCGGGTTCCAGTCGCTTGACCACGACGCTGCGATGCGGCCCGTTCGTCATCTCGAGCCGGTACACGCGCTCCTTGAGTCGCCGGATATCGGCCACGCGCCCTGTGCCATCCAGCAAGTCCGCGAGGAGCTCTCGCGGCAGATCGACTCCCTGCCTTTTCGGCACCGGAGCCACGCGGGGTTCGAGCGCCCGCTCCAGCACGCTCGCGACGACCCGCCGGGCATCGAAGTGCTCCTCGACCAGCGCCCGAGCCGCCCGACCGTGTCGCTCGTAGTCGGCCTCGGCGGCAGCGAGCGCCTTTACGGCCTCATCGATACTCCGGAACCGAAGTAGCCCCTCCGCGTCGGGCAGGATTCGGCTGGCGCCCGTGTGCTGCACCACCGCGGGCTTGCCGCTCGCGAGGTAGCACAGCGTGCGATCACTCACCCAGGCGGTGTCGAGCGAGACGTACGCCGGCTTGGCGCAGCTGAACTCGCCGCGCGAGCGCTGCACGTATGTCCGGTACGCGTCCGGGGTCGCGGTCACGTCCCATGCCTCCCGCAGCCTCCAGCCCTTGGGCTCCATCAGCTGGCGGTACTCGTCGTAGTGCTCAGCGAGGCAGACCGCCAGCTCGAGCGGGACGGGCGTCCGCTGCGGCAGGTCCTGATATTCGAGGAACGACGCGCGCTTCTCGTTGGAGAAGGTGGTGCCGTTGTACTCGAAGGTCCCGCCCCACCAATGCGCCACGGTGGTGTACCGGCCGGGCCCGCTGGGCGGCAGCGCGGGCCACTCCGGCAGGAAGATGGGAGGGGGCGTGTACAGCCAAGCACGGCCGCCGTCGGGGAACGGCGCGCCAGGCTGACCCACCGTCTCGCCGATCGTGAAGTAGATGTCGTGCGGCGCGAGATCGACGGCGCCCGTCGTCATCCAGATCTGGAGCAACCCCGGATCGGTATCGATGAACGCCGAGCGGCGGAACCGCTGCACGACCGGGGCGGGCGCCGAGTGCCACAGATTGAGGAGCAGATCGGCGCCAGCGGCGGCGTCGAGGTCCAGCGAGCCTTGGGCGACGTCCTCCGGGACCGCGGCTCCGTTCATCGCGTAGAGCGCCAGCGTGTCGGCCAGGCCGTAGGGCTCCAGGCGCGTCTTGAGGGTCGCGACGCAGTCGACAGCACGGCCACCGCGCCTGCGGCGGCGGCCCGCAGGTGACGTGTCGCTGTCGTCGACATCGATGCCCTCGAGCCAGATCACTCGGCAGCCGAGCGCCTTGAGCGCCAGGGCCCAGTGGAGGTAGACCCAGAGGTGACCCCCGCCGTTGGGGTACGCCACGGTATTGGCCGGCGCGAGGCAGACGGTGAGGCTCATGCGCCCGCCCGCTGCAGTGCCGCCGGCTGTGTGCTCAGCGCGGCGTTCAGCGCCGTCTCCAACACGCGCCGCGCGTCGAAATGCGTTTCGGCAATGTCACGGGCCGCGCGGCAATGGCGTGCGTAGTCGCTGGCGATGCTCTCCAGCGCCTCGACCGCCTCGGGGAGAGAGGTGAAGCGGAACATTCCCTCGCCGTGGGGCAGGTACGAGCTTGGGCCGGTGTGCTGCACCACGACCGGCTTCCCGCTCGCCAGGTAGCACAGCGTGCGATCGCTGACCCACGCGTTCTGGAATTCCATGCACGACGGCTTGGCACAGCTGAACTCACCGCGCGACTGCTGAACGTAAGCGCGGTACGCCTCGGGGCTGCCGGCAAGCTCGCGCGAGTCTCGCACCCGCCACCCGTGGCTCTCGAGGTGGGCCCGGTCCGCTGCGTCCTTCTCGGCCTGCTTAAGGCGCCTCTCGCCCTCCGGATCGCGGTCGAGGAGGTACAACGCGAGCTCGAGCGGCTGGCTCGTGTGGCGCGGGAGATCGACGAAATCGAGAAACGAGACGCGCTTCGTGTTGTCGATCAGGATGCTCTGCCCGTCCCGATTCACCTTCAACCAGCTCGCCGATGACCAGCTGGAGACGGTGGTGAAGTCCTCGGCGCGGGCATCATAGGTGACGGGCCAGAGATCGAGGCAGACTGGGGGACGGATGTGCGTCCACTGCAAGCCGCAATCGGAGAAGCGAGCCGCCGGCGTCCCCACGGTCTCACCCGTCGTCAAGTAGCAGTCGTGGGCGGGGACGTTGAGCTGGCCGGTGCTCATCCAGAATTGCAGCAGCCCCGGGTCGATGTCCACGAGCGCCGTGCGCCGGGCGCAGGCGAGTAGCCGCGGATCGATGGCGTAGTGGAAGTTCAGCAGCACGTCCGCCCGCCGCAGCACCGCCTCGGCCTCGGACCAAGTACCGCCGACGAGACGCGGCTCCCCGTCTAGCGTGTAGAGGAGTGTCCGGCCCTCGAACCCGAACTGCTTCATCCGCTCCTGGAAGGTCGAGATCACATAGCTCTGCCGCTCGGGATCGCGGGCAGGGCGCAGCTGCTCGAGCCAGTAGACGTCGCACCCCAGGCGGCGGAGCCCCAGGGCGTACTGCAGGTACACCCAGAAGTGGCCACCGCCGTCGGGGAAGCTGGCGACCTTGTAGACCGAGATGACGGCCGTGGTCATGTCGCCTCCGCCGTCATGGTGGCCGCGGTCGCGCGCGCCGGCAGATCGTGGAACCCGATCAGCTGGATTCGCCGGTTGCGGACCGCCTGCCGCACCCGGGCGTCGCACAGCGTCCGCAGCTCGAGCTCGCGCTCCACGAGATAGCTCGAGCGGAAGTCGGGCTCGACATATCCGGGGTGGCACGATAGCTCGGTCACGCCCTCTCGAACGTCGGCGTCCAACAGGCGCAGCAAGCCCTCGACCCCGATCTGTTCGGGGTGCGTGGCACCGCCCCAGTGCCCGTAGAACTTCCCGACGTGGCGGGCCCCGGAGCGACCCCGCACCGGCGCGCCGACTCGCTGGGCCAGGGCGAGCACGTGCGGCAGCATGCGCGGGTCGCGGTGCACATCGTGGTGCGAGTCCACGTGGGTCGGGAGCGTCCCGGTCAGCTCCCGGAACCGCGCCAGCTGGCGCTCGCATTGGGCGGCGACCCCGTCTGCCTCCGAGTCGCCCGCGTCCAGCTCCAAATGGAGGCCGACGCTCAGATGGGGGTGTTGGCCCGCGCGCGCAGCCGCGTCGACGCTCGCCGGCCGGTCGACGAGGAGGCTCGCGCTCGTCAGGATGCCGTCGCGGTGCGCTTGGATGATGCCGCGGTTGATCCCGTGGCTCGCCCCGAAGTCATCCCCGTTGATGATGAGCCACTTCATGGACCGACCTCGACCGCCGGCTGGAATACCGGTCGCCCGCTGGCGGCGCGCTCCGCCGCCGCGTAGAAGTAAGACGCCAGATGCAACGGCGCGTCCGGCACGCCCTTGAAACCGGGGATGCTGGACATGTCGACCACGTACGTCCGTCCTTCGCTCTCGATCAAGTCGACGCCGTACAGGTCGATACCGAACGCTCGGCCACAGCGCAGCGCGATGTCGGCCTGCTCGGCCGTCGGCGTGAACGGCTCGCCGTATTTCTCCGCCTCCGTGCGGGCCGGAAAGACCTTCCGGACGCCGAAGAGCCGCTCGCCGATCACGTAGATCTTCAGGTCGCGCCCCTGGGGCGGGTGATAGCGCTGTGCCAGAATGGGAGGGGGCTTGTGTGCGGGCCGGGCGTCGGCGAGGAGCTCGGCCTCGGTGTGGACGACGCGAACGCCCAACCCGCAGGTGCCGTCGAATGGCTTGACGACGAGCGGTCCCCGGTCCAACAGGGGCGTCAAGAGATCGGGTTGCGAAACGACGTACGTGACAGGCATCGGGGCCCCGGCGGCCGCGAGAATCCGGGCGGCGATCACCTTGTCGCGCAGCGCTACGGTCACGGGATACGGATTCACGATGGCGGCGCCCTGGGCGTGCAGGGCGCCCGCCATGCTCATCGGGATGCCCGAGATCTGCTTCAGCACGTAGAGGTCGTGCTCGACCCGGACGCTCGAGAGGTCGATGAGGCGTCCGTTGCCGGCGATGACGTCGACCACGACTCCCATGTCGGCGAGCGCCTGCATGGTCTTCGGGAAGATGCTCACATGGCCCGCGCCGTAGGGGCGCCTGAACAGGAATCCGATCCGCAGGCGTGTCATCCGGCCCTCCCCTGCAGCGCGGGGCGGCCGGCGGCGCGGCCCGGCCGCACGCGCCAGCCGAACCGATCGAGCGCGTGCGTGAGCTCCGCCTCGTACATCCGCAGATTCGGGAGGAAGGCATCGGCCCAGGGACGCGCCAGGTGCTGCCCGTCCCATGAGATCACTGCCAGGGCGCGCCATACGGCCCCGCACGTTGCGAGACGGTCGACGTCCGTTGCGTCGCAGTTCGGCCACCGCTCCCGAACCACGGCATGGTAGGTGGCGAGATCCGGGCTGGCGGCGATGCGGCAGGAGGGATCGACCGCCTGAGCGAGGTCTATCCCGGGGACGGCGTGCCCGGCCTCCTCCCAGTCGAAGGCCCCGATCTCCGCGCCCCCCCCCTGCGCCGACGTGCACACGCGCAGGTTCTTGGCGTTGAAGTCGCCGTGGATCAGCGTGGGCGGGAGACCGGTGCAGGCGCGCGCGAGCCGATCCCAGTCCTCGTCGAGCTCATCGAACCGCGCGACCAGGCCGTCGAGAAACGCCACGTCGTCCGCGCTGAACGCGGGATTGTTGATCTGGGCTCGAATCAGGTCCCGTGTCGCGCGCATCGCCGCGCGGTAGCGGCTCGGTCCCGCATCGGGCAGCCCGGCCTGGTCGGCGGCGGACCGCGCCGCGGTGTGCAAGATCCCAAGCCACCGGGCGGCCGCGGCGCGGTGGTCCGGGCGCAGCATGTCGTACTTCTCGCCCTCGATCTCGCCGATCAAGAGCCAGCAGACGTCCTCGTCGGGCGGTCCCTCGACGGTGCCGTAGTAGTGCGGGCCCGCGAGCGGCACGTGCGGCAGGACACGCTCATATACGATGCTCTCGATCCGGCCGCCCTCGCGCGTACACCGCTTCGCAATCACCGCCGCGCCATCAATCCCGACCCCTTCGAGCCGGTACACCGTGAGGTTGGGCCGGGGCTTGTTCGGCTTGAACTTGGCCGGGGTGATCCGATCGGGCACCACGCGCTCAGGGTCGAGCTGCTGCCAGGCCCGGACCGCCGGGTGCGCGAGCAGGATCTCGCGGCGTTTCACGGACACGGCAGGTGCGGGGGCGCACGCCGGGGGGGCCGCCACGGCCACGACCGGAGCCGGCGTTGTCTGCGCGACCACTCTGCCGCCGTCGACGGTGAGGAACGCGGAGCAGCCGGCGAGCGTGGTCGAGCGGTGACTGATGACGATCACGGTACGGCCCTGCTTGAGGCGCTCGAGCGCGTCGACGATCGCGGCCTCGGTCTGCGCGTCCACCGAGCTCGTCGGCTCGTCCAAAATCAGGATCGGACTGTCCTTGAGGAACGCGCGCGCCAACGCGATGCGCTGCCGCTGGCCGCCGGAGAGCTTCATACCGCGCTCCCCCACTTCCGTGTCGTAGCCCTGGGGCAGCCGCTCGATGAACTCATGCGCGTTGGCGGCTTGGGCAGCCGCGACGATCTGCTGGCGCGTGGCGCCGGGCGCGGCGTAGGCGATGTTCTCCGCGATGCTCGAGGAGAAGAGCACCGCCTCCTGGAGCACGACAGCGAACTGGCGCCGCAGGTCGGTGAGCCGGTACGCGCGCAGGTCCGTTCCATCCAGCAGAATCGCGCCTTGCTGGGGGTCGTAGAAGCGCGTGAGCAGGCTGATCAGCGTGGTCTTTCCTGCGCCCGTCGCCCCAACGATGCCGAGCCGCGTCCCGGGCGGGATGACGCAGGAGACATCGTGCAGCACCGGTCGGTCGGGCCCGTAGGCGAACGACACGCCGCGGAACTCGAGGGCGCCGCGCGCCCGCTCGAGGGGGCGCGCGTCGGGCCGCTCGGGGACTTCGGGCTGCTGGTCGAGCAACGCAAACGCCCGCTCGGCGCTCGCAAGGTAGGACTGGAGGGTCGCCGCCTTTTTGCTGACCGTCTTCAGCGGCTCGTACAGTTGCCCCAAGTAGGTCACCGCCATCAACAGTTGGCCCAGGGTCAGGAGGTTGGCCTGGACGTGCCGCACGCCGATGAACAGCACCGCGCCCGTGCCGAGCGCCGTCGTGAGCCCGACGAGCAGCCCGTAGCGTCCTTCGGTCAGCGCCATGCGGATGCGCGCTGCCACGCCCTCGCGCGAGCGCTGGGCGAAGCGGTCGGTCTCCTGCTGCTCCCCACCGAACGCCTTCACGACGCGGAGGGCGCCCAGCGTCTCCTGGACGACCGCGAGCGCCGAGCTCTCGAGCTTCTTGATGTGGCGGTGCTGGCGACGCATGCTTGGGCGATAGAGGCGCGAGAGCGCGAACAGCGGTGGCGACACCGCGAGCGCCACCAGCGCCAGCTGCCAGTCCAGCCGGGCCGTGACCACGATCATGGTGCCCAGTGTGATCGCCGCCGTGATGAAGGGGATGATCCCCTCGACCATGATCTTGTCGATCACCGACGCGTCCTGCTGGATGCGGTACAGCGAATCGGCGGCGCCCTTGGAATCGTGGTACGACAGGGACAGGCGCTGGGCCTGCCGGACCAGCTGCGTCCGAAAGCCCAGCACCAGCCGCTCGCCGACGTAGGCCTGCATGAACTTGTTGGCGAGCGCCTGGAGCTGAGCGAGAGCGGCGACCGCGAGGAGGAGGCCGACCGCGGCGGCGAGGAGGGCGCCTCGGGAGCCCGCAATGGTCTCCGGCAGCAACGCCCGAACGGCTGGGGGGAGCGGGCGCGTCCCGAGCACCGAGTCGACCACGATCTTGAGCGGCACCGGGTTGAGCAGCGCGATCGGGCTCGCGAGCAGCCCGATCCCGAACAGGCCCGCCAAGTGGAGCCAGTACGGCCTAGCCTGACGCAGCAGGCGCCGGTACAACGCGACGTCGCTCATAAGGCTTCACTACGGCGCAGCCGCCCGACGATCTCCCGGATCGTGGCCGTCGCGGCGCTGCACTGCTCGACCGCGCGCGCCGCGAACAGGAGCGCGCCGAAACCGAGCACCGCGGCGGCAACCCAGGCTTGATCGCCGAGCGAGCCGCCCGTCAGCACGGCGAACACCAGCGTGAGGAGCGGGCCGGCGGCGGGCATGACCGGCCACCAGCGCACGCGGATGAGCTGCTTCCCACCCGCGTGCTCTTCTACGCCCATGAGGAGGCGGGCCGCCCCGAAGGAGCCGCCGCGCACTTCCAGGTCCCAGCGGCCATCCCGCCCGCCGCGCAGCACGCATACCCCGTCCGCCCGCAGGTCCGTTTCCATGGCGCGGAGCCGTTGGTCCTGGTCCAGCCAGTGTTCACTCCACACCGCGACGGTGACGGGCCAGAGCGGCCCCGGCCGCCGCCGGCAACGCCGCCGCCAGGGGGTGAGGCCTTCGAGAATGCGGCCGCGCAGCCGCGCGATGGGCTGAATCAAGTGCAGCGCCGCGGTCAGAGCGTGGCGCGCCAGCCGCGCCATCCCCCGGGGAGCGTCGGGGAACCGCGCCCGGGCCCCCCCAAGACACGCCTGAGCGATCGGTGGCAGAATCGCGGCCACGAGCAGCGGGAGTGCGAGCCGCAGCGGACTCCACACGACTCCCAGCGCGGCGATCCCCGCCAGCATCGCGGTCATGAGATGCCACTCGGGCATCTGGGGCAGGGAGGCCAAGAGGGTGGGCGCGGGCTCATAGAGGGACTGAAACGGCGCGGCGCCCCACACGCCGTGATACACGCGGGCCCGCCGCCACCCCAGGATGTAGGGCAGTCCGCTGCCGTACATCCGGCCCGTCCAGCGGACGTGCCCAACGTCGTTGTACTTCTCCGGCCATTTGCGCTCCAGCATCGCCTCGGCGCGGCCATAGCCGATTTGTTGCCGCCAGTAGGTGCGCACCGAATTGCGACGGTGGTGCCACACCACGGCGGCCGGGTGGAAGCCCAGCGTCCAGCCGCGATCCTGCAGTCTCCAGCACACGTCGACGTCGTCGCCGGCCGTTCGGAACCTGGGATCGAACCCACCGACCGCCTCGAGGTAGGCCGTGCGGAACGCCATGTTGCACCCGGGGATGTGCTCGGCCTCCCGGTCGGTGACGAGGACGTGTACGGGGCCCCCGGGCGCGCGGGCGACACACTCGGCAATCGGCCCGTCGCCCGCGGGGGCGATGTTCGGCCCGCCCACGCCGACGTGGGACGTGCTCAGGAACGTAGCCGCGAGGTAGGTCAGCCAGTGCGGATCGGGATAGGCGTCGTCGTCCAAGTAGGCGACGATCTCACCGGTGGCTGCGGCAAGACCAGTATTGCGCGCGCTGGAGAGGCCGCGATTCGGGGTCCGGATCAGGCGTACGTCGTATTGGCTCGCGATCGCGGCGGTGTCATCGGTCGAGCCGTCGTCCACGACGATGACTTCGTAATTGGGGTAATCGAGCCGGCGCAGCCCCTCGCACGCGTCGCGGATCGTCCGCACTCCGTTGCAGGAGCACACCACGACCGAGATGCGCGGCCAGGGGATGCTCGGCGCGAACGGCGCTTCGGCGAACGCCTCCCGCACGGTCTCGAGCGCGGGCTTGGGCGAGCGATCGGCGCGGGTCAGACCGAACGCCCAGTCCTCGACGTCGTGGCCGTGGCGGTACCACTCGTCGGTCCACGCGAACACGAACACACCGCCGCACCCCGCGGCGAACGCCGTTCGCACCTGCCAGTCGAGCGAGCGCGCCTGGCCACCCTCGCCGTTGCGCAGGGCATCGAGGCCCAGCTCACTCATGAAAAGCGGTCGGTCCCCCGCGATGTTCTGCAGGCGCGCCAGGTACGCCTCGAAGCGATCCTGCGACTCGAGATACACGTTGAAGCAGACGAAGTCGAGGAAGGGGAGCCTGAGGTATTCGGTCGTGGGGTAGTTGACGTACGTCACCAGCCCCTCGGGGTCCTCTTCCTTGACGATCCGGTACAGCCGCTCGAGGTAGCGCTCGACCTTGCGCCGGCCGAGCCACCGCGCCATCAACGCGGGAATCTCATTACCGAGCGCGTAGCACAATAGCGCCGGGTGGCCGGCGCAGATGCGAACCTTGGCTCGGATGATCGCCTCGACGTCCGGCGCGCCGGGCCGACGATCGATGAGATACCCGACGTACTGCTCGGCGCTGAGCCCGACCATGACCCGCAGACCGTGCCGTGACGCGATGTCGAGCAGCGCGCGGGGCGGGGTGGTGTGGGGGATGCGGACGGCGTTGATTCCGTTCGCCGCCATCTGGGCGAAGTCCCGCTCCACCGTGGCGAGATCGTGGTACTCGCTCCCCGCCGCATCGGGGGTGAACGCTCCGTAGGTCACGCCGCGCACGTAGAGCTTCTCGTCGCCGACAAAGAGGAACTTGCCGCGCACACAAGGCCGGACTCCAGGGGCCGGTGCTGGGGCGGCTTGAAATGCCGGCGCGGCTGGCTGCACGTCGCCGCCCAGACGCGTCGCCGGAGTCACGACGAGCCTGCCGTGGTTACCCTCGTTGGCCGACCCTTCGGTGGGGCTCTGTACGATGCGCCGCATGGCACTCCTAGGGCGGGTAAACGTGCGAGCGACGATCCAAGCTGGCCGTAAGCCCGCAAGCGGCATGCCGTATGCAGGCGGGCCAACGCGAACTGCGCGAACTGCACGACGCAGGGACGGAAAGCCATGTAACGATTAGGCGAAAGGATGTGCTGCTTGATTGCAGCAATTCGGCCGGGCGCCGACTGCTTGCTCGAGGTTGCTGCTGACGTGGGACAGTCGCCGCCGCGCGGCCGCATCACCCGCTTATGTGATGCGAGTCACGACGTTACCTGATCGAGCGAGGATCGCTCTTTAGCTATTTGGCCCTACGGTTCGGTCCTGAGCCGATCACCTCGCGGTACGTCGCTCACCGATGACCCACGATTGCCGGACGGGCGGCGGTGCCGACCCCGGATGCACGCTCTCCCAAATCTCGCGATTCAACTCCATCTCGTCCGCTTCATCCGCCTCTGCCAGATCACGCGCCGGGATCCGAGAGCGGAACGCACTGGGATTGAGCTCGTGGAGGGGCCATGTGTTCGGCAGATGGACAAAAGGCGTCGAGTCAGGGCGTCGAGTGAAAGCGTTCCACAGAGGCGTGGCGCCGGCGTCGTACTGGCTGAGCGGGGGGAGGCCCAGGATCCCTTCGATGGTTCGCAGGACGGACGCCGTCGTGTAGAACGTGCTGTCGACCGCGTTCTGGCGAGCGTACGGGGACGCGACCAGAAGGACCGAGCGGTGCGCGTCCACGTGGTCGGGGCCATTCTGCGCGTCGTCTTCGAGGACGAAGACGGCGAGCGATGGCCACGCGGGAGATTCGGAAAGACGCTCCACGATGAGACCGAGGGCGAGATCGTTGTCGGCCACCATGGCCCGCGGCGTGGGTCGTGAAGCCTGGCGGCCGAGGGTATGGTCGCGCGGCAGCCACAAGATCACCAGGTCCGGGAAGCGGGTCTGCCGGTCCCAGCTCGCCACCGAGTCGGCGAACAGCCGTGCCCGCGTCGTGTCCGCGATGGCCAGCACGAACCCGGGGTAGTTCGCGGCGGTGATGTCCTTCAGGCCGGGGATGTTGGTGCGACCGGTGCGCGTGCTGGTTGAGTCGTCGTCGGACTCGGTCATCTCGCCGAAGTTCACGACCCAGAGTCGGTTGCGCTGCGCGGCGTCCCACAGGTAGGTACCACCGGGATTGGCGAGGTCCTCTCCGCTCGTCAGGTCCCACTCACGCCGATTCGCATAGATCTGGGGCCACGTCTTCTCGTTGTAGTCGCTCGCATATCCCCGGTCGGTCCACTCGTGGCCGTCGGCCGAGACCTCGCCGTTCACGTAGAAGTTGTCGAACAGCACCCAGCGATCGGCGATCGCGTGGGCGTTGGGCGTCACGGCGTTGTCGAAGATCGCGAGGCGCGCGTCGCCGTTGCCGCGGGCGAGGTCGCCGAATACCTGATCGTAGGTCCGGTTCTCCCGAATGATATAGACCACGTGCTTGAGCTCGGGCGGTCGGTCCGACGATCGGGTCGCCGGACGGAGCCGCGCGTTCGAAAACGGACTCAGCGCGTACACCCGACTCGTGTATCGCTGGAGCCCCGCGGAGTCGGGGACCGGGATGACAGAGACGGAGCCGCTGATGATGTTGCCGATGTAACGGCCGTCCGGATTGGCGCCGGAGCCGTTGCCTTTGCCGTTCGCGACATAGAGGGTGCGCCCGTCCGCCGAGGCGGCGGCGGCAGTGGGATACCACCCGACGGGGATGAGTCCGGCGACGCGCATACCCGTTGCGCCGAGGCGCACCACGGCCACCGCGTTGCTCCCCGCCATCGCGACGTACAGGGTGCGCCCGTCGGGAGACAGGGCGAGCGCGTTGGGATCGCTCCCGGGAGGTGCGTGCGGCGCGAGCGCGACCGTGAGCTGCTCGCGCACCTGACCCGTCGCGAGATCGACGCGCGCCACCCCGTTCGCCCCCGCGAGCGCGACGAGCAGCTCCGAGCCGCGCAGGGCCAGGGCGGAGGGATGGGGCCCGACGAAGACGGCGGACCGGGAGACGGGCGGACTGACGGACAGGTCGATGACGGAGAGGGTCGAGTCGCCCCAGTTGCTGACGTAGAGCGTGCTGCCGTTTGCGACGGCGGTATAGGGGCGGTGACCCACGGCCACCGCGCCACGCCGCACGAGCGTGGCGGCGTCGATGAAGTAGACTGAATCGCTTAGGTTGCCGACCACGGCCACCAGACCCTGCCGCTGCAGGAGCGCGAGGCCGGCGGTGTAGAGCTTCGCGCCGGAATCGGCGAGCGCCACGCTGTCCCTGATCCACGACGCGCCGCCCTGCCACGCGAAGCGATACACCCGGTTGGTCGCGCCGCCGCTCGCCCACACGGT
>Ga0209375_1002725_pt1 | contig 12535 bp, 12 predicted proteins | sample GraSoiAngelo_131_FD_185888 | JGI IMG/M metagenome (GOLD analysis project Ga0209375, IMG submission 185888) | Grasslands soil microbial communities from the Angelo Coastal Reserve, California, USA - 14_0929_02_30cm (SPAdes) (version 2) | ecosystem: Environmental > Terrestrial > Soil > Grasslands ... | reverse complement strand
CCTTGTGCAGCTGCGGGAAAACCGGCTTTTCCGCCTTCACGGGCCCGCCTTCACCGCCGCGCGACCTATCGGATGGTACTCCAGGCCCAATCGCTTCAGCTGCGCCGGGTCGTAGAGATTGCGTCCGTCGAAGATCACGGGCGTCTTGAGGCGCGCGCGGATCGCCTCGAAATCGGGACTGCGGAATTCCTGCCACTCGGTGACTACCGCGAGCGCATCCGCGCCGTCGAGCGCAGCGAGCGGCGATCCTGCGTAACGAATTCCCGCGACCCCGGCCAACGCGCGCTTCGCCGCGGGCATCGCCACCGGGTCGTAGGCAGTTACGGTCGCGCCGTTCGCGACGAGCTCTTCGATCAGGACGCGGCTCGACGCTTCCCGCACGTCGTCGGTGTTCTGCTTGAAGGCGAGCCCCCAGACGGCGATATGCCGTCCGGACAGTTTTCCGCCGAATCGCGCGAGTATCTTCCTCGCGAGCACTTTTTTCTGCGCCGAGTTCACCTCGTGCACCGCCTCGAGAATCGGGAGGACGCCGCCGGCTTCCTCCGCAGTGCGGATCAGCGCTTTCACGTCTTTCGGGAAACAGGAGCCGCCGTAACCCGCGCCTGCGTACAGGAAGTGAAAGCCTATGCGCGGGTCCGATCCGATGCCTCTGCGCACTTCCTCGATATCCGCGCCGAGGCGCTCGGCGAGGTTGGCGAGCTCGTTCATGAACGAGATGCGCGTCGCAAGCATCGCGTTCGCCGCGTACTTGGTGAGCTCAGCAGAACGTACATCCATCAGGAAAAAGCGGTCGTGGTTGCGCTGGAACGGAGCGTAAAGCGCCCGCATGATCTGTATCGCCTTGGGGTCGTCTGCACCCACCACAATACGGTCGGGACGCATAAAGTCCTCGACCGCGGCCCCTTCCTTGAGGAACTCGGGGTTCGACACTACCGCGAAGGGCGTGTCCGCGCCGCGCCTGCGGAGCTCCTCCGCAAGAGCGGTGCGCACCTTGTCCGCGGTGCCGACCGGCACGGTGGACTTGTCCACGATCACCCGGTATTCGGTCATGTGCCGGCCGATCGTCCGTGCCGCGGCGATCACGTGCTGGAGATCGGCCGAACCGTCCTCGCCGGGAGGCGTCCCCACCGCGATGCACTGCACCGTTCCGAAGCGCACCGCGCGCTCGACGTCGGTCGTGAAGTGCAGGCGTCCCGCGGCCCGGTTGCGCTTGACCACTTCGAGCAGTCCCGGCTCGTAGATCGGGATTTCGCCCGCCTCGAGCGTGCGGATCTTCGACGCGTCGAGATCCAGGCAAAGCACTTCGTTCCCGACTTCGGCGAAACAGGCGCCGCTCACCAAGCCGACGTAGCCCGTGCCGACGATGGTGATCTTCAAATTTGGCCTCCAGGCTTCACGGCGTCAGCTCGAATTCCTCGTTGCGCCTCGGCGGATAGGTTTCCCAGCCGCCGCAGGCGGGACAGTGCCAGTAGAACTGCCGCGCCTTGAATCCGCAGTTCTCGCAATGGTAGCGCGCCAGGCGTTGCGTATGGCTGTGTATGAGATTGCGGACGAGCTCCAGATCGTGGCGCCTTTCGGCGGGCGCGACAAGGAGCTGCGCTTCGAGCAGCTTGTCCAGCCCGAGCAAGGTCTGGTTGCGGCGCAGCTCGTCCTTCACCAGCTTGTATGCCGTCTCGGGGCCCTCCGAGTCCAGCGTCGACTGGAAGGCGACGTCGAGCAGGTCGAGCGAAGGAAAGCTCGCGAGGTACCCCCGCAGCAGCGTGAGCCCCTCCTCGGTGCGCCCGATCGCACGATGGCTCTCGAGCAGGCGCTGCGCGACGAGCGCGAGATAGGCGGGGTTTTGCTGCTCGATCCGCTTCCAGGCCTCGATGGCGCCGGCGTGATCGCCCGAGGCCGCCGCGATGTCGCCCAGAATGATGTTGGCGCGGACGCATTTGCGGTGCGCGGCGAGGGCCGCCTCCAGATGACGGCTCGCCCCTTCCGGGCGCGAATGCGTCACTTCCGTCAGCGCGAGCTCGCAATAGTAATTCGCGATTTCCTTTTGCGCGGACTGCCCGGAGTCCTTTTCCAGCTCGAGCGCGCTCCCGACGGCCTTCATCCAGTCCTTTTCCTGCTGGTAGATCTCGAGCAGGAATTTCAGCGCCTCGGCGCGATGCGGCGAGCCCTTGAGCTTGAGAAACATCTCTTCCGCACGATCGAGAAGCCCGGCCTTGAGATAGTCCTGCCCCAGCTCGACCATGGCGTGCAGCCGCTGCTCCCCGCCCAGATCCGGACGTTCGAGCAGGTTCCGGTGCATGCGGATCGCGCGCTCGGTCTCGCCGCGGCGGCGGAACAGGCTCCCCAGCGCGAAGTGCAGCTCGACCGTCTCCGGGTCGACCTTGACCACCTCGATGAAGGCCTCGATCGCCTTGTCGGGCTGCTCGTTCAGCAGGAAGTTGAGGCCCTTGAAATACGAGCGCGGCAGCTGCCGCGACTCCGAGAGCAGCTGCTTGATGTCGACGCGCGCCGCGAGCCAGCCCAGCCCGAAGAACAGCGCGAACCCGAACAGCCACCAGAGCTCGAAGTCCATGGAGAGTCCGGACCTAGGCCTGCGGCGGCAGGCTGCGATTGCCGGCCGCGCGCAGCTCGCGCTCGAGCTTGTGGATCTCGCGGCGTTGCCCGAGCAGGCGCGGGAGGCAGGCGAGAACCCCGATCCCGGCGCCGAAGGCGAAAAACAGGAGCAGGACCACGATCATCGGGGTCTCCCAGGTCTGCCCCAGGAAGAAGCGCAGCGTCACCCGATCGGTATTCAGAAGCGCGAAGGCGAATAAGGCGAGGAACAGCAGCGCGCGCAGCAGCCACGACAGATGAGTGATGAGCTTCATTTAAGCACAGACCCCAAAAGCAAACGGCGGCACCTCGTCGATGCCGCCGTCCGCATGCCTCCGGCCCAGGCTCCTATTTTTGATCGACCCGCTCGCGCAATTCCTTGCCGGCTTTGAAATGCGGAACGAATTTCTCGGGTACGTGGACCCTCTCGCCCGATTTCGGATTGCGGCCGACGCGCGCCGGCCGATGATTCAGCCCGAAACTCCCGAACCCGCGGATCTCGATGCGTTGCCCCTTGACCAGGCTCTGCGTCATCGCATCCAGGATCATCTTGACCGTGAATTCGGCATCCTTGGCGACGAGCTGCGAATAACGCGTCGCGAGCCTCGCAATAAGTTCGGACTTGGTCATGCCGGTCCTCGATTACTGTTGAGCGTTCTTGTTGTCCAATTTCGCCTTGAGGAGCGCGCCCAGGTTGGTGCTTCCGGTGCTGGCGGCGCTTTCGCTCTGGAGCTTGGCCATCGCTTCGTTCTCCTCGGCAAATTCCTTCTGCTTGACCGAAAGATTGATGGTTCGGTTCTTGCGGTCGACGTTGATGATCATCGCCGTGACGCTGTCGCCTTCCTTGAGGTGGGTCCGGGCGTCCTCGACGCGGTCGCGGGCGATCTCGGAGGCGCGCAGGTAGCCCTCGAGGTCGCCGCCCATGGCGATGACCGCCCCCTTGGCGTCGACAGACTTGACGGTCCCCGTGATGAGCTTGCCCTTTTCGTGGCTCGCGACGAAGTTGTTGAAAGGATCGCCTTCGAGCTGCTTGATGCCGAGCGAGATCCGCTCACGCTCGACGTCGATCGAGAGCACCTGGGCCTCGGTCTCCTCGCCCTTCTTGAAATTGCGCACCGCCTCCTCGCCGGGCAGCGTCCAGGAAAGGTCGGAAAGGTGCACGAGGCCGTCGATTCCGCCATGGAGCCCGATGAAAATGCCGAAGTCGGTGATCGACTTGATCTGGCCCTTGACCTTGTCGCCCTTCTTGAAGTTCATCGAGAACTCTTCCCAGGGATTGGGAAGGCACTGCTTCATCCCGAGGGAGATGCGCCGCCGCTCCTCGTCGATCTCGAGGATCATGACCTCCACCTCGTCGCCGAGCGCGACCACTTTCGACGGATGCACGTTCTTGTTCGTCCAGTCCATCTCCGACACGTGCACCAGGCCCTCGATACCCTGCTCCACCTCGACGAACGCGCCGTAGTCGGTCAGGTTGGTCACCTTGCCGAAGAGGCGCGTCCCGGTCGGATAGCGGCGCGACAGACCCACCCAGGGATCCTCTCCCAGCTGCTTCAGGCCGAGGGAGACGCGATTCTTCTCGGTGTCGAATTTCAGCACTTTCGCCGTGACCTCGTCGCCCACGTTGAGCACTTCGGAAGGGTGCTTGACGCGCCGCCAGGCGAGGTCGGTGATGTGCAGCAGGCCGTCGATTCCGCCCAGATCGACGAACGCGCCGTAGTCGGTGATGTTCTTGACGATGCCCTTGACGACCGCGCCCTCCTGGAGGTTCGCGAGCAGCGCCTGGCGCTCCGCGCCTTGCGAAGCTTCCAGCACCGCGCGGCGTGAGACGACGACGTTGTTCCTCTTGCGGTCGAGCTTGATAACCTTGAACTCCATCTCCTTGCCCTCGTAGGGCAGGGTGTCCTTCACGGGGCGGATGTCCACGAGCGACCCGGGCAGGAAAGCTCGAATTCCGTTGGTCATAACGGTGAGGCCGCCCTTCACCTTGCCCGAGATGATCCCTTTCACGAGCGTGCCGGCTTCGAGCGCCTTTTCCAAGTCGAGCCAGGCAGCGAGCCGCTTCGCCTTGTCGCGCGACAGGCGCGTCTCTCCGTAGCCGTCCTCGAGCGCTTCGATCGCGACGCTGGTGAAATCGCCGGGCTTGACCTCGACTTCTCCCTTGTCGTTCTTGAACTCCTCGAGGGCGATGAAGGATTCGGACTTGAGGCCTGCGTTGACCACCACGTAGTTCATGTCCACGCGGACGACTTCGGCGGTGATCACTTCGCCCGTGCGCATTTCCTTGCGCGTGAGGCTTTCCTCGAAAAGGGCGGCGAAACTATCCTCGGAAACTACTGCGGGGGCGGCATTCGGCATAGACACCTAGCATCTGCCCGTCACTTGAGGACGGGGTTCGTTGATCCACAACAAAAAGCCAAGCCATTGCGGTGCTTGGCTTTGTGTCACCTGTTCGCCCCGCGGTACCAATCCACGACTAGGGCCGCCGCCTGCCCGGCGCTCATCGAGGTCGTGTCGAGCGGCCGCGCTCCGGGGCTTTGCTTGAGAGGCGCCACGCTGCGCGTCGCATCGCGTGCGTCGCGCTCGCGCAAATCCTGCAAAAGGGCGGCCAGTGTAGCAGCGATTCCTTTTTCTTTCAACTGTTTATACCGACGTTCCGCACGGGCCTCCAGGCTCGCGGTGAGGAACACCTTGAGCGCGGCATCGGGAAACACGATCGAGCCCATGTCGCGCCCCTCGGCCACCAGCCCCGGGGGCTTGCGGAAGGACCGCTGCCTGTCGAGGAGCGCCCGGCGCACTCCGGGCAGGGCCGCCACCCGCGAGGCCGCGAAGGAATTTTCCTCGGTGCGGATGGCGTCGGTGACGCGCTCGGCTTCGAGAAAGATCTCATCCCCTTCGAAGCGAACCGGGAGCCGGGCCGCGATCGCGGCGAGCTTCGCTTCGTCGCCCGAGTCGATTCCCTCGCGCGCGCCGGCGAGCGCGACCAGCCGGTACAGGGCGCCGCTGTCGAGACAATGGAATCCCAGGGCTCTGGCGACTTCCTCCGCGACGGTGCCCTTGCCCGAGGCCGAAGGGCCGTCGATGGCGATGACGGGCACCGTGCTCACGCGGGAATCCGCCGCGAGATGCTCGCAAGCGCTGCGAAGTATTCCGGGAAGGTCTTGGCCACGCACGCAGGGTCGTCGATGCGCACCTTGATTCCGCCGAGCGCCGCGAGCGAAAACGACATCGCCATGCGGTGATCGCCGTAGGTGGCTATCGTGGCCGACCGCAGCGCCGCGGGCGGCGTGATCCGGATGCTGTCGGGGCCCTCCTCCACCACGGCCCCGAGCTTGCGCAATTCGGTCGCCATCGCGGCGATGCGGTCGGTCTCCTTGACGCGCCAGCTGGCGATGTTCCGGAGGGTGCTGGTGCCGTCGCCGAACAGCGCCGCGACGGCGGCGGTCATGGCGGCGTCGGGAATGTGATTGAGATCGGCGTCGATCGGCTTCAATTTGCCGCGGCTTGCCGCGGCCTCGATCCAGTCCTCGCCCCACGAGATCTTCGCCCCCATCCTTGCCAGCACCTCGGTAAAGCGGACATCGCCCTGGATGCTGCCCCGCCCCACGCCTTCCACCCGCACCGGGCCGCCGGCGATCGCGCCCGCGGCGAGGAAATACGAGGCCGACGAGGCGTCTCCCTCGACGCGGATCTCGCCGGGGCTAGCGTAGCGCTGGGCCGGGACGGTGAACGTTTTCCAACCGTCGCGCTCGACCTTTACGCCGAAGCGGCGCATCAGGTTCAGGGTGATCTCGACGTAGGGTTTCGAGATCAGCTCGCCTTCGACCTCGATCCGCGTTTCCGATCCCGCGAGCGGCGCCGCCATCAGCAGCGCCGAGAGATACTGCGAGGACACCTCGCCGCGCACGCGAAGCGGCGCGCCCCGCCGGATCGTGCCGGGGTGCAAGGCAAGCGGCGGAAAGCCTTCCTTGCCGAGATAGTCGATGCGCGCGCCGAGCCGCCGCAGCGCGTCCACCAGATCGCCGATCGGGCGCTCGTGCATGCGCGGCGCGCCCGAGAGCCGGTACTCGCCCCCGGCAAGCGCGAGGACTGCGGTAAGCGGCCGGAAGGCCGTGCCGGCGTTGCCGAGGTGAAGGTCGGCGGACTTGTTCGGGAACGACCCGCCGCGCACCGTGGCCGAATCGCGCTCGATGCGGACGCCCAGAAGCTCCAGGGCGTTCAGCATCACGCTGGTGTCGTCGGAATCCAGCAGGTTCTCGACGCGCGTCTCGCCGTCCGCCAGCGCGGCGAGCAGCAACACGCGGTTGGAGATGCTCTTCGATCCGGGCATTTTCACCGTGCCCTGCACCCGCGCGATCGGACCGAGATCGAGGAACTTCACCGCGTTCATTCCCCGTCCCGATTGTCGTCCGTCAGCCAGCGGTCGCGCGCGGCGCGCGCGCCCGAAAAGAGCGCCTCGAGCGCCCTGGCGTCGCCGCGCGCGAGCATCCTCTTCACGCGCTCGAGCCCTCCGCCGTAGCGCCTGAGCTCGACGAGCAGGGCTTTGCGGTTCGCAAGGCAGATATCGCGCCACATCTCCGGATGGCTCGAGGCGATGCGGGTGAAATCGCGGAATCCCCCCGCGGCAAAGGAAAAGAGCTGTTTCGCGTTCTTGTGGCGCGCGACCTGATCGACGAGCGCGTAAGCGAGCACGTGAGGCAGATGGCTGACCGCCGCGAGCACCGCATCGTGCTCCCTAGCCCGCATCTCGGAGACGCTCGCCCCGCAGCTCTCCCACGCGGTGCGCACCAGGGCGATCGCGCCCGGCTCGTTTTCCTTGAGCGGCGTGAGCACCACCCGGCGCCCGCGATAGAGCGCGGCAAAGGCCGCCTCGGCGCCGCTCTTCTCGGTGCCGGCGATCGGATGCCCCGGAACGAAACGGGAGAGCGCGCCCTTCAGCTCGCGCCGCGCGAGCGCGACCACGTCCTCCTTGGTGCTGCCCGCGTCGGTGACGACGGTCTTCTCACCGAGGAGCGGCGCGACGGCGCGCATGACCCTTTGCATCTGCCCGACCGGCACCGCGAGGAGCGCGAGATCCGCGTCTCCGAAGGTCGCCTCGTCCGCCGCACCTATGGCGTCGATTATTCCCAGTTCCATCGCGCGGCGGATGTTGCCCGCACCGCGGCCGACCCCGACCGCACGGCCGACCGCGCCCGCTCCTTTCAGCGCGAGCGCGAACGAGCCGCCGATCAGGCCGACGCCCACGATCACCAGCTTCCCGATGCGCGCCATCAACCGTCGAGCGCCGTTCGGAGCGCCTTGAGGAATTTCTCGTTCTCTCTGGGTGTACCGATCGTGACTCGCAAGTGATCGGGCATATCGTAGCCCGCCAGCGGCCTGACGATGACGCCCAGGCGCAGCAGCTTCTCGTACACCGTCCCCGCCCGCGCCACGCGGAAAGTGAGGAAATTGGCGCACGAGGGGATGAACTCGAGCCCGAGCGCCTTCAAGCCGCGCTCGAGGCGCTCCATGCCCAGGCGGTTCATCCGGGTGCTCTTCGCGACGAATTTCCTGTCCTCGAGCGCCGCGGCGGCCGCGGCGAGCGCGAGGCTGTTGACGTTGAAGGGCTGGCGCACGCGGTTCAGCAAATCGGCAACATCCGGGTGCATAAGCCCGTATCCGACGCGCAGCCCCGCCAGGCCGTAGACCTTCGAGAAGGTGCGCGTGGCGATGAAGTTCGGGTATTTCCTGAGCAGGGCGACGCTGTCGTAGTGCAGGTTGGCCGGCAGGTACTCGGAGTACGCCTCGTCCACCACCACGGCGACGTCGCGCCGCACGTTCGCAAGAAAATTGCCGAGCTCCGTGCCCGTCGCGAAGGTGCCGGTCGGATTATTGGGATTGGCGATAAACACCAGCCGCGTCTCCGGAGTGATCGCGGCGAGCATCGCCTCGAGGTCGTGGGCGTAGTCTTTCGCCGGCACGACGATGCCCTCCGCACCGCGCGCCTGCGTGGCAAGGGGGTAGACCGCAAAGGCGTGCTGCGAGTACACCGCCGCCCGGCCTGGGGCTAAAAAGGCGCCGGCAGCGAGCTCGAGCAGGTCGTTCGAGCCGTTGCCGACGACGATGCACTCGTGCGGGACGGCGTAGCGGCGCGAAAGCGCCGCCTTGAGCTCGAAGGCGTTCCCGTCCGGATAGCGCGCGAGCTCCGCGAGTCCGCTCTTGATCGCGGCCTTCGCCTTGGGCGAGATGCCGAACGGGTTCTCGTTCGAGGCGAGCTTGACGATCTTTCTCTCGTCCAGCCCCATCTCGCGGGCGAGCTCCGGGATCGGCTTGCCCGGCTGGTAGGGCGCGATGGCGCGGACGTAGGAAAGAGACTGCTCGCACAGACCCATGGAGCGGCCCTAGAGAACGGCAGCCGGATAGCTGCCGAAGAGCTTCACGAACGGCGCCTTGTCGCGCAGCTCGGCGAGCGCCTTTACAACCTTTTCGTCTTTTTGGTGGCCTTCGATGTCGACGTAGAAGTAGTACTCCCACTGGCCGGTGCGCGCGGGGCGCGACTCCAGGCGCGTCATGCTCACGCCGTGCGCGGCGAACGATGCGATGAGGTCGTGGAGGGAACCGGGCTTGTTGTGCGCAGTCATGACGAGCGAGGTGCGGTCCTTGCCCGAGGGCGCCGCGTCGTGGGAACCGAGCACGAGGAAGCGCGTGCGGTTCCTGGGATCGTCCTCGATGGCGCGCGCGAGGATCTTGAGCCTGTAGCGCTCGGCGGCGATCTCCGGGCCTATCGCGGCGGCGCTCTTCTCCTTCGCCGCCATGCGCGCCGCTTCCGCGTTGCTCGCTTGCGGCACGCGCTGGGCACCCGGAAGATGCTGGGAGAGCCAGGCATGGCACTGCGCGAGCGACTGCGGATGCGAGTACACCTTGCGTATCGCCTTCATCGAGGCGGCCTTCGCCATCAGGTTCTGCTGCACGCGCAGCACCACCTCGGCGCAGATCTTGAGCGGCGTCGCGAGCAAGAGGTCGAGCGTGCGGCCGATCGCGCCGTCGGTCGAGTTTTCCACCGGCACGACCGCGTATTGCGCGGCGCCGGTCTCGGCGGCGCGGAACACCTCGTCGATCGAGCCGCAGGGCTGCGCCGCCACGGCTGCGCCGAACTGCCTGGCGAGCGCCATCTCGCTGAAGGTCCCTTGAGGTCCGAGGTAGGCGACCGAGAGCGGCTGCTCTAGCGCGCGGCAGGCCGAGATGATCTCGGTGAAAAGGCGCACGAGCGCGTCGCTCGCGAGCGGCCCGCGGTTGCCTCCAACGACGCGGCGCAGCACCTCGGCCTCGCGCTCGGGTCGGTACGCGCCGCCGTTCGCCTTCAGTTTTCCGATGGAGGCGGCGTGGTTTGCACGCTCGTTCAGAAGCGCGACGATTTTTTCGTCGAGCGCGTCGATCGCGGCGCGGTGCCGGGTGATGTCGTCGGCCATGCGTTCAGGATGTCGGCAGGTAGCGGACCGCGAGCACGCCCTTGATGCGCGCGAGGCCTTCGACGAGTCCCTTGTTCACCGGGCTGTCGACGTCGACCAGCGTGTAGGCCATCTCGCCCTTGGAGCGGTTCACCATGTTGTGGATGTTCAGGCCCGCCCCGGCCATGGCGCTCGAAATCTGGCCCACCATGTTGGGCACGTTGGCGTTGGCGATGGCGACGCGGTACGGCGACTCGCGTCCCATCACGACGTCGGGAAAATTGACCGCGTTCTGGATATTGCCGTTCTCGAGGTAGTCGCGCACCTGGTCCACGACCATGACGGCGCTGTTGTCCTCGGCCTCGCGCGTCGACGCGCCGAGATGAGGGAGCGCGATCACGGAGGGATTCTCGCAGAGCGGCTGCGCCGGGAAGTCGGTCACGTAGTATTTGAGCTTCTTGGAGGCGAGCGCCGCGGCGACCGCCTTGGCGTCGACGATCTCCTCGCGCGAGAAGTTGAGCAGGATGCTGCCTGCGTGCATCAGCTCCAGGTTCTTCGCGCTGATCAGGTGCCGCGTCACCGGGAGCAGCGGGACGTGCAACGTGACGAACTGGCTGCCTTTCAGGATCTCCGCGATCGAATGCGCCTTCTTCACCTGCGAGGGCAGGCTCCACGCGGCGTCGACCGTGATCTCGGGATCGTAGCCGAGCACGTTCATGCCGAGCTTGATCGCGGCGTCGGCAACGAGGCTGCCGATCTTTCCGAGGCCGATCACGCCCAGCGTCTGCTGCGGCAGCTCGATCCCGGCGAACTGCTTCTTCTCCGCCTCGACGCGCTTGGAGAGAGTCTCGTCGTCGCAGTTCAGCGACCCCACGAAGCGCACCGCGGGAACGAGATTGCGCGCCGCCATCAACATCCCGGCGAGCACCAGCTCCTTCACCGCGTTCGCGTTCGCGCCGGGCGCGTTGAACACCGGCACGCCGCGCCCGCTCATCTCCTTCACGGGAATGTTGTTCGTGCCGGCGCCGGCGCGGCCGATCGCGCGCACGCTCTCGGGAACCTTCCTCGCGTTCATGTCGTGAGAGCGAACGAGGACCGCATCGGGGTGCGCGGAGTCCTTGGAGACCTTGTACCCCTTCTCCGGGAAGCGCTTCAGCCCGACCTGGGAAATCTGGTTGAGGACCAGGATTTCGAATTTTCTTGCGGCCATCGGCGAATCATAAACCACGCCCGTTTCTTATTCCTAGCTTGTGTTACGGCTCGTCCAAAACTCACCAAATCCCCCGGGAAGCGCCGCCTAAGGTTCACGGCGAGGGGCGTGTGCCGCTCTTGCGCGCGTCCGTCTCGACCGTGGGGTTAAAAGGCGCACTCTCGCCGTCGGCCTGTACCGCTGACGAGGAGCGGGCGGTGACACGAGTTGACGCCTCTCTCAATGCGCGTCCAACAATGTTAAGCCTGAGTCAAAGACGACTTATTGATTGCCCTTGGCGCGACCTTGCACTCTGAAGCGCCATTGGCCGAAGCCAAAGACGATCCCAAGCCCGAGGAAGAAAGCGACAGCGACGAGGAGTTTCAGCCAGTTGAAATTCCCGTATAGCCAGGTTCCGACCATGAACCCAAGGATGCCGACACTCAGGGACCACTTACGGTCCGGCTCTAGATACGCGCCACACGATGCACATTGATACGTGCTCGCCAACACCGGGCTACGCACGTCTACATCGCTTCCGCAAGCAGGGCATCTAGGTCGACGTATCGGGAGCCTTAGCATGCGCACCCGTCCCCGTTTGCGGGATCGCCGAACCGCACACGCTAGTTGAGCACTGGCAGGAGCAGCAGAGCGCTCGCCGCCAGGCAAACGACGACCAGCATGATCCAGAGATCTCTGCTCCCGCGCTTCAGCGCTTCTCGGAACAATGAGGCAACCCCGATGCGGCTCGAAGGCGCCATCCGCGCCAAGATGTAGTTCTGCACTTTGTCGCCTTCGAACAGCGGACCGAGCGGAGCATACAAAGGAATAAGGCGCTTCCCTGCCAGCAGCTGACGTGAATCCCCTGTGACAACGGTGTCGAAGGGATAACGCTCTACGCGGCCGTTACCCGGGTCGAAAAGGAACTCGTGCCCCTCGACTCCCAAGCGGCGGCGGGTCAGACGCCGTAGCGCGGCTACGGCCAGGAACTGCGCAACCACGGCCACCAAGAGAAGCGTCAGAGGGAGAAGCAGCCTAGGTACTACGGGGCCTGGCGCTTCGAATACCACTATCGCGATCTCGATCGTCGCGAAGACGAGCATCGCCGCCGTGGCCGCCAGAGTTATAAGACGCAACCGCCGCAGGTATTGCGCGCTAAAGACGATCCATTGAATCCCACCGCCCGATGCCCGGGAGACATCACTGCCATTGCTGCGTACGTTCATCATGCCCTTGCAGGCGTTACCGCTCGCGGGACTACTTCATGAAACTGTCTGGGAGCATGGCGATGCCCAAAACGAAGGTGATCACACACCCCCAGACCCTCGCA
>Ga0209375_1002721_pt1 | contig 12551 bp, 9 predicted proteins | sample GraSoiAngelo_131_FD_185888 | JGI IMG/M metagenome (GOLD analysis project Ga0209375, IMG submission 185888) | Grasslands soil microbial communities from the Angelo Coastal Reserve, California, USA - 14_0929_02_30cm (SPAdes) (version 2) | ecosystem: Environmental > Terrestrial > Soil > Grasslands ... | reverse complement strand
CAAAATTGAAAAGTCGAAGGAGAAATCCGATATGGTTCGTTGCTTGAACAAGGCCGTGGCAATTATGGCCGCACTTGCCATTAGTTTCATGCCTGCTAGTGCAACATTTGCGGCAGATAATTTCGCTGGAATATCGCTAACGCCAGTGCCCTCAGTCAACCCGAAGGCGCCTGGATTTGCGGCCCCTAACATACTTTCGGTGGAACTCACCGAGGCAATCGTCGCTCAGGGTTCCTTCAAGCTCGAGAATCCCTCCGACCTCACCAGCTACTACGGGTATGACAATGATGGACCGCAGTTGCCCGCCGCCGGGGACTTGCCGGCTGTCGGCCACAAAGTCGAGGCGAGCAAGACGGAGCCCGACAAGAATACTTACCTAGTGCTGGATCACCAGCATGGTGCAGACCCCCAATACGACTACGGAACACACTTTCTTTTTCAAGGTCACGAGCTTGGCGCAGGTGGGCAGGGCTACATTACGCGCATCAATTTGGACGCCGACGGAGCCCACCGGGTAACGCTCCTAGCTATCAAAGACGTGAACGGCAACTCGGTGCCCACGATTGACGGTTCCACTTGGTATCCCTTTTCGCACAAGCTCCTGTTCACCTCCGAAAGCGGTGCCAACGCTTCTGTCGTACAGGCGACGCCGGACTTTCCAGCGACCGTGGAGGACATTTCAGGAATTCTCGGTCGTGGCGGCTACGAAGGAATTCAGTCCGACAGATTTGGACGTCTAATTATTGTCGAGGACGTCGGAGGCAAAACAGGGACGGTAAACACGCACGCACGCCAGCCCAACAGCTTCATTTATCGGTTGCTGCCGACGAGTCCCTTCGATCTGAAACTGGGAGGCAAACTGCAAGTGCTGCAAGTGCTGTCGCGCGCTCACGCGGGCCCTGTTGTCTTCGGGTCCGACGCGGATGCGGATATCCTCTCTCAGGATGTAAAGGATCTCCACACCTATGGGCTGCAATTCCAAACCAATTGGATGACTATCCACGACACAGCCGTGCAAGGCAACGCACCGTTCAGTGCCAATGCCGCTGCAAAACTGGCGGGAGGCACTCCTTTCAAGCGCCCGGAGAACGGGCAATTTCGGCCGGGAACCAATTTCTCAGAATTCATTTTCGATACCACGGGAGACACTAACGCCCTCACCGAAGCAGGTTCGGCGTTTGGCGGATTTGGAGCTTTATTCCGGCTACAGCTTTTCGGCGATAAAGGACTCCTGTCCTTGGTATACAACGGCGACGTCGCGCACGCTGGTTTCGACAATTGCGCGTTCTGGGATGCGAACCGCATTGTCTTTGTCGAGGATGCCGGTGACACTCTTCACACCCAGCGCAACGCTCTCGACTCTGCCTGGTTGTTTGATTTGAACACCGATTACAGCAACCCAGCCAGCCAGCCTGTCCGCATTCTTGCGGAAGGACGGGATGCTTCGGCGACATTGGATTCGCAATTCAGCGGCATGCCTGGCTTCCAAAATGACGGAGACAATGAAATCACTGGCTGGCATTTGTCCGATGGAGATCCAACCGTCAACGGCCTGCTTGGCGCCAAGATCCCCACGCCGTTCCGCGGCGGATGGCGCCTCTTCTACACCCAGCAGCACGGCGACAACAACACCTGGGAGATCCTGCGATCTCCGGCGGACTCGGGAGGCAATAGCCGGGACTAAACTGTTTGATCAGCGATAGCGGACTGGACTGCTTCTCGAGAGGAGGTAGTCCAGTCTTTGTCTTTGGGCTGCATATCATTCACAGAATCAGACAACCCGGTAGCGCAATAGATCATCTCTTTCATCGTTCTCCTCGGTGCAAGGAGATACGCTGGTGCGTTGGCTGAAGGTTTTGATCGCGTTGGGGTTCGTCTTGGCAAGCGTGGTCCCCGTTCTTGCCCAAACTGCTGCCAGCACGCCGGAACCCCCGGTCGAGACACGCAACGCCGTAGAGTCGCCTATCATTCATTCAATCGAGCTCATGGGCCTGCGACATATCGCCTCTGCAGCGGTCTTAGCGCAGCTCTCTTTGCGGCCGGGCGATCCTTTAGACGCTGCAAAGCTCGATCATGATATTCGAACGCTCGCCCGGCTCGGCTGGTTCGCAGCGATTCGCGTAGAAAAAATATCTGGAGCGCCTCTTCATCCTCAAGAAACGGAAAAGCAAGAACGTCTGGTCTTGGCCTTCTATTTCAAGGAAGAGCCCATTCTCTCGCGCGTCGAGTATTCCGGTTCTCGGCTGCTTTCGCGCGGCCAGATTGAGAAATTGCTCGAAGAGAAGAAGCTCACTCCCGGCCTTGGAAAGCCAGCCGATCCCGCAGCGCTGCAGCGTATTGCAGTGGCGATTCGATCCACTCTGAATGAGTTAGGGCATCCGGAGGCTTCCGTCCAAGTGCGTCGCCAACTACATGAGAACAAGACCGTCAACGTTCAGTTCGAAATTGCCGACGGGCCACATCTCCTCGTCCGGCGAGTCCGTTTTGAAGGCGATCCGGGCTTCTCGGAAAAGCTATTGCTCGCGCAAATACAAAGCATCGCGCCGTGGGAGCCTTTCGCATCGCTTCGCGGCAAAGACGCGTACACCCAAGCAGCATTCGAAGAGGATCGCCAGCGCATTCTTAAGTATTACCAGGACCACGGATACCCCGAAGCGCGCGTCGGCAGCGCGCGACTGAACAAATCAGCAATGCGATCCCGCAAGTGGTTTCCCTTCCCCCACCGCGCAACGCAAACGGGACTCGTGCTCTCGATCCCGGTACAAGCTGGCCCTTTTTACCGGCTCGAATCCATCGACGCAAGTCTGGCTCTTCAACAGGCAATCGGAAACCAGAGTAACAAGCCTCTTCTCCTCCGCGTCGCCGAGCAAGGACATCCGTTTTCTCAACAGGAAATCGACAAGCTTCGCCGCTTTTATTCCGCGCACCTTCTTTCGCACAACTCGAAATCGGATACAGCTTCCTTCCAAGAGGTAGACGCCAATCCCATCTTCGATCCCGAAAAACATTCTGTGCTACTCAAGCTCACTCTCAGCGACTCGCCCCCGTATCTTGTCCATCGCCTCGAGTTCCAGGGTCTTCACAAATTCAACGATCGCTTCGTGCGCCGCCGTATCCCTCTGCGCGAAGGCCATCCCCTTGATGAGCACGCATTGGAAACGGGCCTCACGAAACTCGCGCGTACCGGCTATTTCAAGCCGATTCGCAAAGAGAGTATCCATATCCAACTCGACGACGCCCGCCACACCGCAGACATCTCAATCCACCTCGAAGAAATCGGCCAACAACGCATCGCCTTTGACGGCGGCCGTGCTCAGTTCGGCTGCACTCTCGGCCTTGCTTACACACTTTTCGATTTGTTCAACCGCGAGGAATTGCTTACCGCAAAGTTCGAAGGTGGCCCGGAAAGTTTGCAATTGCTCTTGGGCATCGCCAAGGGAGGCATCTTCGGCACGCGCGGCTCGCTCGCGCTTTCCGTCTTTGACAACGTGATTCGTCCGCGCTTCGCGCACGGCGTCCAGGGTCCTTTCATCGCTTCCCGCAGCGAAGGCATCAACATTCCGTGGACCTACGCATTAGCCAACTCCGACTCCGTCGGCGTCAACTACACTTTGTCACGCAACGCGTCTGATCAAACATTTGGAGCCACGCCAAGCACGACGGGCTTGCCACCCATTACCCTCCGAACGCTCACTTCCAGCCGCTCGTTCGGAACCGCCTGGGCTCATGACACCGGTAATGAACGCATTCTTGTCGCGAATTCCGTTTCCGGCGGCGTTCTTGGCGGCGACGAACACATGCTCCGTTCTTCCGGCGAAGCCGCGCGCATTTTCCGCGATCCACTTTTCGCGCCCTCGAATGCGTGGGCCTTTCGAACCACCTTCAGCGTCGCGGGCAGCTACCGCGGCGACATGCCTTTTTATTCCCGTTTCTTTCCCGGTGATGAGTTCGTTCGCGGCCTGCGCGAAGGCGAACTCGGCCCGCTGACGCTCACGCAAACGACTAGCGCCTCCGGCGCCACGACATATTCCTCTTCGCCCGCGGGCGCAAACCTCATCAGCGCTGCGAATGCGGAATATCGCATTCCGTTTCGGAACGGCGTCGAAGCCTCCGGCTTCTTCGATCTCGGTTCTGGCTGGCTTCTTCCAAACTGGCTCGGCCCAACTAAACCTACGCTTCTCAGCGCCACGAACGGCGTACTCCACGGCTCGACCGGCGTGCAATTCCAGTGGACCATCCCCGGTGTCCAGGTCCCGTTTCGCTCCTACTACGCGCTCAACGTGCTCCGCCTCGACCGCCTGATTCCTCTTCCCGACAAATCTCTCCTGCATGCACGCAATCGCTTCGGCGCTTTCGGTTGGGGACTCGGCTGGCTGTTCTAACCTGTCTGTTCTGGGTCGCGTGCATGTACTAAACTCCCTGCAGCATGAAACACCACAAATTGTTGAAAGAAGCCTCGCGCATTATCGAGCCTTATTGCATCAGCAATGGCGGAAAGTTTCGCCTGAGAGATCACGACCCCGCCGACACCAACAGCGTCAAGAACAAGCAAGCCGCGCAAAGCCTCCTCGAGGACGGTATCGTCTGCCTCAGCCACATGCAGGAAAAGCTCTACGCCCAGGACCGCTGGGCCCTTTTGCTCATCTTTCAAGCGATGGACGCCGCCGGTAAAGACGGCGCCATCAAGCACGTCATGTCCGGCGTCAATCCGCAGGGTTGCGAGGTCCATGCCTTCAAATCGCCCAGCGTTGAAGAATTGAACCACGACTATCTCTGGCGCAATCACAAGGTTGTCCCCGAACGCGGCAAAATCGGCATCTTCAACCGCTCCTACTACGAGGAAGTCCTCGTCGTCCGCGTTCATCCCACCTTTCTTCGCGCCCAGAAACTGCCCGACCGCCTGGTCACCAAGCACATCTGGGAGGAGCGCTACGAGGACATCAATGCCTTCGAGCGCTATCTCACGCGCAATGGCATCGTCATCCGCAAGTTCTTTCTTCACGTCTCCAAGGAAGAACAGAAGAGGCGTTTTATCGAGCGCCTCGAAGACTCAAAAAAGAATTGGAAGTTCTCCATGGCCGACGTGCAGGAGCGCAGCTTCTGGAAGGACTATCAGGAGGCTTACGACGAAGCGATTCAGCAAACCGCCACCAAGCACGCGCCCTGGTACATCGTTCCCGCTGATAATAAATGGTTCACTCGCCTTGTCGTAGCCGCCGCGATCCTCGAAGCCCTCAACGATCTGAATCTTGCCTTTCCCGACGTCGAAAAATCCAAGCGCAAGGAGCTCGCCGCCGTCCGCGCCTCCCTCCTCGCCGAAAAGGATTGACTCTCCTCCGCTTTCTATTTCGGAAAGGCGCCCTGATTGTGTATACTTCTCGTATATACATTAGCGGCGTTTGAGAGAATCGCCTACCATCTCGGCCACTCCGCCCCGACAGGCAAAGGGAGGACCAAAACATGGCTACGACTAAAGTCTTTCGCTCGGGAAACAGCCAGGCGGTGCGATTGCCGAAGCAGTTTCGTCTGAAGAGCAAGGAAGTGGAAATCTCGCGGCGCGGTGAGGAGATCGTTCTGCGGGAAAAGCCGGGGATTATGGCTCGAGCGTTCCACCTGCTTGCCACTTTGCCCGAAGACCCCGCGCTCCCCGGACGCGACAAAGACAAACCGCAAAAACGCAGGGACCTCTAATGGAAGCGCAGTTCTTGCTCGACACCAACATCTGCATTTACATCCGCCGGAAAAAGCCCGAGCAAGTATTGCGACGCTTCACATCACTGCGGCAGGGCCAAGCTGTGCTCTCCGTAATTACGTTTGGCGAACTGATCTACGCCGCGGAAAAGAGTTTGCATCGCCCTGAGGCTTTGAAGCAGTTGCAGGAACTTGCCGAGCTACTGCCGGTGATGGCTTTGCCCGAAGGGGCTGCGGAGACATACGGCAGGATGCGCGCAGAGTTGGAGCGCAAAGGGACAATGATCGGCAACAACGACTTGTGGATTTCCGCGCATGCCAAGGCTGCTGGTTTAACGCTGGTTACCAACAACGAGCGCGAGTTCCGCCGCGTGGGCGGACTGAAGATCCAAAACTGGGCCTTGTAGCTGCCGTCAAGTGCCGTCCCTTCACCGCTGGTGGTTTTCTTTGCTACTTTGCTGCAGTCGCAGGAGGAGAACCCTACCATGAAGCAAGCTGCCGCCATCATTGGCCCGGGATTTGTGGGCCGCGCGCATCTCGAAGCGTTGCGGCGGATCGGCATTCCTGTCCGCGGAATGCTCGGCAGCTCGCGTGAGCGCAGCGAAGAGACTCGCGCAGCGCTTGGTCTCGAGCGTGCGTATGGCTCACTCGCGGAATTGGCGGCGGATCCCTCCGTCGACGTGGTGCACATCTGCACCCCGAACTACCTCCATTTCGAGCAAGCCAGCACGTTGCTTCGCGCCGGCAAGCACGTGCTTTGCGAAAAGCCGTTGGCGATGGATTCCCGCGAATCGGAAATGCTCGTCAAGCTGGCCGAGCAGTGCCGCTGCGTTGGCGGCGTGGCCTACAACCTGAGGTATTACCCGCTATGTCAGGAAGCGAAAGCGGCTGTCGTTGGAGGTGTGATTGGCCAGCCCCGGCTCGTTCACGGAAGTTTTCTTCAGGACTGGCTGCTTTTTCCTAGCGACTGGAACTGGCGTCTCGATCCCAAACTAGGCGGCGATCTCCGCGCAGTCTCCGACATTGGCACGCACTGGCTCGATCTCACAATGTGGATTACCGGCCGCAAAGTGACCGAAGTTTGCGCCGACCTGGCCACCGTTCTCCCCATTCGCCACCGGCCACGCGGCCGCGTCGAAACGTTCCAGAAAGCAGCCGCCATGGAACACGACGACGTTCCCATCACCACGGACGATTACGCCTCGGTTCTTCTGCACTACGAAGACGAACTTCGCGGAGTGCTGACCGTCTCGCAAGTCAGCGCCGGACGCAAAGCGCGGCTGTGGTTTGAAATTGACGGCAGCAAAGGCTCGCTGGCTTGGAATTCGGAATCGCCCAACACGTTATGGATTGGGCGGCGCGACCGCGCTTGCGAGGAGCTTCCGAAAGATCCCGCTCTGCTGAGTCCTGCGGCGCGCGGCTTTGCAGCTTATCCGGGAGGACACGCCGAAGGATATCCCGATACATTCGTGCAGCTTTTCCGCGATTTTTACGGCTACATCGATACGGGAGATTTTGCGGCCCGGCCGCACTTCCCAACTTTCGCCAGCGGAAACCACGAGCTGGTTCTCTGCGAAGCCATTGCCAAAAGCGCCCAGGAGCGCGCCTGGGTTCCTGTGCTATGGGATTGAAGGCATTCCTTCAGCGCGGCGAATCGGAGTCCTGATAGCGCAGGCTCGGCGGCATGCGGTCGGAGCGTGTGCGCGTGTTGTACTCCAGTTGATACTTCAAGTGCTGCGCGTCGCTCGGGTAGTCCTTCCCTTCCGGGTATGGATAAGGCAGCGATGAGTGCCGCGGCAGCGGTTCAACGGTGAACGCGTGCGCCGCGTAGAAATCCAAATCCTTCTCGAAGCCATCCGCATAGAAAAAGTAATCGCGCACCCACCCAGCGGAAAGCGCGGGAAGCGCCTTCGGATCGAAATCGAGTTTGACTCCTTCGCCCGAGCCGAACACCACGAAGCGGTCGTCGGGTGCGCGCAATAGATCGCGCACCTCTCCGTACCGCGTGTAATTCCCCGCTGCCCGCGCGTACGGGCCGGTCCTGCTGCGATGCGTGTAGGAATACGTTGTGTCGCTCGCGGGCTGCAAACGGATTTCATGCGGATAACCCAGAAAATCCAGCGCCGCCTTCGCCAGCGGCACTTCGGAAACACGGACGTTCCTGGGTTCCGGCGTTTGGTCAATTCGAATCGCGTCCCAGTAGATTTTCAGGTTGCTGACAATGCGAATCCGCCGCGTCCCCGGCTGCAGCTTCCCGGTTAAATCCGCAATCATTGTTCGTTCGAGGCCCGCAGGGAAACCCATATCTTCCACCACGCGCACCCATTTGCCCTCTACATTTTGTGCTTCCACGTACGGCGCAATCACTTTGATGCCCGCTTGACCCGCCGCATACATCGAAGTCGCCGTGAAATAATCCGTGTAGCCATCCATGATCAGTCGCAACGGCTTCTGCGCATCCCACTCCCCAAGATCGAGCTCCAGCCAGTGCAGCTTGGCGAATCCCACGAACGGCAAATCCTCCAAGTCCGTCACGTACTTGCGATCCGCCTTCGCAATCAGCGAAAGCACATCATGCCCGCGGTCGTCCCATGCCCCTGCCGGAGGATGCGCATTCCGGCTGGCGATCACGCGAAATTCCGGAAAAGGCGGCGCGCTCACGAAACGCTCGTTGGGGAAAACGTGGTACGCCACCGGATGATCGATCGCCAGCAATCGCACCTGGTCGAGATAGACCGTCTCCTCCATCGGCTCCAGGAAGCGGAAACTCAGCAATCCGTTGCGCGGCTTCACGCTGCCCGCGGAAACTTTTAAGTATTCGTCCGGATCGGGAACGTCCCTTTCTCCCGGCCCGATCCAATGGCCCACGACGCCCGGCCCAATCATGTCGGCAATGAATTCGTACTCACGGCCGTTCCAGGAAAACAGAACCGGGCATGAGCTCCCGCGCCGGTCCAGCTCCGTAATGGAGTGATCTTTCTTCGCGGCAAGATTGATTTCATCCTGAGGCACTCCGGTTGGCCACAGCAGCCGCACCACCTCCGCGTTCGCTTCGGAGCCCAGTCCCGCCAAAATCGGCGCGGCATTTTGCCCCAGATAACCGGACGCTCCAGCCAATTCCCATTTCTGATACAACGTGCCCGCGTAGAGTTCGACCTTGGTTCCAATACCGCTCTTGTTGTCGTTCAGCGCCTTCAGGTCAATGCTCATCCAACTGCGCTGATTCCCGCCTTCGTTACGCAACACCAGCGGCGCGCCCCCCAGTTGCGTCACGACCAGATCGGCATCGCCATTTCCATCGATGTCCGCAAGGGCAATCGCGCGCGGCTGATTCAGTTTCACCGCGTCGAGCCCCACGCTCTTCGTCACGTCGCCCCAACCCTTGCTTCCCAAATTGCGCAGCAGCCGTAATTCCGCGCCATTCCCTGTTTCCCCCGCTGCGACGAGATCGAGCCACCCATCATTGTCATAATCGATGGCGGCAATTCCCCATCCTTTTTGCCAGCCGAAGTCGGGCAGCGCTACGCGCTCCAGCCGCTTCCCTTCCACATTTCGCCATAAACTGATTCCCGGCGCTCCCGCGTGTGTGAACGCCAGGTCCATCCAGCCATCTTTGTCAAAGTCGAACGCCACCACGCCCACTGCCGGCGGCAGCTTCTCCTTAGCAAAATCAATCCCTTCGAGCGCGCTGAATTTCCCTTCGCGTGGATTCAACAGAATGGTCGCACCCGTCGCTCCGCCGGCCAGAACAAAATCAATCGCGCGATCGTTGTTGAAATCTGTCGTAACCACGCCTGCCCCCGTGGCAGCTATGCCCAAAGCCGTCTCCGCCGAAACATCCGTGAACGTGCTGTTGCCATTGTTCCGCCACAGAAAATTATGCGTGCCCCCGGCGCTTGAGGCGGAATTCGCCGCCATCGTCACGTACAAATCCAAGTCGCCATCATGGTCGTAATCCACAAACGTGACGCCCACGCATCCTTTCTCTCTGCGGATTCCCACCGCTTCCGTCACGTCTTCAAACTTCCCTTCGCCCTTGTTGCGCAGCAAGCGCACGCCGTCGCTCATGCACACCGCGATGTCCGTCTTGCCGTCATTATCAAAATCGCCCGCCGCGCAGCCCAATCCGCTCCCGCTAAGTCGTATTCCCGCCGCCTGCGTCACATCTTCGAATCGGCGATCGCCCAAATTACGCATCAGATGGCTCGCCGCATCCGCCGCCCCACCGACCAGAAAAAGGTCCGGCTTGCCATCTCCATCGAAATCAAAAAAGCATGCGCCGGTGCTCGGCCCAATCGTTACTGTCGAATTTGCACCACTTGTCTTCACAACAAACGGATTTGTCTCCGGCGCAAAATGCACCGCAATCGCTGTTGGCACTTCCATCGCCGTGCTCAACGGCAGTTCCGCCATCGAATATTTTCCCTGGTCTCCATAGCCCGCGCCAAACGGCGTTCCCAAATGTTCCGCCGTAATCTTCTGAAACCGCGCCAGATGCTCGCGCGCTGATGCTGCATCACCCTTGCGCTGCAACGCGCGCGCCAGCCCAAACTCCGCCGAAGCATGCACCGGATTCAGCGCCAGCCCTTTCTGGAACACAGCAATCGCCTCGTCATATTTTTGGATTTGTGTGTTGAGGTAGCCGACAAAATAATACGCGTCGGCTTCATTTGGTTTGATTCCCGTCACGCGCCGGAATGCTGCGATCCCCTTTTCGGCTTCGCCGGTGTCTTTGTACGCCAGCCCGAGGTTGTACCACGCGTATGGATCGTTCGGCAGTTGTTCCGTTGCCGCAGTCAAAGCCTCGCGCGCAGCCTCCAGCTTCTGCTGCCCCAACAGCGCCACGCCCAGGTTTAGCCGCGCCACCGCAAATTTCGGGTCCGCCTCCAGCGCCTGCTCAAAATACTTTTGCGCGTCGGCGGGCCGCCCCTGGTTCATGTGCGCGACGCCCAGCGTGTTGGAGCGGTACGAGTCGGCAATGTTGGCATTCGCCACGACTTTTCTCGCAGCCGCCGCCTTTTCCTGCCCCTTGCTTGTGCCGCCGCGCAGACCAATCACCGCGCACAAAAGCAGCAGAGCACCAGCTCCAATCACAACTCCACGCCGAACCATCGAGTGCATGAAAGCCTTTCTTCCATCTGTGCGGAGCATCGCAACTGCGTGCGAGATCCAACCAGCCTCAACGAGAGCTTTGAAATTTTCCCGGCTGCCTCACCCACGGCCAACTTATTTTATCGTCTCAATCGCCGCTTTGCCTTTCAGCCTCGCTTCGCCCTTGACCCGCATCCTACGGACGCATACTCTCACACTTCCTCTTATGACCGCCTCGCTCCCCTTCCCCACCATCGCGAAAATCACCGCCAGCATCCGTTCAAAAAAAATCTCTCCCGTCGAACTTGTCGAATCCCATCTGCGCCGCATCGAATCCCTTCAGCCCAAACTCAACGCCTTCGTCCATTTGGACGCGGCTGGTGCCCGCGCGCAAGCCCGCGCCGGAGAGGCTGCAGTCGTTCAGAACCAGCCGCTCGGCCCGCTTCACGGTGTCCCGCTGACGCTCAAGAGCTGCATCGACGTCGCAGGCTGGACCTGCCCCGCCGGCTCTCTCCTTCGCAAAGATTACGTCCCCCGCGCCGACGCCCCCCTCGTCTCTCGCCTGAAATCCGCAGGCGCCATTCTTCTCGGGAACACCAACACGCCAGAATTTCTGATGGCCTACGAAACGAATAATCTCGTCACCGGAAAAACCAGCAACCCCTGGAATCTCGCGTACTCCGCAGGTGGCTCAAGCGGCGGAGAAGGCGCGGCCATCGCCGCAGGCTGCTCGATGGGCGGCGTCGGCAGCGACGGTGGCGGCTCCATCCGCGTGCCCGCTCATTTTTGCGGCATCTGCGGACTGAAGCCCACGCCCGGGCGCATTCCCGCCACCGGCCATTTTCCCTCGGGTGCAGGCGCTTTCGGTTGGATCGGCGTCGTGGGGCCCATGGCCCGTACCATCGACGATGTGCGCGCTCTTTTCGAAGTCATGGCCGGCCCCGACCCCGGTGATGCTCACTCCGCACCGGTCTCGTTTCGCTCCTATTCCGAGAAAGATTTGCGTGGGATGCGCATCGGAATTCTTCAAAGCTCTGCGCTTGGTAACTCCACCCCGGAAACGTGCGCGGCAGTCGACCGCGCCGCAAAATGGCTCAGTGCTCGCGGCTTTGGCGTCGAGCCATTCGAATTGCGCGGCCTCGATCGCGCCCTCGAACTCTGGTGGTTCTTCTTCGGCCCCGTCATCGCGCGCCTGCTCAACGCCAACCTCGCTGACCACGAATCGCAGCTCAGTCCGATGCTGCGCGAGTATCTTTCGAACGCCACTTCTCCCGATCCCCTCTCGCTCGATCAATTCATCCAAGCCTGTGCCGAACGCGATCTTCTCCGCGAAAAAATTCTCCGCCAAATGGACAACATTACTATCCTTCTCTCGCCGGTTTCCTCCGCCCCTGCGTTTCGCCACGGCGAAGGAAACTACCGGCCCGGCACCGGCTATCGCGACACCATGCGCTATTCCCAATGGCTCAATCTCGTGGGTTTCCCAGGCGCTTCTGTCCCGGTCAGCCTTTCGGGCGACGGCCTCCCCATCGGCGTGCAAATTATCGGCAAGCCCTTTGAAGACGAACTCGTTCTTGCCGGCGCGCAAGCTCTCGAACAATCTCGCGGCCCTTGGCCATCTCCCCCGCCATTCCAAAATCTCTGACGCCTGCCTTGCAATCTCCAACAGCGCTCACTGATTCGGCTGACGCGTCAGCTCCGGATTGGGCACCGCCTCCTGCTCCTCTCCCATCGCCTTCCGGCGTTTCGGCGTCATAGCATCCAGCGCC
>Ga0209375_1002720_pt1 | contig 12551 bp, 11 predicted proteins | sample GraSoiAngelo_131_FD_185888 | JGI IMG/M metagenome (GOLD analysis project Ga0209375, IMG submission 185888) | Grasslands soil microbial communities from the Angelo Coastal Reserve, California, USA - 14_0929_02_30cm (SPAdes) (version 2) | ecosystem: Environmental > Terrestrial > Soil > Grasslands ... | reverse complement strand
TAGCTCCCCTGTAATTTGTGTGAGTCCAAAAAGCGGACCTGTCTCACGCCCGGGTGAGCATAGCGGCACGGGCAGCGCCCAGGAGCTTCTTGGCATTCTCGCGGATGTCGCCGCGACCGAACACGGCATTCCCTGCGACAAGCAATTCGGCGCCGGCGCGCACGATGTCGCTCACCGTGTCAACTGCCACGCCTCCGTCCACTTCAATGCGGAACGACAAGCCCAGCGATTCGCGCACCTCCGCCAGTGTCTTGATTTTATTCAGCGAGCTGGGAATGAACGTCTGCGCGCCGAACCCCGGATTCACGCTCATCACCAGGACGTGGTGAACCATGTCCAGCACTTCATCCAGCGTGTGGACGGGCGTAGCGGGATTGATGACCACCGCCGGCTGGCAGCCATGCGATTCAATCAGTTGCAGCGTCCGATGCAGATGCGCGCACGCCTCCTGATGCACGGAAATCCAATTCGCGCCAGCTTCGGCAAATGCGGGAATGTAATTGTCCGGATTCTCAATCATCAAATGGCAGTCGAAAACAGCATCGGGAAGCGCCTTCCGGAGAGACGCCACCACCGGCGGTCCGATGGTGATATTAGGCACGAAGTGGCCGTCCATAACGTCCAGGTGCAGCACCGTGCCGCCGCCTTCGAGCGCAGCCTTTGCGTCGTCGGCGAGCCGCGCGAAGTTCGCGGAGAGAATTGAAGGTGCCAGTTCAATAGGCATGAGCAGCGCTCAGCTCCTTTCCTTTCCGTGACAACGCCGATTATACGCGAACGCAGCCGGGATGCCGCAAACGCCGCACCTGCAAACTTTCCCGCAACGCGCAATTGCAACCCCGGCTTGACGAGGGTATGTTTCTTCTGAAGGAGTCACAACAAAAATGCGTTTCGGCCAACTCCGATCCTTCCGTTTTCTCTACCCCGCGCTTTTTCTTTTTGTCTGCGGCGCCTTACTTGCTGCCACATCGCCGGAGATTCCGGTCGTGGATGGCGGCCTCGGCTCCTGCCGCGCGGATTTCACCGTGAAAGACGATTCAGGCAAGCCCATTTACAACGCCAAGGTCAGCGTCACTATAAAGTACGGATTCCTCAACAAGCGAAAGGCGGAGCTCGAAGTCGGCACCAATAGCGACGGCAAAGCCAGCGTCACCGGCTTGCCCAATCTCCCCAAGAGGCCGCTCGAGTTCACCATCAAGAGCGGCACGGTCTCGAAAACCGTCACGGATGATCCTTCGGAAAATTGCACAGGGACTTTTGACGTCACTTTATCCGTTCATTGATTTCTGTTCATTAGCTCCACGGAATCGTGCAGCGCCCCTCGCTGCTCTCTCGGGCCATTTCAAGCAGCCGCATCACGTTCAGCGCCCATTCCGGAGTCACCGCAGCCGCAGCTTTTCCCAGCAGCGCATCGCGCACATTCGCATAGAAATCACGGAAATCGCTCGCTGCTGAAGGAATGCGCAGCTGCGAAAACTTGTCTCCATCGGGAACCGTGAGCACGCCCCAGTTTTCCTCCGGCTCCGCTCCCCATGGCCCATCCTTGGGAATGTTCCCATGGCGTAAATTATTTTCCTGTGGGTCGACAGTTTGTTTGATGAAGCCGCCCTGCGTGCCGTACAAAACGAAGCGAGGCCGTGGCGCGGCCGCCAGAATGCTCGAGCGCAGCACCGCGCGCATCCCACGGGGATAGTGGAACATAATGTCGAACGCGTCGTCGGCCACGGCGTTTTCGCGCTCGATCCGCACGTCGGCTGTGGCTGCTTCCGGCAAACCAAAAAGCAGCAGCGCGTGATCAATCAGGTGCGGCGCGATGTCGAAGAGGATCCCGCTGCCCGCCCGAGTCGATTCGCGCCAGGCGCCCGGCTTCAATTGGGGACGGTATCGATCGTAATTCGTTTCGAATCGCACGATGCGCCCCAGCGCCCCGTCCGCGACCAGCTTTCGAATGGCTTGAAAATCGCCGTCGAACCTCCGGTTCTGGTAAACCGTGATCAGCCGCCCAGCCTTCTTGGCAAATCCCACCAGCGATTGCGCTTCAGCCAGAGTGGTTGTGAACGGCTTATCCACCACCACGTCGCGCCCCGCATCAAGGCACTGCCGCGCGAAAGAATAGTGCGTGTCGTTGGGCGTTGCGATCACCACCAGCCGAATCTCCCGGATCGCCAGCAACTCTTCCAGGCTGCGCACAATACGAACGTCGGGATACTTCTCCGCGGCTTCGTTGCCCGTCCGCTGCACAATGGCACTCAGACGCATTCCAGGCACAGCGCGAATCACCGGCGCGTGAAACGCGCGTCCCGCGAGGCCGTATCCAACCAGGCCGACTTCAATCATTTGCGTTGCTTCTCCTCATCTCCAAAACGACAGCGTCGTTGCGCGAATGGCTTGGCTCCGGCAAAATGCCATGATGTCCTCCAAAACGCAAACCTTGGAAATAGCATCCCCTTCTTCGCAGAGCGTGATTTTTTATCTGCTTTGTGCGGGCTTCGTCCTCAACGGAATTGTGATTTCCATGATTGGACCCATCCTCCCCATGTTCATGGCCAAATGGGGACTGAACGTCAGCCGCGCCGGGCTGTTTTCGCTCGTGCAATTTTCGGGTTCCTTTGTCGGCGTTCTGACTTCCAGTGTTCTTATTTCCGCAAAGGGATTCAGACCTGCCATCACGCTTGGCGTCGCGTTGCTGGGGGTTGGCTTTGCTTTATTGAACGCTCCCACGTTTGCACTTGCCCTTGCGGCGAGCGGCATTTACGGGCTGGGCTACGGCTTTGCCACGCCGGGTACGAATTTATGGGTGGGCGAATCGTACGGGGCTCGCCGCGCCTCCGCCTTGAGTGTCATGAACCTGGCCTGGGGTGCCGGTGCGATTTCTTCCTCGCCCCTCGCCATGTTGACCATGCGCACTTCGCGCGTCAGCCTCGCCCTTTACATAGTCGGAACACTCTGTGCCGTCCTGGCCATTGTTCTCCTGCGGATGCCTTTCGGAAAGCCGCCACAGCAAGACAACTCTGTGCCAGGAGCAACCAGCGACAAGACAGCCGGAACCGGAGTCGCGGCCCTGCTTGGAATCTTGTTTTTTGTGTACGTTGGGACGGAAGTGGGAACTTCCTATTGGGCTCCGGCGCACGCACAGAGAGCCACGGCCTGGGGCAGCAATACCTGGGCGCTGGCCCCCATGTTTTTCTTCGCGGGACTCCTCGGCGGGCGCGGTGCGGCAGCGGCGATTCTTCTCCGTTTGAAGGAAGTGACGGTTGCAGTCGCAGGACTCTTGCTTGCGGCCACGGGGGAGTTGGTCTTTCTTACCGCGCATTCCCCTGTCACTTTGTTTGGCGGCGCTTTTCTCGCAGGGCTCGGCCTTGCCAGTATTTTCCCGATTCTTATCGCGTGGCTTTCCAAATGGTATGGTACGCGCGCGCGAAAAGTGGGCGGCGTGATGTTTGCGCTGGCGGCGCTGGGAAGCGCGCTCGTGCCTCCGCTGGTTGGTGTAGTTTCGGGACGGCACGCGGGAAGCCTGCGCATCGGGCTTCTGGTGCCGCTTGTCGGCTGCGCCGTAATGTTGACCGTAATCGGTATCCTTCGCCCGGGAACTCGTGGTTGAACCGTCTCGGCTCATGCCTTTGCTCGCTGCAGGAAATCGAATCACGGCCTGAGGTATTCTTAGTTGTGCAAAAGGCCGGATTCTCGCAGCGCTCACCCACGAATCGGCTTCTTTTCGGCTTGGTCATCACGCTGGCCGCCGTATTGGCTTACTCCTCCTACATCATCGTGCAGCTGGCAGGCCTTCGCAAGCTCCAAAGCGAAATGGTGGATCGCAACCGCAAAGACTCCCTCCAGTTGCTGCGCATCCAGAACGATCTCAACTCCATTGCGCTGGCCATGCGTGACATGCTCGATATCACCGAGGCGTATCCGCTTACCGCATGGACCGCGCAGTTCGAACGCATGCAGCAGGACCTCGACGCCGCCCTCAAGCTCGAAGAAGGCCTGTCTGTCGCCAGCCGCACGCCCGACCAGCGGAAATATCTCTCGCAATCCGTCGCGCAGTTTTGGGACGCCGTCCACCGCATGTTCGCGCTGGCGCAGAGCGGCAAAGAGCCGGAAGCGCGCGAACAGATTCGCTTGACGCTTCAGGCGCGCGAACAGGCCCTGAGCACTGCGGTTTCCCGTCTGCTCGTGGAAAACAACGAAGGGGAGGAACAGGCCGCCACAAGCATCGCTAAAATCTATGCCGGCGTGCAGCGCCAACTCTATCTCTTTCTGGCTGCCACTCTCATTGCTATTGTGCTGACGAGCCTGTACCTGATCCGCAGCAACCGCCTGCTTTTTGCGCGCCTTGCCGAACTTTCCGAACAACGCAGCGAGCTGGCCCAAAAACTGATCTCGACGCAGGAATCCACGCTGCGGCACATTTCCCGCGAGTTGCACGACGAGTTCGGCCAGGTGCTCACCGCGATTGGCTCGATGCTGCGCCGCGCGGGCCGGCAAGCCGGTGAGGGAACGCCTCTTCACGCAGATTTGACAGAAGTGCAGGAAATCGCGCAATCCACGCTGAACAACATCCGAACGCTCTCGCAGGCTCTGCATCCTGTCTTGCTGGAAGAGGTCGGGCTCGAAAGCACCCTGGACTGGTATATTCCCACCGTGGGCAGGCAGGCGGGCATCGAGCTGCACTACGAGAAAAGCGGCAAGTCATTTCCCGTCGAGCCCAGCGCCGGCGTGCACATCTATCGTGTGCTTCAGGAAGCGCTGAACAATGTGAGCCGCCATTCTGGCGCGCGCGAGGCCTGGATTCGCCTGAAATATTCAGGGGATTCGCTGGAACTCGAAGTGGAGGATCACGGCACGGGATTCGTTGCCGAGAAAATGCAGCGGGGAATTGGACTGGTCGCCATGCGCGAACGAGCGGAGCTGATTGGCGGAACACTGGTCATCGCTCCGCGTCCACAGGGCGGCACGCAAGTCCGGTTGCAGATTCCGCGTGAGAAAGTGGAAAGTCATGGCGCATAAAATAACGGTTCTGTTGGCGGACGATCACGCCCTGGTTCGGCGCGGCTTCCGTCGTATGTTGGAAGACGACCAGGGGATCTCTGTCGTCGCCGAAGCGAGCGACGGCGAAGAAGCCGTGCGCCTGGCCATCGACCTGCGGCCGCGCGTCATCGTGATGGATTGCGCCATGCCCGAATTGAGCGGCATCGAAGCGACGCGAAAAATCCTTGAAGCGTATCCGGAAGCGGGAATTCTCATGTTGAGCATGCATTCCGAGGAAACGCTGGTGAGCCAGGCGCTCCAGGCGGGCGCGCGCGGCTACGTTTTGAAAAACGCCATGGACCTCGACTTGGTGAGCGCGGTAAAGAGCATCGCTGCTGGCATGACTGTTCTCGATCCTCAGGTGTCGCGCAAGGACACCCTCAAAGGTGAACGCGGGGGCGGATTGACGCCCCGCGAGCTGGAAGTTCTCCAGCATATCGTAGCCGGGAAGTCCAACAAGGAAATTGCTTCCGACTTGAATCTCAGCGTGAATACCGTCGCCGTACATCGCGCCAACATCATGGATACGCTCGGCATTCACAAAACAGCGGAACTGGTTGTTTACGCGATTCGCAACGGTCTGGTGAATCTGCCCTGACTAGGAGGAAAGACACCAAGTGAAGCTATCTGTTCAACGCAAATACACGTTCTCGCAGCGTTTTGCGCGTGAGGCTATTTGGTGGGGCATCCCAATGGTGTGCTTGGAATTGATTAGCGTTCCGATATTCGGCTGGGTCACTGTTCTAGTCCTGGCAGTGCCCGGGACGCTAGTCGGGGTGCTTGCCGGGACGGTAATCGAGCATTTCATAATTTCTGCTTTAGCAAAGAGAAATCTGCCTTGAACCGCCGCGATTTTCTTTTTTCTGCATTCGGCGCGGGCGTGGCAGCATCATTTCCTCCCTGGGCATTCGCAAGCCCTCCATCGAACTTGGGCTTTCGCCTCACCGACGTGACTTCCGAGGCGGGAATCCAGTTTCAGCACAACTCCGGCGCGTATGGCGGCAAGCTGCTTCCGGAAACGCTTGGCTCCGGCTGCGCTTTTTTGGATTACGACGCCGATGGCTGGCAGGACATTCTGCTCATCAACGGGATGGACTGGCCTGGCCACAAACGGCAGCGCTCAACCCTGCGCCTTTACCGCAACAATCGCAACGGCACCTTCACCGACGTCACCAAAAGCGCGGGACTCGACGTCGAAATGTATGGAATGGGCGTTGCCGTGGGCGACTACAACAACGATGGCCTTCCCGACATTTTCATTTCCTGTGTTGGCCAGAGCCGCCTCTTTCGCAACACCGGCAAAGGCGCCTTTGTGGACGCAACACGCTCGAGCGGTCTTTTCGGAGGGCAGGGCTTGAGCACCTCTGCGTTGTGGTTCGACTACGACCGGGACGGCTTTCTCGATTTATTTGTTTGCAATTATGTTCGCTGGTCTCCGGAACACGACGTGTTTTGCAGTCTTGATGGCGCTCACAAGTCGTATTGCACGCCGGAAGCCTATCGCGGCGATACCTGCTGGCTGTTTCACAATCGTGGCAACGGCACCTTCGAAGACGTCACTGCAACGGGCGGCGTGTTCGACAGCAGCTCGAAGACTCTCGGCGTCGCCATGTTCGATTATGACCACGATGGCTGGCCCGACCTGATTGTGGCTAACGACACGCAGCCAAACAAACTCTATCGCAATCTTCGCAATGGGAAGTTCAAGGATGTCGCCGTCGAGGCGGGTTTGGCGTTCAGCAACGAAGGCAAGGCTCGCGCTGGCATGGGCGTCGATGTCGGAGACTTTGACAATTCCGGCAAGCTCGGAATCGCCATCACCAATTTCGACAACGAAATGATCGGCCTTTACCGCGCAAGCGCCCCTGGAGTGTTTGACGACGTTTCCATCCCTTCTGGAGTCGGCGCACCTTCGCGAAACACGCTCGGCTTCGGCTGCATGTTCCTCGACGTCGATTTAGACGGCGCCCTCGATCTCGCCGTGGCCAATGGACACATCGATGAGACCGTCCGGAACATTCGCGGAAATGTGGGCTACGCCCAGCCGCCGCAACTTTTTCTGAATCTGGGGAGCGGGAAATTCCATGATGTGGCAGCCGACGCTGGGGGCGGGTTGGAAAAACCTCGCGTGGGCCGCGGACTGGCTTATGGAGATTTCGATCGCGACGGCGATCTGGACATCCTGCTGACCACCAACAATGGCCCCGCGGTTCTCTTTCGCAACGATCAGTTGGCAGGGAATCACAGCATCCGTTTCGAATTGCACGGAACAAAATCCAACCGCGATGCCATCGGAGCGACGGTACAAATCTTCGCAGGAGATCTTCATCAATCTCGCACAGTGCGCGGCGGCTCGAGTTACCTTTCGCAATCCGAGCTGCCCGTGACCTTTGGCGTGGCGAAGCGCGAGAAAATTGACCGCGTGGTCATCGACTGGCCCAGCGGTCGCAGCGAAGAGTACAAAGCTCTTCAGACGCAGAAGGCTTATAAATGCTTGGAAGGAAAGGGGATAGAGCCGCTCTAGAATCTCTAGTTCTTTTCTAGTATTGCCGCTAGTCCAATTAATTTGCATGATTTTGCGGTTTCTAGTGCTTTCGCAGTATTGCCCGTTTCGCGCCAGAAAATTATAAACTATGCCCACAAGCACCATCGCCTCCAGCTCGGCCATACCTTGGCTTGCTTCGGGGCACCCCAAACTGAATCACGGCCGGATGGATCTCAGACATCCGGTCGTTTTTTTTCTGCCGCCCAGCCGTTCCGTAGAGGCTTTCGATGCGCATTGAGTCGTCCAAGCGCTGGCTATCCCGTTTCTTAATTCTCCTCGCTCTCACTGCTGCCTATTTGTACGGCTTCCCCTCGGCCACCATCACCTACGCGGTTGTCGATCTGCTCCACGTCGCCGCTGGAGTCCTCGTCTTTTTGCTCCTTCTTGCTTTTCTCGTTCCTTTTCTTTGGAGCGCAAGCAATCTTGCTCGCCTCGGCTGGATTCTCCTGGCCGCCGGGAGCCTTCTCGGCATCGTGTTGATCAAAATCGGAACGCCGCATCGTTTTTGGGACTTGTTGTACGCGCACATTACCCTGAGTGTTCTCGGCACGCTTCTGCTTCTGACGGACTGGCTCCATTCGAAAGGTTGGCTGGGTCAAACCAGCATCAGCAGCGCATTCCGATTTGCGTCGCTGGCGATCCTCACATTCGCGATCTCCGCGGGCCTGTGGTGGATGCGCGAAGTCCGCTGGCGCGATGCCAGAGCAAATGGCATCGTCAACCCGCTGATGCCGCCCGACTCCATGGACCATGAAGGCGATGGAGCATCAGGGAAATTCTTCCCAAGTTCCGCGCAGACCAAACACGACGTCAACATTCCTTCGCAATACTTCATGAAATCGGAGGCCTGCCAACGCTGCCACGCCGATATTTACGCCCAGTGGAACAGTTCGATGCACCACTTTTCTTCTTTCAACAATCAGTGGTATCGCAAGAGCATCGAGTACATGCAGGACGTCGCCGGCGTGCGCTCCTCGAAATGGTGCGCCGGTTGCCACGATCCCGCCCTGCTCTACAGCGGCTTGTTCGATACGCCCATCAAGCAAATCGTGGATCGTCCGGAAGCGCGCGCGGGCTTGGGCTGCCTCATGTGCCACAGCATTGTGGAAGTGAAAAGCACCATGGGCCAGGGAGATTTCTTTCTGGAATATCCGAAGTTGCATGAACTGGCCGCCAGCGAAAATCCACTCGTTCGCAAGTTGCATGACTTTGTCGTGCGCTTGAATCCCGAGCCGCACCGCCGCACGTTCTTGAAACCTTTCATGCGCGCGGACACTGCGGAATTCTGTTCTTCCTGCCACAAAGTTCACTTGGACGTTCCCGTAAATCGTTACCGCTGGATTCGTGGCTTCAACGAATACGACAATTGGCAGGCCAGCGGAGTTTCTGGTCAAGGCGCGCGCGCGTTTTATTATCCGAAGAGCCCGATGAATTGCGCCGATTGCCACATGCCATTCGTGCCTTCAAAAGATGATGGCAACATCAACGGTTTAGTCCATTCGCACCGTTTTCCCGGCGCGAATACCGCCGTGCCCACGGCCAATCGAGATGAGGCGCAATTCGAATTTGCCAAGAAATTTCTACAGGACAAGCAACTGAGTGTCGATATTTTCGCGATTTCTCCTGCGGGAAAAGAATCAAGCGTGTCGGTGCACAGCGAAATGGGCAAGCAGGAACTCTCCACCACCTTCGCGGTGGGTGAAGAATCCGAGGCCGCCCTGCCCAAGGGCCCGTCAGGCGAACTTCGGGCGATTACCGCTCCAATTGATCGCACGGACTCCGCCGTGCGCCGCGGCGATGATGTTCGCGTGGACGTCGTCGTTCGAACGCGCAAGGTTGGCCACTTCTTTCCTGGCGGCACCGTAGACGCCTTCGATGTTTGGTTGGAACTGCAAGCCACCGACGAAAAAGGCCAAAAGGTTTTCTGGAGCGGCCAAGTCGAGGACCACGGCAAAGGCCCCGTCGAGCCCGGCGCGCACTTTTATCGTTCGCTGCAAATCGACGGGCACGGCAATCCCATCAACAAGCGCAACGCGTGGGCCACGCGCTCCGTCGTTTACGTGCACTTGGTTCCGCCGGGCGCGGCGGACACCGCGCACTACCGTTTGCACGTACCTGAAAACGCAAGCGACAAGATTACGTTGCGCGCCAAACTGAACTATAGAAAATTCAGTTGGTACAACACACAGTTTTCATTTGCTGGCCTTCCGGAAGACGTAACCACTCAATTGACGCGTAGCGGTGCTCCACAAACCACGCCGGATTTCGACGACCGCCAATTCTTCTTCAACGGCGACACTTCGGACGTGTCCGGCAATGTGAAAGCGATTCCCGATTTACCGATCATCGTTCTTGCGGAAGACACGAAGACTCTACGCGTTCTGCCACGCAATGCGACAGCGCCGCAGCCGAAGACCCTCAGCGTCAAGGAAGATTGGACGCGCTGGAACGATTACGGTATCGGGCTGTTCCTGCAAGGCGATCTGAAGGCCGCTGCTGCGGCATTCGAAAAAATCACGGAAGCCGATCCGCAGAATCCCGATGGCTGGACCAACATCGGAAGAGTGCTCTTGCAAGAAGGCGATATATCGGGCGCGCGCAAAGTGCTGGAAAAATCTTTGGCCATCGATGCGAAGCTTGCGCGGACGAATTTCTTTTATGCCAAAGCTCTCCGTGAAGACGGGGATTACGACGGCGCCGCAGCCCGCCTGAAAACTGTGCTCGAGCAATTCCCGCGCGACCGCGTGGTGCACAACGAACTGGGCCGCGTGCTTTTTCTCGAGAAGCGCTACGCCGAGGCCGTCTCCGAATTCGAAAAAACCCTGACCATTGATCCCGAGGATTTGCAGGCGCACTACAACCTGATGCTGTGCTACAACGGCCTCGGAAACGACGCGAAAACTGAAGAGCACAAGGCGCGCTACCTGCGTTTCAAAGCGGACGAATCCGCGCAGGCCATCACCGGTCCATACCGGCAGGCGCATCCGGAAGACAACAACGAGCGGCAGCCGATTCACGAGCACTCCAGCGTCGTGCTCGGCGCAGCGGCACAGAAAAAGACAGCCGCACGCAAAGTGGCTGCCAAGGTTTCCACTGCGGAAAGCACAAGGCCAGGCAGTGGACACTGACTCCAACAAACATCTCAAGCGGAACAGCGAGGCGCAATGACCTGGATCAAAACGGTCCGGATGGACGAAGACGAGCGCGTCAAGAAAGCTATTGAAGCGGAACGAAAATTATATCCGCCGGAGTACAGGACACCGGTCCCCGCTGTGGACCACGGCGAAGCGGATAGCATTACCGCGTCGCACTCACTGATTCCGGACGCGCTGTACCACTCATTTTCGGCGTTTGGCGCGATGATGGGGCCGGATTTGCCGCTCACGCGCCGCCAGCAGGAAATGATCACCACGTTGGTGTCGGTGACCAACCGCTGCCACTATTGAATCGAATCGCACGCAGAGTTTCTGCGCCGGGTCACGCTGGATGACAAATTCGTGGAGGCGCTGCGCAGAGATTTCCGCACCGCGCCGATTAGCGAACAGGACCGCGCGATGCTGGAACACGTGGTCAAGCTGACGAAAGACGCCACAAGGTGTACCCGCGCCGACATTGAGAAGCTGCGTGAGGTGGGCTTCGACGACCGGGGGATTTTGCAAATTACGCTGATCGCTGCGTGGTTCAATTACATCAACAAAGTGGCAGACGCGCTCGGCGTGGGCCGCGACTGAAACGGGGGAATGGTGAAACGTCTGCTCGCTGCACTCCTTGTCACTGCACTGACAACTTTTCTGATTGGAAAAACAGGCGCGGGAGCCGCGTCCGATGCGCCGTCCTCAATTCAATTCCGCGACGTCACGCAACGGGCTGGAGTCCGCTTCGTCCACAACAACGGCGCGTTCGGTAAGAAATATCTTCCCGAGACGATGGGACCGGGCGTGGCCTTCATCGATTACGACAACGACGGCTGGCCGGACATTTTCCTGGTTAACGGAATGGACTGGCCCGGGCACGAGCAGAAACACGCGACGCCGAAGCTCTATCATAACAATCATGACGGCACATTCACCGATGTGACGCACAAGGCGGGGCTCGACGTCGAACTCTTCGGGATGGGCGTGGCGGTGGGCGACTATGACAATGATGGCTATGACGATCTTTTTGTCACCACTTACGGGCAAAGCCATCTGTTTCACAACAATGGCAACGGCACGTTCACCGATGTGACGCAAAAAGCGGGATTGCTGGGGCCGAAGGAATTCAGCACCAGCGCCGCCTGGGTCGACTACGACAAAGACGGGCATCTGGATCTGGTGGTCGCCAATTACGTGCAGTGGACGCCGGAGACCGACCTGTATTGCACGCTCGACGGCAAAAGCAAATCGTATTGCACGCCGGAATCGTACAAAGGCACGGCCGTGCGCCTGTGGCACAATCGCGGCAACGGCACGTTTGAAGACGTCACACAGCAGGCGGGACTCGGCGACGCGACCTCGAAAACTCTCGGCATCGCCGTGCTCGATTACGACAATGACGGCTGGCCCGACCTTCTGTTCTCCAACGACACCCAGCCGAACAAGCTTTATCGCAACAACGGCAACGGCGCGTTTACAGAGAAAGCCGTCGTGGCGGGCGTGGCGTTCAGCGAAGACGGCGTAGCGCGTGCGGGCATGGGTGTGGACGCGGCCGACTACGATCATTCGGGATACACCAGCGTATTGATCACGAATTTCTCGAACCAGATGCTTTCGCTGTATCACAACGAAGGAAAGGGATTGTTCGTTGACGAAGCGCCGCGCTCGGAAATTGGACGCGCGTCGCTGCTGACGCTCGGATTCGGATGCTTCTTTTTCGATTACGACCTGGACGGCTGGCCTGATGTGCTCGTGGCGAACGGGCACATCGACGCAGACATCCAGCGCGTGCAAGCCAACGTGAAATACGCCATGCCGCCGCATCTTTTCCGCAACATGGGGCA
>Ga0209375_1002718_pt1 | contig 12557 bp, 17 predicted proteins | sample GraSoiAngelo_131_FD_185888 | JGI IMG/M metagenome (GOLD analysis project Ga0209375, IMG submission 185888) | Grasslands soil microbial communities from the Angelo Coastal Reserve, California, USA - 14_0929_02_30cm (SPAdes) (version 2) | ecosystem: Environmental > Terrestrial > Soil > Grasslands ... | reverse complement strand
ACGTCCAGGCAGCCTTCGTTGCCATTCAGCCGCAAACCGGAGAAGTGAAAGCAATGGTTGGCGGGTATGACTTCGACGAGAGTAAATTCAACCGCGCGACTCAGGCTATGAGGCAAACGGGTTCTTCCTTTAAACCATTGGTCTATGCCGCGGCGGTGGACAATGGCCTGCGGCCGGACGACACGGTCGTCGATGCTCCCGTCAGCTTTGGCGTATACTCGCCCGGCAACTACGACGGAAAGTTCAAAGGAACGATACCCATTCGCCAGGCGTTTGCAGAATCGCGCAACATACCGGCCGTGAAAACACTCGCGAAACTGGGCGTGCAAAATCTGATTCCTTATGTGAGGCGCTTCGGCATTACGTCCAGGATTGAACCCGTGTTGCCCATCGCGCTGGGTGCTGCGGACGTGACTCTGATGGAAATGGTTTCCGCTTACACGACATTCCCCAACGACGGCGTTCGCGTGATTCCACAGACGATCTTGCGGGTCACCGATTACGAAGGAAATGTTCTTGAAGAAAACCTGCCGGAACTGCGCGATGTCATCCCGGCCGTAACCGCGCGGATAATGGTCGACTTGATGCAAGAGCCTGTGCGTTTTCCGGGTGGGACCTCGACGAAGGCACAAGAGCTCAAACGTCCTGTCGCAGGAAAGACCGGTACGACAAACGATTTCACGGATGCCTGGTTCATCGGTTATACGCCGTCCCTGGTGGCGGGCGCTTGGATTGGATTTGACGAAAAAGTGACCCTCGGCGATAAAGAGACCGGCGGTAAAGCAGCTCTGCCGATGTGGATTGATTTCATGAAAGAAGTTTACAAGGACAAACCGGTCGAACAATTCGATACCACGCCGAAGGCGATTACAGCGCTGGTGAAATGAGATTGAGTGGCAAAGGATGTTCCCCTCCTCGCAGAGGAGGGGTGGCGCGGCAGCCGCAGGCTGGAGCGCCGGGGTGGTCAGCCCGGCGAAACGTTCCGGCCGGACTTCTATTGAGGCTTCGCCCTATCGGGCTCGCGCTTCGCGCCACCCCGTCTGGAAGGGGGGGGATATTATTCATCCTTCTCCTGCTCGCTTTCGCGTTGGATTGCTCGGCGCAAACGCTTGCCGACGCGGCGCGGCAAGAGCGGGAGCGGCAGAAGCGGCTCCATGGCCCGGTTGTGGTTGCCAGAGGGACGCCGACAACGACAACCGCGTCGACCGCCTCGACCGCGGCGGCCGTTGTGGTTGCCAGGGGCACGCCGACAACGACAGCCGCGTCGACCGCCTCGACCGCGGCGGTTGTCGCACCAGCAGGACCGGCCGGTCCGACCGACAATAAGGGCCGGGATGAAAAATATTGGCGAGCCCAATTTCAAAAGGCCCGGGATGATTTCAAGAAAGCGGAAGAGAGAGTTCAGCTCCTGGATTTGAAGGTCAAGGAGCTAAACACGCAGATTCTGCGCCAGAGTGACGTTTACAATCGTGAATACCGGCTCGGCCCGGAAATCGCGGATGCTCAGAAGCAACTCGATGAATCCCGCAAAGCCGCCGATCAAGCCAAAAAGAAAATCACCGACCTGGAGGACGAGCTGCGACGCTCGGGCGGACTGCCCGGCTGGGCGCGGTAGTGCGATATCTCGGAATTGACGGAGGGGGATCGAAAACCTCTTTCCTTCTTGTCGACGAGTATTACAACGAAATCTGTCACATCGAGAGCGGTCCTTCAAATTGGTTGTCGGTCGGGGCAGACGCCGCAAAGCAAGCCATCACGCAGGGAATATCTCAGTTAACGGAACGTCCCAACATTGTATGCGCCGGATTCGCCGGCGCCGCCCGTCACGAAAGCGCCGCCTTTTACAAGGAAGTCCTCGAGTCACTCATTCCCGGCGCTCAGATCATTATCGAGAGTGACGCGTTCATCGCGTCGATTGGAGCCATCGGCATAGATCCCGGAATCCTGTTGATCTCCGGCACAGGTTCGATCGTGATTGGGCGCGATAAAGCCCGCAATATGTTTCGCATCGGCGGCTGGGGACCTTACTTCGGCGACGAAGGCAGCGGTTTTTGGATCGGACGTGAGGCGGTGCGCGAGGCGCTGCGCTCGCTGGACCTGCAAGCGCCAACGGAGTTCTCGAACCGCATTGCCGGCCGGCTTGGATTGAAGAGCATCTCCGAGGTTGTCAGCGCGTGGGCTTCGGGCAAAATCGGCGTGCCCGAGATTGCAGGACTCTTTCCGGAAGTGGTTTCAATCTACCCGCAGGAGCCCTCCAGACACATTTTGACTCAAGCCGTATCGCATTTGAGATCAATGGTTGAGATCGCGTCCAAGCGGGTCGGTTTGGACGGCTGCCGGAAGTCCTTAAGCGGCTCGGTTGCGGCCCATCCCGTTATGCGGGAATTGATCGGTCTTGAATTCGAACAGCCCCGCCATTCACCCGAATGGGGCGCCGTCATTTGGGCCCGCCAACACTTCACTGAGCCGGTCTAGATTTTTGATTCCGTAGATGTCCGTCTCGAACTGCCGAATCCAGATCGACGGATATTCCGCAAATCTGCGCCGAATTTCTTCGCAATAGGTTTGTTCCTGCTTGCGGCGCGCCTCGTAAAAAGCCCCGTTCAGATTCTCCGGCAAGACGCGATTCACGATGATGCCGCAGACGTTCACATTGGAATCGCGGAGCAACCCCGCCGCACGGACGGTTTCTTCGATTGGCAGCCGTTCCGGAACGAGAACGAGTACAAATCCGGTAAAGTTATGCTGCATCAAGCGCGCGCGCACCAGCTCGAGTTTTTCCTTTCGGCGTTCCAAAGTCGTCAAGATGGGATCGGCTTCGCCGGATTCTTCCCTTTCGATATTCCGATTCAGCGTAATGAGATTCTTCCGCCGTTTCGATAACGCCTCAATCCACGAGCTCATCAGCTCGGGCATACGCAGCAGCCGCATCGTATGTCCTGTGGGAGCGGTATCGAAAATAATCAAGTCATAAGAGTCGACGCATGTGACAATCAGTTCGCCCATGCGATCGAACAGCGCGACCTCCTCGACTCCTGGCATGGTGGAGACAAGCTCGATCTGGCGCTCCGCTTCCTTCAAGACCGAGGAACTGAAGAGCTTAGCGATTTGATTCTTGACTGTCTCGATGTACCGGCGCGCTTCAAAATCAGCATCGACCTCAACGCCGACAATTCCCGGATAGACCTCGGCCTCCTCACGGCTAAACAGCCGCTCGAAGATATCCGAGGTCGAGTGCGCCGGATCGGTCGATACGAGAAGAACACGCTTCCCTTTCTTCGCGGCTGCGAGCGCCAGTGCCGACGCACACGTCGTCTTGCCCACTCCTCCTTTTCCTCCGAAGAAAAGAATTCTTTTCTTGAGAAGATCCAGCATGTTCAGCAACAAGGAAGGGTGCCCAACGGAGAATGATCCATGCCCATTCGTCGATGCCAGAGGTGAAATTCTTCGAGAAAGTACGGATAGACTTCGAGCAAGTAAATCGTCGCGGGATTCGGCAGCCCGACCAGCTCCATAAAGCACAGCAGCATGAAGAGGTCGTTCAAGTCCATGAGCTGCTCGCGCAGCTTCTTTTCATAGCCCGCTAACGCCATCCCATGGAAGAAGTCTGCAATATTGCGGCGGACATGCCCCCAATCCATGCGCCGATGATAGCACGCAGCAGGAGTCGGCTGCGCAGCGCACGCGCCATAGCGCAAACCCAACGCGAGTAAAACGTCACGAATGGAAAACTTCCCCACCCGGCCTTCCCCGTGGCCGCTTTCAACGGATAACGCAAGCGGCGTTCCCCGGACTAGCCGAACTTCTTAAGTGCCAATCACCTGAAGTTTGGAGCACTTACAAGTACTCTTCGATGGGGAATTCTCACCTTCGGGAAGTGGCTGCCGTCTTGCAGATGGCATCCCCCGGTTTACCAGATTAATTGAGTGTCCCCGGTCACTTCGAGGTAGCGTTTTGTGAAACAAGTCTTGGAAACGCTCGTCGCTGAAATGCTCGAACAGAATGTTTGCCTGGACAAAGCCGTGGTGGAAATTGAAAAACAGTTCCTGGAGATCGCGCTTCGCCGGAGCGGCGGCAACCAGTGCAAGGCCGCGCAACTACTCCACATCCACCGCAACACCCTCGCACGCAAAATCGTGCAGCACAAAATTAAACCAACCGATGGCCCCCGAACAAATCGACAGAGGACTATCGTTGCGCTCGTTCTCAATCGGCGGAACCGGCTAATAACGGCGATTACACCGAAGCACGGAGCACTGAGCGAGCCGTTGCAGACGTAGACATGGCTTCGGTTGATCGAGAAGGAGCAAGGATGGTCCCACGTTGCAGATGTCTGGATTTAAACTGTCCGGTTTGTCACCGGGAGTGTCTGCGGCCTGCCTTTGTCAAGCTGTACCGCACCGATCTTGATGATGAAATTGGGACTTTTTTTTGTGACCGCTGCGCTGCAGCAGCGCTGAAATCAGGCGTCTTTACGTTCGAGTACAAGACAAGAGATCGTGCAGCATGGTCGGCACCCGGCGCCTAAACGAGCCGCTTGCGGCTGGCTGGTGCCCGCGCGACTAAGCAGCAGGATTAGACTGGCTCTGCTTCCGAATAATGATCGGCTGGATCTTTTCCGCTTCTACGAAATTCCAAGTCGTTTCATGCTTCTGATGGTTCGGACAATTCGGAAAGCTGGCACCTTCTCGAATGATGATTTCATATCCACAACACACGCGCGTTTGTCACTTCCGGCACGTCCTTGCCATTAATGCAGCCCTATCCATATTGTGCAGAATCGATGCGTGAGAGTACATAACCCACGTCCGTAGGACAACAGGGAATTTCACCGCGGCTCCGGCAGCCTCAGCTTAACTGCAATGAAACTTCAATTGGCCTGTGACTTCTCCAAATCACCCACGATTGCGGCGCTTGCGGTGGGGGCGCGGTGGGCCCAACGCGTGTGCATTCGCACAAATGGCCAACGGCCCAAGAGTCCGCCAGCTCCTGGTCACGGAAGATCTGCGCATCCCAGACAATACATGGTTCGTCGGCGCCCAGCGGAATACATGCAATAAGGCAGTGACGCTCTACGATGACGATCTTGTTCCGGAGCATAGAAGATTCAAGCGAGGTACCGCAAGTATGGCCGCTCCGTTCCGAGGGTTCCTGGACGTCGCATAACGGGTCTTCTGTAAACTTTCTGGGGGACGGGACGATTTTCTGGGGGAACGGCACGGCGGAATATCTTCCTCAAACTGCATGGCGGCAGCATAGCCGAGGTGTCCGAGGTAATAAATAAATTCAATTACTTATATCCGAGGTACTCGGGCAAGGTACGCGGATGATAAAAATAATCACATGAAACGCACACGTTTAGTGATCGTCATTTGGTTCCTATTGACCGCCTTCGGGTTTGCGCAGGATGAAAAGACCGAGATGGCCGTGTTCGCTGGAGGCTATTTCAACAGTGGCTTTCAGTCATTCAAGGTTCTGAATCCGACCACAGGCGCACAGGTTGGCACTTTCAAACCCGTTAGCGAGGCGAACAGCGGTATCTTCGGTGCGAGAGGTAGTTACAACTTCAGGCCCCAGATGGCCGCAGAAGCCACGTTCGGATTCAGTCCCGCTAGCCGGAGCCAAAATCCTTCTCCGTTTGCTGTCGTGCCCGTTCTTGTGGCGAGCGAACAGGCAATACCTATCGCGCTTCGCTCGCCGGTATTGCGTGGTGGCCATGCGTACTTGTATAGCGGTACTCTCCTGACCTATTTCAATCAGCGCGGAACGTGGAGTCCGTTCTTTACGGTCGGAGCCGGAGGTATCACGCGAACATCGAAGATGGCGTTTCTTCAGAACCCCCTGCCTGTTCTCGTGCGAGTGACCACGCTTCCGATTATTTCCCCCACACTTGTTCCATCGTCAACTCGAACTGATATGGCGCTCGTGCTTGGAGCCGGATTCAAGAAATACCTGCCGCACGGATTGGGAGCGCGAATGGATTTTCGCGATCACATCAACAAATTCGATCAGAGCACGGTGAACAATATGGAACTGTCGCTCGGACTATTTACTCGCTTCTGAACTGAATTGTCCGCCTCAGTTGCCTCGGCCCGCTAAGGCTGTGGTGCGATTGGGCTGATTGGGCCGCTTAGACAAAAGTCTTCTGGTATAACGCGCGGAAGCTGCACCCCAAAACATTGACGGTGCGCCGTAATTCAAGTTACAAAGGTTGAAGCAATCATGCAAAAGTTCAATGTGCTTTTCGCGCTGCGCAATGTCACCTATTCCGCTCCAAACGTCCACTTCCTGTTGGTTGGCGACTTCACAACCATAATTTTGATGGCCAGGTATCAGCGGAGTCAATCACCGGCCAATTCCGGGAAGGCGCAAACAGAGGCGGACAATTCCGAGAAGGTGATGCCAGGGGCGGGGTTTTCCACGAAGTGATGCTAATGGGACGCATTTACAGCTACAATGCAGCCGATTATTGGGCGAAGGTCACCGTTCCCGTCCTCGTGCTGTATGGAGAAAAGGATTTATACACGCCGGTCTCGCAAAGCATATCGAATATTGACCGCGAATTGCGCAAGGCAGGAAATAGAGACTACACGATAATTGTCTTTCCGCGAGCTTCGCATACTTTGGACATCGAGCCGGAGCAAGGTCAACCTTTCGAGTGGCGGCGCATGGCTCCCGGGTTTCCTGACTTGCTGATGGATTGGCTTCAAGAGCGAATAAAATAAGCAATTTGCTACCAAGTCTTATCTCTAGCGCCGTCCTAGTCGGCCCAATGCGCACGCCGCGCCGTCCTGTTCCTGTTTACCGGTCAAACATTGCTTCTGAATTTCGCCTCACAATGATTGCTCCACTTTGCCGAAGGCCTGCGCCAATATAAAGGTCCTTATGATTGATACGGGATTGAAGGACAAAGTCGCCCTGATCACTGGCTGTAATAATAGGTAGAAACCCGACGATGAAACTAATTTCAGTCAATGTCGGACTTCCACGAAACGTCAATTGGCAGGGCAAGGTGGTGCAGACCTCCATCTGGAAAGATCCTGTCGCTCAGCGGACTTTCGTTTCAAAGCTGAACGTCGAAGGCGATCGGCAATCGGATCTTTCCGTCCACGGCGGGGCGGATAAGGCTGTGTATGCATACCCGAGCGAGCACTACTCGTATTGGCGCAGCAATCTTCCTGATGTCCCTCTCCCGTGGGGCGCTTTCGGCGAGAACTTCACCACCGAAGGACTCCTCGAGGATCACATCCGCGTTGGGGATCGTGTGCAGATTGGTTCGGCCGAGTTCGTCGTAACGCAGCCGCGAATGCCGTGTTTCAAACTAGGCATTCGCTTTGATCAAATGGACATGATCAAGCGCTTTCTTAAGAGCAAGCGCACGGGGTTCTACCTCGCAGTGCTTCGCGAAGGAGAAGTCGGAGGGGGCGATCTGATTCATTTTGTGGATCGGCAGGAAGGCGGGCTGACGATTACGGATATCGTGAATCTTTATACGGTCGATTCCGAGAACCAGGACCTTCTTCGCCGCGCCACGCAGTTGCCCGCCCTTCCGGATGGTTGGAAGGAGTACTTTCGCAAGCGACTCTGGGATGCTGATGTCTGACAGGAGCGCGCCGGCAACCATCACACCAGCACAGCGCGAACCTTAAGGCGGAAAGTTCATGCGGCGCGAACCAGGTCCTGGAAGCGGGGCTCAGACCGGAGATTATCGAGCTCAGGATCGACCTTCACGTTATCGAGAAAGAAAGAATGCTCCGCATATGCTTGTTCAAGCCGAGACAGGGCTTCGACTTTATCTCCCAATGCCGCATACACGGTGGCATAACGTACTTCGGTACATGGCCGCGCTTCGACCGATCCAGCAGTTCCTTTAATATTTGGCGTGCTTGGTTTGTCGGCCCGACATTGCATACGCGTGAGCCAACTCCGCCAGCGGCCACGCAAGCTGATCATCGATCTTCCGAGCGGCCTCCAGAGCTGCAATGGCGTCGGGAAACCGGCCCTGCTGTTGATACACCTGAGCGAGACAATAATATGCAAGCCAGTAATTCCGGTCGAGGTCCAGACCTTTGCGCAGTTCGGTGACCGATTCATCGTAGTGGTGCGCAAAATACAAGAACCAGCCGGCGAGGGAAACGATCTCCTGCGAAAGTGGGTCGAGCTGCTCGGCCCGGCGAATTTCTCTCAGGCCTTCATCCACACGGCCGATCGAGAGCAAATACCAGGCGTAATATTCGTGCACAGGTGCGTAATTCGGATTCAGATCAAGAACTTTGCGAAACTCGCTTTCTGCCGCGGCCCAATCAAAATCATAGTCCTGGTACATGAAGCCTAATTCGTTGTGAGCCTCGATAAGAGCATCATCGAGCTCAATGGCTTTGCGGGCCGCCTCTTTGCCTTTCGGGATCACATCGGAAGGCGCGATCAGCAGATCCGTAACAATGTTCGAGTAATAAGCGATGCCGGCATAGGCTAGAGCATAGTTGGGATCGAGAGCGATCGCCGGCGGAAGTAATCGAGGCCCTTCGCCGTCTCTTCGGTCGTGAACATCGCGGTGTAATAGCGGCCCTTCAGATAGAGTTGATAGGCTTCGGGATTCGCTGTCTGCCGTTTGGCGAGGCGAACCTTTTGTTCATTATTGAGCTTGAGCCGCAGCTTTTCCACGATTCGAGCCGCGATGTCATTCTGCACAGCCAGAGCATCCGTAAGCTTGCTGTTGTATTGCTCACCCCAAAGAGTGGTATTGTCGGAGACCTTCACTAACTCAGTGCCGACCGAAAGACTGTCGCCGCGCTGCGTGATCCGGCCGGTCAGTACTGCCCGTACGCCCAATTCCCGTCCCGCGGTGCTCGCGTCCGTCGTTTTTCCTTTGTATCGAAAGACCCCGCTATGAGAGATCACCCTGAGGTTCGGCAACTCCGAGAGACCGTCGATAAGACTTTCGGTAATTCCGGCGCTCAGGTAATCCGTATCCGGATTCCCGCTCATGTTCACGAATGGCAAGACGGCGACCGAGTCGATCGCTTCGCCGGAGCTGCCGACGAAATAACGGGATGACCGGAGAATCATAAACAGGACCAATGCGAGCGCAATGAGAGCCGCCACGACCCGTTTGCCGCGCCATGTCCCGGCACGCTCGGGTTTCCAATCTGTGACGATCGCTTGAGCCGTCGAGGAATCCCGCTTCGCGCGCTGCAAATCCGCTTTCAGATCCGACGCGGTTTGATAACGCAGTTTCCGGTCCTTTTCGAGTGTCCGGATAATGATCTCGTTCAGCGTACGCGGCACCTGCGGATTCAGGTGATACGGCGGAGGCGGCGTCCTGCGAAGGATCGAATCAAAGATCGCCGCCGTCGTTTCGCCGGAGAACACAGACCGGCCAGTGGCCATCTCGTACATCACGGCGCCGAACGAAAACAGGTCCGAACGCGCATCGGTATTTTGACCCAGCGCCTGTTCCGGCGACATGTACGCCACCGTGCCGATAGCCGTTCCCGGGCTCGTCAGTTGGTCATTATTCAATGTCGGAACATCTGAAAGAGATTCGGAGCGCGGCGAAGATTCTTTTGCAACACCAAAGTCGAGAATCTTGGCATTGCCGTCTTTCGTTACAAAGATGTTCGCCGGCTTGATGTCGCGATGAATGATTCCGCGCGTGACACTGCGCGACCAGCACCATCTCCTTCGGGTATCCGATCAAGTTCTTTCTGGCGATCTCCTGCACGATCACCGTAACCATACCCTCGCTTTGCACTTCCTACCGATGAGGTTTCCAATCTTGAAGACGCGCAGGTGTGGAAATTCCTGGGGATGTTATTCCACCACGTCGGGCACTTCTTCCCTGCACCGTGTGGCTGCAGTTGAAGCGGTATTGCTGTTCGCGGTTGGGATTCGCGGCGCAAAAGCTCATTAGATCAAGTCTTTGGCGTAAGCCCACTTCAGTACAAATTGTATTGAGATGCAAAATCCTCCCCTGAAAACTCTCAGCCGATGAGGGTATTGCCTTGAAAGGACAGCCGGAGACGTCGTTGGCCCCCGCGTTGCACCCAATCTCGTCGTGTAGAATCCGTTTCGAATTCGGTAAATCAGCCAATGGCTGAGAGGAGTGAAGCAATGTTCAAGCTTTCCTTGTCCAGGTTTGCTTTTCTTACATTCTTACTCGTGACTCTTTCGAGTTCAACCTTCGCACAATTGTGCGGTGGAATATATGGACCGTGCCCGACTACGCCGGCTGCAACGCCTGCGACGCCTTCTTCACCAACGCCGGCACCTTCACCATCACCTACGCCGACGACAACACCGACAACTACGCCAACGAAGGCAACCACGCCGGCGGCAGCGACGACATCTGCACCGTCCTCTGCAGCCGCGACGTCGAGTTCGGTGCCGGCAACGTCTCCTTCTAAACCGGCCACGCCGGCGGTGGCGCCAACAACGACAAGCCCGAGTACAACACCTAATACGTCCCAGTCGATCTTGTCATCGGTTTATGGCGGCAAGACCTACAACGCGGGCAAGACAGTTGCATATGTCATCATTCCGTTTGCCGCTGTGGCGGGAACATATTACGCGTTTCATCATCACCAAATCGAAATCAATCCCTACGGTGGGTTTTTCTGGCCCGGTCACGGGGATAACGTGCACTTCCGTGACGAAGGCATGTATGGGTTGAAGGCGCTGGCATCCGTGACGGACAACATTCAACTTGAGGGCAACTTCGGATATGTCAACCACATTGAAAACCGGTTTGGTCTTACACCCCTTGACCAATCATTCGGGATCAGGCCGACAACGGTTCATGGTCTGATCTATGACATCAACGGCCTGTACAATTTCGGATCCCGGCCGATCTTCGGTACCGGTGTAGCTCCCTACGTCGTCGCGGGACTCGGTGGCTTATCGACACTGATCGAAGACGGCAAAACCGCGCTACTCGGTGGGCAGATCTATACAACGGCTCCGGCAACAGGCGCGACGGTCCTGGATCCTGGCCCCAAAACCATCGTTTCCGACAACAGCGCGTTCTTCAGCGTGAACTATGGAGCTGGCATTAAAGTGACGAAGTTCTGGGGACCGATGGGAGCTCGCATCGATGCCCGTGGACGCACTTTCCCGAATTTCCGCGGACAAACCATCACCTGGCCTGAACTGAGTGCCGGCCTGCTTTTAACGTTCGGCGAAAAGTAAAGCTAGTCAGTTTCCTGCCATAAACTCCCCTCCTAACTTAGGAGGGGGGCCGAGCCCGAAGGGCGAGGCGGTGGTCGGAGCGCGCCCTACATTTTAGCGCCGGCCACCGCCGTGACCGTGTGCGCCTGGTCCGCCATGTCCAAATCCCGGTCCATGCCCGACCCTGGGTGCCCACCAAATCCCGGTCGTCCGTGTTCGTGTAGTTCATGTTCGCGATGCTCATGGAACTCGTGACCGCGACCGAAGCCGAATCCCGGGACGGCCAAGCATAGAAAAAATGAACGCGGCGCACATTCAGGCCGGCTCCGATGCCGATCGTCGGGATCCTCACCGCGCTCATCACTTTCCGGGCGGCTTCGGACGGAACGTACCCGCTCTTCAGTATTCGATCCATTCCGTAAAGTGGGCAGCCAGAGCTGTGCGACGGGAGGTCAACCCGTCGTAGTAATCTGTCCAGTCAGTGATCTTGCCGTTGTCAGTACGCACAATCGAGGATGTGCTCGATGTTGCATCGAAGTTCCTTTCGACCGTCGAACACGAGGGCTGAAGGATCATCAAAGTAATGCGCCATCTCCGGCAGTTCGGAGAAACTTGTCATATCGTACTCCCCGCGTCGGCACCAATTCTGAAAATGCCACGGCTGCTCTGCACCCTCCAAATGGTTGTGATCCGATAGGGCGAAGACCGGTTCTTGATTCGGAGTTACAAGGCCGGTATTGAATGCGATGTACTTACCATCATCCGACACCGCTATTTTGTTTTCCTCAGCGAGGCGTCTGTACGTGTAGTGCAGATAGTTATACAGAATCGGCATAGGATGCTGAGTAGGAGTGTGCTGATAGTTCCATTCCTCCGGCTCAACCAGATCAGCGAACGCTGGACGCGAAGCAACCACGGTTTCCAGAGTGCCACGGCGAAGCGCTGCGACGTGGCTTCCACAACTCCTGCATGGATACGTCGGGCTCTCGAACATGCAGCGCGGCGTTCGCCGTGATGGCATCGCCTTCCGCTTCTGCGGGGCTCAGCATGTGGATTGGAGGAAGGCGCGTCGGCTCGTCGTGTTTGAGGGCTGTGTCCTCGACGCACTCCCGTTGGGCCGCCCCCTGGAGGGCGAAACGGTGGCCAGCGATTGCGGGCACTTCGCCCGCCCGGGACCCGCCAGACCCGCCGACCGCACCAGGTTGACATAATAGGCAACACTGTGACATGGAAAGGCCGCCACCCACCGACTCCCTGCGCTTATTTTGCCTTGAAAACCAGTGTGGGTCAGCTTCCCTGTTCCAGTTGATATCCTAGCTTGGTCAGCTGGCGAAGATGGTGACGAATCTGATCATCCCGCCGTTGATCTTCCGTCTGCCGTAGCTGTTCCT
>Ga0209375_1002707_pt1 | contig 12584 bp, 13 predicted proteins | sample GraSoiAngelo_131_FD_185888 | JGI IMG/M metagenome (GOLD analysis project Ga0209375, IMG submission 185888) | Grasslands soil microbial communities from the Angelo Coastal Reserve, California, USA - 14_0929_02_30cm (SPAdes) (version 2) | ecosystem: Environmental > Terrestrial > Soil > Grasslands ... | reverse complement strand
CTTGCTGCAATCTTCCCTACGACGTCCACGTTAGTGTCCTCGGAGACCCTCCTGGTGCCGGGAATCTATGACCCGGCGAAGGTCAATTCGTGCACTCGACCGACGTATCTACGAGATTGCCGGTTTCATCCCGACCAGGTCGGCGCTTGTCTGCCAGAGCCTTGCCATCGCGGCGGGGTCGTAGGCGACCTTGTTGGCGGTCTTGGGCTTTCCATTGACGAAGAACTTGCCCGTGACGCCGTCCATGTCGGGTGAAGACGCCAAATAGATCGATGTCTGGGCACCCTGCGCTGGGGTCTTCAGAAAGGGGCGGACTACGTGGCCAATAAACCCAAAGAACCAAGCCTGATCTTCAGCGCCGAAGTCGGTGCGCACGAAGCCTGACCGCTGCCAACTCGAGCGCCAGCGGCATGCCGTCGAGGTGGCGGCAGAGATCGGAGACCAGCTGCTGGGTATTGCTCGTCCCAGCCAGGGCGACGGATCGCTTGTAATTGACTCGATGGGGTGTGGGACGTACTGGAGCAGGTGAACACCGCCCCGCTGGAGGTCAGGGAGCTTCAAGTCAGCTATGGTCCCACCAGGGCGGTCGACGGAGTATCGCTTGAGGTCCGGGCCGGAGAGATCTTCGGCCTGCTGGGTCCGAACGGCGCCGGCAAGACCACCACCCTGAGTGCCATCGAAGGCCTGCTCGAGCCGGATTCCGGCTCGGTCACGATCGGCGGCATCGACCGCCATGCCAGCCCGCGCGCGGCGAAAGCCCGGATCGGCGTGCAGCTCCAGTCGACCGGCTTTCAGTCCGTGCTCACGATCGCTCAGATCACGAGGCTATATGCGGCCCTTTACGGGGTCGCCCTGTCAAGGCAGGGCTCGCGCGACCTACTGCGTTCGATGGGCCTGGAAGATGAGGCCTCGAAGCGATTCGGCCAGCTTTCCGGCGGGCAGCAGAAGCGCCTGTCGCTGGTGATCGCGACGATTCATGATCCTCCACTCGTGCTCCTCGACGAGCCGACCGCCGGTCTCGACCCGCAGGCTCGGCGCCAGCTGTGGAACCGGATCGAGAAGATGCGCGAGAGCGGTCGCAGTGTGCTCCTGACCACGCACTCGATGGAGGAGGCGCAGGCAGTGTGTGACCGGGTGGCCATCATCGACCACGGGAAGATCGTCACCGTCGACACACCGGCCGGCCTGATCGAGAAGCACAAGGACGACCCGCGCGTGACCAGCATCGCGCACGGTCAGGTGACCCTGGACGACGTCTTCATCGGCCTGACGGGAGAGGACGTTCGTGACTGAGGCGTCCGCCCAGGCCGCTGGCCCGCGTCCGGCAGGGGCCAGGGGTGCGCAACCGGCTCTCGGACCAACGCTGGCTGCGCTGCTCGAGGTCGACTTTTCGGTGCAGCTCCGCAACTACCGCTCGCTGATGCTCAGCCTGGTCCTGCCTGTCGTCGTACTCGTTGCGCTGTTCGCGAACAAGCGCGCCGCGGCGCTTGCCGATCCTAGGGTCCGCGTCTCGCTGGTAATGATGCTCGGCATGGCTACGATCGCGATCTTTGGCTACGCGCTGAACGTAGCGAGGGACAGAGAGGCCGGCGTATTTCAGCGCCTGCGCGTGACCCCGGCCCCGGCGTGGGCGATCATGACGAGCCGGCTCGTCGTGCAGGTCGCCGTGATCCTGCTGATGGCGATCGTGGTTCTCGTCGTGGCGAGGATCTTCCAGAACGTGACCCTGGATGCGCTTGCGTACGGATTGACGCTTGCAGTGGTCATCGCAGGCTCGGCCGTGTTCCTCGGTATCGGCCAGGCCATGGTCGGGCTAGTCAGGTCGGCGGACACGCTCAACGCCGTCAGCCGGCTGGTCTACATCCCGCTCTTCGGGCTCGGGTTGCTCGGGCGCACCGACATTCTCGGTTCGACCGTCGAGGACATCGCGCGCTGGTCGCCTGGTGGGATCGTGGCCACCCTGCTGGCGGCGGCGATGGAGCCGGCGACGTGGGGCTCGGACGCGTGGTGGTCGCTGCTCGCATGTGTGGGCTACACGGCCGTGTTCGTGTTCCTCGGCATCAGATGGTTCCAGTGGAGGGCGCACTGATGGCGTTCTCGCATGGCCGACGTGTGAACCAGGTCACCGCCTGCCTGTCGTCGGGCATGGTCGGGGGCCCGGGATTTGAACCCGGGGCCTCACGGTCCCGAATCACACCGCGTTCCGTCCAGGCAAAGGCCGTTTGATGATTTCAACTCGAAACGTCGGACGCTAGGGCTCGTCTCCGTCCAGATTTGAGGCGTTTTCTCTTCCGATTGCTACATGAAGTACTACACCGTCAACGGTCGGGCGACGCGGCTTCCAGGACCTGCGCCCAGCGTGACACCTGCTCGAGCACGCTGTGATGGTCTTCGACCATCCGCTCGCGACGCGGTAACGGATAGATGATCGGGTAGACGCCATTGGCGAAAAGCCATTGAATTCGCTCTGCATTCTTTTCGGGCGTTCCGACGAGACAGAATTTGTCGAGCAGCTCGTCTGAAACGAGGCCGGTGGCGCGATCGAAATCTCGCTCTTCCCATGCCGCTTTGACTCGGCGTGCGTCGCCGCCCAGCCCGCAGATATCGGCGATATGAAGGTAATGCTCCGAGGCACAGTAAAACGCGATGCCCCGGCGGGCCGCGAAGATCGCCGCCTCGTCATTCGGGTCGACGCACGTCATCAGCAGCGTCGCGATCTGGACATCGGCTGGATTCCTTCCTGCCGACCCAGCACCCCCTTCGATCAATCCGCGGTACTCGGCCAGCGATTCATGGGTCAGCCAGTTGGCGATCACGCCATCCGCCACCTCGGCGGCCGTCCGTACCATCTTCGGACCAAGACCAGCGAGCCAGATGGGAGGCGCGGTTTCCCCGATAGGCCCTTCGCGCAGGTGGAACTCCTGCGGCTTGAACCACTGCCCGTCGTATGAGAACTTCTTCTGCGTCAGCAGCCCGCGCACGATCGCCACAGTCTCCTTGGCTCGCGCCAGCGGCTTCTCGACGACTATGCCGTGGCCCCGCTGCATGAAGCCGATGCCGCCCGCGCCCAGGCCGAACGGACCGAAGCGGCCGCCGGACAGGTCGTGGATGCTGCGCGCGCTCATGGCGAGCAGCGTCGGAGTGCGCGAGTAGAAGTTGACGATGGCGGTGCCGAGGCTGATGGTCTTCGTCTCCCGCGCCAGCACGGCGAGCACGGCGAAGGCGTCCTTCCCCGACTCCTCGGTGGTGCAGAAGGCCGAGTAGCCGAGCTTCTCCGCGCTCTGCACCCAGGCGATCAACTCCTCCCAGGAGAGGTCCCCCGTGTGGCAGGTGAAGCCGAGTGTTTGCCCAGTCCAGCGCGTATCCAAAGTAGTTAAGTAGTGTACTATATTTGGCGATGGCGCGGCGTAATCTCCACGCTCCCGTCCGGGCTTCATCCGCGCTTCAGCGCGAGTTTCCCCAGATGGATCGCCGGGCGACCGAGGTGCTGATCAACCTCATCCGCACCGACAGCCTCGTCACCACCGCCCTAACCCGACGCTTTCGCATGCATGGACTCTCGCTGTCCGGTTTCAACGCGCTCGTGATCCTGCGCCAGGCCCCTGATGGCGTTAACCCGCACGAGATCGCGGATCGCCTGCTGGTAACGCGAGCTGCGGTAACGGCCATCCTCGACGCGCTCGAGGCGAAGGGCCTCGTGCGCCGCGATCGCAGCGGCGCGGACGGACGGATGTCGCTAATCGCGATCACTGCCGGCGGCAGGAAGCTGCTTGACGGCCTGCTGCCCCAGCACTTTGCGGCCGAGCGGGCGATGGCGTCGGTGCTCGGCGCCAACGAAAAGGAGCTGCTGATCTCGCTGCTCGGCCGGCTGCAGTTGCACCTGGCGGCGCAGGCCGAGGCCGTCACCATCGCGGAATGAGCAGGCTGGCGGGCGTCACGCCCTTCCCGTCGGACTTCGCCGCCCGGTACAGGGAACGCGGCTACTGGGAGGACGTCCCGCTCGGACGCTTCTACGCCGGCGTGTTCGCATCGCATGGAAAGCGCGCGGCGATGATCAGCGGCAGCGAGCGGGTCACCTACGCAGAGCTCCGAGAACGGGTCGAACGCCTCGCGCTGCACTTGTTGGACCTTGGCGTCGCTCCGCTCGACCGATGGGTCGTGCAGCTGCCCAACATTCCGGAGTTCGTCTACCTATATTTCGCGCTCGAGCGACTCGGCGCGATCCCGATCATGGCCCTGGCAGGACACCGCTGGAACGAGATCAACGCCTTCTTTGAGCTCTCCGGAGCGACCGGCTACGCCGTCGCCGAGACGCTCGGTGACTTCGACTCGGGAGAGCTGACCGCGCGGATCCGGGAGGCCCATCCCGGAGTGCGCACGGTCCTGGGCGCCGAGACCATTCGGGATCTGCTGCGCAGCAATACGCCGCTGGATGCTCGACTCCTCGACACAGTCGAGGTCGATCCCGACGAACCTTGCATCCTCCAGCTGTCGGGAGGCACGACTGGCGTGCCCAAGCTGATCCCGCGCACGAACAACGATTACGTGTACAACACGAAAGCCGCTGTCGCCGTGAATGACGTGCACACGGGCGACTGTCTGCTGGTCGCGCTGCCGATCGCTCACAACTTTCCCCTTGCGTGCCCCGGCATCAGCGGCTTCTTCTGGAAGGGTGCGCGCGTGGTGCTTACGGAGTCGCCGCGCGCCGACGACGTCCTGCCGCTGATCGAACGCGAGCGAATCACTCACCTCGAGCTCGTCCCAGCGCTGCTGATCCGCTACATCAACACGCCGGGGGTCGCCGACCGCGACCTGTCCTCGGTCCGCGTGATCAACACCGGAGGCCAGAAGCTGCAGCCCGAGGTAAAGCGCCGTGCCGAGTCCGTGTTTGCGAACGCGCGGGTGCAGGAGGTGTTCGGCATGGCCGAGGGCCTGCTGATGTTCGTACGCCTGGACGACTCCGAGGAGGTCCGGTTCGAGACTGCCGGCCGGCCGGTGTGCGAGGACGACGAGATCCTGATCGTCGACGAGGACCGCGACCCGGTGCCAGACGGTGAAGTCGGTGAGCTGCTGGTCCGCGGTCCGTACACGCTGCGCGGCTACTACAACGTGCCCGAGTACAACGCGCGCACCTTCACGCCGGACGGCTTCTACTGCTCGGGCGACCTGATGCGGAGGCATCCCTCGGGCAATTACATCGTCGAGGGGCGTAAGAAGGACTTGATCAACCGCGGCGGAGAGAAGATCAGCGCGGAGGAGATCGAGAACCTCATCCTTTCGCATCCGGCCGTCCTGAACGTGGCCTGCGTGCCGATGCCCGACCCCGTACTCGGCGAGCGCATGTGCGCGTTCGTCATCCCCAAACCGGGGCTGACGCTGACGCTTCAGGAGCTGACATCGTTCCTCACCGAGCGAGGCCTTGCGAAGTTCAAGCTGCCCGAGCGGCTGGAGCTGACGGATGACCTGCCGCTATCGAAATTCGGCAAGGTGGCGAAGAACGTGCTGACGAAACAGGTCGCGGAGAAGATCCAGGCCTAGATCTTCAGCAGCACTCGCCCGAAGTTCTTCTCCTCTTCCACGTATCGATGCGCATCGACCACGTCGTCCAGCGGGAAAGTCCTGTCGACCAACGTTTCGAGGCCGGTTCCGGCCAGCTCCCAGAATCCGTCCAGTGCCTTCTGCGTATGGGTCCTGATGCCGACAATCGACTGGCTCTTCAAGTACAGCGAGCGCAGGTCGAGCGGTACGGGCTCGGCGACCTGCGCGCCCGAGCTGACGATCACACCGAGCCGCCCGAGCGCGGCGCTCACCTTGGGGAACATCGTCGCCGATGACGTGTTGTCGATCGCAAACGCCCTGCCCGCCCGTTAGCTCGCCGACCTGGTTCGCGAACCCATCGTCGTCGGTGTCGAGCACCGCGTCGAAGCCGCGCTTCTGCAGCATCTCCCGCTTCCAGTCCTTGCGTGAGGTCGTGATCACGCGCGCTCCCAGTGCCTTCGCCACCAGCGCGGTGACGAGGCCGAGCCCCGATGCGGCCGCCGTGACAAGCACCCAGTCGCCCGGCTTGAGGCCCACGACCGAGAACTGGGTGAAGGCGACTGGGCCGCTCAGCGCCATCGCGGCCGCCTGTTCGTACGTGACGGCATCGGGAATGCGGCGCACCACCTTCGCCGGCACCGAAACCAACTCGGCGTACGAGCCCGGGCGATGGACGCCGATGAGCTGCGCGCTAGGGCACCCGTAGTCGCGCCCAGCCTGGCACGCAGGGCACTTGCCACAAGCCACGAATGGCGAGACCGCGACGCGATCGCCGGGCTTGAGACCGCTCATGCCCTCCCCCACCTCGGCCACATCGCCCGCGAAGTCGGCGCCGAGTATGTGAGGAAACGCGAGGCGCGCGAACGGGTTGCGGCCCGCGCGCGTGCCAATGTCGAGCAGACCGCCCACGCGCACTGCGTGGACGCGCACAAGCACCTCACCTTCGGCCGGCTCGGGCGGGGCAGCGTCCTCGATCTTCAGCACATCGGCCGGGCCGAACTCATAGATGACAGCTGCTTTCATGACGACTCCACCACCACCGGGTTCGTGAGCCGGCCGAAGTCGGCGACCTCCATCTCGACGATGTCGCCCGGCCTCAGGAACTCGCCGCGCGGAAGGCCAACGCCGTCCGGCGTCCCAGTGGCAATGACATCGCCCGGTTCGAGCGTGACCAGATCGCTGGCCGCAGCGATCAACGCCGCCACGCCGACCACCATGTCGGACGTGTTGGCCTCCTGCTTGAGGTGGCCGTTAACCCACAGGCGCAGATCGAGGCGCTGCGGATCGTCGACGAGAAATGCCGGCCGGATGCCGGGGCCGAGCGGCGTCGACTGGTCGGCGCCTTTCGACGCAAGCCAGTCCCATTGAAACGGCTCGCCGATCGGGTGCTGGACGCGGTGCGGGCCGCGCAGCGAGATGTCATTGATAGCCGAGTAGCCCGCCACATAATCGAGCGCCTCGGATTCCTTGACGTGTCTGGCGCGGCGTCCGATGACGACCGCCAGCTCGGCCTCCCAATCCACCTTCGCGCCTGGATCGGCCGGCACGACGATGGGCTCGCCGGGCCCAACCAGCGAGGTGGTCGGCGGCTTGAGAAAGAAATAAGGCAAAGCGTCGTCCGGGCGATTGACTTTCATCTCGCGCATGTGCGAGCGGTAATTGGCGCCGGAACAGAGCACCTTGCGCGGATATCGCAGGGGCAGAAGGAGCTCCGCGTCCAACACCTCATCCGCGTCCACCGGATGGAAGTTCCGAAGGATACCGTCGGCTTCGGGCCAGTCATCGATTAGATCGAGCAGACTGCGCGGGCTGATCGGCAGGTCGACCAGGCGACCGTCGAACAACACGCCGGCGCGCTCACCGCCGGCGGCGGTGCGGAAGGAGACCAGGCTCCACGGTTTCACTTCTTGGCGGTGACCCTCTCGGCCGGCAGTTTCGCGCCGGCGTCGAAGAACTCGTGGCCGGGGATACCCGGACCCCAGAGGTTCGCGAAGCGATAGTCGGACATCTCCCACTTCCCCGGCCGGTAGTTGGCCTCGTCGTAGATCTTGATGAGGTCTGCGTAATACTCGACCACGCAGCCCGCGGGGTCGAGATGGTAGGTGAACAGGTTGCCTCCGGCGCCGTGGCGGCCCGGCCCCCAGAGGAACCGGCCGTTGTTCTTCTCCAGCACGTCGCCGAGCAGCCCGAGCTGGCCGATGTTTTCGACCTCCCACGCGTAGTGATGCAGGCCCTCGCCGCCCTTGGTGATGCCGATGCCGTGATGGTCCGCGTTGCAGCGCAGGAACAGAAGCGTTCCGTCGCCGACGTCGTCGGAGAGCCGGAAGCCGAGCACCTGCTCGATGAACTGCTGCGTCTCGCGCGGCCGCTCGGACTTGAGCATGGGGTGGCCGAACTTCTTCGGCTGCACGCCGCGGCCGGTGTGGCGCGGCTCGTCGTGGTCGAGGCCCGTGTACACCTCGAACACGTGGCCGTCGGGGCCCTCGAAGCGGATCGACTTCCTGACCGCCGGCTCGCGCTGGTGATCGATGGTCTTCACCCCATGCTTGGTAAGGCGATCGGTGAGCTCATTCAGGGCGTCTTCATCGCGCGCCAGCAACGAGATGTGGTCGAGCGCGCCCTCGCCCGCCTCGATGTAGATCAGCGAGTGATGTACGCCGCCATGGGTCAAGTAAGAGGTTTTGCCCTCGCGCGCCACCTCGCGCAGCCCCATGACCGTGGTCGCCCAGGCGACCGAAGCGTCGAGGTTCGGGACCTGCAGCGCCACGTGCCCGATCGAACTGATCATCACGCCCTCCTTGCGAGCTCGAGACTCAGGATTCGCTCCGCGTTGGAGTGAAACACGTTCTCCATCACCTCGTCGGCGTATCCAAGCTTCGACCATCCTTCGAAAAGCCGCTTGTGCGTGAGGCTCGGGTAGTCGCTGCCGAACATGACCTTGTCCTTGAGCCGGCGGGGGATGTCGCGCTTCAGCGACTCCGGGAAATACTCCGGACCCCAGCCGGACGTCTCCCAGAACACGTTGCCCTTGTGGAGACAGATCATGAGCACCTCGTCGGTCCAGGGCCAGCCGGGGTGCGCGGCGATGATCTTGAGCTGAGGAAAGTCTGCGGCCAGATCGTCGAGGGCCGGCATCGGCCGCGACATCTTCAGGCGCCGGCCCAGCCCACCGGGCGTTCCCGCGCCCATGCCGGTGGTGCCGACGTCGATGAGCACCGGCACACCGAGCTCGTTGATCTTCTCGAACAGCGGCCGCAGCCGCGGATCGTCGATGGAGAAATTCCCGCAGACGGGATGGAAATGAAAGCCGATGAGGCCCAGATCCTTGATTGCGTGCTCCGCCTCTTTGATCGCCGCCTCGCCCTTCCACGGATCCACCGACGCCCACGCATTGAGCACGACGTCGGGATGGCGGTCGCGCAGCCCCGCCACGTAGTCGTTGCTGCACGGTGGGCAGCCGGTGACGGTTTCGGTGTCGAAGGCGACCATCAGGACCTGGACGTCAGCGGCGCGCAGCTCGTCGATGACTTGCTGCTCACTCAGCGGAGCCCACGGCCGGTGCCAGTAGGTGCGCAATGCCTCGACGTATGGATTGATCGCGTTGAACCACTCCACCGTGTTCGGATGGCAGTGAACGTCGATGCGGCGCATCGTGGTTAACTGCATACACTGTCCCTCGCGATGGCGGAGGTGCAGAAACGGCGGCGATCCAGCGTCTCGCTGGACGCAATCAAGCCGTACCGCCGCAACGGGAGCACCACGGCAGGCTCACTCCATGAGCACCTGCGCCGGCTGATCCTCGACGGCGCGATCCCGAACGGGGCCAGCATCTCGCAGGTGGAGCTGGCGGAGCGCCTGGGCGTGAGCCGCACGCCCCTGCGCGAGGCGATGCGCATGCTGCAGGCGGAGGGCATCATCCACGCCGAGCACGGCCGGCGCACACGCGTGACGGCCCTCGACGTCGGCGACATCGACACCGTGTACGGCACCCGCGTGCTGATGGAGGGTGCGGGGGTGCTGGTCACAGTGCCGCTGCTCGACCGCTCGAGGATCGACGATCTGGCCGAGGCCGTGAAGGAGATGCGCAAGCATGCATCCGACCCCAATGCGGAGGTGTGGGCGCGGGCCCACCGACGGTTCCACCGCGCCCTGATCCCCGAGGCCGGCCGCGAGTTTGCGCGCACGCTCTCGACCTACTTCGACCGTGCCGAGAGACTTCGCCGCATGTTCCAAACCGAGGAGATCGCAGGGGGCGTCCGCCTTAACGAGGAGCACGAGGCGATCCTTCGCGCGTGCAGGGCCAAGAACGCCAGCAAGGCGGCAGCGCTGGTGGCGCGACACTCGGCGCGCGCCGCGCTCACCCTCATGGCGCAGATCTCCCCGGAACGTGAGCCCACATTGGTGCGCACCGCCTTGCAGCTCTTCTCGGCCCTGGAATCTGCCTGAGTCGGCCTAGCTGCTCGTGACCTTGAGGTGCCGCCAGCTCCCCTTCGCGCCCTGGCCGTGCACCGACGTGCTGCCGCTCGCGCCGGTCGGCTTGAGGGTGCAGACGATGAGCCCGAGCGTGACCGACTTGACCTCGACGGGAATGCCTTCGGTCTTGTAGAAGGGCTTTCCGTCGACGGTCCACTCCGCGGTCCGCGCCTTCGGGTTGAGCGCGATCTCGCAGGACCTGAACTCGCCCGGCTTGTTGATGGAGACGAAGGGCGACTGGACCAGGTAGCTGAACGAGCCGCCCTCCGGCGTCACGCCGGGGATGGGCAGCCGCTCGTAGAGCGCGCCCACGCGAGTGGCGCTGAGCATCCAGTCGAAGATCATCCCAGTCGAGAAGTCGCCGACCACAAGGCCGATCCAGCCGTCGGTGATGTCGTCGGGGTTGCCGTTATAGTTCTCGGCCGCGATCTCGGCTGAGATCCTTGCGCCCGACGCGGGCACCGGGATGGGCTGCGGCGTGACGAGCAGGTGCTTGGGATCGTCGAGCATGTGCACGCTGTCGTGCTTCAGCCGGAACGGGTTGACCGTGATGGACATGGTTCCGCCATGGGCCTCGACCTTGGCCTGCGGGTCGCCGTAGGACCACATGCTTCCGTCCGGTGTTGGCAGCTGCAGCGGCACCCACTTGCTCGGATCGACCGCCCCGGCGGTGAACGTGTCGTATTCGAGAACCGTCATCGCTTCGCGCCCTCCTTGCTGGCGTCCCACTGCGGGAGCTGAATGATCTCGAGGCCGTGCTCGGCGGCCAGACGCTTGTACTTCTCGGTGTCGAGAGCCTGGCCCGGCGGCGGCAGCTCGAGGCGCGGGGCGGGCTGGCCCATTTGCTTGTGGAACACCTCGAGCCCGGCCGGGATCGCCATCTGCAGCAGGTGGCACTCGGTCTCGAAGCGTAGCCGGTGCGGGATGTCTTTCGGCAGCCAGATGAAGCCGCCTGGCTCGATGCTGGTCGACTCGTCGCCGCACGTGCACGTGACCTTGCCCTCGAGCAGGTACCAGCCCTCGTCCTCTTTATGGTGGACGTGCAGCGGGGTCTGCCCGGCCGGCGTCTTGAAGTCAAGCAAGCCGAGCGCGCCGCCGGTCTTGTCGCCACTCGCCTTGATCGTCATCAGAATCTGCAGGTACCAGAGGGGTTCGCCACCCTCCGAATCCAGGGCGAAGAACTCGTTCGACATCTAGCTCACCTCGTCCTTCTTATGCATGGGCCGGCACCGGTGATCCGCCGAAGGTCGGCGCGAAGTCCGTCGCGAACTGCTTGAACGAGCGGGCCTCGTGCCCGGTGACCTCCTTGAAGTCGCTCGTTGTGAAATCGCCCCAGCCCTCCGCATACACGCGGCCGTAATCGACCACGTTCCCAACAAACCAGCGCGACAGGCCGAAGCCGAGCATCGCCTGCTGCGCCGCCTCCGGCGGCAGGGCTACGTAGTTGACGCGCTTGCCGAGGACGTTGCTCAGCGTCTCAGCCGCCTCGGCCATGGTGGTCAGCTCGGGACCGGTCGGGGTATAGGTCTTGCCCGCGTGCCGCTCCGCGTTCTGGATGACCTTGGCCGCGAACACGCCGACGTCGCGGCCATCGATCATGCCGACGCGGCCCTGGCCCATGTTCATGTAGAGCATTCCGTCCGAGGCCACCGAGGCGGCCGAGCTGAGGAGATTCTGCATGTAGTAATGCGGACGCAAGATCGTCCAGGGGATGCCCGAGGCCTTCACCGACTCCTCGACGAGGGCATGCAGGCGGCCATTTCGGTTCGGAGCGTCGTGGCCGGCTTTGATGGCCGAGTTCCGCACGATGTGGCCGACTTTGGCCCGGCGCGCCGACGTGACCGCGTTGGAACCCATCGAGGGCTCGAGGGCCGAGGCGGGCGTGAGCAGCCAGAGGATGTCAACGCCGTCGAACGCTTCCGCGAGCGTATCGGGCTCCTCCAGGTCGCCGGCCACGATCTCGACTCCGTCCTTCTGGAGGGCCTGGGCTTTGGTGCCGGCCGGGTCGCGGACCAAAGCCCGCAGCTTCAGGCCAGGCGTGCCCTGGAGCGCGCCCAGCAGAGCGGTGGAAACGGTGCCGGTTGCGCCTGTCACCAGGAGGGTCTTGTCACCCATGCCCGTCATCTCCCCCATGATCGTGATAGTTAACTTCTGTACTATCGCCAGTCTAACTGTATGCAGATAAAAGTCAACCAGTCACCGGCGCCGGATTGCGCAGCGCTGTCAGCTGCTCGATGTCGTATCTCCGGCGCAGCTCGGCGACGGCGGCGGGGTCGGGCCGGCCCTTCGCCTCGCGGAGCAGGGCGGCCAGCTCGTCGAGGTAGTCCTCGTGTCCTGAGGGCGCGGCCTGGAAGAGGACGCGCGCCAGTTCGCTGGTCGGGTTCGAGAACGCGTGCGGACAGCCGGGCGGAATGAAGAGCAGCGAGCCGGGACCGCCATGTAGGAATCGCTGCCCGCTCGACGACACCCACTCGTGCCAGTCGCCCTGCGTCCTGGCCTGGGGCTCGAACGCCATCAGGTCGAGCTCGCCCTCGAGCACGTAGAAGAGCTCCTGGCCGGCGCGATGGACGTGC
>Ga0209375_1002693_pt1 | contig 12630 bp, 9 predicted proteins | sample GraSoiAngelo_131_FD_185888 | JGI IMG/M metagenome (GOLD analysis project Ga0209375, IMG submission 185888) | Grasslands soil microbial communities from the Angelo Coastal Reserve, California, USA - 14_0929_02_30cm (SPAdes) (version 2) | ecosystem: Environmental > Terrestrial > Soil > Grasslands ... | reverse complement strand
CGCGCGCGTGCTCCTGATCGATGATGACCCGGGCCTGTCGGAGGTGATCGAGCTGCTGCTCAGCCGGGAAGGCTATGGCGTGGAGCGTGCCGGCACGCTCAAGGCAGGGATCGCGCGCAGCGGCGCGGCCGGGATCGATCTCGTCATCACCGACCTGAAGCTGCCCGACGGCACGGGCCTCGATGCGATCCGAGAAATCCGCGGCGTGCATCCCGCGCTGCCGATCATCATGATCACCAGCTACTCGTCCATGGAGAGCGCCATCGGCGCGCTGCGCGCCGGGGCCGTGGACTACATCATCAAGCCGTTCGACAACGACGAGCTCCTGCACGCCGTCTCGCGGGCGCTGAACGAGCGCCGCATCACGCGCGAGAACGCCATCCTGAAGCGCAACCTGAGGAGCGCCTACGGCGCCTGGCCCATCGTCGGCGAGAGCCCGGGCATCCGGCGCGTGCTCGAGCTGATCCGCAAGGCGGCGCCCACGGATGCCAACGTCCTCATCTCGGGCGAAGCGGGAACCGGCAAGGAGCTCGCCGCGGCTGCGCTTCACTATGCGAGCCTGCGCGCCGAAGGGCCCTTCGTTTCCGTGCAGTGCGGCGCGCTGGCGCGCGATGCGCAGGAAGCGGAGCTCTTCGGGCACGCACGCAAGGCGGGCGGCCCCAGGGAAGGGCTCATTCGGGAGGCCGGCGGCGGCACGCTGTTCCTCGACGAAATCGCCGAGCTCGCGCCGGCGGTCCAGGTGAAGCTCCTGCACGCGCTCGAGGAAAAGTCGGCGCAGCCGCCTTCCGGGGCGGACGTGCGCTTCATCGCCGCCACGCACCGCGACCTCGTGGCGGCGACCGACCGCGGCCAGTTTCGCAAGGACCTGTACTATCGGCTCAATGTGATCTCGATCCAGGTTCCGCCTTTGCGCGAGCGCGGACCGGACCGGCTGCTGCTCGCGCGGCACTTCGCCGAGCGCCACGCGCGCAAGCTCGGCAAGCGCATCGGCGGGTTCGACGCGGAGTTCTCGGCGTTTCTCGAGAACTACCCCTGGCCGGGCAACGTGCGCGAGCTCGAGAACATGATCGAGCGCGCGGTGATCCTCGCCGAAGCGGACCTGCTCACCGGCCGCGACCTGGCGGAGGTGGCGCCGGCGCTGCCGATGGTGCGCGCCGCGGTGCCGCTTCCCGGCGGCGCGCGCCCCCTGGCGATCGAGGAATACATCCGCGAAGTCATCGAGCGCTTTCAGGATTCGCACAGCGAAACCGAGCTCGCGAGGATGCTCGGCATCGGCCGCAAGGCGCTGTGGATGCGGCGCCGGCAGTGGGGCCTCAAGCGTACGCGCAAGGACGTTTCCCGCTGACATAGTTTCTTTGTGAAACACTTGCATTCTGACGGCAGTCTTGCTATCCAAGCATTCCCCAGAGGAGGAGAAACATGGCCGAGCCCAAGCCCGTCGCGCAGCAGCCCGCGCGCAAGAAGGTCACGATCCCGGCGCTGATGGAGAAGATGAAAAAGGGCGAGCCGATCGTGCAGCTCGCGGTCTACGACTACGAGACTGCCATCGTCGCCGACCGCGTCGGCATCGACATCCTGTGCGTCTCCGACACCGGGGGCATGGTGCTGTTCGGCCACGAGGATACGACCTCGGTGTCGTTCGAGGAGGTGATGTTCATGGCGCAGGCGGTCAAGCGCGGCTCGAAGTACGGCCTGCGCATGGTCGACATGCCCTACATGAGCTTCCACCTCTCGCCGATGCAGGCGGTCGAGAACGCCGCCAAGTACGTCTCGCAGGGCGGCGCCGAGGTGATGAAATGCGAGGGCAACCGGCACCACGCGAAGAATATCGAGGCGATCATCAAGGCCGGCATCCCGGTGCAGGGCCATATCGGCATCACGCCGATGCGCATGCCTCAGCTGGGCGGGTTTTTCGCGCAGGGCAAGACCGCAGAGCGCGCCAAGGAGCTGGTCGACGACGCCTGGGCGATGGTCGACGCCGGCTGCTTCTCGATCATGTGCGAGGTGACCACCTCGGAGGTCTGCGAGCACCTGGCCGCGACGCTGCCGGTCCCCGTGATTTCGCTGGGCGCCGGCAACCGGGCGCACGGCGTGCACATCATCGGCTCGGACCTGTTCCACCTGTACGAGAAGCACACGCCGCGGCACTCGAAGATCTACGCCGACCTGGTGCCGATCATCGAGAAGGGCCTGAGCGATTACCGCGACGACGTGCGCGAGCGCCGCTACCCCGCTGCCGAGCACACCGTGTTCATGAAGGAAGACGAGCTCGCGAAGTTCAGACAAATTGTTGGAAAACAGAGAAAAACCGGTTGACGCGGCGCGTGTCCTGGGCCAGGCGCGCTTTTTTTCCGGCCTGACCCGGGCGCAGCTCGATCGCGTGGCGGCGCTCGGGCGCGTGCGCGCGTTTCCGCAGGACACGCGCATATACGTCGTAGGCGACCCGGTCGACGATTTCTACGTGCTCGCCGACGGCATGGTGCGATTCACTCTCGGCCTGGGCAAGCGCGAGACTTCGGCAGGCGACATCATCCGCCGCGGCGAGGTGTTCGGCTGGGCGCCCCTGGTCGAGGGTCACCCGCGACGCATCGCGACCGCCTACTGCCTGACTCCCTGCGAGGTCATCGCGATCGACGGCGGCGCCTTGACGGCGCTGATGGAAAGCGATAGCGGCCTCGGCTACGCCCTCATGAAGAAGCTCGCGGTGCTGCTCACCAGCGAGCTGGTCGCTTTCGCCGCAGGCTGAGCTCCGACATCCTTCTTGCGGCGGTCGCAACGTCCGTCGGCCTGCTGATCGGCACCGTCGGCGTCGGCGGCGTGCTGATGGTCGCGTTCCTCGCGCTCTTCGGCGGGCTGTCGATCCACCAGGCGGCCGCCACGTCGCTGTTCACGTTTCTCTTCACCGGCCTCCTCGGCACCTGGCTCTACCAGCGCCGCGGCAGCATCGACTGGCGCATCGCCGTGCCGGTGTGCGCCGGCGCCCTGATCTTCGGCTATCTCGGCGCCGCCGTCGCAGCGCGCATCGACGCCCGGCCGCTCAGCGTCGTCATCGCCTTGATCATCGCCGCCGCCGGTGTCTACATCTTCATCCCCCAGCACTCGAGCGCTGATCATCGCTCCGGCTGCGGCTGGCGCGAACAAGCGCTGCTTACCTCCGTGGGCGCGGCCGCGGGCTTCGGCTCGGGCTTCTCCGGGGCTGGCGGCCCTCTCTTCTCAGTGCCCATGATGGTGATCCTGCGCTACGTCCCGCTCGCCGCCGTGGCCACCAGCCAGGTGCTGCAGATCATCGCGGCGAGCTCGGGCTCGCTCGGCAACCTGCGCCATGGGTTCATCGACTTTCGCGTCGCCGCGCTCGTCACCGTCTTCGAGCTTGCCGGCTTGATCGTCGGCGTGCGCCTGGCGCATGTCGCCAGCGCCCTGGCGCTGCGGCGCCTCGCCGGCGGCCTCTGCGTCGCAAGCGGCGGCTTCCTGCTCTTGCGCTCGCTGTGAACGCGCGCGAAGAGCATCTCGCCACCCGCCGTGCAGCGGGCCTGTTCGACTTCTCTTTCATGGGCCTTCACGAGTTCCAAGGAAAGTCCGAAGTTCAACCTCTTCAGACGCGCGACCTCGATGCACTCACACCCGGGCAGATCGCCTACACGCTTCTCCTGAAAGACGACGGCAGCGTTCTCATCGACGCGACGGTGTGGCGCCTGGACGGCGAGCGCTTCTGGCTCTTCACCGGGCGCCGCAGCGCCTTCGGCGGCCGCGACCGCTCGGGCGAATACGCGATCCTCGCCCTCCAGGGCCCAGCCAGCGGACGCATCCTTGCGCGCCTTATCGGCAGCGAGCCAGTCCAGGCATTGAAGTACTTTCACTTTCTTCAAGTAGGCAACCTGATAGCCGCGCGGCTCGGTTTCAGCGGCGAGCTCGGCTACGAGCTGATGGTCCCCGCTGCCGAAGCCCTGGCGCTGCGCGAGAAGCTGCTGAATATTGGCGGGTTGCGCGAGTGCAGCTGGGCTGCGGCCGACAGCCTGCGCATCGAATCGGGCTATGTGCTCTTCGATCGCGAGATCGACGGCCGCGCCAATCCGCGCGAGCTGGGGCTTGATCGCCTCGTCCGCGATCGAAAGGAGACGCTCGGCCTATCGCGAAAACTGGTGGGGCTGGTGATCGCCGACCGCCAACCCGATGCAGACCTTCCAGTCGCCCATGTCACGAGCGAGTGCGATTCGCCGACGCTCGGAAAGCGTATCGCGCTAGGTTTCGCGGCTCCAGATACGTGCCCGGGAGATCTCGTCAAGCTGAATGACGGCCGCCTTGCCGGCGTTGCCCGGCTACCGTTCTACGACCCGGACAAGCACCTGCCGCGCGCCGCGCCGCTGTAAAGAACATCGCCCTTTCACGGCGATACCGGGGTTCGAATCCCCGTGGGGACGCCCACACTTGTGAAGCGACATCATCCGTGCAACGGGTTGCAAAGCCCAAGCGGACAAAACCCTGTTTGGTGGAGGCGGCGTCAATCGATTTCCGGACCCTAGGGGACGGCCTGGGTCGCTAACGGACCTGCAGGAAAGGACGGATACCCCCAAGCCTACCCCCAACCTCGGCGCCGGTTGCAATCCGGCCATAGCTTGACAGATGTCTGGCTTCAGAATATGATGATCATAATATGGCGACCACCAAAGCTGGCTCCAAGAAAGAGGAAACCCGCGAGCGGATTTTGAGAGCGGCGGCGCGCGCCATCCGCAAGCACGGCTACGAAGGTGTCGGGGTCGCCGACGTGATGAAGGAGGTCGGTCTCACGCACGGCGGGTTCTATGCGCATTTCAAGTCGCGCGACGCACTGCTGGCGGCGGCCGCCGAGCAGGAAGGTGTGGAATCGAGCGCGCACCTCAGTCGAGCGATCGCGGCGGCGAAGCCGGGCCAGGAGCTCATGGCGCTCGTCGACGCCTATCTTTCCGACGGGCACGTGGCGGCTCCGGAGCAGGGCTGCGCCATCGCTGCGGCAGGGACCGAAGTGCCGCGCCAGCAAAAGGATGTGCGCCGGGCGGCGAGCCGGCGCATCAAGGACATTATCGGGCTGATCGAGCGCCAATTCCCCGACTGGGGGAAGGGCACAGCTCATGACAAGGCGATGGGTATCGCTGCGACCCTGGTCGGGTCCGTAGTCCTAGCGCGCGCGGCGGACGATGCGCAGCTTTCCCGCAGCATTCGCAAGGCGGCACGCGAGCTTGTTCGCGCGGCGGCTGGCTAGTTTTTTTTGACCTTGAATATGACGCTCATCATATGATGGATTCTCGTACCCGTGTGCTGCTCGATGTGCCCTCGCCGTGGTCCGCGGCGTTCTCGGTCTTCTTGCTGAGCGTCAGCGTTCTGGCCGGTTGCGCAGTCGGCCCGGAATACCAGTCACCCGATATTTCGGTGACGTCCCGTTTTCTCGGTCAGGACGGCATCGCACGCCGGGAGATTCAGAGCAAAGCGGAACTTCAAACCTGGTGGGCCGCCTTCGATGATCCAATGCTGACGCGCTTCGTCGCTCTGGCCCTCGACCAGAATCTCGACATGGCGCTGGCGGCGGCACGTGTCGCCCAGGCGCGCGCGTCGTTGCGCTTGGCAGATGCAGCGCTGCTTCCATCAGCCAATGTGGGCGCGCAGGCTGCAAAAACCTACCAGTCGCTGGAGACCCCTCTAGGGCGAGTGCTCAACTCGACGCCCGGCTTCGACCGCAGTGGCAGTTACTACGAGGCCAACCTCGGTGCGAGCTGGGAAATCGACGTGTTCGGCGGCCTGCGAAGAGGGCAGGAAGCCGCGCGCGCGGAGTATGGGGCATCCGAAGCCGGCGCCGTTGCGACACGGCTCGCCGTGGCCGCGCAAACGGCGGATGTGTACGTCACGGTCCGGGGATTGCAAGCGCGTATCGCGATCGCCAAGCAACAAGCGGAGACGCGCCGTCAGCTTCTCTCGACGGTCACGCTCCAGTACGAGAAGGGGATCGCCGCCGAGTTGCAAGTGCGCCAAGCCGAGGGCTCGCTCGCTCAGGTCGAGGCGCAAGTCCCCGTCCTGGAAGCCGCGCTCGACGCGGCGATGAACGCGCTCGACGTGCTTCTCGGAGCACAGCCAGGAACGTACCGCGGCGAGCTAAGCTCGGCGGCACCTGTCCCGGTCGCTCCGGATCTCGCCGATACCGGTACCCCAGCCGAGATGATTCGACGCCGACCGGACCTCATCGTCGCCGAGCGGCGCCTGGCAGCAGCCAACGCGCGCATCGGCGTGGCGATTTCGGAGTACTACCCCAAGTTTTCGCTGGGCGCCCTGCTCGGCAGCGCCACCTCAATATCAAGCGGCAACCTCTTTACCAGCGGTGCAAACCAAGCCCAGGGCGTCCTCGGACTTCGCTGGCGTTTGTTCGACTTCGGCCGCGTCGACGCGCAGATCGCTGCTGCGCGTGGCCGGGAGGCTGAAGCACTCGCGGCATACCGGCTGGCCGTTCTGCGGGCGACCGAGGAAGTGGAGAACTCCTTTTCGGCCCTCGTCAAACGCGAGACCCAAGTCGGCATCCTGACGCGGGGCGAATCCGCGCGCGCCCGTGCCCGCGACAACTCGCTTGCCGCCTACAAAGGGGGCGTTGTCAGCTTGATCGAGGTGTTGAATGCCGACGGCAGCCTGCTGCAAGTGCGCGACGAGAAGGCGCAGGCGCAAACGGAAGTCGCTCGCGCCGCCATCTCCTCCTTTCGGGCTTTGGGTGGCGGGTGGGATGCGCGAAATGCAGGCAGCAAAACCTATAGCGCCCTTCAATGATTAGTAACAGCAATTTTCCGGAGGCTTCAATGCTTCAGCGCCATCCCGCCATAGTCCTCGCTGTCATCGGCCTGTTGCCCGTCGTCTTGGCTGCATGCAGTGATGCCGCTTCCTCCTTAAGTGACCCGCGGACGCGGCCTCCGTTGGTGAGGATAGAGGCGGTCGAGCGCTCGGTTGCGTCAGAGCGTGCGTTCACCGGCATTGTCGCGGCCCGCGTGCAGAGCGACTTGGGGTTCCGAGTTCCCGGGAAAATCCTGGAACGCTTGGTGAATGCCGGCCAAACCGTCAAGCGCGGCCAAACCCTCATGCGTATCGATCCCACGGACCTCTCGCTCGCCGTGCGCGCGCACGACGAGGCCGTTGTCGCGGCCAGGGCGCGAGCGCGCCAGACTGCGGACGACGAGTTGCGATACCGTGACCTCGTCGCCGGGGGTGCGGTTTCGGCATCGGCCTATGACAAAGTCAAGGCTGACGCCGAGGCCGCGAGAGCGCAGCTCAATGTGGCCGCGGCCCAGGCCGGCGTTGCTCGCAATGAAACAGGTTACGCTGTTCTGCTCGCGGACGCGGACGGCGTGGTCGTCGAGACTCTGGTGGAGCCGGGTCAAGTCGTCACTGCTGGTCAGGTCGTCGTACGGCTGGCGCATGCCGGGCGGCGGGAGGCGGTCATCGAGCTCCCGGAAACGTTGCGTCCGGCTATCGGATCCAACGGTCGAGCAACGTTGTACGGAAGCGGGCAGACGGGTTCCGCGAAGCTTCGCCAGTTATCGGACGCGGCGAACCGGCAGACTCGGACCTTCGAGGCTCGCTACGTGCTGGACAGTGCTTTGGCAGACGCGCCGCTCGGTTCAACGGTCTCCATCCAGGTCGCAGACGGCCGGTCCGCGCAGGCGCTGCACGTGCCGCTGGGTGCTATCTTCGATCCGGGCAAGGGTCCCGGCGTATGGCTGGTCGAAGGCGAAACGCCCCGAGTCACCTGGCGTTCCGTGCAAATCGCCGGCCTTAGCGGCGAGGCAGCTTCCGTGATCGGCAATCTCCAGGCCGGCGATCGCGTCGTGGCACTCGGTGCGCATCTGCTGCACGAGGGCGAGCACGTGCGACTGCCGCAAAGCGGCGCCCGGCTGCCATGAGCGGCTTCAATCTCTCCGCCCTCGCCGTGCGCGAGCGGTCCGTCACCTTGTTCCTGCTCGTTGCGATCTTTATCGCCGGCGTCGTGGCATTTCTCACCTTGGGGCGGGCGGAAGACCCTTCCTTCACAATCAAGCAGATGACCGTTGTCACGGCCTGGCCCGGAGCGACGGCAAAGGAGATGGAAGAGCTGGTCGCCGAAAGGCTGGAGAAGCGGATGCAGGAACTCCGCTGGTATGACCGGACCGAGACCTTTACGCGGCCGGGCCTGGCGTTCACCACGGTCTTCCTGCGCGACAGCACGCCCCCGGCCGATGTCCCTGAGCAGTTCTATCAGGCGCGGAAGAAGCTCGGCGACGAAGCGCGTCAGTTGCCGCTCGGCGTCATCGGTCCGATGGTGAACGACGAATACGCCGACGTGACCTTTGCGCTCTATGCGTTGAAGGCGCGGGGCGAGGCTCCTCGGCGCCTAGTCCGGGATGCCGAAACCTTGCGCCAGCGGCTGCTGCACGTCCCCGGCGTGAAGAAAGTGAACATCGTCGGCGAGCAAGCGGAAAGGATCTTCGTAGAGTTCTCCTACGACCGCCTGGCAACGCTGGGCATCTCCCCCCAGGACATCTTCGGCGCGCTCAACAGCCGCAACGCCATGACGCCCGCCGGCGCGATCGAAGCCAAGGGCCCGCAAGTCCTCATCAGGCTCGACGGCGCCATCGACGATCTGCAGAAGATCCGCAATACGCCCGTCGCTGCGCAAGGCCGTACGCTGAAGCTCGCCGACATCGCCGAAGTGAAGCGGGGGTACGAAGACCCGGCCACCTTCCTGATCCGCAACAACGGCGAGCCGACGTTGCTCCTCGGCGTGGTCATGCGGGAGGGATGGAACGGCCTCGACCTCGGCAAGGCGCTGGAATCGGAGGCGGCGGCGATCAACGCTCAAATGCCGCTCGGCATGACCCTCTCCAAGGTCACGGACCAGTCCGACAATATCCGGACGGCCGTCGACGAGTTCATGGTCAAGTTTCTCGTCGCCCTCGGCGTGGTGATGCTGGTGAGCTTTCTCAGCATGGGATGGCGCGTCGGGATCGTGGTCGCCGCAGCGGTTCCTCTGACCCTAGCCGCGGTATTCATCGTCATGGCGGCAACCGGCAAGGACTTCGATCGCATCACGCTCGGCTCGCTGATACTGGCCCTGGGACTGCTGGTCGACGACGCGATCATCGCCATCGAGATGATGCTCGTGAAGATGGAGGAGGGTTACGACCGCATCGGCGCCGCGGCCTATGCGTGGAGTCATACCGCCGCGCCCATGCTCGCCGGGACCCTCGTGACCGCGATCGGCTTCATGCCGAACGGCTTCGCCAAGTCCACGGCCGGCGAATACACCAGCAACATGTTCTGGATCGTCGGCATCGCGCTGATCGCATCCTGGGTCGTCGCCGTGGTGTTCACGCCTTATCTCGGGGTGAAGCTGCTCCCGAACATCAAGAAGCGCGAGGGCGGCCACGAAGCGATCTACAACACGCCGCGCTACAACCGCTTTCGCCGGCTGCTGGGTGTCGTGATTCGCCGCAAATGGCTGGTAGCGGGGGGCGTGGTCGCGGCACTCTCCATCGCCGTGCTGGGCATGGGCATGGTCAAGAAGCAGTTCTTTCCGACGTCCGATCGACCGGAAGTGCTGATCGAAGTGCAAATGCCGTATGGCACGTCCATCGAGCAGACGAGTGCTGCCACCGCCAAAGTCGAGGGCTGGTTGGCCAGGCAACCCGAGGCCAGGATCATCACGTCGTACATCGGGCAGGGGGCACCGCGCTTCTTCCTTGCCATGTCGCCGGAGTTGCCGGATCCCTCGTTCGCGAAGATCGTCGTATTGACGCCAGGCGAAGAGGCACGCGAGGCGCTCAAATGGAGGCTGCGAGACGCGGCGGCCGAAGGGCTGGCGCCGGAGGCTCGCGTGCGGGTTACGCAGATCGTGTTCGGGCCGCCCTCGCCCTTCCCGGTGGCTTTCCGTGTGATGGGGCCCGACCCCGATAAGCTTCGTGACATTGCGGCGCAGGTACGCGGCGTGATGCAAGCCGGCCCCCTGATGAGAACGACCAACACCGATTGGGGCGAGCGCGTACCCACGCTTCGTTTTGCGCTCGATCAGGACAGGCTGCAGAGCATCGGGTTGACGTCCAGCGACGCAGCTCAGCAAATGCAATTCCTGTTGAGCGGCATCCCGATCACCGAGGTCCGCGAAGACATCCGTTCGGTACAGGTCACGGCGCGCTCGGCCGGAAACGCCCGGTTCGATCCGGGCAGGATCGCCGACTTCACGCTAGTGGGAGCGGCCGGTCAACGCATTCCGCTCTCGCAGATCGGAACGGCGGAAATCCGCATGGAAGACCCGATCCTGCGTCGCCGCGATCGCACGCCGACGATCACCGTGCGTGGCGATATTGCCGAGGGCTTGCAGCCGCCGGATGTGTCCACTGCCGTGCGGAAGGAGCTCCAGCCCATCATTGCGAAGCTGCCGGCGGGCTACCGCATCGAGGAGGGGGGGTCCATAGAGGAGTCCGGCAAGGCAAATCGCGCCCTGGCCCCGCTGTTCCCCATCATGGTCGTCCTCACGCTGGTCACGATCATCCTGCAGGTCCGTTCGATCTCCGCGATGACCATGGTGTTCGCCACCGCGCCTCTGGGCCTGATCGGCGTTATTCCGACCTTGCTCCTATTCCAGCAGCCGTTCGGCATCAACGCTCTGGTCGGGCTGGTCGCGCTTTCCGGAATCCTCATGCGCAACACGCTCATTCTGATCGGCCAGATCCGCCACAATGAGAAGGAAGGATTGGCCCGGTTCGACGCCGTCGTCGAGGCCACCGTGCAGCGCTCCCGCCCAGTCATCCTGACGGCGCTGGCCGCGATGCTGGCATTCATTCCGCTCACGCATTCAGTTTTCTGGGGCACGCTGGCCTACACCTTGATCGGCGGAACCTTCGCCGGGACGGTTCTCACGCTCGTGTTCCTCCCCGCGCTGTATGCCATCTGGTTCAAGATCAAGCCGGTCGCGAAGGGCCAGCCCGTCGCTCCGGAGATTCGAACGGCTCCTATATCGCTGGACGATATTGCGCGCCCGGCCCAGCCCACCCCCCTCCTTCCACAACACTGAGCCCATCACCATGGATGACGTCATCATCATCGGCGGCAGCTTTGCCGGCCTCGCCGCCGCCCCTGCAGCTCGGCCGTGCCCGCCGCAAGATCACCGTTCTCGATACCGGCCTGCCGCGCAATCGCTTCGCCGGCCACTCGCATGGCCTGCTCGGGCACGATCACAAGCCACCGCTGGACATCCTAGCCGAGGCGCGGCAGCAGCTGGCGCGTTATCCCACGATCAGGCTGGTCAGTGCCCGGGCCGACAGCGTCTCCGGCGCCATCGACGATTTCTCCGTCCTCACTGGCGATGGCGAAAGCCTTGGGGCGCGCCGCCTGATCCTGAGCTATGGCGTCGCCGACCAGATGCCTGATGTTCCGGGCTTTGCCGACAGCTGGGGCACGTCCATCGTGCCCTGCCCCTATTGCGACGGCTTTGAAGTCGCCGGCCAGCATTGGGGCCTCGTCTGGTCCGGTGCGCAGTCGCACCAGTCTGTCAGGCTATTCCACGATTGGACCGACAAGTTGACTCTCTTCGCCGATGGTCACGACATTCCGCCCGATATCCAGGCCGATCTGGCGCGCCGCAACATACCTGTCGTCGATGGCCGGATCATCGAGATCGCCCATCACGAGGGCCATATCACCACCGTCAATCTCGATACCCGCCGCAATATCGCGGTCGACATCCTGTTCGCCCATCCGCGCAACAAGCCGTCCGCAAGCCTGCATGAATCACTGGGCCTCGCCACGGTCGATACGCCAGTCGGCATCGCCCTCAAGGTCAACGAGCGCCGCGAAACCAGCATGCCCGGCATCTACGCCGCCGGCGACCTCGCCACGCCCCTCATGCCCTCGGTCACCCTGGCATCATCGCAGGGCGCGATGGCGGGTATCTTCGCCCAGCAATCGATGCTGGTTTGAGAGCACAGATTCCCTTCTCCCGTTGCCGCGGGCTGCGGTCGTGCCGGCAGAGGATGATCGCAATGCCACCGCGTTGATCGCGCGTTACATGTAAGAAAGACGCAGCCGAAATCCGCGCTCAATTCCCGATTGCTGGACTTGTGGAGGGTTGGTTCTTCCGTCAGCGCGAAATATCCCCAGGAGGCTATCTTGTGGAGGGGACCGACCTATGGGGCCGCATCGTTTCGCGACAAGGAGACGATCCGCAAGCGTTGTTGGCTGCGTGTGCGGATGACGCACGGCAGGTCAATCAGCGGTCTTCGTAATGTCCGCTTCTGGCCGAAAGCGGACCTTCGGTGGACACGGCGGCCATCGATAGCCATCGGGGTATCGATGGGGGTATTGGGGGCGAAGTGGTTTCCTACAGCCGCCTAGGAACAAACAGTTAACGCGTGAAATCGGTAGCGCGGCGCTCAATTGAACGCCACGGGAAGGCCTATAATCCGGCGCCGAAAGCCTTTTAGATAAATTTTCCGTACGAATTTGATGGCGGGTTTTGCGGCGGTTCGCCGTGGGGACGCCCCCTTAACTCCGGTTATGGGCAGCCGATAGTGGAGCTTGAATTCCTAGGCGGTGAAGGTGGAAGGATCGCTCGAGCGGCGGCCGCGCCTTGGCAGCACCAGCGATTGGCAG
>Ga0209375_1002692_pt1 | contig 12632 bp, 7 predicted proteins | sample GraSoiAngelo_131_FD_185888 | JGI IMG/M metagenome (GOLD analysis project Ga0209375, IMG submission 185888) | Grasslands soil microbial communities from the Angelo Coastal Reserve, California, USA - 14_0929_02_30cm (SPAdes) (version 2) | ecosystem: Environmental > Terrestrial > Soil > Grasslands ... | reverse complement strand
CCCGCCACCAGGTGCGCGTACGCGGGCTTGGTCTCCTGCACGGCGGCGAGCAGATCGGCGTACGCCGCCTGCGCCCGGGCGAGCGCCTCCCGCACCGCACCGGCGGCTCCCACGTTGGGCTCGCGCAGGCCGTCGCCGCTGGACGCGTCTTCGAGCCGGCGCGTCAAGTCGGAAATCCGCAGGCGCAGGTCCTGCTCTTGGGGCAGCAGCGTGTCGCCGTCCGCGGCCTGCCAGGCGATGCGGCCCCGGGCCAGCAGGTCGAGCATCTGCCGGGCGCGCAGCCGCTCGCTCGCATCGAACGCCTCCTCGGTCCGCCCGCGGGCGCGCTCCACCAGCGCGAGCTGCGCGTACACCTCCCACTTGTCCGCGAGGTACGAGGCGCGCCGCTGCTCGAGCGGCAGCCGGCCCGCCACCCGCTCGACATCGGTGGCCGCCGCACGCAGCTCAGCCGCGGCCTCTGTGAAGGCGCCGCGACTCTGCAACGCATCGCCGAGCCCCGCGTGCAGCGGCCACGACACGCTCGGCGCCGGAGCGGCACCGAGACGGTCGAGCCCGCGCCGATACAACGACTCCGCCGTCAGGCCGATCCCCTCGCGCGCGGCGAGATCCCCAAGGGCCCCGAGGGCGGCTGCCTCCCCCGCCGCGTCGCCCACCACGCGCAGGGTATCCAGCGCCGTCGTCACGACGCGGCGGGCACCCGCCGTGTCGCCACTCTCGCGGAGCGCGTAGCCGACGAGCAGCCGCGTCACCGCCCGGCTGCGCGGGTCCGCCGACGCCTGCTCCCGCAGCGCCTGCTCGAGCACGTCCCGCGCGCGCGTGTACTCCTCCCGCAACAGGAACAGGTACCCCCGACCCTGGACAGCCTCGGCCTCGCCGGCGCCGTCGTTCGCGCGGTGGTACCACGCCTCGGCCTGCGCGTAGGCGCGGTCGGCCTCGGCGGACCCGTTGAGCAGCAGCGCCAGATCCCCGCGCGTGAGCGCGAGCCGGGCCAGGAGCCCGGGGCCCCCATGTCGGGCCGCCGCCTCGGCGCGCTGCAGCTCGCGCAACGCGCCCTGGAGGTCGCCAGTGGCCGCGCGCACGTCTGCCAGATCACGGCGCACCGCCGCGACGTCGGGCGCGGGTCCCGTGACTTCGTAGATCGCCAGCGACGCCGCGAGCGCCGCGACGGCGCCCGCGTAGTCGCCGCGATTCGATCGCAGCAGCCCGATGTCGTGCCACACCTCGGCGGCGCCGGGGCGATCGTCCTCGGCGCGGTACAGGGCGAGGGCCTCGCGGTAGCGGCCGGCGGCGGCTTCGGGCTCCCCGGAAAGCGCGGCGAGGTTGCCGAGATTGACGAAGTTGACCGCCGCCGCCCCGCGCCGACCCACGCCACGGTTCGCCGCCAGCGCCGCCTCGAACGCGCGTCGCGCGCCGACGAAATCCCCGAGCGTCTGGGCGATCAGACCGCGGTTGTTCTCGTCCGCCGCGAGACCGCGCGCGTCCCCGGAGCGGACGCGGATCGCTCCGGCCCGGGCGTACAGCGACTCCGCCTGCCGCAGCTCGCCACGATCCTTATGGACGCTGGCGAGATTGCCGACCGCGTTGCCGGCGGTGCGGACGTCGCCGCCGCGCTCGGCCAGCTCCATCGAGCGCGACCAGTACGCCTCCGCACTGTCCAGCTCGCGCAGCTCGTAGAAGCCCTTCCCGATGTTCCCCAGCCCCGCCGCGATCCCCGCCGTGTCGCCGATCCCCGCCGCGCGTCGCACGCTCTCCCGCCACAGCCGCATGGCGGCGACGACGCCGCTCTGGCCGAGCGCCTTATTACCGGCCAGGCGCAGGCTGTCCGCCGCCACTTTCGCGCGCCGCCCGACGGGAGACCACGCTCGGAATCGGGAGACCTGCCGCAGGAGGAAAGAGTCGCGCCACGCGGCGGCGTACGCGGCCGCGAGGTGGTCGGCGGCTAGGAGGTGCTGCGGGCTCGTGTCCGCAGAACCGGCCAGCGCCAGGAGCTGGCGCAGCGCATCCCGCACGTCGTCGGGGCGATCGCGCACCTCCCGGATCAGGGCGGCTTGGGGTCCGTCGCGCGCCAGCACTCGCAACCGCTCGGGGCCGTCCACCGCCGGCGCCTGGGCGACCGCGGCGAGGAGCGAGAGCACCGGCAGCACACCGCTCATCGGTGCGCGCGCGCGCGACTGAGCGTGAACGACGTGAGATCGGAGGCCACCCAGCGACCCAGCTCGGTGCGGGCGGCGACTTTCCAGTAGAATGGGACGCCGGGAACGACGCGTATCGTTTCCGGGACGGCCACGGCGGTGTCGGTGGTATGCGTCTCCCAGAGGACCGAGCCCGCCTGATCGAAGAGCGTGACCTGGTAGCGGTCCGCATGCGCATGCGGTACGCTGGACCAGATGAGCGCCGGGAGCGTGGCCACGCCGCCGCGCGGCACGATGGGCGTTGGGGCGACCGTCGCCGTGACGGCGGGCTCGCGCAGCATGGGGGCGGCATGCTGTCCCGGGCGCTGCCACGGAGCGAACAACAAGACCAACACCGCGGCCGCCGCGGCGAGCGGCGCCATGACGGCCCACCGCCGCCGGCTCGCGATCGACCGCGTCAGCCGCGTCACCGCGACCACCTCCGCCCGGCAAGCGGCGCAGGCGGCGAGGTGCTCCTCCACCCGGGCGCGCTCCGGCGCCGCGAGCCCACGGTCGGCGTAGGCCGCGACCTCGTCCACCGTCAGGTGCCGTGCCCCGATCTCACCGTGCATCATTCCCCCTCGGTGTGATGCAACGGAAAGCCCACCGTGATTTGCGCCTCATGGCTCGGCCTCGTGGATGCCGCGCTGCCGCAACACGCGACGCAGCTGTCCGAGCAGCGCATTCAGGCGGCGGTAGACATGAAACGGCGTCGGCAGGCCGACGAGCCCGGCGATTTCGCGGGCGGAGAGGTCGTCGTCAAAACGCAGCTTGAGCAGCAGGCGATCCGCCGCCGCCAGGCCGGCCGTCGCCGCGTCGAGGGCGGTGTGTAGCTCCGTCGCCTGCAGCGTCGAAGCGGGGTCCGACCCGGGAGCGGCGAGCTGCTCCGGCTCGGTCTCACCCGCCACCAGGTTCACGAGCCGCCGGCGGGCGGCGCGCGCGGCGGCCGCGTCGGGCGCGGGGTCGTCGGATCGGCCGTAGCGGTGACGGTGGAAGTCCAGGCAGAGGCGGCGCGCCACCACGACGAGCCAGGTGGTGAACTTGGTGCGGCCATCGGGCGCGTAGCCGCGGAGGCGGCGGCAGTCGTGCTCCCGCAAGCGCTCGAGCACGTGCGCGTAACCATCCATCGCCGCGTCGTGGTCGGTGGTGAGCGAGCGGGCGACATGGAGGAGGAGACGGCTGTGCGCGGCGACGAAGTCGGCCCACGCGCTGTCTCTCGCGCGGGCGTCCGACGCCTCGAATAACCGGGAGAGTTCGATGCGCCTGCCTCCGTGCCCGCCATGGAGCTCCGGAGATCGGGGCCAGATGGCCAGTGCTTTCTAACTTACGCGCCAGGCCTTCTTCTGCAACGTCCACGCCGTCGCTTGACGCCTTTCCTCGACGCCGCTTCTCGACGAACTTTGTTGTTCATGCACACCGCTGCCCGCACCCACGGCTTCACCGAGTCCGTCATCCGCGGCATGACGCGGCTCGCCAATGAGCACGGCGCCATCAACCTCGCGCAGGGCTTTCCCAACTTCCCCTGCCCCGACGTTTTGAAAGAGGCCGCGATCCGCGCGATCCGCGACAACGTCAACCAGTACGCCATCACCTGGGGCGCGAAACATCTGCGCGACGCGCTGGCGAAGAAGTACCACGACTGGTACGGCATGACGGTGAACCCCGAGACCGACCTGACCGTGACGTGCGGCGCGACGGAGGCGATGGCGAGCGCGCTGCTCGCCGTCGTCGACCCCGGCGAGGAAGTGATCGTCCTTGAGCCGTTCTACGAGAACTACGGCCCCGACACGATCCTCTGCGGCGCCAAGCCCGTGTACGTGCCGATGGCGCCGGACGCCGAGCTCGACCTGGATCGGCTGGCGGCGGCGTTCTCGCGACGCACCCGGGCCATCATCCTCTGCACGCCCAACAACCCCACCGGCCGGGTGCTCACGCGCCGCGAGCTCCAGGCGATCGCCGAACTGTGCCGGCGCCACGACGCCTACGCGGTCACCGACGAGATCTACGAGCACATCTATTACGAGGGGGAGCACATCCCCATCGCGACGCTGGAGGGGATGGCGGAGCGCACGGTGACGATCAGCGGCGCGTCGAAAACCTTCAGCATCACGGGGTGGCGCATCGGCACCATCGTGGCGCCGGCGGGCGTCACCGACGCGATCCGCAAGGTCCACGACTTTCTCACCGTGGGCGCGCCCGCGCCGCTGCAGGAGGGCCTGGCCGTCGCGATGGAGACCCTCGGGACCGACTACTACCGACAACTGAAAACCGACTACCTGAAACGCCGGGACTTGCTGTGCACCGCGCTTCTCAATGCCGGCTTCCACTGCGTGCCGCCGCAGGGCGCCTACTACGTGATGACCGACTTCTCCGCGCTCTCGGACCTGCCCGACGACGAGTTCGCGGCCTGGCTCACGAAGGAGGTGGGCGTGGCGTCGGTCCCGGGTTCGAGCTTCTACAGCCGGCCCGAGCTCGGGCGTCGCCAGGTGCGGTTCGCGTTCTGCAAGACGACGGAGATGCTGCGGGAAGGCGTCGAGCGGCTCGGGAGCATGAGAGACTAGCGGAGCACTCCGGCGAGTACGGCGATCGCTCCCACCGCCCCAACCCAGAACACGAACGACCACTTGATCAGGTCGGCCGTACGCTGCTCCAGCTTGGTCTCGAACCGGGCGAGACCAGCCTGCAGCTCTTGGCGCAATTCGGCCACCTGGGCCTGCGTCGCGACCAGGCGGGCGTCCACCCGCGAGAAGTTGAGCTCGTTCAGCTCCCGCAGCTCGGCGCGCTGCACATCCATCTGCTGCATCCAGTTCACCAGGTCCTCGGCTGCATCACGCGGGGAGAACCATCATCAATCTTACGCACCCAGTTCCTCTTCCAACTCCTTCCCCGCCGCCAGCAACCGATCCACTTCCTCCGCCACCTCCCGGGCGAGGCCGAGATCGGTGGTCACGCGCTGCACGCTGCCCGTGCCGGCGTGGAGGCGCAGGAGGTTCAGGCGGATCGTCTCCAGCGCCGCGACGGCATCCGCGAGGCGCTTCTGCACGAGGTCGCGCTCGCCGCGCAGCTCCTCGACCAGCCGGTCGCGGCGCTCGGCGAGTACGCGGTCGCCGGGCTCCCGGCCGCGCGCCCCCGGCTCTCCCAGCGCATCCTGCAACAACTCGAGCCGGCGCCGCATCTTCTGCGCGTCCCCCTCCAGACGCCGCACCACATCCGGCAGCTCGCGCAGTTGGCGTCGCGTCTCCCGGGGCAGCTCCTCGAACAGCCGATCGGCCGCCATGCCCAGCGCCAGCTCGGTGGGCCGGTGCGTCGGAGCGGGCCCCAACGCCCGCTTCGGGAGGTACCGGGCGGCCTCGCGGAAGAGCCAGCGCCCCACGCGCGATTTCCAGAACCAGTGCCAGAACGCGCCCGTGATGTCCCGGCGTCGCTGCAGCCGCGCGAGGGCAAGGACGCCGGTGCCGATGCCGATGGTCGCGGACCAACCGAGCAGTCCCGAGAGCGCGTGCGGAGGAAACGTTCCGGTCGCCTCGAGGATCGCGCACAGGGCCGCCGTGCCAAGCCCGCCCGCGGAAATCAGACGGACGGCCCACTCGTACCGGGAAGGCCGAGTCCCGTACTCGAACGCCCGTTCTTCGCGGCCCCGCTCCAGCTCCTCGTGGAACCCCAGGGCGACGTCGTCCGGGCCGAACCCGCCCTTGGCGATGCGACGCGCCTCGTAGAACAACATCCCGACCGGCGCGACCGTCGAGCCCAGCACGAAGGCCGTCCACCCGTAGAACGCGTTGGTCGCGGTACCGATGAGGCCGGATGCCAGGCCCAGCACCCAGAGGTAAAGGATCGCGAACCCGCCGCCGAGCTGCTGGTGGCGGCGGACGAACACACGCAGCGCGACGGGCACCTCCGCGCGCCGCTCGAGCGCGAGGCCGAACTGCTCGGCGAGATCCTCACCTTTCTGCGGGCGGTCGGCCGGATCCTTGGCGAGGCAGCGCTCGATCGCATGCACGAGCTTGCGCGGGGCCCCGTCCGCGGCCGCGGCGAGAGAGGCCGGGCGGTCCGTCACCTGCCGGGCGAGGACCTCGGTCGCCTTTTCCGCCTGGAACGGCAGGCGCCCCGCGAGCGCGAAATACCCCACGATGCCGAGGGCGTACAGATCGCTGCGCCCGTCCACGCGCTCGCCCAGCGCCTGCTCGGGGCTCATGAACTCCGGCGTGCCGATGATCTCGCCGTCGTCCAGCCCCGCCGCGCCGGTGACCAGTCCCGCGATCCCGAAGTCGGCGACGAGGGTGCGGCCCGTCGCCGCCTCGAGCATGATGTTGTCGGGCTTCACGTCGCGGTGGATCACCCCCTGCGCGTGTGCGTAGGCGAGCGCCCACGCCACTTCACGCAGCACCCGCGCCGTCTCGGCCGGCGGGAGGGGTCCGCGGGCGCGCACGCGATCGGTCAGCGTTTCGCCTTCAACGTACGCCATCGCGAAGAACACGAACTCCCCCACCTCGTCCACGGCAAAGATCGGCACGATGTGGGGATGCGACAGCTTCGCCGCCGTGCGCGCCTCCCGCAGGAACCGCTCCCGCAGCGCCGCGTCCCGCGCCTGGGCGGGCGGGAGCAGCTTGACCGCGACCGGCCGATCGAGCCGCACCTCCCGCGCCAGGTACACGACCCCCATGCCGCCACGCCCCAGCTCGCGCTCGAGCGAGTAGCGCCCGGCCACGGCGGCCTGGAAAGAGAGGAAGAGGGGATCGGGGGGGGGAGCGGAGGCGGGCATTGAGGAACTATGCTAACAGAGACGGGCAGAGTCGGGCAGAGACGGGCAGGGTCGGGCGCGGTTATGCGACCCGGCCCGACCCTGTCCGACTTCGCCCGACTCTAGTTGTCGTCGTCGAACGCGAAGAACCCGCCCCCGCCGGTGCCGCTCACGCGCTCGACTCGCAGCACGCGGCTCAGCGTCTTGCCATCCACGGTGATGCTGACGAGATAGTCGCCGCTCGCCACCGCCGGGGTGCCGCCGCCGCCGAAACCGCCGCCGCCACCACCTGGGCCGGCGCGTCCGAACGCCTGGGCGATGAAGCCGAAGGCACCGAAGCCGCCGCCTCCCCCGCCACCACCGCCGGCGCCGCGCATGCTGGGCGGCCGCAGCAACAGACCCAGCTGGCCCAGGGTGCCGGCGTCCGGCGCGGCCTCGCCCCCCTCGCCACCCTCGGCCGGCAGCGTCGGCAACGCGAACCCGCCCGCGGGCTGGGCGCGTGGCGTGGTCTCACCGGGCCGCTCGGCGAAGCGACCGGCCGCGGCGCCGAAGCCGCCGCCACCGCCACCCCCGCCCCCGCCCCCGCCGCCGCCGCCGCCCCCACCACCGAACCCAAAGCGCTGGGCGAGGCCCTGCACGTCCCCGGAGAGCAGCGCCGTCTTGATCGGATCGAGCTGCTGGGCGGTCATCCCCGCCTTGGCGAGCGAGTCGAACACGAAGGTGATGCGCGCCACGATGATCGCGCTGTCACGCTTCTGCGACGGCGACAGGACCGCGGGCGGCGGCTGCTTCCCCTGGAAGCCCCACGTGACGCGATGCAGCCCAGCGCTCGCGGGCCCGTTCAGGGTGCGCACCGTGTCGCCGCGCACGTCGGTGATGACGATCTTCGTCTGCGCGCGGCGGTCGGTGCTGCCGGTGGTCAGGCGGTATACGATCTCCGCCCCGTACGCCGGGCTCGGCGCGCGGAACCACTGCTGGCCGGCGGAGAAGCTGCCCCGTGTCGGCTCCCCGTACTCGTAGGCCGTCTTGGGATCGAACAGGTACGCGCCGGCAGCGAGCACCGTGCTCGTGAGCTGCTCGAGCGGCGAGATCTCCACGATCCAGAGGCCGCGGCCGTGCGTCGCGGCGATGAGCTCGTGCTCGCGCGGATGGATCTTGAGGTCGTGCACGGGGACTGTGGGAAGGTTCGTCATGAACCGCTGCCACGAGACGCCGCGGTCGCGCGAGACGTAGGCGCCGACGTCCGTCCCCACGAACAGCAAGTCGCGGTTGAACGGATCCTCGCGGATCACGTGGGCGTAATCGGGACCGCCCTTCGGCAGGTTGTTCACGATCGACCGGAACGTTTTCCCGAAGTCGGTCGTCGCGTACACGTACGGCGTGAAGTCGTTGTTGCGGTGATTGTCGAACGTGATGTAGAACGTGGCCGTGTCGAAGTGCGAGGGCTCGATACGGCTCACGTACGTGCCGGCAGGGACGCCCGCGAACCGGCCGGTCAAGTTCTCCCACGTGCCGCCGTCGTTGCGCGTGAGCCAGACGTTGCCGTCGTCGGTGCCGGCGTACAGCAGCCCGGGCCGCAGCGGCGACTCGGCGAGCGACACGATGGTGCAGAACGTCTCCGCGCCGGTCACGTCGGGGGTGATCCCGCCCGTCGTCTGCGTGCTGACGCGGATCTTCATCGTGTCCCGCGTGGTCAGGTCCGGCGAAATCGGAAAGAGATTCTCCCCGCGGCTGGTGGACTTCATCACCTTGTTGCTGCCCGCGTAGAACGTCGTCGGGCTGTGCGCCGAGATGAAGAAGGGCGTGTTCCAGTTCCAGCGCAGGTCCTGGTCGGCGGAGTCGGCGAGCTGGCGGCGCCGCAGCTCGGCGAGCCGCGTCTTCTGCGCCGCGGTGGGCGGCTTGGTCGTGTCGGGACGCTCGATGACGATCGAGTCTTCGAACACCTGGTAGCGCGGCCGCCAGCCCGGCTTCTGCAGCGCGGTGCGCTCGCCGGTCGCCAGATTCAGGCGCCCCATGTTGCCGCCCTGCGATTCTGAATACACGATGTTCGGGTCGGTCGGATCCTGCGCGGTGTAGAAGCCGTCGCCGCCGCCGACCGTGATCCAGTCGCTATTGTCGATCGTGCCGTTGCGATGCCGGCTCGGCCCGCACCACGAGCCGTTGTCCTGCAGCCCCGCGCACACGTGATACGGGAACGCCATGTCGTAGCTGACGATGTACGGCTGCGCCAGGGTGATCACGTTCAGGAACACAAAGTTTCCGCCGCGGTCCCACGTCTGCGACACGCCGCCGTCGTCGCCGACGATGAAGTGACTCGGGTCGTTGGGATCGATCCACATGGCGTGGTGATCCACGTGGATGCCCTGCGTCGCGTTGCCGACGGTCTTGCCGCCGTCGTTGGAGAAATTGACGGGCGTCGAGGACCAGTACACGCGGTTGGGGTCCTTGGGATCGGCGCGCACCTGGGAGTAGTAGAAGGGGCGGACGTCGTTGCCGTTCATCTTGGTCCACGTCGCGCCGCCGTCGCCCGAGCGGTACAGGCCGGAGGGACGCGTCTGCGCCGCCTTGGTTTTGTCGACGCGCGGATTGGGCGCGGTGTCCGCTTCGACCAGCGCGTAGATCACTTTGGGGTCGCTGCCCGCGATGGCGAGCCCGATGCGCCCCTTCAGCGTCTCGGGGAAGCCGCCGCCCTTCACCTCGATCCACGTCTTCCCGCCGTCGGTCGTCTTCCACAGGGCGCTGCCCGGCCCGCCGCTCTTCAGGAAGTAGGGGCCGCGCACCCGCTCCCAGCTCGAGGCGAACAGCACCTCGGGGTTGGTCGGGTCCATGGCAATGTCGATGAAGCCCGCCTTGTCGCTGATGAACTTGACGAGCTGCCAGGTCTGGCCGCCGTCGGTCGTCTTGTAGAGGCCGCGCTCGGGGTTCGCGCCCCACGCCCATCCCAGCGCGGCGACGTACACGATGTTCGGATTGGTCGGGTGCACGATGATGCGGCCGATCGCCCCCGACTTCTCGAGCCCCATCGGCTTCCAGGTGAGCCCGCCGTCGGTCGATTTGAAAATGCCGCAGCCCGGCGAGATGGTGTTGCGGGAGTCCTCTTCGCCCGTCCCCGCCCACACTTGCGTCGTGTCGCTGGGGGCGATGGCCAGCTCGCCCATCGCGACGCAGCGCTGATTGTCGAAGACCGGACGGAACGTGATGCCGGCGTTGGTCGTCTTCCAGATCCCGCCCGCCGCGCCCGCGATGAAAAACGTTTTCGACGGGCTGGGGATGCCGACCACGCTGGAGGTGCGGCCGCCCATGTTGGCGGGGCCGATGTTGCGCCAGCGGAAACCGGCGAGCAGGGTCGAGTCGAGGGGCTGAGCGGCTTGAGCGGCGAGGGGGCCGGCCAGGGTCACCAGGACGGCCAGGCACGGCCAAGGGCGCAGGGTCATAACGACGGCCTCGTGACTGAAGGACTGGGGGGGTAAACGTTGTGCTCTCGAGTGAGATTACGCGAGAGCGGGGGTGAACGTTGGAGTCCCTACCCGGTTGCCCCCGGTGTCACGTGGCGATCGTCCGCCGCGGAGCCGCGCGGTTCGATGCCCGCGAGCCCGAACAGCCACCGGCCCGGCGCCCCGCGCCAGAACCGGAGCCGTCGCTCGGCCTTGGGATCCGTGCGACGCTCCGTGCGCGCGCGCGCCGCGACGGCGGCGAGCAGCGCCACCCCGGCGGCCGCAGCGCCGCTCAGCTCCAGCGATCGGGCCAGCTGAGGCGGACCCGCCACACTCCCCACGGCCGCCCCCACCGATGTCACGACGCCCAGGTAGGCGACGCCCCGGAACAGGCGCTCGACCCGACCACCCCGCTCCCCATAAACGAAGGCCAGCTCTTCCCGGCGCCGCTCGAGGCTGGCGGCCAGCGCCGCCACCAGCTCCTCGCGATGGTGTCCCGCGGCGACCAGCCGGCGCACCCGCCGCAGCGCGAAACCGAGCGCCCCCACAAGCAGCGTTGCCAAGCCGCCCACGGCGATCCCCCGCAGGATCGGATCGTCGGACCAGAGAAACGCCGCCGCCGCCGCGGGGAGTGCGACCACGCCGAGCAACGCACCGTAGGCCAGCGCCAGCGCCGAGAGGTGGCTGCTCTCCGTCAGGAACGCGCGGATCGCGAGGGGTGCCACGGTGCCGCGGCGCTCCTCGGCGCCCAGCGCCCGCACGAATGCCTCCGCGTCGGCGAAGCGGGCGGCGGGCGTCTTCTCCAGGCAGCGGGCGATGGCGTCGGCGAGCCACGCCGGCACCCACGGCGCTACCGCGTCGAGGCGCGGGGCGGGTTCGGCGACGTGCCGCGCGAGCATTTCCTGATCGTCCCTCGTGGTGAACGGGAGACGGCCGGCGAGCGCGTAGAAGCCCACCACGCCGAGCGCGTACAGGTCGGCGCGGCCGTCGACCGGCAGTCCCGTCACCTGCTCGGGGCTGATGAACGCGGCCGTCCCGCGCACGCGGCCGCCGGGATCGGTGTTCGCATCCGAGGTCGCGCGCGCGATCCCGAAATCCGTCACGAGCACCCGGTCCGAGCCCCGCTCCAGGAGGATGTTCTCGGGCTTGACGTCGCGATGCACGATGCCGCGGGCGTGCGCGTAGGCGAGTGCCGACGCGGTCTGCGAGAGCACCCGCACCACCTCCGCCGGCGGGAGCCGCCCGTGGCGCCGCAGACGATCGGCGAGCGTCTCCCCTTCCACGTACGCCATGGCGTAGAACATGAAGCGATCCGCTTCGTCCACGGCGAACACCGGCACGATGTGCGGATGCGAGAGCCGGGCGGCGATGCTCGCTTCGCGTAGAAAGCGGTCGCGGGCTTCCGCGTCGAACGCGCGCGCGGGGCTCAGCACCTTGAGCGCAACGGGGCGATCGAGCCGCAGCTCCCGGGCCAGGAACACCAGCCCGTGCCCGCCCCGGCCGATGAGGCCTGCGATGTCGTAGCGGGCGGTGAGCGCGGTGCGCAGCGCCTCGAGCGTCGCGTCGGGGTTCGTGGAGATATCGCCGTCCGTGTTGGAGAGGGCCGCCCGAGCGGCGGCCGCTGCTGGTACCCCGCGGCGCGGGGGCTGGGTTCCATGCCGGGGCAGTGCGTTTCGTACCGGCTGTTGAGCGCCTGGTGATCGGGCTTCCACACTTCTAACCCCGGGCCGCCGGCCCGGGGTTAGCCGACCCTGGCGGGACGCGGCCACGAGACGGAGTAACGGTGCATAGGGCAAGCGGGCTTTACGCTCACGTCACCTGGCACACCTACCGGCGCATGCGGACGATTCGGAAATACGACGTCGCTGCGATAGTCGAAGCTGTCCTTTACGATCTCGTCCTTTGTGCGACACGCCAAGTCCGAGTCCTCGCGGCGCGTGAACGTGGCGCGGAAGGACGCGCAGCGACTGCAATGGTCGCGTGGGTATTACATCGGCTCGCTGTCCCGCGACCATGTGCACGCGACGAGGTCTTACATCGCACGGCAGGTTCAGCGTCACCCGGAATTGGTACCGGCCTGACTAGGGTGGGCTGACCCCGGGGCGGTGCCCCGGGGCCCATGGCGAGCGAACTTGGTACCTCGCTCTACTGACCCCGGACTGGCGGTCGCGGGTGAACCCATCTCTACCCTCAGAAGGTCCGGGTAGACTGACCCCGGGGCCATGCCCCGGGGTTCAGCCCTTTCCACCCTCCTCGTGCTGGCGGCCCGCGCCGGCCCGCGCCACG